>Ga0233425_10004039_pt1 | contig 25345 bp, 24 predicted proteins | sample Watercolumn_Towu_2_FD_181712 | JGI IMG/M metagenome (GOLD analysis project Ga0233425, IMG submission 181712) | Freshwater microbial communities from Lake Towuti, South Sulawesi, Indonesia - Watercolumn_Towuti2014_140_MG | ecosystem: Environmental > Aquatic > Freshwater > Lake | place... | reverse complement strand
CGGCCCCCGGGATCAGCAGGACGCACGCCAGGATGTAGAGTCCGGCGAAAAGGAGCGGTCCGCTCGCGCCGAGACCGGAAATCTCCGCCAGCCAATGATGCAATACCTCCTGAAGATCGAACAGCGCCGCCATAGCCAAAAGGACGACCATCGCCGCGGACGCAAGGATCCTTAAAGTCTTACTTGAGCCTTTTCCCAATCCCACGACCTATTCCAACAAGCCTATTTCTTGAACAGTTTCAGGTATTGGCCGTACCCTTCTTTTTCAAGCGACTCCCGCGGGATAAATCGCATCGCCGCCGAGTTCATGCAATACCGAAGCCCCGTCGGTTTCGGACCGTCGGGAAAGACATGCCCGAGATGCGAGTCCGCGTGCTTGCTTCGGACCTCGGTGCGCTTCATGAAGAGGCTGTTGTCCTCCTTCTCGACGATGTTGGCGGGTTCGAGAGGCTTGGTGAAGCTGGGCCATCCCGTTCCGGAGTCGTATTTGTCAAGCGAAGCGAAGAGCGGTTCACCCGAGACGATATCCACGTAAATCCCTTCTCGCTTGTTGTCGTTGTATTCGTTCCTGAAGGGCGGCTCGGTGCCTTCTTTTTGCGTCACATCGTACTGTATCGGCGTCAATCGCTTCCGCAGCGTCGCATCGTCCGGTCGGGTGTAGACCCTGTCCTTGCCGGATTGCAGATCGCTGCGATCCGTCCCCCACACCTTCTCCAGGAACTGATCCCTCCCCGATCCGCTGCGGTAATACTTGTACCGGAGGGGATTTTGCTTGTAGTAATCCTGATGATAGTCTTCGGCATTGTAAAACCGGTCGAACTTGATGATCTCCGTGGCGATCGGCTTGGCAAACCGCCTGGATTTTGCAAGCTCTTCCTTGGATTTTTCCGCAAGGCGCCTCTGCTCCTCGTCGTGGTAAAAAATGGCGCTTCGGTACCCGGCCCCCCGGTCGACAAACTGCCCTCCCGGATCCGTGGGATCGATATGCCGCCACAATACATCCAGCAGCTGCGCATAGGTCACTTTCGCGGGATCGTAGAAGACCTGGACCGCCTCGATATGTCCCTTCGCCGCGTACGTTTCGTATGTGGGATTCGCTCCGGCGCCGCCGGTATAGCCGGATAGGACCTTCAAAACACCCGGCACCTTTTCAAAATCGGACTCCACGCACCAAAAACACCCCCCGGCAAATGTGGCCGTCGCGGTACTTGCCTTTATTTCCGCCATGTTGCCTTTCGCCCCCCTATCTGCTCCGTTGCCCCTATCGCACCCCAGGACAAACAGCGATATTGCGATCAATAGCCATCCTTTTTTCATCGTCCTTACCTCCATCTTTATGAGCGCTAACTTAATCACGATCCCGGCATTGTCAAAAACCGGCACCGCAGGGACAGGAAAGACACCGTATCTGCATGAAACTTTTATCCAATAGGACAGGACGAGGGGAGCAAAAATTTTATATTTTTTTTATTGACGAATCGCATATATTGTGTTTATACTGGACCATCATACAATATATTGTGCTTCTTTTAATATAGCTGCTTATGATACAACGCTGAAGACAATCATCGGACAAGGAGATCCTATTGTGAGCATTCATCCCTCTACAGCGCCTCAATTATCGAAAAACGCCGTGACCGTTTTGGAGAAAAGGTACCTCTGTAAAGACCAGAGCGGCCGTGTGATCGAGACGGCGGCGGCGATGTTCCTGCGGGTTGCCGAAGCCATTGCCCAGGCCGATAAGAAATTCAGCAAAGACGCAGACACATCTGCTCTAACCCAGCAGTTTTATACGATTATGGCGGGGCTTGAATTCCTGCCGAATTCCCCGACGCTGATGAATGCCGGCCGCGAATTGGGACAATTGTCCGCCTGTTTTGTTCTACCCGTGGGGGATTCCATGGATGAGATATTCGATGCGGTCAAGAACACGGCCCTCATCCACAAATCGGGAGGCGGTACGGGGTTCTCCTTTTCCAATCTCCGCCCCCACAACGACGTGGTCCAATCCACGGCGGGGATCTCCAGCGGCCCTATATCTTTCATGAGGGTCTTCGATATCGCCACCGAAACGGTGAAACAGGGCGGCACGCGGCGCGGCGCAAACATGGGTCTGCTGCGGGTGGATCATCCGGATATTCTTGATTTTATCTGCTGCAAATCCGACCAGAAACAGCTCAACAATTTCAACATCTCGGTAGGCCTGACCGAGCCGTTCATGGAGGCGTTACGGCGCGACGAGTCTTACCCCTTGATCAATCCCCGCGATAAGGCCACTGTCGGAACTTTGCGGGCAAGAGAGGTTTTTGATCTGATTGTGGCGCGTGCCTGGGAAAACGGCGAGCCCGGCATCATTTTCCTCGATCGCCTGAACCGGGACAATCCCACACCGCAAATCGGTGCGATCGAATCGACAAACCCCTGCGGCGAACAGCCTTTGCTCCCCTATGAGTCCTGCAACCTCGGATCCGTCAACATGGGATTGATGGTGAAGGAGGGCCAGATCGATTGGCAGCGGCTGAAAAAGGTCGTTCACCTGGCCGTCCATTTTCTGGACAATGTGATCGAGCTCAATCGGTATCCCCTGCCCCAGATTGCCCGGATGACATACGCCAACCGGAAGATCGGCCTGGGCGTGATGGGATGGGCCGATATGCTCATCGCGCTGGGGATCCCCTACAACTCCGAACAGGCCGTCGCTTTGGGGGAAAAGGTGATGGCGTTCATCAACAACGAAGGGCATGCGGCCTCGATGGAATTGGCGAAAACCAGGGGCGCATTCCCCAATTTCGCGGGCTCGCTTTTTGCTCAGCGGGAAATGCCCGCGATAAGAAACGCCACCGTGACTACCATCGCCCCGACGGGAACGATTTCCATCATCGCCAATACCTCATCGGGGATCGAACCCATTTTTGCCGTTTCCTATGTCCGAAAGGTTCTCGATAACAATATCCTGGTCGAAGTCCATCCCGCCTTTGAGAAAATGGCCAAGGATATGGGGTTTTATTCCGCCGAGCTTATGGAGCGTATTGCGGAGCACGGCTCGATTCGGGATATCGACGAAATCCCCGCCGCCGTTCGCGATATCTTTGTGACGGCCCACGACATCACGCCCGAAGATCATATCCGGATGCAGGCCGCGTTTCAGAAGAACACCGACAATGCCGTCAGCAAGACGGTGAATTTTTCCAACAAGGCGACGGTTGAGGATGTGAGGAATGTCTACGAACTCGCCTACGAAACGGGATGCAAGGGGGTGACGATCTACCGGGACGGGTCGAGGGAGCGTCAGGTCCTCTCTACATCCAAAACGGCCCAGGAACCCCGAAGCGACGGTAAAACCTCCGTTCGCGAGCGTCCCACGTCCCTCAACGGCTGGACCTATCGGATGCAGACCGGTTGCGGACCGCTGTACGTCACCATCAACGAGGACGAGGAAGGATTGTTCGAGCTGTTTACAACCATGGGTAAGGCGGGCGGCTGCGCCGCATCGCAGAGTGAGGCGATCGGACGGATGGTTTCGCTCGCCTGGCGGACCGGGGTTCAACCGATCCAGGTCATCAAGCAGCTCCTGGATATTTCCTGCCATTCGCATTCGGGCTTCGGTGAAAAAAAGATTCTGTCCTGCGCCGATGCGGTCGCAAAGGCCATACAGAACCATCTCTCCTCCACCGGCAACGCGGAGAAACTGGAGAAACGGGCGTTGTTCAAGGGAGCCTGCCCCGACTGCGGCGGTAAGATCGAGCACGAAGGAGGTTGCGCCGTTTGCCATTCATGCGGATTCAGCGAATGCGCCTGAGACTCATTGACCCAGCTTTTCGCCGATGGCCTTGCCGTAGTCCTGACAGGCGCGCAGCCCCTCTGTGGTGCCTACCAGATGTTCAAGAAGATTGAATGATCCCAGCTCGGTCATCTCCATCTTGAAGACGTTCTCGAGCGTATCGAAAATCAACTTGGGGGCATCGCCGCTATGCGTGTATGAACCGAAAGCCCCACCCAGCTTGCCCTCCGGTTTGGCCTTCTGAACCAGAAACAGGAACGTCTTCATCGTCCCGATCATATCCCTGTGGTACGTGGGGGAGCCGAAGACATAACCGTCATATCCCTGAAGGTCCTTCTCGCTTTTGATTGCGGTAATCCTCTTCAAGACCGCTTCGTTACCCGAAATCCTTATCCCTTCAGCGATATACTCTGCCATCGCCTCTGTTTTTCCCGTTCTGCTGTCATACGCTACAAGTATTGTTTTCACCGCTTCACCTCCCGGTCGTATTTGCGTGACCTCGACGGCTCTTCAACGCGCGAAACATTCGCTCCTCTCTTTCAACCAGGTTTCCGCCACATCCCCGTGCTGTCGGGCATACCGATCGCGATCCACAGACCGAATATCGATCCATTCGAGCGCTTCATACCAGGGAGGTTTACGCACTGCGGCGCCGGCCTCGAGTGAAACTTCGAAAAGAAACAGGACATCGAAGTGTTTTTCCCCGGGCGCAACCGCAGGTTCGTAGAAGAAGGTCTTGACGTAGGGTTCCGAATAGACAAGACCCTTGTCGAGGGTGAGGACCTCTTCACCGACGCGCCGCGCCGCATCCCGCGGGTCCTCGCCGAACTTCAAGTGGCTCGCCGGTATGGTCCAGCCGTGGGCATTGGCCTTGACGCGCCCGCTGTCCATGCCGCAGAGCTGCTCCCAGGCCGGATGTTCGGCGTATCTCCCCAGCAGGATCTTCCCCCCGTTCCTGACGAACAGAAAGACGCACAGGCACATCCCGCCCGGCGGGACCTTTGTCCACCCCCTGGGCGGGGCGAACGGCGCCAGCCACAGGAACGAACTCTCCCCGCGTTGTTCGAGTTCGATGGGCGCGGAATCCATCCCTGTTCCTCCTTTTCTCCAAACAACGATACCCGCCAAGGACCCAAGGCCGGGGTTGCCGTTTGAACTCATGCCTCGGCGAGCTGAAAACCCTTTTCCCGGAACAATTGCAGACAGGCATCGGCCACTGTGTGGTCGTAAAGGATCCCCCTGTTTCCTTCGATCTCCTCTAAGGCTGCCTCGATTCCCAGGGCACGGCGGTAAGGACGGTGGGACACCATCGCCTCCACCACATCGGCCACGGCCATGATGCGGGCCTCAACGCAGATTTCATCCCCTTTAAGATTTCTCGGATAGCCCGACCCATCCATCCGCTCGTGATGCTGGTGGACAATTTCCGCCAGGGGCCAGGGAAACTCGACATCCTTGAGAATCTCATACCCCCTTCTGGCATGCTCCTTAACCAGTGGAAGTTCGCTGTCCGATAGTTTGCCGGGCTTCGACAATATCTCGGCAGGAATGGATAATTTCCCGATGTCATGGATCAAACCGGCCATACGGATGGTGTTGATCTGTTCCCGCGAAAGCCCCATCATGCGGGCAATGTTGCGGGCGAGCGTCGTCGAGCGGGTCTGATGACCCGCCGTATAAGGATCTTTCATCTCGACGGCGGCTCCCATAACCTGTATGGCTGCGCCCAGTGTCTTTTGAAGATTGTCAAGGGTATGCCGAAGTTCTTCCTCGGCATTCTTACGCTGCGCGATCTCGGCTCGCAACCCATCGTTGACCCGCGTCAACTCGTCCGTGCGATCCGCCACACGCCCTTCAAGCTCGTTGTGCGCCGCCTGCAGCGCCGCCTCGAGCCGCTGGTGCTCGGCGACCTTGGTTCGCAGTTCCTCATTGACCCGTATCAGCTCGTCTGTACGATCCGCCACGCGCTGTTCCAGTTCGTCATGCGCCGCCTGCAGCACCGCCTCCATCCCCTTGCGCTCGCCGATCTCGGTTCGCAGCTCCTCGTTGACCCGCGCCAACTCGCCCGTACGGTCGGCCATGCGACGTTCCAGTTCCTCCTGCGCCGCCCGCAGCTCCGTCTCTATCCGCCGGCGCTCGGTAATCTCGGCTCGCAACGCATCGGTAACCCGCATCAGTTCAGCAGTACGATCCGTCACACGCCGTTCCAGCTCGTCGTGCGCCGCTTGGCGTGTCGCCTCCATGCGCCGCCGTTCAGCGACAATGGGATCGGCCGAGAAAAACCCTTCCATCGGCCCGGTTGTATTCGCGATCGGGCCGGCCGAGCTTTCAAGAAGCCGGCTCGACTCGTCGCGGTACCTGTCTCGGCCCTCCCCCGGCAGTTTTTCTCTCTGCTGTTGCCCTGCCTGCGATTGCCCAAGCTCCCGATAGGCGATCTCCCATTTGAACGTATCGACTTGTCCCGTATCTCCCTGCGCTAATTCAGAAATATCCTTGAAAAATTGCTCATTTGTAATGACCGGATCTTTCATCTGCTGTCCCCCGACAATGAAATGAAGGTGCTCACTGAAAAGAAATAAGGGTAGTATCTATGACGTGCCTGGTCGGTGAAACGCTATCCGATAGTCAGCGAGATGTCAATTGAAATATGGGCGGGGGAAACTTGGGCGGGGGATTTTCGCGATGACACCGACTTTCACTTTACAATCCTACGTTTCGTCACCTTGGCGGCGTCTTGAAGCGATCCGAGATTCACAACGTCTTTATAGCCGAGCTTCTCGAGGCTTTCCTTTGCTATTTGTGACCGTCTGCCGCTTCGACAATAGACGTAAATCCGACTGGACTTGTCCTTGGCAACCGCCCCGATCTTCGCTCCGATCGCCTCGTATGGAATCAGTACGGCCCCTTCGAGATGGCCGGCGTTCCATTCGGCTTCGGTCCTCACATCGATGATAAGCGGGTTTGAACCATCAGCACCGAAAGACAACGGGGCCATCGCCAGGACCATGATAACGGCCGTCAAAAAGAACAAAACCTTTTTCATCGCTTCTACCTCCCGCCCTTTTTCCCCGGACAAACAAACCCGGTGACCATATCATCAGATCGGTAACCGAAAATATAAGGCTCCAAGCACGGATGTCAAGGATTGAAGAACCCTCCTTCAGGCATCTCTTCAAAAGATGGCGCCAGACCGTTTGCAAAGGAGAAGATCGCCGCCGGGACCGGGACGACATCGACGGGTTCGACAAGGATGTCCTGCTCAGAAAATTGTCCTGCGACGTCGATCTGCGGATCGAGCCGCATTCCTTTGCCCGCACCGACTTCGACGAGACGGACCCCTATATCAAAGAGATCGTCGAAACGGGCGAGCGCATCCTTTGATCGCACCGCCATTGGTGACTGACCAGGCGCGAAACACGCCACCATGCGGTCCAAGTGAATTCTTGATCTTCCGTACGCCGTCGATCTCAGACCTTCCGTTGCTTCGTTTCATGGATAAATTTACCTGCAATAGTTTTTATTTGCTGGTAATTTTATCCGAGTCGGCTCACGGTTATAAGAGAAATACGGTTATCCGCACGACCGTTTAGTGACCGATAATTTATCATGATTTATTAATGATTACAATAAGTTAATGGTGGAGGCGGCGGGAGTCGAACCCGCGTCCGGAAACCTTCCGCTGCACTTTCTACGTACATAGCTTCTGTTTTGGGTTTCGCTCCTGAGGGCTCCCGGAAGCAGGATCCTTCGCTCGCTATCCTGTTAAGGTTTTCGCCCCTCTCCCCCCAGGCGTGAGAGAGAAGTTATCCTGCCAGTATGACGCCTCCGAACCGGCCCGACAGGCGAAGCCGGGGAGACGGTAGCCGACTATGCGGCTACGGCGTAATCGTAGTTGTCTGCGATTATGTTTTCCTGCCTGTTTTACGAGGCCTGCAGGAACCTCGGTACGCTTATGCAGCTTCACGCATCCCCGTCGAAACCGTGACGCCCCCATGGATGTGAAGCGATGTGAATGAACGTCCTTAATATATCCTCCCTCACCCGCCAAGTCAAGGGGCGGTCACTCTCGATCCATCCCCGCGGCAATGCGACTGCGGAAACGGCTCGCTTCAGGACTCCCGGTTTTTCGCCCGGAGCCCACGTTCCATTGCCCGGCGGTCCTCCTTGAGCCTAATGTCTTCCCGCTTGTCATAGAGCTTCTTCCCCCGGCCGACGCCGATTTCGACCTTGACCTTGCCGCCCTTAAAATACATCCGCAGCGGGATAAGGGCCAGACCACGCTCCTGCGACTTGCCGTAAAGCCTCCGGATCTCGCGCCTGTGCATGAGGAGTTTCCGGACCCGGAGCGGATCGTGATTTGCCCGGTTCCCGTGCGAATAAGGGCTGATATGCAGGTCATAGAGAAAGATCTCGTCGTCCCGGACCATGGCATAGCTGTCCTTGAGGTTCGCCCGGCCGTCGCGGAGCGCCTTCACCTCGGTCCCTACAAGGGCGATCCCCGCCTCATAGGTCTCATCGATGAAATACGTCATCCTGGCCCGCTTGTTCGAGCAAACCGGCTTTTCCGCGCTTTCCTTTTTTGCCATGCCGTTTCTCCCGGCCCTCCCCTCAATCCCTTCCCGCCTGGGGAGGGGATGGGGGTGAAGGGTGACCGATCCCTCCCGTCACGGAAAGGTAACCGCGATTGATTTCGAAAGATCCGAACTTGTCGGGCAGATAATCCGGCTTCACATGCGCCATCGCCCGCCAGATGTTCTCCCGGATCCGCGGGTTTTCCCTTTCGAGATCGCCGAGAAGGTTTTTGATGTAGCGCCGCCGTGACAGACGGCTCGTGGGACAGCCGTTTTCTATGGAAGGAAACTCCCTCTCTTTCGCAAATTTCTTCACCAGTTCCTCCCGGATGTAAGCCAGGGGACGGATGATGTGCAGGGTCCCCCCGAAGATCGTCTGGTTTGGCACCATCGTGCTGATCTCCCGCCCATAGAAGAGATTGATCAGGAGCGTCTCGATGATGTCGTCCCGGTGGTGCGCGAAGGCGATCTTGTTGCACCCCTTTTCCGCGGCGATCTCGAAGATCCGTTTGCGCCTCAGACGCGAGCAGAGAAAACAGGGATTCTTCCGGTTGTAGTCGCTATGGGAGAGCGGCCCGATCTCCGTCTTCTCCAGAACATAGTCGTAACCGCCCTCCTTCAGGTATCGATCCAGCGTGTCGTATCCTTCATAGCTCGGATCAAATCCGCAGTCGATATTGACTGCGATGAGCGAAAAAGGGGGGACAACCAGCATCGGGGTGTCGAGAAGATCCAGGAGCGACAGGCTGTCCTTCCCGCCGGAAACGCCCACGAGGACGCGATCGCCGGCAGAAATCATGCCGTAGTCCATGACCGCCTTCTCCAGCCATTTTTTCAGGTGCAGGAACAGCTTTGTCCTTTTTCCCCCAAGCGCCATCCGCCACTCCGATCAACCATTAGGAAGCCCCCCGCCCGCAGGTCGGGGCTTAAAGGGTTGTGCCCTCGGTCACCGCGAGATTCTATCCGAGATCGGACGGCATATCAAGGGTAATCGGGCCCTTGTAAATTTCCTTTGTTTGTTATAGAGAAGAGGCGTGCCGGATCCCGCTAAGAAGGAGGCAATTATGACCGAAATCATCAATATCAACGCGAGAGAAATCCTCGATTCGCGCGGCAATCCCACCGTCGAGGCGGAGGTCACCCTGCTCTCGGGTTTCACCGGACGGGCCTCCGTGCCGTCGGGGGCATCCACCGGCGAGCACGAGATGCTGGAGCTGCGGGACGGCGATAAGAAACGATACCTCGGCAAGGGTGTCCTCAAGGCCGTCGGCAATGTACTCGACAAGATCGCCCCCGAGATCATCGGGATGGATTGCCTCAACCAGCGGGAAATCGATTACGCGATGATCGCCCTGGACGGCACAGCAAACAAGGGAGCGCTCGGCGCGAACGCGATCCTCAGCGTGTCGCTCGCCTGCGCCAAGGCCGCCGCCGCGTCCCAGGAGCTTCCCCTCTACCGGTACATCGGCGGCGTCATCGCCCGCGACATCCCGGTGCCGATGGCCAATATCATCAACGGCGGCCAGCACGCCGACAACAATGTGGACATCCAGGAATTCATGGTCATGCCCGTGGGCGCCGCGACGTTCCGCGAGGGAATCCGCATGGCCGCGGAGGTATTCCACCATCTGAAAGCCGTCCTCAAGGCCAAGGGGTACAGCACCGCCGTCGGCGATGAAGGCGGATTCGCTCCCAATCTCAAGTCCAACGAAGAGGCGCTCGCGCTGATAGTGAGCGCCATCGAAAAGGCCGGCTACGCCCCCGGGAAGGACTGCTGCATCGCCATCGATTCGGCGGCCAGCTCCTTTTACGGCAAAGGCAGGTATCGCCTCGCCGCCGAGAAGAAATCGAGCCGGACGGCCGGGGAGATGGTTACGTTCTACGCGGACCTCGTGAAAAAATATCCGATCATCTCCATCGAGGACGGCCTTGCCGAAGACGACTGGGAGGGATGGAAACTCCTCACGGAAACCCTGGGCACTAAGGTCCAGATCGTGGGCGACGACCTGTTCGTGACAAACCGGAAGCGTCTGGAGAAAGGTATCGGGCTCGGCGTGGCCAATTCGATCCTGATCAAGCTCAACCAGATCGGAACGCTCACCGAGACGCTGGAAACGATCCAGTGCGCCAGGGAGGCGGGTTACACCACGGTGATCTCGCATCGCTCGGGGGAAACGGAGGATACCTGCATGGCCGATGTTGCCGTCGCCGCGAACTGCGGCCAGATCAAGAGCGGCTCGCTTTCCCGCACCGAGAGGCTTGCGAAATACAACCGGCTCATTAGGATCGAAGAGGAGTTGGGCGAGGCCGCGCTCTACAGGGGCCGTTCGGCCCTCTATTCAATCGGACGGGGGAAAAGTTTTTAAAAGCGGTCTGTTTTTTCGGGCTGTTCAAAAACGCTCAGAGGCAAGGCGCGCAAAAACCGAAGCGCGAGTCGTATTTTATAGGAACTTGAAGAGCCTGCGGCGCAAGGATTCCATCTGCACCTTGTTTTCCGTCAAGGCGTATCGCTTGGTAAAACGCTTGTCCCCCTTGTCCTGAACTTCGCTCTCCATAATGATATTCACCTCCTTGAGGTACCGCACGGCGCTTTGATAATTGGACTGCGACAGGGACTCCGCCCGTCGGATCTCCCCTTTCTTGTACATCCTTGCCCCAAGGTCCCGGATGTTTTTCAGCCAATCCTTTTCCGCCTTAAACCCTTTTCGCAGATAATACGCCCCCCGGATGACGACCCAATACGATTCCATGTAATTGTGGATCAAACCTGCAAAGGGAAGCAGGCTGGTCCTCCCCCTGCCCTTGACCTCGATCCAGCTCTTCTCGTTCTTGTCGAAACCGGCGATCATCCCCCTGTCACGCAGATAGGAAAGCACCTCTCCGACCTCCTCCAGGTCGCTTTTCCGTTCGTCAAAGATGAATTCATGGCGGAAAAGACGTTTGAAAAAGGCATAGTCGTCGTTGATGCGATTGATGGGGATCATGTCTTCCGGACTCGTCAGAATCGAGGTCGCGACAAAACTCACGGGAAGGAAGAAATGGAGGATCGTGTTCTTGTAATACTCGAGGTTCATCCGTTTGTCGTCCTCGAGCGAATAGACCACCTCCTCGATCTCCTCTTCCTCCTCTTCCTCCCCCATACGGGAGATCAGCCCCGACTGGCTGAAGAGGTGCAGCGCCTCGCCCACCGCTTTTTCGCGGTCGGCGAAGGTCATGGCGAAGGAGACCTTGCGGAAAGTAAGATACTCGTGGAACAGCGCCAAAACCTCCTTGAGCTCTCCCAGCGAGATACCCCGCCGGTCGTAACAGAGAAGGCCCACGGCCGTCAGCGCAAAAGGGGTCACCACCGAGACCTTGTTGATCGCCCTCACAATCGTATAACCGATCCGGCGGTAGAGGCTCTGCCGTTCGGCGACTGTCATCTCCTCCAGGGGTTTTCCCTGGGCCGCGAGATAGGATTTGAGCAGGATCGGGTCCCCCACGTTCATATAGACGCGACCGTACCGTTTCCGGAGCAACTTTCCGCTCTTGATCATCTCGGTCGCCTTTTCCTTCTCCTTCTCGGCGCCGCCGAGCTCCTGGAGGTAGGCCTTCTCCTCGATCACCCGGTCATAGCCGATATAGACGGGGATCACCGCCAGATCCTCGCAGGCCTTTTCGCGATAGGCATCGATGATCATGGAGAGGATTCCGTATTTGGGCATCACCATCTTCCCCGTCCGGCTGCGGCCTCCCTCGATGAAGAACTCCAGCGGCAGCCCCTCCTTAAGAAGGACCTTTACATATTTGGCGAACACCTCGGCATAGAGGTCGTTTCCCTTGAAACTTCGGCGCAGAAAGAACGCCCCCGATTTTCGGAAAATGTACCCCATGGGGAAGAATGAGAGGTTCGTGCCGGCCGCGACAAAAGGCATCTGGATATTGTGTTTATAGAAGATATGGGAGAGGACAAGATAATCGATATGGCTTCGGTGGCAGGGGATGATGACAAAGGGCATCTTTTTGGAGACATTTCTGATCTTCGCGATGCCCTCCACATCGACGACCACGCCGTCGTATATGTTGATCCAAAGCCAGTCGAGAATCTTGTCCCAGACCTCAACGAAGATTTCACTGTAATTGGAAGCGATCTCATCAAGATATTTTCTCGCCTCTTTGCGAACGGCGTTGATATCCCGTTTTGCCTTTTTCGCTTTCGCCGCCGTCTCCTCCATGAAGGTCACGAGTCCCCGGTCCCGAAGCACCATCCCGATGATCTCTTCCCTGGATTTCAAAAACGGCCCCACGATCGTCGTCTTCTCCTCATCGATCCGGGCGATCAGCTCCCCTCGGAGCTGCGAAACGAGCTCTTCCCGGGAGCGCCCTTCGCCCGTCTTGATAAACTCGGCCAGGTTGACCGGCTCGGCGGAGATGACGGAGGCCTTGTTGGAATACCGGAGGAAGGTGATGAGCCGCAGCAGGGGTTCGGTCGTATCGCTCTGGCCGAAGAGGATGTTGATCAGGCTTTCCTCCTCCTTCTCCCGTCTGCGCCCGTAAGTGATCAGCTCGGGGCAGAGGTAGATCGGCCTGTCGAGCGTTGCCTGCGTTTCCAGCAACTGGGAAAGGGTCTCCTCAACCAACGGGTTTTCAAAGAGCTCCGATTCCCCGAGGTGCAGGATTACGCTTTTCCCCTCCCCCACGAGCGCCTTCAGATGACCCATCGCTTCGGTTTCAAAGGATGTCTTCTTGAAAATCCAATGGGCAATATGGGATAGGACCACCCGCAGAACGATGGAAAAGGGTTGCCAGGTGATCATGTTGATGCCGTGACAGTAAACAGGCTGAGGAATCCCGTTCCTTGCGCAGAGTTCGCGGAGGATCAGGCTGTTGAGTTGACTTTTGTTCTTCAGGGCGTAAACGACCACCCCCTTGGACGAGAGTGACTTCAGCTCTTCCGCCGTCTTAGCGGAGATCCTGACTTTGGAAAGCACCTTTCGGACCAGCCAGTAGAGGGGGAAGTTGTCCTCCTTGTAAAGACTCCCCGTGTGGTAGAAGCCGATTTCCGTGGTCCACGCTCGAATGGCCGACAGGACGGACATGGTTTCTCAACCCTTCATCTTCTTACTGGCCGTTCGCCTGAAATTCCTCCGGGAAGCGTTTCCGCATCACCGCATCGACATAAGCCCGGATCTCCGCGCTGGAGGAAAGGGTCATCACCTTTTTCAGCAGCGCTTTCGACTCCTTCAGCGTGGATCCCCGGATGATCTTCTTCACACGGGGAATGGCCAGGGGGTTCATGCTCAGTTCATCGAGCTCCAATCCCAACAGGATCATGGTATAAATCGGCTCCCCCGCCATCTCTCCGCACATCGCCACCCGGATACCCGCCCGGTGGCCGACATCCACGACCTGCTTGATCAGGCGCAGGACCGCGGGATGAAGGGGTTCGTACAGGTAGGTCACCTGCTCGTTGATCCGGTCGATCGCCAGGACGTACTGGATCAGATCGTTGGTCCCGATACTGAAAAAATCGACCTCCTCGGCCAGCTCCTCCGCAACGACCACCGCCGAGGGAACCTCGATCATAACCCCTATTTCTATGCCCTTTCCCACCGGTTCTTTTTTCGCACGGAGTTCCGCTTTCACCTCGGCCAGGATCCGCTTGGCCGCGCGGATCTCCTCGATACCCGAAATCATCGGGAACATGATCCGGAGTTTGCCCTTGACGCTTGCCCGGAGAATCGCCCGGAGTTGGACCTTGAAGAGCTCTATCTCTTTCAGGCAGAACCGTATCGCCCGAAGCCCCAACTGCGGATTCAGTTCTCGGGAAGCCTTCTTGTCCGTGTAGAACTTGTCGCCGCCCAGATCGAAGGTGCGGATCGTTGACCAGGCAAGCCCTTTGACACCGATCACGGAACGGTAACTGGCAAGGTGATCCTCCTCGCTGGGAAGCTCCTCCCGCGTGATGTAGATGAACTCCGTCCGGTAAAGGCCGATCCCGTCCGCCCCATGGGCTATCGCGGAGGGAATCTCCTCGACGAATTCGATGTTGCCGCCGATCTCCACCCGGTGACGGTCTTTCGTCACCGCCGGCAGACGGGCATAATCCAGGAGATCGTCCTGGGCGGCCTTATAGAACCTCTTTTTGTCTTCGTAACGTCTGCGGACTTCCGGATCGGGGTGGACGATGACGACACCAGCCGAGCCGTCGATGATGATCTCATCGTTCGTCCGGACATCCCGGGTAACACTCACCAGGCCAACCACCGCGGGTATCTCGAGCGATCTGGCCACGATTGCCGTATGCGAGGTCTTTCCCCCGATGTCCGTGGCGAACCCGAGCACGCGGTCGAGCTTCATCTGGGCCGTATCGGCGGGCGAGAGATCCGCGGCAATGATGACGACCCCCTCTCCCGTGTCGAGAACCGCCCGTTTTTTCCCGGCAAGATTCGCCAGGATCCGCTGTCCGGCATACTGGATATCGCTGATACGCCCCCTGAGATAGTCGTCCTCCATCCTGTCGAAGATCTCACGGTATTTGTCGACGGTCATCCGGACAGCCCATTCAGCGTTTACACCCATCTCACGGATGTTCTGGATGGTCTGGTCGACAAATTTCCGATCCTTCAAGATCATGATATGGACATCGATGATATAGAGCGGATCCATCCCTCCGCCAAGATCGCCGAGCCGGCTCTTCAGGTCGAGGAGCTGCTTCTCCGATTCGCGCAGCGCCTTGCGGAAACGCTGGATCTCTTCGTTGACAAGGCCCGGATCGCTTAGCTTGTAAAAGGGAACCTGCGCATCCAGCCGATCATAATGATAGGCTTTGCCGATGACGACCCCTGGAGAGACGCCGGTTCCCTTGATAACGTACGTTTTTTTCTGCTCTTCGCCGCCCATCACACCCTCTGCTGTCATCGCTCGAACAGCCGCCCTGTCGGCCGCGCCCTCAGCTCTCTCCGAACTTCCCCGCAATCAAAGAAGCAAAAGCCGCCATCGCCTCTTGCGCATCGACCCCCTCCGTACAGATCGTCAACCGGCTCCCCTGGGGGCAGTAGAGCGCAAGGATACTAAGGATACTCCGCCCGTTGACCTCAACGCCGCCTTTCTCCAGAAAGACCTCCGCCTTGAAGCGGTTGGCGGTTTCGACCAGCTTGGCGGCCACCCGGGCGTGGATCCCCAGCCGGTTGGTGATCTCAAAGGATCTTATTATAAGCATATCATACGCCTATCGACGGCGTTGCGTAACATGAATGCCCCCTGAAGTCAATCTCTTCGCGCCTTTCCGGCGGTCCTTTTTCGGAGCGTGGGCCGGCGTTTTGTTTTTTTGATTCTTTATCAAAATTTTTTTAAATTTTTGCTTGACAACCGGTTTCTATTTTGATAGCAAGGCACGCCTTTGCGGCAAGGGAATCGCCGACCTGGCTTGGCCATGGACATGGCTTGGAAGCGGGTCGGTTTTTTTCGATTAAAATCGAGCTATCATAAATAAAGGGGAGCGAAGTATGATCTGTCAAACGATTAAAACCGGAATCGATTGCGGTTTCATGACAAAAAAGGGTTGCGGATTCAATGGGGGCAGTTGTCTTACCATCATCGACAAGTGCGAAGGATGCGGCAAGGTGATCGAATGCCCGACGGGAAAGTACTGCCGGGTGTATCCGGACCCGGCCGGGAAATGGCGGACCGGGAAATGTCCGACGGCCACCCATATCAAAATCGAGATCAGGGAAGAGACCCAGAAAGTCAATCCGCTCAAAGCCTCAAAACGGGCAAACAAGAAGTAGCCCGAAAGGAAATGAGGCGGCGTCGTAAAAAGGGTGGCTTTTTACGACGCCGCAAGGGTTAGGCGACGATTTCTCGGATCTCTCTTAGCCCCTTCTCTATCTCCGTAAGAAGCGCGTCCTGTCCTCCCCCCCCGGGAGGGGGCGGGGCGACTGGTTCCTCGTTGCGGATTTTCCGGAGCTGTTTTCTGGCGCCGTTGATCGTAAAATTCTCCTCGTAAAGAAGCTTTCGGATCAACATCAGCTCCTCCACATCCCTTCGCCGGTAGAGTCGCTGGTCGGAGCGGGTGCGGATCGGCCGGACCGTCTTGAATTCGGATTCCCAGTAGCGGACCACATAGGGCTGAACCTTCAGCAAACGCCCGACTTCACCGATCCGGAAATACGACTTTTCGGGAATCGATTCATCCATAATCAAGTCCGAATATCACGGCAGACGTTGACCAGTCGCCACGCTGAGACCTAATCCCCGGCGTGCGCAGGGGTGGCAGGGTTTTCACGCTCGACTATGCGCAGTCCGCTTCCGAATTCGCTGCGATACGGATCAGTCGTTCAAGGCCTTGCGAAGGACCTGGCTGGACTTGAAAGTCAATACCCTTCGGGCCGAGATGGCGATCTCCTGACCGGTCTGGGGGTTCCTCCCCCGGCGGGATTTCTTCTCCTTGACGATAAAATTCCCGAATCCGGAAATCTTGATCTTTTCGCCGTTCGTCAGGCTGTCTTTGATGATATCGAAGACCGACTCGACGATCCTCGCCGAATCCTTCTTCGAAAAACCCAACCTCTCGTACACGTCCTGAATGATATCGATCTTTGTCATTTCCTGCCTCCTCCGGTTTTACTGATTGGTCCTCCCTTATCTGATTGCCGCCCCCGTCGCACCGACAATTGCCCGAACAATCCTCCCGTGGACCTCGTTTACCTCGTCATCCGTCAACGTCCGATCCGCGCTCCGATAAGAAAACCGCAACCCCAGGCTTTTCATCCCCGCAGGGAGATTTTTCCCTTCGTATATATCAAAAATTAGAACTTTTTCAAGTAATTCTTCATGGGATTCCTCCGCCGGCAGGAGCACCTCGCCCGCCTCAAGGTCGCGCGGAACGAGAAAGGCCGCATCACGCCAGCTCGACGGGAACCGTGGGATGGCGCGGAAAGGTGATTCTGCGGAACGAAGAACCGCCAGGCGATCGATATCCAGTTCGCACAGGAGTATCGGACCCGTCAGATCCAGGCGGGCCAGGACCGTCGGGTGAACCTCCCCCAAAAAGCCGATCCTCTCCTCCCGGCTGAAGACACCACAGGATTTTCCCGGGTGCAGAAAGGGTTCATGAATGCCGGATCTAAACGAGGGCAAAGGGATCCTCAGATCATCCAGTATATTTTCGATGCACCCTTTCAGGTCGTAGAAATCCGCGTGTAACTCGCGCGAATGCCACCGGTCTTCGTATCGAAGACCCGTTATGAGACATGCCAGGCGGTTCGCTTCCTGCGGCAGTTCGCCTTCACCGCGCCCGATGAATGTCCTGCCAATCTCGAAGATCTTGAGATCAAAACCGCCGTAGTCGGCGTTTCTCTTGGCATTGAGCAGCAGACTATGCACCATGGTGGTCCGCAGGACCGCCTGCTCTTCCGTCAGAGGATTCCGGATCCTGACATGGAGGCGCCGTTCATCCGCGGCTTCGATATCGAGCTGATCGACCGCGATGGGCGAAATGAAGCTGAAGTTGATCGCCTCCGTATAACCGGCGCCGATCATGATCTCCCGGAGGCGCCCTTCGACCGCGCCCTTCCCCTCGAGACCCCTTCCGGGCACCGACGCCGCGGGAATGGTCGCCGGCACCTTGTCGTATCCGTGCAGCCGGGCGATCTCCTCGATCAAGTCTATTTCTCTTGCGATATCGATTCGGCAGGTCGAGGGGGTAACGGCGAAACGCCCCTCGCCGTCGGGGTCAACCTCCATCCCCAAGCTTTTCAGGATCCCAACGATCTCCTCTGCGGGAACAACGGTGCCCAGCAGATCGCTCACCCGCCGTACCCGAAGCGGGATCCTCTTCGCCGTCTCGACCCGCCTCGGATAGCAATCGACAACCCCTCTGCATACCGACCCGCCGGAAACCTCGGCGATCAGGCGGGCTGCCCGATCGAGCGCGCGGACCACGCCCTCCGGATCGATCCCCCGCTCGAACCGGAAGGCGGCATCGGTCCCCATCGCCAACTCCCGCGAGGATCTGCGGATGGTGGAGGGGCTGAAATAGGCGCTCTCGAGGAGGATCGTCTCGGTATCGGGCTTGACCTCCGAGTTGAGGCCCCCCATGATCCCGCCAATCGCTATTGGCTTGACGCCGTCGCAGATCAGGAGCGTATCGGCGCTCAGGAGCCGCTCTTTCCCGTCGAGGGAAACAAAACGCTCGCCCTCGCGCGACCTGCGCACCACGATACGCCCTTCCTCGAGAAATCGATAATCGAAGGCGTGCAGGGGCTGCCCCAGTTCCATCATCACAAAATTGGTCACATCCACGATGTTGTTGATGGGACGAAGCCCGACCGCCTCGAGCCTTTGCCGCATCCATAAAGGAGAAGGCCCGATCCGGACACCCTTGATGATCCGGGCGGTGTATCGGGGGCAGAGATCCGGGGCGTCGATGGTCACGGAGGTGATCCCTCCGATATCCTCATCGTTTTCGACGACATCGGTGCAGGGAACCCGCAGCATCCCTCCCGCGACGGCCGCCCATTCGCGGGCCACGCCGATAATCGACAGGCAATCGGCCCGGTTGGGGGTCACGCCTATATCGAGAACGGTATCTTTTAGCGATAGAGCCTCTCCCAACTCCGCGCCCAGGGGAAGATCCGGCGGCAGAACCATGATCCCCGAAGCGTCGGCGCCGACCCCCAGCTCCTCCTCGGAGCAGAGCATCCCTTCGGAAGCCTCGCCCCTGATGCGCGAACGCCTGACGACCAAACCGCCGGGGAGCGTCGCCCCGACGAGCGCCAGGGGGACGGTATCTCCGGCGCGGATGTTCCCGGCGCCGCAGACGATTTTGAGGGTCGCCGATCCGGTTGTGACGTCGCAGAGCGACAGGTGATCGGCATCGGGATGGGGTTTGCGCGAAAGGATCCTCGCCACACAAACGCCGCTGAAGGCGGGACCCCTTTCGTTGAGCGCGTCCACCTCCAGACCGGCCATGGTCAGCCGCTCGGCCAACACCGCCGGTTCAACATCGATATCCACGTAATCACGCAGCCACTTCAGGGCGACTAACATATAGGCTTGTCCTCTGCATAGCCTTTGAGGGTTATACAGGATCGTTAAAACTGCCCGAGGAATCGCATATCGTTTTCAAAAAAGAGACGGATATCCGAGATTCCAAACTTCAGCATCGCGATCCTCTCGAGTCCGAGACCGAAGGCGAACCCGGTAAATTCTTCCGGATCGTAACCGACGTTCTTGAACACCTCGGGATCGACCATCCCCGACCCCAGGACTTCCAACCAGCCACTCGCGCCGCAGACCCGGCAACCCAGACCGCGACACATGACGCACCGGATATCGACCTCCGCGCTCGGCTCGGTGAAGGGAAAGAAGCTGGGGCGAAACCGGAGCGCCGTGTCCTCGCCGAACACCCGTTTGAGGAACATGGTCAGAACCCCCTTCAGATCGCCGAAGGTGACCCCCCTGTCCACAAGCAGGCCCTCGATCTGATGAAACATGGGGGTATGCGAGATGTCCGAATCGCGGCGGTAGACGCGCCCCGGGGAGAGGATCCGCACGGGGGGTTTCGTCTTTTCCATGGTCCGGATCTGGACCGGGGAGGTATGGGTGCGCAGGACAATGTTCTCTTCGATATAGAACGTGTCCTGCATGTCTCGCGCCGGGTGGTTCTTGGGAATGTTCAGCGCTTCGAAATTATAATAATCGAGCTCGACTTCCGGCCCTTCCTCAACCGAAAACCCGATACCCGCAAAGATCCGGCAGATCTCCTCGCGCACCTGCGTCACCGGGTGGAGGGCGCCGCGACGGACGCCCCTGCCGGGTAGCGTGACATCGATCCGCTCGCTCAGGAGTGCCTCTTCCTTTTTTTTCGACGCCATCCCGGCGAGAAGTCGTTCGATCCGGGCAGCAAGATCCTCCTTGATCTCGTTGCAGCGCCTGCCGAATTCGGGTCGCTGTGCCGGGGCTACGGCGCCGATGTTGCGCAACAGCCCGGTGAGCAACCCCTTCCTGCCGAGATAACGGGTACGGACGGCCTGGAGTTCCGCTTCCGTTCGGGCTTTTTGGAGCTCGGCCTCCGCCGCTTCCCGAAGCGCCGTCAGTTCTCCCGTCATGCCGTCCGGTCACCTTTTGCGATGGAGACGATTTCGGAAAAACCCCGCGGATCGTGGATGGCCAGTTCCGCGAGGACCCGCCGGTCAATCTCGACACCCGCCTTGTTCATGCCGTCGATCAGGCGGCTGTACGTGATATCGTTCAGGCGCGCGGCGGCGCTGATGCGGGTAATCCACAGTTTCCGGAAATCCCTCTTCCTGACCTTCCTGTCCCGGTAGGCGTAAGCCATCGCGTGGTCCACCGCCTCCGTGGCCGTCCTGAGCAACTTGCTCCTCGAAAGAAAAAATCCCCTTGCCGCCTTCAGGATCTTTCTTCGTTTCTTATGCGCCGTCACGCTTCTCTTTACCCTCGGCATTGCTTTTCTCTCCTCATCACGTTGTGTTCATAAGACCATACATAGGTATCCGATTACAGATAGGGTATCAATTTTCTGAGCGCCTTTTCGTTCGTCTGATCGAGAATGACCGATTTTCTCAGATGCCTTTTCCTTTTGGTCGTCTTCGGCGTCAGGATATGGCTGGTATTGGCCCTGCTCCTCCTGATTTTACCGGTTCCCGTCACGGAAAACCGCTTCGCCGCACCCCGGTGCGTTTTCATCTTTGGCATGTTATTTCCCCTGTCGTATTTATTTCTTCGGCGATATGATCATGATCATGTTTCGCCCTTCCAATTTCGGTTGCTGATCGATCACGCAGGCATCGGCAAGGGTGTTTTTGAGGTCCTCCATGATTTTCCTGCCGATGTCGGTATAGGCGATCTCGCGCCCCCTGAACATCATCGAAATCTTCACCTTGTTGCGCGCTTCGAGAAACTTTCTGATGTGCTTGAGCTTGACATCGAGATCATGTGCCTCGGTTTTGGGGCGGATGCGGATCTCCTTGACCTGGATCACCGTCTGGCTTTTCTTGGAGACCTGAACCTTCTTGCTCTGCTGGTACCTGAATTTCCCGTAATCCATGATCCTGCAGACCGGCGGCGACGCCGTGGGCGAGACCTCCACCAGATCCAGTCCCACCTTGGCCGCCTCGGCGAGGGCCTCCGCGAGGGTGATGACCCCCAACTGCTCCCCGTCCACGCTGATCACCCGAACCGACGCAGCCCTGATCTCACGATTGATCCTCAAATCCTTAGCTATAGGTCACCTCCAGTCGTCATAGACTCATTTGAAATTCGCGCACTGTTCGCGGACGAGGTCGATGAACGCGTCGACCCCGATGGAACCGAGATTCTTTCCATCCCGCTGCCGCGGAGAAATCTGACCCGCTTCCGCCTCCCGATCGCCGATCACCAGCATGTAGGGCGTTTTCTGCATCTGCGCCTCGCGGATCTTGTAGCCCAATTTTTCGTTTCGGAAATCGCCCTCCACGCGGATGCCCGCGGCGAGCAGCCTCTTGCGGACTTCCTCTCCAAAGGGGATATGCTTCTCCGTCACGGTCACCAGGGTAGCCTGCACGGGCGCGAGCCACAGCGGAAAGGCCCCGGCATGGTGTTCGATAAGCACCCCCATGAACCGCTCGATGGCGCCCAAGATCACCCGGTGGAGCATCACCGGTCGATGTTTCTCCCCGTCTTCTCCGATGTAACTCAGGTCAAAGCGCTCGGGCAGGGTAAAATCGCATTGGATCGTCGCGCACTGCCATTTCCGCTTCAGGGCGTCCTTGAGCTTGAAGTCGATCTTCGGTCCGTAAAAGGCGCCGTCACCGGCATTGACCTCGTAGGCCATCCCCGCGTCCCTAAGCGCCCCTTCCAGGGCGGTGGTGGCCAGTTCCCAGTCCGCGTCGGAACCGATGGAATTCTCCGGCCGGGTGGAAAGCTCCACCTCGTAGGTAAACCCGAAGATACCCATCGCGTAACCGACGAAATCGGCGATCGCCCGGATCTCGCCGTTGAGCTGCTCCGGCGTGCAGAGGATATGGGCATCGTCCTGGGTAAACTGGCGCACGCGCATGAGCCCGTGCAGCACGCCCGCTTTTTCATGGCGGTGCACCGTTCCCAGCTCGAAATAACGCAGCGGCAGATCGCGGTAGGAGCGGAGTTTGGATTTGTAAATCAGCATGTGGGAGAGGCAGTTCATCGGCTTGATCCCGTATGTCTGCTCGTCCACCTCGGTGAAATACATGTGTTCGCGGTAGTGATCAAAGTGACCCGACCGCTTCCAGAGATCGACCTTGAGGATCTGGGGGCCGATGACCAGGTCATATCCCCGCCTGAGGTGTTCCTTTTTCTCCCAGTCTTCGATAATCGTCCGCAGCAGCGCCCCCTTGGGGTGGAAGATGACGAGCCCTGGACCCGCGTCGTCGCTGAGCTGGAAAAGATCCAGTTCCCTGCCGAGACGGCGGTGGTCGCGCTTTTTGGCCTCCTCGAGGAGCTGCAGATATTCGTCGAGCGCCTCCTGCGTCGCAAAGCCGGTCCCGTAAATGCGTTGAAGCATCTTGTTGCGTTCGTCGCCGCGCCAGTATGCGCCGGCCACATTGAGGAGTTTGAAGGCCCGGATCATCCCGGTCGACGGGCAATGGGGCCCTCGGCAGAGATCGACGTAGCCGTTTTGGGTGTAGAGGCTGACGGTTTTCACCGCTTCCGGCAGGTCGCCCAGCAGTTCGACTTTGTAATGTTCTCCCTTGCGCCGAAAGATCTCGATGGCCTCTTCACGGCTCACCTCGCGGCGCTCAAAGGGATAATCGGCGGCGGCGATCTCCCGCATCCGGGACTCGATCCCTTCGAGATCCTGGGGCGTGAAACTCTCGGCATATTCGAAATCGTAGTAGAACCCGTCCTCGACGGAAGGGCCGATGCTCACCTGGACGCCGGGAAATGAGTCCTGCACCGCCTGCGCCATGACATGGGCCATGCTGTGGCGGAGAATCGAAAGTCCCTCGGTCGACGCGGTCGGTATCGGCTCGATCGTCGCGTCGCCCCTCAGGGAGAAGTCGAGATCGACAGGCGTTCCGTTGACTTTCGCCGCCACCGTCGTCAAGAGCTCCGCTTTGTTCCAGCCGGCAATGACCTCCTTCACGGTCAGCCCCGACGCATGGGAAACGCGCTGTCCGTCCGGTAGGATGATGTTGACCTGCTCCGCCATTTCATGATTCCTATGAAGAAAGGGCATCAGCACACCGTGATGACGCCCTCGCCAATCCCTGCCTCCCGTTATCGAACCGATTCACGCTGCCCCTTGCCTTTTCGCAACATGGCAGAGTCGTCTTTACAATGGTAGGCACGCAGGGATTTGAACCCTGGACATCCACCGCGTCAGGATGGCGCTCTCCCACTGAGCTACGTGCCTATGGGAATTCCTCTCCTCGGAAAGGGAGAGTTCTCTAACAAGAAAATACAGTGATGTCAAGGCAAATATCACTTTTTCGCGTCGTGATTGATCAGTTTCTGGCCCCGTATCATATAATCGAGACCCGAAACGACGGTAAAAAGCGCGGTCACCCCGTAAAGGGCAATCAGCCAGGTTTGATGGATGTACCCCGGGAAACAGCGGTCGGAAAGAACCATCAGAACCGTGACCAACTGCACGGCCGTGGTGATTTTACTGACGACGGTCGGACGAATCTTTACCTCGATCGACAGCATCGTGAGGACCAAAATGCCGAGGAGAATGATGATGTCCCGGCTGATGACGATCACCGTGAGCCATCCCGGGATGATGGACAGGACTGAGAGCGTGACAAAGGAACTGGCCAGAAGCGCCTTATCGGCAATCGGATCCAGATAGGCCCCGAGCGCGGTCTGCTGCCCGAGGGTTCTGGCCAGAAATCCATCGAGGGCGTCGGTAAGGGCCGCCGCGACGAATGCGCCCAGCGCCTTGACAAATGAACCCTGAATGAGAAAGATGACGACGATCGGAACCAGGATGATTCGCAGCAGCGTGAAAAGATTCGGTATGTTCATGTTTCAGTTCCCGCCGACATCCGGGCTGTCCGGCAGGGTTTCCAGCGCCCGATTCACGCAATCCCCGATCGCCTGCTCGTAGACCTTCGAGGATTTCAACTCCACATTATCGCTCGTAAATCCATAATTGCGGTACACCTCCCGGTGCCTTACACGCCAGAGGATCTCCCCGGTTTTCACGCTTCGAAGTTCTAATTCGGCATCGGCAACCGTCGACGCAAAGAGGATGCCGCTGCCCTTCCGGCTTTCGTGAAGGGTCGCGTAGAGCGCGGCATCGACTTTCAGTATTTCACCCGCCGCCTGCGGAGCGACCGCCACCCCGCTGCCGGCGGCAACCCCGGCGAGCCTCTCATCGATCGACCGCAAAGGGATTCTGGGGTAACCTTTATAATAAAGCTCCTCAACCAGTTTTTCCCGCAGCATCGCCCCGGACATTGCATCCGCCGAGACGTTTTTAACTGGCATGACGGCGATCAGCCGCAATCCCTTTTTATCGAAACCGGGCGCCAGCGCGTGGGGGATTTTGGCGGAACACCCGGCGATGAAGATCAGCGCCACCAACAGCGACAGAAAGCGGAATGTTTTCAACATGATCTCTAAACCTTTTTGGAACTCCCCGCCCACAGAACGGGGTTGAGGGATGCGCGCCCGGTCATCTTAGCCGGATTTCCAGGCCTTGCTCATCCTGACGCCGAATTTCCCCCTTCAACCTTTCGCGGAGCCGCTCGGCCACCGTCGGGATCGCTCCTTCCACCGCGATGTCAAAACGGGCCTGCCCCCATGACGCCTCGCGGGGGATAATCGCCCGGATTCCCGGTATCCTGGCCTTCAGAATTCCATAACAACGGGCATAATCGCCGTAGGAACCGATCCCGTGTATGGTCAGAGGAAGCCCGGCCGCGACAAAATACGGCCGATCCAACCCAGTCAATCCCAGCCCCTGCAGCTCGTCCCTGATGCCGTCCGTAAAAACGGTCACGCGCATGGCGACGGTATAGACATC
>Ga0233425_10004038_pt1 | contig 25361 bp, 24 predicted proteins | sample Watercolumn_Towu_2_FD_181712 | JGI IMG/M metagenome (GOLD analysis project Ga0233425, IMG submission 181712) | Freshwater microbial communities from Lake Towuti, South Sulawesi, Indonesia - Watercolumn_Towuti2014_140_MG | ecosystem: Environmental > Aquatic > Freshwater > Lake | place... | reverse complement strand
ACTGCCAGACCTCCGGCTGGTCGCTCACCGAGCAGGACCCCTACAACAACGTCGTGCGCACCGCCATCGAGGCCATGGCGGCGGTGTTCGGCGGCACGCAGTCGCTGCACACCAACTCGCTCGACGAAGCCATCGCCCTGCCGACCGACTTCTCGGCGCGCATCGCGCGCAACACCCAGCTCCTCATCCAGGAGGAGACGCACATCACCAGCGTGGTCGATCCCTGGGCGGGCAGCTACATGATGGAGAAGCTGACGCAGGACATGGCGGACAAGGCCTGGGCCATCATCGAGGAGGTGGAGGCCATGGGTGGCATGACCAAGGCCGTCGAATCCGGCTGGGCCAAGCTCAAGATCGAGCAGTGCGCGGCGGAAAAGCAGGCGCGCATCGATTCGGGCAAGGACGTCATCGTCGGCGTGAACAAGTACCGCCTCGACAAGGAAGACCCGGTCGAGATCCGCGAGATCGACAACACGGCGGTGCGCGAGGCTCAGATCGCGCGGCTGAAGCAAATCCGCACCGGCCGCGATGCCTCAGCCGTGCAAAAGGCGCTCGATGCGCTCACCGACGCCGCGAAGACCGGCCAGGGCAACGTGCTCGACCTCGCCGTCCAGGCGGTGCGCCTGCGCGCCACCGTCGGCGAGATATCGGATGCGCTGGAGAAGGAATGGGGTCGCTTCCGCGCCACCAACCAGGCCATCTCCGGCGTCTACGGCGCAGCCTTCGAGCACGACTGGGAATGGCAGGAGATCAAGCAGGACATCGAGGCCTTCGCAAATGCCGAGGGACGCCGCCCGCGCGTGATGGTCGCCAAGCTCGGCCAGGACGGCCACGACCGCGGCGCGAAAGTCGTCGCCACCGCGCTCGCCGACCTCGGCTTCGACATCGACATCGGCCCGCTCTTCCAGACGCCGGAAGAGGCGGCGCGCCAAGCAATCGAGAACGACTGCCACGCCATCGGCGTGTCCACGCTCGCCGCCGGCCACAAGACGCTGGTGCCGGCGCTGGTGCAGGCGCTGAAGGCGCAGGGCGCGGAAGACATCATCGTCTTCGTCGGCGGCGTCATCCCGGCGCAGGACTACGATTTCCTGCAGCAGGCGGGCGCGGCCGGCATCTTCGGCCCCGGCACGCCGATCCCGGCCTGCGCGAAGCAGGTGCTGGCGGCTATCCGCAAGACCCACGCCGCCGCCTGATGAAAACCATGAACCACAGAGACACAGAGACACAGAGATTTCCCTGTGTGCTTTTCTCTGTGCCTCTGTGTCTCTGTGGTTAAGGGTTTCATGTTTCTGCATCCCGAACACCTGTCAGCCGCCGATTGCGAACTGGTCGACGGCGTGCTGGCGCGCCAGCCGCGCGCGCTGGCGAAGGCCATCACGCTCGTCGAGTCGACGCGGCGCGACCATCAGGCGCGGGCGGAACAGGTGCTGGCGGCCCTGCTGCCGCACACCGGCGGCGCGATCCGCGTCGGCATCTCCGGCGCGCCGGGGGCGGGCAAATCCACCTTCATCGAAGCCCTCGGCCTGCACCTCATCGAGCGCGGCCACCGCGTCGCCGTGCTGGCGGTCGATCCGTCCAGCACGCGCTCCGGCGGCTCCATCCTCGGCGACAAGACGCGCATGGAAAAGCTGTCGACGCGGCCGGAGGCCTTCATCCGCCCCAGCCCTTCCGGCGGCTCGCTCGGCGGCGTGGCGGAAAAAACGCGCGAGGCCATGCTGGTGTGCGAAGCGGCCGGCTTCGACGTCATCGTCGTCGAGACGGTCGGCGTCGGCCAGAGCGAGACCACCGTGGCCGGCATGGTCGACGCCTTCGTCCTGCTGCAGCTGCCGAATGCCGGCGACGACCTGCAGGCGATCAAGAAGGGCATCGTCGAGCTGGCCGACCTCGTCGTCATCAACAAGGCGGATATCGATCCGAAGGCGGCCGAGTTCGCCAAACACCAGTTCGAGAACGCGCTCGGCCTGCTGCGCTCGACGTCGGCGCACTGGCGGCCGCCGGTGCTGACGCTCTCGGCGCAAACCGGCGCGGGCGTCGCCGATTTCTGGGGCGAGATCGCGCGCCACCGCAAGACGCTCGAGACGAGCGGCGAGCTGGCGCAGAAGCGCCGCCGCCAGGCCCTCGACTGGATGTGGACCCTGATCGATGCCGAACTGCGCAGCCGCTTCAGGCACCATGCGGGCGTGAAGCACGATCTGGAAAAAGTCTGTCGCTGCGTGACGGCGGGGAGCCTGACCCCGGCCGCGGCGGCGCACCGTTTGTTGGGATTATTGAATGAAAAACCATGAACCACAGAGACACAGAGACACAGAGAAAACAAGAAATCTTCTCTGCAAATTCCTCTGTGCCTCTGTGTCTCTGTGGTTAAGGGTTCTATAGGAGGCTCTATGCACGACATCATCAGGCAACTCGACGAGAAACGCGCCGCGGCCCGCCTGGGCGGCGGCCAGAAGCGCATCGACGCGCAGCACGGCAAGGGCAAGCTCACCGCGCGCGAGCGCATCGAGCTGCTGCTCGATCCCGAATCCTTCGAGGAATGGGACATGTTCAAGGAGCACCGCTGCACCGACTTCGGCATGGACAAGCAGGCCGTGCCGGGCGACGGCGTGGTGACCGGCTACGGCACCATCAACGGGCGGCTGGTCTTCGTCTTCAGCCAGGACTTCACCGTGTTCGGCGGCGCGCTGTCGGAGGCGCACGCCGAAAAGATCTGCAAGGTGATGGACCACGCCATGAAGGCCGGCGCGCCGGTGATCGGGCTGAACGACTCCGGCGGCGCGCGCATCCAGGAGGGCGTCGCCTCCCTCGGCGGCTACGCCGACGTGTTCCAGAGGAACGTGCTGGCTTCCGGCGTGGTGCCGCAGATCTCGATGATCATGGGCCCCTGCGCCGGCGGCGCGGTGTACAGCCCGGCCATGACCGACTTCATCTTCATGGTGAAGGACTCCTCCTACATGTTCGTCACCGGCCCGGAAGTGGTGAAGACGGTGACGCACGAGGAAGTCACGGCCGAGGAGTTGGGCGGTGCGGTCACGCACAACACCAAGTCGGGCGTTGCCGACCTGGCCTTCGAGAATGACGTCGAGGCGCTGATGATGCTGCGGCGCCTGGTCTCCTTCCTGCCTTCCAACAACCGCGAGAAACCGCCGGTGGTGCCGACCGAGGACCCCTCCGAGCGCATCGAGATGTCGCTCGACACCCTGGTGCCGGACAACCCGAACAAGCCCTACGACATCAAGGAGCTCATCGTGAAGACGGTGGACGAGGGCGACTTCTTCGAGCTGCAGCCCGACTACGCCAAGAACATCGTCATCGGCTTCGGCCGCATGGCGGGGCAAACCGTCGGCATCGTCGCCAACCAGCCGCTGGTGCTGGCCGGCTGCCTCGACATCAAGAGCTCGATCAAGGGCGCGCGCTTCGTGCGTTTCTGCGACGCCTTCAACATCCCGGTGGTGACCTTCGTCGACGTGCCCGGCTTCATGCCCGGCACGGCGCAAGAGTACGGCGGCATCATCAAGCACGGAGCGAAGCTCCTCTACGCCTATGCCGAGTGCACCGTGCCGAAGGTGACGGTGATCACGCGCAAGGCCTATGGCGGCGCCTACGACGTGATGTCATCGAAACATTTGCGCGGCGACGTGAACTTCGCCTGGCCCTCGGCCGAGATCGCCGTGATGGGGCCGAAGGGCGCGGTGGAGATCATCTTCCGCGAGGAGAAGGGCGACCCGGCCAAGCTCGCCGCGCGCGAGAAGGAATACAAGGAGAAGTTCGCCAACCCCTTCGTCGCCGGCCACCGCGGCTTCATCGACGACGTCATCATGCCGCACGAGACGAGGAAGCGCATCTGCCGCTCGCTGGCGATGCTGAAGGAAAAGAAACTGGAAAACCCGTGGCGCAAGCACGGCAACATTCCCCTGTGAAAACCATTAACCACAGAGGCACAGAGACACGGAGAACCTCATTCGAGGTTTTTCCGGGTTTCTCTGTGCCTCTGTGTCTCTGTGGTGAAAGGTTCTAAGTCATGTTCAATAAAATTCTCATTGCCAACCGCGGCGAAATTGCCTGCCGCGTCATCAAGACCGCGCGGAAGATGGGCATCGCCACCGTCGCCGTGTATTCCGAGGCCGACAAGGACGCGCGCCACGTCGAGCTGGCCGACGAAGCCGTCTGCATCGGCCCGCCGCCCTCGAAGGAGTCCTACCTCGTCGCCGACAAGATCATCGCCGCCTGCAAGCAGACCGGCGCCCAGGCGGTGCACCCCGGCTACGGCTTCCTCTCCGAGAACGAGTCCTTCTCCAAGCGCCTCGAAGAGGAAGGCATCGTCTTCATCGGGCCGAAGCACTATTCCATCGCCGCCATGGGCGACAAGATCGCCTCGAAGAAGCTGGCGCTGGAAGCGAAGGTCAACACCATCCCCGGCTACAACGAGGCGATCGACACGCCGGAGCAGGCCGTCGAGATCGCCAAAAAAATCGGCTACCCGGTGATGATCAAGGCCTCCGCCGGCGGCGGCGGCAAGGGCCTGCGCGTGGCCTACAGCGACAAGGAAGCGCACGAAGGCTTCTCCTCCTGCCGCAACGAGGCCAAGAACGCCTTCGGCGACGATCGCGTCTTCATCGAGAAATTCGTCGAGGAGCCGCGCCACATCGAGATCCAGCTGATCGGCGACGCCCACGGCAACTGTGTCTACCTGAACGAGCGCGAGTGCTCGATCCAGCGCCGCCACCAGAAGGTGATCGAGGAGGCGCCCAGCCCCTTCCTCGACGAGAAGACGCGCAAGGCCATGGGCGAGCAGGCGGTGGCGCTGGCCAAGGCGGTGAAGTACCAGTCGGCCGGCACGGTGGAGTTCGTCGTCGGCAAGGACAAGTCCTTCTACTTCCTCGAGATGAACACGCGCCTGCAGGTGGAGCATCCGGTCACCGAGTGCATCACTGGGCTGGATCTCGTCGAGCTGATGATCCGCGTCGCCGCCGGCGAGAAGCTGCCCTTCGCGCAGAAGGACGTCAAGCTGAACGGCTGGGCGATGGAGTGCCGCATCAACGCCGAGGATCCGTTCCGCAACTTCCTGCCGTCGACCGGGCGGCTCATCCGCTACATCCCGCCGGCGGAGAATGACGGCGTGCGCGTCGACACCGGCGTCTACGAGGGCGGCGAGATCTCCATGTACTACGACTCGATGATCGCCAAGCTGATCGTGCACGGCGCCACGCGCGACCAGGCCATCGCCAAGATGCGCGACGCCCTCAACGCCTTCGTCATCCGCGGCGTGTCGTCGAACATCGCCTTCCAGTCGGCACTGATGCAGCACCCGCGCTTCCAGTCGGGCAAGTTCAACACCGGCTTCATCGCCGAGGAATTTCCCAAGGGCTTCAGCTCGGAAAGCCTGGTGCACGAGGACCCGCTGCTGCTGGCGGCGGTGGCGGCCTTCGCGCGGCGGCGCTACATCGACCGCGCCATCCGCACCAGCGGCCAGCTGCGCGGCCATGAGCGCAAGGTAGGCAACGAGTGGATGGCGCTGATGGGCGACAGGAAATATTCGCTCACCCTGACGCCGGTCGGCGGCGGCTACACCGTCGCGCACGACGGCCAGACCTGCGAGCTGCGCTCCAACTGGCGCCTCGGCGAGCTGCTTTTCCGCGGCACCTGGAACGGCGAGCCGGTCTGCCTGCAGCTGGAGCGCCTCGGCCTCAAGTACCGCGTCACGCACTGGGGCACCCAGGCCGACGTGATGGTGATGACGGGGCATGCCGCGCACCTGCTCGCGCTGATGCCGGACAAGCCCAAGCCCGACCTCTCCAAGTTCCTGCTCTCGCCCATGCCGGGGCTGCTCACCGACATGCCGCTGAAAGCCGGCCAGGAGGTGAAGGCCGGCGAGAAACTCGCCGCCATCGAGGCCATGAAGATGGAGAACATCCTCAAGGCCGACCAGGATTGCGTCGTCGCCGAGGTGCTGGCGAAGCAGGGCGACAGCCTGGCCGTCGACCAGCCCATCGTGCGCTTCGCATGACGACGACGCCCCGGCCGGGGCTGCTCGAGTACTCGGTCGTCTACACCGACCGCGCCCTCAACCACATGTCGCCCCGGTTCCAGGGCGTCATGCGCGACATCTCCGCCATCCTCAAGGAGGCCTACCGGGCCCATTCCGCCATCGTCGTGCCCGGCGGCGGCACCTTCGGCATGGAGGCGGTGGCGCGCCAGTTCGCCACCGGTCGCAAGTGCCTGATCATCCGCAACGGCTGGTTCAGCTACCGCTGGAGCCAGATCTTCGAGATGGGACGCATTCCTTCGGAAACCGTCGTCCTCAAGGCACGGCCGCTCGCGGCGGGCGCCAAGTCGCCCTTCGCACCGCCGCCGATCGAGGAGGTGACGGCGGCCATCCGCACGCACAAGCCGGACCTGGTGTTCGCGCCGCACGTGGAAACCGCCTCCGGCATGATCCTGCCCGACGGCTACCTCGACGCGGTGGCCGAGGCGGTGCGCGCCGTCGACGGCCTCTTCGTGCTCGACTGCATCGCCTCCGGCGCGATGTGGGTGGACATGGAAGCGCGCGGCGTGGACATCCTGATCAGCGCGCCGCAGAAGGGCTGGAGCGGCCCGTCCTGCTGCGCGCTGGTGATGCTCGACGCGCGGGCGCGGGAAAGGATCGACGCCACCGCCAGCTCGAGCTTCGCCGCCGACCTGCGCAAGTGGCTGCAGATCATGGAAACCTACGAGGGCGGCGGCCACGCCTACCACGCCACGATGCCGACCGATGCCCTGGCGGCCGTCCTCCGCGCCATGCAGGAGACGCGCGACTGGGGCTTCGCGCGGGCGCGCGACGCGCAGGCCGAATTGGGCGCCCGCGTGCGCGCGCTGCTGGCAGGCCGCGGCTTCGGCAGCGTCGCCGCGCCGGGCTTCGAGGCGCCCGGCGTGGTGGTCAGCTACACCGACGACCCGGACATCCAGTCCGGCAAAAAATTCATTGCGCAGGGCCTGCAGACGGCGGCCGGCGTGCCGCTGATGTGCGACGAGCCGGCGGACTTCCGCAGCTTCCGCATCGGCCTGTTCGGGCTCGACAAGCTGCAGCACATCGACCGCAGCGTGCAGCGCCTCGAGGACGCGCTGGACCGGATTGCCTGACTTGGCCAAAGCCGACATCGACCATCTGGTCGTCGCCGCGGCCGATCTTGAAGCGGGATCGGCCTGGCTGGAGGAAAGACTCAGTGTGCCGCTTGCCGCAGGCGGCAAGCATGCCGCCATGGGCACGCACAATCGCCTGCTCAGGCTCGGGCCGCAGCTCTACCTGGAACTCATCGCTATCGATCCTGCGGCACCGCCACCGGATCGGCCGCGCTGGTTCGGCCTCGACGATCCGGCGCTGCAGGCCAGACTGGCCGAACGCCCGCACCTGATCCACTGGGTGGCACGCTGCGAGAACGTGCCCGCTCCTGCGGGAACGGACATGCTCGACATGGCGCGCGGCGACTACCGCTGGCGCATCGGCGTACCGGCCGACGGCCGCCTGCCCGGCGACGGACTCATCCCCAGCCTCATCCAGTGGTTGTCGCCAGCACATCCGGCGGAACGCCTGCCCGAGGCCGGCTGCGCACTGATGAAGCTGGAGGGGTTTCACGCCGAGCCGACGCGCATTCACGGCGCGCTGGCCGCGCTGGGCCTGACCGACGCCCTGGCGCTCTACGCTGCCGGGCCGGACGCGGCGCCCGGCCTGGCGGCGTATCTGAAGACGCCGGGCGGATTGCGGGAGATCGACTAAAGCCTTCTGAAGCGCTGGGCAAGCCGGTCGTGGACCGACTTCGGGCCGTCGGTGAAGCCGGACAGATTGACGCCGAACGTGCCCTTGGAAACCACCTCGACGCGGCAGTTTCCCCGCGTGCCGATGCGCTCGACGAAAATGACGGTGCTCACGCCCGTGCCGAAACCGGAGCCCTCCTCGGCCTGCATGACCCCCTCGGCCATGTTGTCCTTCGTCACGCGCATGCCGAGTTCCTTCAGGAGTTCGGGCAGCGCCGCCCAGACCTGGTCGAAGGGCGCGGCATAGCTGACGATAACGCCGCTGCCGCGGTCGGACGACACGTCGGACAGCGTCGAACAGCCGGCGACGGCCAGCGATCCGGTTCCGGCAATCAGGGCAAGAAAGGTTCTCCTCCGCATGGCGTTCTCCCGCTCAGGCAAGTTTCGAAAAGGCTTCGACCACCTCGGGCGGCGCCTGCACCAGTTCGATCAGCACGCCCTCGCCGGCGATCGGGAATTCCTCGCTGGCCTTCGGGTGCAGGAAGCAGATGTCGTAGCCGGCGGCGCCCTTGCGGATGCCGCCCGGCGCGAAGCGCACGCCCTGCGCCGTCAGCCATTCCATGGCCTTCGGCAGGTCGTCCACCCAGAGGCCGACGTGGTTGAGCGGCGTGGCGTGTACGGCCGGCTTCTTCTCCGCATCGAGCGGCTGCATCAGGTCGACTTCCACCTTGAAGGGGCCACTGCCCATGGCGCAGATGTCCTCGTCGACGTTCTCCCGTTCGCTGACGAAGTTACCGGTCACCGACAATCCCAGCTTGTCCACCCACAGCGTTTTCAGCCGCTCCTTGGAGGGGCCGCCGATGGCGATCTGCTGGATGCCGAGAATCCTGAAGGGTCTGGTGCTCATCGCCGCTCCGAAAATCAGGGATTTTACTGCGCGGCCGTTAAATAGTTGACAACCCTTTCGGCCGATTCCTCCTATAGTAGCGTTATGCAGCCCTCGCTCAAGCTGCCCTTCAGCTACGAAACCCTGCTCGACGCCCTGGTCGAATCGATCGTCTGCATCGACCTCGAGGGGCGCATCATCTATTGGAGCAAGGGGGCGGAACGCATCTACGAATACACCGCGGCCGAGGCCGTCGGCCAGCCCTACGCCATGCTCTTCCCCGGCAGCGCGCAGGAGAGCAGCGAAGCCATGCGCGAACAGGGTCCCGCCATGCTGGCCGGCCGGCGCAGCGCATTCCAAGGCTGGCGGGTGACAAAATCCGGCCGGCACATCTACGTGCGGGTGGCCGGGTCGCCCCTTTTCGACGATGCCGGCAAGCATGTCGGCTTCGTCGGCCACGCCATCGACATCACGGCGCAAAAGCTGGCGGAAAAGGACCTGCAGGCCAGCCGCGACCGGATGGAGGCCCTGCTCGAGGCGCAGTCACGCGCCGACATCGGCCTCTTCGTCATCGAGCAAGGCAAGGTGGTGTACGCCAACGACGCCCTCTGCCGACTGTTCGGCTACACCCTCGAGGAAGTCAAGGCGTTGCCGAGCTACCTCGAACTGGCCCACCCGGTCGATCGTGAGCGGGTGGCGCAGAACCACCAGCGCCGGTTGCAGGGCGAGCAGTTCGCCAATCGCTACGACATCGCCATCATCACCAAGGCGGGCGAGCGGCGCGAGGTGGAAATCACCGCCTCGCCCATCGAGACCGGCGGCCGGCCCGGCGTGCTGGTCGTCACGGTGGACATCAGCGACCGCAAGCGCGTCGAGGAGCGCGTGCAGTATCTTGCCCTGCACGACGCGCTCACCGGCCTGGCCAACCGCGTGCTGTTCTTCGACCGCCTGAACACCGCCATCGCCACCGCCCATCGCAAGAACGGCAGCTTCGCCCTGCTCTACCTCGATCTCGACGACTTCAAGCCGGTCAACGACAACTACGGCCACGAGACGGGCGACCTCGTCCTGCGCTGCATCGCCGAGCGCCTGCGCGGCCGCGTGCGCGAAAGCGACACCGTGGCGCGCCTGGGCGGCGACGAGTTCATCCTACTCTTCAACGACACGCTGGACGAATCGGCTGCCATCACGGTGGCGGAAAAGGTCATTGCCGAGGTCACCGCGCCGCTGCCCGTGGAAGGCTGCGCGCACCGCGTCGGCTGCAGCATCGGCATCGCGCTCTACCCGCGCGACGGCGAGGATGCCGACAGCCTGATGCGCCACGCCGATACCGCCATGTACGGCGCCAAGCGACTGGGCAAGAACCGCTACCTGCTGCCGAAGTAGAATAGTGCCTGGTCACTCCGACTCGACGCCATGAACTTCACCGACACCCTCGCCGCCGCCTGGACGCGCAACGATTCCCTGCTCTGCGTCGGCCTCGACCCCGACCCGGCGAAATTCCCCGCCGCCCTCAAGGGCCGCAGCGACGCCCTCCTCGAATTCTGCACGTCGATCGCCGACGCCACGGCCGACCTCGCCTGCGCCTTCAAGCCGCAGATCGCCTATTTCGCCGCCCACCGCGCCGAGGACCAGCTCGAGGCGCTGATCCGCCACATCCACGACAAGCATCCCGGCATCCCGGTGATCCTCGACGCCAAGCGCGGCGACATCGGCGCCACTGCCGAGCAGTACGCGCGAGAGGCCTTCGAACGCTACGGTGCCGACGCGCTGACGGTGAATCCCTACATGGGCTTCGACTCGGTCGAGCCGTATTTCGCCTGGAAGGATCGCGGCGTCATCATTCTTTGCCGCACTTCCAACGCCGGCGGCTCCGACCTGCAGTTCCTCGAAACCGGAGGACGCAAGTTGTACCAGCACGTCGCCGAGCTGGTGGCGACGAAATGGAACACCGGCGGACAATGCGCCCTGGTGGTCGGCGCCACCTTTCCCGCTGAACTCGCCGAGGTGCGCCGCCTCGTCGGCGACATGCCGCTGCTGGTGCCGGGCATCGGCGCCCAGGGCGGCGACATCGAGGCCACGGTCAGTGCCGGCAGGACGGCGGCCGGCAGCGGCCTCATGATCAACTCCTCGCGCGCCATCCTCTACGCCAGCCAGGGCGATGACTATGCCGCCGCCGCGCGCAAGGTCGCGCTGGACACGCGCGACGCCATCAACCGCTACCGCTAACGCCGCGACCAGACCAGCATCGCTACACCCGCCGCGATCATCGGCAGCGACAACCACTGCCCCATGCTCACCGTGTAGCTGAGGCCGAAGATGCCGGCGTCCGGCTCGCGGAAGAATTCGGCGACGAAGCGCACCGTGCCGTAGCCGATGAGGAACACCGCCGACACCGCGCCCAGGGCGCGCGGCTTGCTCGAAAACCACCACAACACGGCGAACAGAACGACGCCCTCGAGGAAGGCCTGGTAGAGCTGGGAGGGGTGGCGCGCCACGGCGTCGACGTGCGGGAACACCATCGCCCAGGGCAGCGCGGGATCGGCGGCGCGGCCCCACAGCTCGCCGTTGATGAAGTTGCCGATGCGGCCGAAGCCCAGCCCGGGCGGCACCAGCGGGGCGATGAAGTCCATCACCGCGAACCAGGCGAGCTTTTTCTTGCGCGCATACAAAGTCAGCGCCGCCAGCACGCCGAGGAAGCCGCCGTGGAAGCTCATGCCGCCCTTCCAGACAGCGAATATCTCCAGCGGGTTGGCGAGAAAGTGCGCCGGCTCGTAGAACAGCACCTGGCCGAGCCGCCCGCCGATCACCACGCCGAGCACGCCGTAGAAGAGAAGGTCGTCGATGTCCTTCGCCGTCCAGGCCAAGTTGGGCCGGCGCGCGATGCGCCGGCGGCCGAGCGCGACGAAGGCGACGAAGCCCGCGAGGTACATCAGCCCATACCAATGCACCGACAGCGGGCCGAGCGAGAAGGCCACGGGGTCGAAGCGAGGATAGGTCAGCATGGCGGATCAGGTTTCCGGTGAGGCGAGCCGGCGCCAGCCGAGCACCTGGCAGCCTTCCCGCGCGTAGGCGTCGTCGCCGCCATAGACGATCCAGGGCGGCAGGGCGTCCGGGCCGGCGAAGGCCGCCCAGCGTTTGGCCGCCGACAGCCAATCGGCAACGAAGGTGGCACCGGACTTGATCTCGACGGGCTGCGGGCGTGACACGTTCTCGAACAGCAGATCGATTTCGTTGCCGTTGTTGTCGCGCCAGAAATAGAAATCCGCGGGTTCGCCCGTGTTGAAGCGCTGCCGGATGAACTCGCCGATGACGAAGGTCTCGAAAATCGCGCCGCGCTGGGCGTGGCTGTCGAGCGCGGCCGGCTCGCGGATGCCGAGCAGCCAGGCCAGCAGGCCGGTGTCGAGGAACAGCAGCTTCGGCGTTTTCACCAGGCGCTTGCCGAAATTGCGATGGTAAGGCGGCAGCAGCCGCACGATGTAGCTGGCTTCCAGCACCGTCAGCCATTCGCGGGCGGTGACGTGGGTGATGCCGCAGTCGGCGGCCAGCGCCGAGAGGTTGAGCAGTTGTCCCGAGCGGGCGGCGCACATCTTGAGGAAGCGCTGGAACAGGGACAGGTCGCGCACCGCCAGCATCTGGCGCACGTCACGCTCCAGATAGGTCGACACATAGGCCGGGAACCAGTCCGACGGCGACAGCGGGCGATCGTGGAGCGGCGGGTAGCCGCCGCGCCAGAGATGCTCCGCCAGACTGGTGGGCGCCCGGCCCGAGGCGGCGAGCTCCGCCAGCGAGAACGGCAGCAGATGCACCAGCCCGACGCGCCCGGCCAGCGACTGGCTGATGCGCGACATCAGGCCGAACTGCTGGGAGCCGGTCAGCACGAACTCGCCCATGCGTCGGCGGTCATCGACGACGCCCTGCAGATAAGAGAACAGGTCCGGCGCGCGCTGGGCCTCGTCGATGATTGCGCCGGCCGGGTAGCGGGCGAGAAAGCCGCGCGGATCGGTTTCCACCAGATCGCGGGCTTCGGGATCCTCCAGCGTGACATAGGGCTTGGCCGGGAACACGGCGCGCGCCAGCGTGGTCTTGCCGGATTGGCGCGGCCCGGTGATGGCGACGATGGGGAAGCCGCGGGCCAGGCGTGTGGCGACGGCGGCGGCGGTGCGGGGAATCATGCGGCGAATATACATCTTGAAGGTCTAAACTTCAATGTGTATAAACCGGGTCGGGGCGACGGCCGGGATTGGCTGGTTGACGCAACGCGGCGTGCGGTGCTACTTTCGTATTACCTTTTCCGCCCAGGCCGCCATGACCGTCACCACCACCATCAAGCTCCCCGACGACCTGAAAGAGCGCGTCGCTTCCGCCGCCGCCGCCAGCGGCAAGACGCCCCATGCCTGGATGGTGGAAGCCATCGAAGCCCAGGCGGACCTGGCCCAGCGCCGCGAGGCCTTCGTTGCTTCGGCGCTGAAGGCCGAACAGGAAGTGGCGCAATACGGCCTGGTCTACGACGCCGACGAGGTGTTCAGCTACATCCTGGCCAAGGCTGAAGGCAAGCGCGCGGCCAAGCCGAAACCCCGCAAGCTGTAGTGGCATCTTGACCCGCGTTGTCCTCGCGCCAGGCGCGCTGCGCGACATCGAACGACTGACGGCGTTTTTGATCGAACGGGATGCGCATGCCGCGGCGACCACGGCGCGGATAATGACCGAAGGCCTCGGCATCCTGAAACAGCACCCGCTCATCGGCCGCGAAGCCGAAGCCGGCTTGCGCGAACTGGTCATTTCGCGCGGACGCAGCGGCTATGTCGCCCTCTACCGCTACGACGTCGCCGCCGACACGGCGCTGATTCTCGCCATCCGCCACCAGAGGGAAGGCGGCTACGCCTGAGCAAGGCGTAAAATGGGATTTTGATCGTCCGCTTGCCTGGAGCCTCACCATGCCCGAATACCGTTCCCGCACCTCCACCCACGGCCGCAACATGGCCGGCGCGCGCGCGCTGTGGCGCGCCACCGGCATCAAGGAAGGCGACTTCGGCAAGCCGATCATCGCCGTGGTGAATTCGTTCACGCAGTTCGTGCCGGGCCATGTGCACCTGAAGGACATGGGCCAGCTGGTCGCACGCCAGATCGAGGCGGCCGGCGGCATCGCCAAGGAGTTCAACACCATCGCCGTCGACGACGGCATCGCCATGGGCCACGGCGGCATGCTGTATTCGCTGCCCTCGCGCGAGCTGATCGCCGATTCCGTCGAGTACATGGTGAACGCCCACACGGCGGATGCCATGGTGTGCATCTCCAACTGCGACAAGATCACGCCGGGCATGCTGATGGCGGCGCTGCGCCTGAACATCCCGGCGGTGTTCGTCTCCGGCGGGCCGATGGAGGCCGGCAAGGTGAAGTGGCACGGCGAATACCGCATGGTCGACCTCATCGACGCCATGATCGAGGCGGCCGACTCGCACAACAGCGACGAGGACGTGAAGGCCATGGAGCGCTCGGCCTGCCCGACCTGCGGCTCGTGCTCCGGCATGTTCACCGCCAACTCGATGAACTGCCTGACCGAGGCGCTCGGTCTCGCGCTGCCCGGCAACGGTTCGCTGCTCGCCACCCACGCCGACCGCGAGAAGCTCTTCATCAAGGCCGGCCGGCTGATCGTCGACCTGGCGAAGCGCTACTACGAGAAAAACGACGCCGCGGTGCTGCCGCGTTCCATCGCCAGCTTCAAGGCCTTCGAGAACGCCATCGCCCTCGACATTTCCATGGGCGGCTCGACCAACACCGTGCTGCACCTGCTCGCCGCGGCGCAGGAGGCCGGCGTCGACTTCACCATGGCGGACATCGACAGAATGTCGCGAAGGGTTCCCTGCCTGGCCAAGGTGGCGCCGGCGACGCAGAAGTACCACATGGAGGACGTGCACCGCGCCGGCGGCATCATGGCCATCCTCGGCGAGCTCGACCGCGCCGGCCTGCTCAACCGCGGCTGCCCGACGGTGCTCTATCCGACCTTGGGCGAGGCGCTCGACTGCTGCGACGTGAAGCGCACGGCGAATGCGCAGGTGCACGACTTCTTCCGCGCCGCGCCGGGCGGCGTACCGACGCAGACGGCCTTCTCGCAGAGCCGGCGTTATCCGAAACTCGACCTCGACCGCGCCCACGGCTGCATCCGCGACAAGGCCCACGCCTACTCGCAGGACGGCGGCCTCGCCGTGCTGTTCGGCAACATCGCCGAGAAGGGCTGCATCGTCAAGACGGCGGGCGTGGATGATTCCATCCTGAAGTTCACCGGCCGCGCCAGGGTGTGTGAATCGCAGGAGGAGGCGGTGGAAAAGATCCTCGCCGACCAGATCGTCGCCGGCGACATCGTCGTCGTGCGCTACGAAGGGCCGAAGGGCGGCCCCGGCATGCAGGAGATGCTCTACCCGACCTCCTATCTGAAGTCGAAGGGCATGGGCAAGGTCTGCGCCTTGCTCACCGACGGCCGCTTCTCGGGGGGCACCTCGGGCCTCTCGATCGGCCATGCCTCGCCCGAGGCGGCGGCCGGCGGCGCGATCGGCCTGGTCGAGGAGGGCGACACCATCGAGATCGACATTCCCAAACGGCGCATCCACCTCGCTGTGGAAAAGTCAGTCCTGGCGGGACGGCGCAAGGCGATGGAAGCAAAGGGTGCAGCTGCCTGGAAGCCGGCCAAGCGTGAACGAACCGTTTCGGCGGCGCTGCAGGCCTACGCCGCCATGACCACCAGCGCCGACACCGGCGCGGTGCGCGACGTGGCGCAGCTCAAGCGCTGACGCATGACCACGGAAGCGGCCACCGAATTCGAGCAGCTTTACGAGGGGCGGCTGTGGAGCCTGCTCTCCTGGCAGCAGCTGAAGGATTTCTGGGCGCGCATCGACCGCGGCGCCGGCTGGTATCTCTACGCCGTGGGCGAGCCCCTGCCTGAAGCGCCCGCCACGGCGGAAGAGGTCGAGCGCTTCATCGTCGAGACCGACGTCCTGCTGCGCAAGGAGCACCTGCACGACTACTGCGGCATCGTCTACGCCGACGACCTCGAAGCGCCGCGCATGGTGAAGATCTACGACCCGAACCACCTCGGCGTCTCCTGCGGCTCGAGCAAGCACCCGCAGCCGCCCGGCTGGGTCATGAGCCGCGTCCCGCCCGTCGAACTCCGGCGCGCCGGCCCGCTGCCGGAATCCCGCAAGCGCTGGTGGCGCGCCCTTTTCGGTAGCTGAATCTCCGGCTTGCCCTTCCGCCGGCTGCGTCCCATAATTCCGACAAAATTACTCGGAATTTAGCCCCGACATGCCCAATCGACTCGCCGGCGAGACCTCGCCTTACCTTCTGCAGCACGCCGACAATCCCGTCGACTGGCATCCCTGGAGTAAGGAAGCGCTCACCCTTGCCCAGCAGGAAGACAAGCCCATCCTGCTTTCCATCGGCTATTCGGCCTGCCACTGGTGCCACGTCATGGCGCATGAATCCTTCGAGGACGCGGAGGTCGCAGCGGTGATGAACCGCCTGTTCGTGAACATCAAGGTCGACCGCGAGGAGCGGCCCGACCTCGACCAGATCTACCAGAGCGCCCAGCAGATGCTGACCGGCCGCGCCGGCGGCTGGCCGCTCACCCTGTTCCTGGCGCCCGACGGCGCGCCCTTCTTCGGCGGCACCTATTTCCCCAAGTCGCCGCGCTACGGCCTGCCCGGCTTCGCTGATCTGTGCCAGCGCGTGGCCGAGGCCTGGCGCGACAAACGCACCGACATCGCGCAACAGAACGGCGAGCTGCTGCGGGCGCTCGCGTCCGGCGCCAGGACGGCGCCGCCGGCCGGCGAGCCGACGGCCGCGCCGCTCGAGCTCGCCGTCGAGCGTGCCGCGCAGTCCTTCGACAGCCGCCATGGCGGCTTCGGCGGCGCGCCGAAGTTCCCCCATCCGGCCGAGCTGGAGCTGCTGCTGCGCCGCCACGCCGCCACCAACGATGCGCGCTGCGGCGAGATGGCCCTCGCCACCCTGCGCAAGATGGCCGAGGGCGGCATTTACGATCAGCTGGGCGGCGGCTTCTGCCGCTACAGTGTGGACGAGCGCTGGGAGATCCCGCACTTCGAGAAAATGCTCTATGACAACGGGCCGCTGCTGCGCCTCTATGCCGACGCCTGGCGCATCGCGCCGGATCCCCTCTTTCGCCGCGTCGCGGAGGAGACCGCCGCCTGGGTCATGCGCGAGATGCAGGCGCCCGAGGGCGGCTACTACTCCTCGCTGGATGCCGACTCCGAACACGAGGAAGGCAAGTTCTACGTCTGGTCGCGCGAAGAAGTCAGTCGCTGCGGCACGGCGCAGGAATATGCCGTGCTCGCTGCCCTCTACGGTCTCGAGCGGCCGGCCAATTTCGAGGGCCGGCACTGGCATCTGGTCGTGACGCGGCCGCTGGACGAAGTGGCGGCCTCGTTGGGGAAACCGCTGGCGGAATGCGAGGCACTCCTGCAAGCGGGGCGCGCGAAGCTGCTCGCCGCGCGCGAGCGGCGCATCCGCCCCGGACGCGACGAGAAAATCCTGACGAGCTGGAACGCGCTGATGATCGAGGGCATGGCCCATGCCGGCCGCGTCTTCGGCCGCGCCGACTGGCTCGCCTCGGCGCGGCGCGCCCTGGATTTCGTCAGGCGCACGCTGTGGCGCGACGGCCGCCTGCTCGCCACGTACAAGGACGGGCGCGCCCACTTGAACGCCTATCTCGACGACTACGCCTGTCTGCTCAAGGCGGCACTCGAATTGCTGCAGGCGGAGTTCGATACGGACCTGCTCGCCTTCGCCCAATCGCTGGCGCAGGCCCTGCTGGCGCATTTCGAAGACGAGGCCGGCGGCTTCTTCTTCACCAGCCACGACCACGAAACCCTGATCCACCGCGTCAAGACCGGGCACGACAATGCCACGCCCTCGGGCAACGGCGTGGCAGCCTTCGCCCTGCAGCGCCTGGGCCACCTCACGGGCGAGATGCGCTACCTGGATTCGGCCGATCGCACCCTGCGCCTGTACTACGCGGACATGGCGCACCAGCCCGGCGGCTTTGCCACCCTGCTCGTGGCGCTGGAAGAAGCCCTGGTGCCGCCGACCCTCGTGATCCTTCGCGGCCCGGAAGCCCAACTGGCTGAATGGAATGGAAAAATCGCTTCCCGGCCGTGGCCGTGGGTGATCGCGCTCGGCCTGCCTGCCGAGGCCGGCAAGCTGCCCGCAACCCTCGACAAGCCCTTACGGGAGAGCGTCAACGCCTGGGTCTGCTCCGGCGTTAAATGCCTTGAGCCGATAGGCGATTTGACTTGCCTCGAACGGGTTTGCAAGTCCCCGGAATTGATTTAGAGTATCGGCGCTTTTACAACTACGCCTACGAGGACACGAAGAATGAAACTGCTGAAATCCCTGCTGCTCGCCGCCGCCGGCCTGATGATCGCCGGCCAGGCTTCCGCCGACGAAGCCCTGGCCAAGGCCAAGAACTGCATGAGCTGCCACGCCGTCGACAAGAAGGTCGTCGGCCCCTCCTACAAGGACGTCGCCAAGAAATACGCCGGCAACGCCAGCGCTGCCGCCACCCTGGAAGCCAAGGTGAAGAAGGGCGGCTCCGGCGCCTGGGGCACCGTGCCGATGCCGCCGAACCCGGCCGTCAGCGACGCCGACATCAAGAAGCTGGTGGCCTGGATCCTGGCGACCAAGTAAGCGGTTTCACGCATCACGAAAGCATCACGAAAAGCCAGCCCGCGGGCTGGCTTTTTTATTGACATCACCCGGCACGGGCAGCACAATCCCCGCGCACTAGCCCACCACTAAAACAAACCAATTCTGGAGACAACCACCATGCGATTCCCGGTCAAGACCCTCAGCCTCGCCGTCCTCACCGCCGTCGCCGCCTTCGGCTGCGGCAAGGAAGAACCCAAGCAGCAGGCGCCCGCGCCGCAGGCCACGCCAGCCGCGCCGCCGCCCCTCGTCGTCAAGATCGGCCATGTCGGCCCGCTCTCCGGCGGCATCGCCCACCTGGGCAAGGACAACGAAAACGGCGCGCGCCTGGCCGTGGATGAAGCCAACGCCGCCGGCGTCACGCTGGGCGGGCGCAAGGTGACCTTCGAATTCCTGCCGGAAGACGACCAGGCCGATCCCAAGGTCGGCAACACCGTGGCGCAGAAGCTGGTCGACGCCAAGGTCGCCGGCGTGGTCGGCCACCTCAACTCCGGCACCACCATCCCCGCCTCGGCGGTGTACAAGCAGGCCGGCATCCCGATGATCTCCGGCTCCGCCACCAACCCGGCGCTGACCGAGCAGGGCTTCAGCAACGTCTTCCGCGTCGTCGGCCGCGACGACCAGCAGGGGCCGGCCGTGGCCAATTACCTCGTCGGCCAGGTCAAGCCGAAGACCGTCGCCGTCATCGACGACGCCACGCCCTACGGCGAGGGCCTCGCCAACGAAGTCGAGAAGACCCTCAAGGCGGCCGGCGTCACCGTGCTGCCGCGCGAGAAGGGCACCGACAAGACCGCCGACTGGAAAGCCGTGCTGACCAAGATCAAGGGCAAAAAGCCCGACGCCGTGTTCTACGGCGGCATGGACGCCACCGGCGGCCCGCTGCTCAAGCAGGCGCGCGAGCTGAAGATCGCCGCGCCCTTCTCCTTCGGCGACGGCGCCTGCACCGGCAAGATGGCCGAGCTGGCCGGCGCGGCCGCCGAGGGCCTGATCTGCTCGCAGGCCGGCATTCCGGTGCAGGCCTCGGGCAAGAAATTCCTCGACGGCTACAAGGCCAAGTTCAACATCGACGCGATCCTCTACGCCCCCTTCACCTACGACGCCGCCCACCTGCTGATCGCCGCCATGAAGAAGGCCGATTCTGCGGAGCCGGCGAAGTACCTGCCGGAACTGGCCAAGATCAGCCACAGGGGCGCCAGCGGCAGCATCCAGTTCGACCAGAAGGGCGACCGCAAGGATGCCGAAATGACCATCTTCTCGATGAAGGAAGGCAAGATCCAGCCGATCGCCATCATCAAGGGCGGCAAGTCGATGACGGTGGACGAGTACACCCAGGCTGCCGCTGCCCCCGCCGCGCCGGCCGCACCGGCCCAGCCCGCCGCCATGGGCGGCATGGCCGGCGCCCCGGCGGCCGAGAAGAAGTAAGCCTGGCATCGCTTCATCGGAAACGGCACCCTCGGGTGCCGTTTCCACATAGGCCATGGACATATTCCTGCAGCAGATCATCAACGGCCTGACCACCGGCAGCGTGTATGCGCTCGTGGCGCTCGGCTACACGATGGTCTACGGCGTCATCCAGCTCATCAACTTCGCCCACGGCGAGGTGGTCATGATCGGCGCCATGACGGCCCTGTCCGTCATCGTGGCGCTGGCCGGCGCCGGCACGCCGCTGCCGCCGGTGGCGATCATGCTGGCCGGCATCGTGGCGGCCGTCCCGGCCTGCATGGCCATCGGCTACCTGCTGGAACGGGTGGCCTACCGGCCGCTGCGCCACGCCCCGCGCCTGGCGCCGCTGATCACCGCCATCGGCATGTCGATCGTGCTGCAGCAACTGGCGCTCCTGGTGTGGAGCCGCAACCCGCTGGCTTTCCCGCAGATCGTCGACAACCCGATCTATTCGATCAGCGGCGCCGCCATCAGCGGCGTGCAAATCGCCATCATCCTGCTCTCGGTGATGATGATGGCGGGACTCACCGCCTTTGTCTATCGCACGCGCTTCGGCATCGCCATCCGCGCCACGGCGGAAAACGTGCACATGGCCGGCCTGATGGGGGTCGACGCCAACCGTGTCATCGCCGCCACCTTCGTCATCGCCGCGGCGATGGGCGCCGTCGCCGGCGTCATGGTCGGCGCCTATTACGGCATCGCCCACTACACCATGGGCTTCATGCTGGGGCTGAAGGCCTTTTCGGCGGCGGTGCTCGGCGGCATCGGCAACCTTGCCGGCGCCATGCTGGGCGGCATCCTGCTCGGCCTGGTCGAGGCGCTCGGCGCCGGCTACATCGGCGAAATCACCGACCTGTGCAAATGGCCGTTGATCAACACGTTCGTCGCCGAACGCTGCGCCGCCGACGGCCACGTGGTGCTGATGGGCAGCAACTACCAGGACGTGTTCGCCTTCCTGGTGCTCATCACCGTGCTGGTGCTGCGCCCCTCCGGCCTGCTCGGCGAGCGCGTCTCGGAGCGGGCCTGATGCTTGCGGCCGGCAAACATCCGCTGCGCTTCTGGATCGGCGTCGCGCTGATCGCCATCGCCCTCCTCGCCCTGCCGCTGGTGCTGACCCAGGTCGGCACGGCCTGGGTGCGCATCACCAACCTGGCCATCCTTTTCGTCTTTCTTTCCCTCGGCCTCAACATCGTCGTCGGCTTCGCCGGCCTGCTCGACCTGGGCTACATCGCCTTCTATGCCGTCGGCGCCTATGTCTACGCCCTGCTCGCCTCGCCGCATTTCGGCCTGCACCTGCCCTTCTGGATCATCCTGCCGATCGGCGCCTTCATCGCCTGCATCGCCGGCGTCGTGCTGGGCGCGCCCACCCTGCGCCTGCGCGGCGATTACCTCGCCATCGTCACCCTCGGCTTCGGCGAGATCGTGCGCATCCTGATGAACAACCTGTCCTCGCCCTTCAACATCACCAACGGGCCGAAGGGCATCACGCTGATCGACCCGTTTTCGCTCGGCGGCATGGATTTCCAGGGCAGCAGCAGCCTGCTCGGCCTGGTCTTCACCGGCCCGGCAAAGTACTACTACCTGCTGCTCCTGCTGCTGCTCATCGTCATCGTCATCAATTTGCGCCTGCAGAACTCGCGCATCGGCCGCGCCTGGGTGGCGATCCGCGAGGACGAGATCGCCGCCAAGGCCTGCGGCATCAACACGCGCAACGTCAAGCTGCTGGCCTTTGCCATGGGCGCCAGCTTCGGCGGCATCGCCGGCGGCATGTTCTCCGCCATGCAGGGCTTCATCAGCCCAGAGAGCTTCGTCCTGCACGAATCCATCCTGGTGCTGTCGATGGTGGTGCTGGGCGGCATGGGCAACATCTGGGGCGTCATCGCCGGCGCGATCCTGCTCTCCTTCGTGCCGGAACTGCTGCGCTACACCGTCGTGCCGGCGCAGAACGCGCTCTTCGGCCGCCTGGTCATCGACCCGGAGGTGCTGCGCATGCTGCTCTTCGGCGCCGTGCTGGTGCTGACCATGCGCTTCCGCCCGGCCGGCCTGTGGCCGGAGGCGCGCCACAAGCGCGAGTTTTCGGCAGAGATGGCCTGATGGACGATCTGTTGCTCGAAGCAAAATCGATCGGCAGGAATTTCGGCGGCGTGCGCGCGCTGCACCAGGTCTCGCTCACCATCCGCCGCGGCGAGATCTATGGCCTGATCGGCCCCAACGGCGCCGGCAAGACCACCTTTTTCAACGTGCTCACCGGCCTGTACACGGCAGACAGCGGCTCTTTCATTTTCGACGGCGCGCCGCTCAACGTCGCCGCGCCGCATGAAGTCGCCGCGGCCGGCATCGCGCGCACCTTCCAGAACATCCGCCTCTTCGGCAACATGACGGCGCTGGAGAACGTCATGGTCGGCCGCCATCTGCGCACGCAGGCCGGCGTCGTCGGCGCCATGCTACGCACGCGCGCCACGCGCGACGAGGAGGAAGCCATCGCGCAGCGCGCCCATGAGCTGCTACGTTATGTCGGCATCGAACGGCGCGGCGACACCCAGGCGCGCCACCTCTCCTACGGCGACCAGCGCAGGCTCGAAATCGCCCGCGCGCTCGCCACCGAGCCGAAACTGCTGGCGCTGGACGAGCCGGCCGCCGGTATGAACGCCACCGAGACTACCGAGCTGAAGAAGCTGATCGAGGCGCTGCGCGCCGACGGCCTGACGATCCTGCTCATCGAGCACGACGTCAAGCTGGTGATGGGCCTGTGCCACCGCGTCGCCGTGCTCGACTACGGCGAGAAGATCGCGGAAGGGCTGCCGGCCGAGGTGCAGCGCGACGCGAAGGTGATCGAGGCCTACCTGGGCGGCACCGTCGCATGAGCCCGCCGGGCCGCCCCAGGGGCGAATCCCTGAGCGCGCAGCGCGAAGGTACTCCAGTGAACTCCCCGGCGCCGATCCTGGAAGTGCAGGACCTGCATGTCCATTACGGCGGCATCGCCGCGGTGAAGGGCGTCAGCTTCGAGGTGGCGGCCGGCGAGATGGTCTGCCTGATCGGCGCCAACGGCGCCGGCAAGACCACGACCCTGAAGGCGCTGGCGCGCCTGCTGCCGGCGCGCGGCGCCCTGCGCTACCAGGGACAGAGCCTGCTGCAGCGCCAGGCGCACGAATTGATCGGCGCCGGCATGACCCTGGTGCCAGAGGGGCGCGGCATCTTCGCGCGGCTGACGGTCGCCGAGAATCTCGACATGGGCGCCTACTGCCGCAATGACAAGGCTGAAATCGCCGCCGACCTCCAGCGCGTCCATGGTCTGCTGCCGCGCCTCAAGGAACGGGCGAAACAGGTTGCGGGCACGCTCTCCGGCGGCGAGCAGCAGATGCTGGCCATCGGCCGCGCCCTGATGAGCCGCCCCAGGCTGCTGCTGCTCGACGAACCCTCGATGGGCCTCGCCCCGCTCATGGTGCAAAAGGTGTTCGAGGTCATCCGCTCGGTGGCCGCGGAGGGCGTGACCATCCTGCTGGTCGAGCAGAACGCGCGCCTTGCGTTGTCGGTGGCCGCGCGAGGCTACGTCATGGACGGCGGCCGGATCACCTTGTCCGACAGCGCCCCCGCTCTGCTCGCCAACCCGAAGGTGCGCGAGGCCTACCTCGGTGAATAGCGCGATGGTGAGCGAAGACAGCGTGCGCGAGGCGCTGCGCAGCGTGATCGATCCGGAGGCGGGCATGAACATCGTCGACCTCGGGCTCGTCTACGGCATCGAGGTGGCGGCGGATCACGTCCGCGTCAGGATGACCATGACCACGCCGAGCTGCCCGGTCGGTCCGATGCTGGTCGACGAGGCGAAGGCGGCCATCCGCGACGCCCTGCCGCAGGCCACCGCGGTAGAGGTGGAACTGGTGTGGGAGCCGCCCTGGCACGCCGGCCTGATGTCGGAACGGGCGAAGCAGCATTTCGGATGGTAGCGCGGGACATACCGCCGGCGCTGCGCGCGCCGCTGCTGGTGCTCGGCTTTCTCTGTCTCATCGTCGGCGTCGGCGCCGGCCTGCTGCGCCTGGGCTGGCCCGTGCCGCGTCCCATGGCCGATCTGGCCGCCCTTCACGGCCCGCTCATGATCTGCGGCTTCTTCGGCACGGTGATTTCGCTCGAGCGCGCCGTAGCACTGGCGCGCGGCTGGGCCTATCTCTGCCCGCTCGCCGCAGGCAGCGGCGGGCTGGCGCTGATTCTCGGCGCGCCGCTTCCCCTCGCGCAAGGGCTACTGGCGCTGGGCAGCACGGTATTGTTCGCCGGCTCGGTGTCGGTGTTCATGCGTCAGAGTGCCTTGTTTACCTTCACCCTCGCCGCCGGTGTGGCGAGCTGGCTCGCCGGCAATTTGCTCTGGCTGGGCGGCTTTTCCGTCTTCGCAGTCGTGCCGTGGTGGGCCGGCTTCCTCGTGCTCACCATCGCCGGCGAGCGCCTGGAGCTGTCGCGCTTTCTGCCGCCGTCGCCGGCGGCCCGGCGCGCGTTCATCGCCGTGCTGTGGGGGCTGACTTTTGGCATGGCGCTCGAGGCGCGCCTGTTCGGCGCGGCTCTCGTGGCACTGGCGCTGTGGCTGCTCCGCCAGGACATCGCCCGGCGCACGGTGAGGGAGAAGGGGCTGACGCGCTTCATCGCCGTCTGCCTGCTCTCGGGCTATGCCTGGCTCTTCATTTCCGGCGCGATCATGCTCGGGGCGGGGCTGGTGCCGGGCAGCGCCGCCTACGACGCGGCGCTGCACGCCCTCATGCTGGGCTTCGTCTTCGCCATGGTGTTCGGCCACGCGCCGGTGATCTTCCCGGCCGTGCTGCACGTGGCCGTGCCCTATCACCCGCTCTTCTATGCGCCGCTGGCGCTGCTGCACCTGTCGCTGATGGCGCGCCTGGCGGGGGATCTCGCCGGCATGGCGGACTGGCGCAGCGCAGGCGGGCTCCTCAACGCCGCGGCGCTGGCCTTCTTCATTCTCAACACGGTGGCCGCGGTGATCCGCGGCCGTATCGGGAAATCTAGCTGATTTGAAGGCTGTCGGCGAACACCAGCGCCTCGAGCTGGGCGCGATTCGCCGCCTGCGGCGCGAGTTGCAGTTCGACCGTCAGCGCGGCGAGGCGCGCCGCATCCTGCTGCTCGCCGGCGCGCGCCAGGGCAAGGAAGGGCGCGTAGGGGCCCTCGCCCGAAATCAGGGCGTCGTTGATCGAAACCGGCAGATGCATGTCGGCGAGCGCGGTCTCCATCAGCACGCCGAGCAGGATGTCGAGCAGCGAGAAGGCGCCGGTGATGAACAGGTTGTCCAGCTCGTTCTTGTCCACATAGCCCTTGCCCGCCAGCTCCATGAAGCGTCCGCGCGCGATGGCGGCCTGCATCAGCGCGGGCGCCGCGGCATCCTTGCTCGAAGTGACCAGCAGCAGCGAGAGCCACTTGTTCAGCTTTTCATAGCCGAGCATGGTGACGGCGTGGCGGAAGGACTGGATTTCCACGGCCAGGCCGAAGCCGGCCGAGTTGATGTAGCGCAGCAGCTTGACGGAGAGCGCCACGTCCTGCTTCAGCGCCGCCTCGATCTCCTTGACGTCGGCATTGGCGCGCACGAGATTGAGCAGGC
>Ga0233425_10004037_pt1 | contig 25369 bp, 21 predicted proteins | sample Watercolumn_Towu_2_FD_181712 | JGI IMG/M metagenome (GOLD analysis project Ga0233425, IMG submission 181712) | Freshwater microbial communities from Lake Towuti, South Sulawesi, Indonesia - Watercolumn_Towuti2014_140_MG | ecosystem: Environmental > Aquatic > Freshwater > Lake | place... | reverse complement strand
GTCCAATCATGCCATTCATGATACTCGGGAATGAGCTGATCGGAAATCCGTTTGTAAAGCTGGAGCCTGGTCAATCCGGTGCGTTCGAAGGGCAGGCGCAGAGCAAAGGCAGCACGGTCGTAACCGAGTTGCGTGCGGTATCGGACCTTGGTCATGCCATAATCGTCCAAAGCCGGGGTGAATAATTCCTGCTTGCCTTGTGGCATAATCTGGAGTAGTTAACGATAATGCGCGTGAAAATGCAACGCAAAATATGTCAGCCGTCTTAGTTTCACCCCCAGTTTGTCCCGCCTGCGCCGACACTACCGTCGAAGTTCCGGGGCCGGAAGGTCCGCAAGGTCCGCAAGGAACAGCAGGTTCACCTTCATTCAACCCGTCGAGTTTCCAAGAGCCTTTCGGCGGATTCAGTCACGCGCATGGTTTGGGCACGGTGCCGGTGTTCGTTCGTCCCGTGCTCTTGTGCCTGAACATCGATCAGAACTTCACCGTCGGTTCGGAAGTGGACATCGGAACCTCGATTGTTGATGGAGCGGACCCGGCATTCTTGTTCGCCGCAGATGCCGGGGCGATAGGGATGCAACTGAATCCCGCGGTGCCGACGCCCCTGGTTCTGAACGCTTCGACGGGCATCCCCGGGGCGATTGACCCGGCCAAGTGGGCCATCAAAGTGTATTTCCAGTGACCCTGCGCCCCAATGAAGTCGTCGATGGCGCTTTATCCGCCGAGGGCGGTGTTGACTCCGGCAACGCCCCGTCGATCATTGGGCCGAACCAAGTTTCCTTTGCGGTCAACGCGACCATGCGCGGCGGGTTTTGGAAGACTCGCCCCTCGTGGTTCTCCCGCGAGTTGACATACGAGTCGGGCACTACCGAAACGAATTTTGCGCTTGGCTCTTATCAGGGAGCCTGCTTCTATTCGAGTCCCACCCAGGGGACACCCGGAATAATTCTCGCTAAAGGGGGGAGGCTTTATCATTTGGTCATTTCCTCGTCGGGAACGGAGGTCCGCGATATTTCGGCGCCAGCAGACCTGAACGGGGACAAGGACTTTGCTTATCTGTGGCAAGGTGAGAACTTCGTGTTTGTGGTCCAGGGGACGTATTTGCCCCTGATCTTCGACGGGTTGACTACGAGGCGTTCGTTGGGTTCTCCCGGCGGCGAGTTGCCACCGGCATACGTCGGGGCATACGTCAACGGTCGGAATTGGATTGCCCGCCCGGACCGCCGAAGCTACTTGGGCTCGGATTTGGTCGGGGCATCTTCGGGCACGTTGCCTTACGATTTCCTCGACGCGATCTACAAGGTGACGGAAAACACGCTGCTTTCGACCGGGGGCGATTTCAAGGTGCCCTTGGAAGCCGGGCTGATCACTGGCATCGGAACCACAGTTCTTTTGGACACATCCTTGGGTCAAGGGCCACTCTCGATTTTCACGACCAACCAGATTTTCACGAATCAAGCCCCCGCCGATGCCACCCTGTGGCAAAACCTGACTTGGCCGGTCCAGACCGTGGCCCAGGTCGAATACGGAGCAGTCGGCCCACGCTCCATTGTTAACGTTAACTCCGACGCTTGGTATCGGTCTTTCCCCGGTATTCAATCCTTTATTCAAGGGCGCCGCAACTTCAACCAAGGCTGGGGTAACGCGACCATGAGCCACGAAATGTTGCGCGTGTTGGATTACGATTCCCCGACATTGCTCGATTGGTGTTCATCGGTTCTATTCGACAATCGGTTGCTGGTGACGTGCTCGCCCCGGCTGACTGACACAGGCGTTGTTTGGGATGGTCTGGCGGTCATCAATTTCGACGGGATTTCTTCCATGTATCGGAAGTCGAATCCGGCCTGGGAAGGTTTATGGACGGGCCTGCCGGTGTATCAGTTGGTCAAGGGCATCATCGACGGGAAAGAACGTTGCTGGGCGTTGGTAGCTGGCCCCGATGGGTTGGACCTCTGGGAACTCATGCCGGGTCAAGGCGATACCAGAATCACCGGCGACCCCGAGACGGTGACGATCAAACGCATTGAATCGTTCATTGAATCCCGCTCGTTCATCTTCGGCAATGCGTTCCAATGGAAACGGCTCGATTACTTGGAATGGTTTGTCGATCAGCTTTCGGGCTCGGTGGATTTCGACATTCGTTTCCGGCCCGATCAATACCCATCATGGGTTGAATGGGTGGCGATGACCCAATGCAACACGGTTACGAAATGCGATGAGGGGTGCAACGTCACGCTGAACTATCAGCCAGGCTATCGCCCCTACTTGACAACGCCCACGGCGCCCGCGACTTGCCTGAACGAACGCCCGGCGAATCTCGGTTACGAGTTCCAGGTTCGGTTGCAATGGACCGGGCAAGTCAGAATCAAACAGATGCGAGTTCATGCCGACTTGACTCCAGGCGAAGTGTTCACCCAACCTTGCGCGGAGTTTCCGTGTCAGACTGTGGATGTCTGCGCGCCCGGCGTGTTCTCTTACTCCTCCTACTCATGAGCCTTCCGGTAATTCTTCAATCCCTGACATTGCCCAACAATGTTTGCTCGCTGATCACCGACGAGCAGAGCCGGTTGAACACGTACGTCGCCTACATGACGGCGAATTTCCCCGGCGGCTTCGGCGGCGTATCAGTCGGATCGTCCCCACCGGCTGACACAACGCTGGCCTGGTTGCGTGTGGATGGTGTTAGCGGCGCGCCCATTGGTTGGTATCTGCATAACGGGACGTGGCTCCCGGCGATCAAACCGATTCCGATCTTCTATGCGGAAGACACGGGCGTTGCGGACGCCTTGATCACGACGTATCCGTACGACGCCTCGATTCCCGCGGGAACGACTGAGGAGTTTTCGATGGTCGAAGGGACCACGGTGTTCGTCAAGGTGGCGGCAACGAACACGGGCACAACGACGATGGTGATGAACGGCAGCTTGGCCACGCCTGTTCGGGTGCGGACTTCCGGCGGGTTAGCGGAGTTGTCCGCTGGCGACCTGATTGCCGATCAGATTTACATCCTGACCTACGACGGCGCGCAATGGTTGGTCCTGAACATCGCTCCCGGCACGTTCATGATGACCCCGGTGTTGGTCGTCAGCACCGCGGCGGCTTTCGGTTGGACAACCTACGACGCCAATGCCATTGCCAGCGTGCCGAAGCACGCGAAACACGTCATCTTGCAGGCGCGCGGGTCCATCAATCAATCGGTGGCGTATCCTGGTCCTGGGCTTCCCTCGTTCGACCATGAGTTCAGGCAAAGCGCGTTGGGTTTGGGGCCGTTCAAAGGGCTGTGGCTCGCCATTGGCTTCGACGCTGGCAGTTTCTACACGGGCGCCATGCAGTACGTTTGCCCGCTGGATTACACCGGAGCGACCGTGAACTTCGACATGCAGTTGGATGACGTAGCTTCCGATGCGAATACGAGCGTTCAACTTGATGTCTATATCGTGGGATACATCGTCTAATGCTGCGCACCCTTCTTGACATCAAAAACTCGCGGCTGCCCGAGGCGCTGAATATGTGCGCCACGGACTCCCGGTTCGTGCCTCTGGTGAACGAAGCCTTGGAATGGCTGATCTCACAAGGTGCGTTTTGGGGGTTGTTTGGCCGTTACCGATTTCAAACGACGCAAGGCTTGCTGGTGTTTCCCCGGCAAGTGGCTTCGGTCTTGAGTGTCGCGCTCTCCAACGTGCCGATACGGTCAAGGGACATGTTCTTCGAGTTCATGGGCTCGGGCATCGGGGTGCAAAACGCCGGGGATTGCCAGGTTTGCTCCCAACAGTTGCTTGACCGCGGCAACACGCCGGTTTTCGAGCAGATTTCCGGGGTTGTCTCCAAGGTCAAAGTGTATCGTGACCTGTTGGTGGATGATCTGACCCCGATTCTGATCCTGGGTTACGATGAGAACGGGAATTGGATTCGCACGTTGCAAGGTCCGTCCTATCAGGATGGCGAGATTGTGTTGGCTTCGGCGGCTGGCACACTGTCAACGAACATCTTCTCGGTTGTGACCGGGGTCCAAAAGCCGGTGACGAGCGGCTACATCCGGTTGTATGCGTATGACACCGTGGCCACGACCCAAAGTCTGATGGCGGTTTACGAATACGACATCACGAATCCTTCTTACCGGGTGTTCTACGTTCCGTGGCTCGCATCGGCGGCGAGTGAGGATTGTCCCATTTGGGTTGACACCGTGGTCAAGCTGGCGTTTGTGCCGGTGCGTGTGGATACCGATTTCATGATGATTTCGAGCATCCCGGCGTTGAAAACGATGTGCCGGGCCGTCTTGGACGCCGACAAGGAAGGCGACGGGCAGAGGCGCAACCAGATTCTGATGTCCGGTTTGGGAACCGCGAAGCTGATTCTGGAAGCTGAACTTCGGCATGAACGCGGCAATCCTGAAGACGTGGCGCAAATCCTTTCGCCGGTGCCTGGGTGCCCGGTCGAATCCTTGGTATGAACCAATACCTGATCACTGGCCTACCCCGAACGCGCTCGGCGTGGCTGGCAAACCTTCTCACCTGGGGGACTTCGTATTGCCATCATGAAGCGAGTTTGAGTTGCCGGAGCATTGACGATCTGGCGGCGAAATTAGACGAGGGCGGCGTTCCTTCGGGCACGACCCACGCTGGCAACGCCGATCCGTCGATGCCGATGTTCTGGCGTCCCATCATGGATGCGTTCCCTAACGCCAAGGTCGTGTTCATCATCCGCGATGTGACTGAAGCTGCTGAAGCCCAATGCGCGGCGTCGATGGCAGAGAACATTCCGATGTCGCAGCCCGATATGCTGGACTTGTGCCGCCGCAACGAGGCTGAATGCGATGCTTGGTTCCAGGCGTTGAAGAACGGGCAAGCCATGCTTATCATGTTCGATGATCTCGAACGGATACGAACCATCCACGCGCTTTGGCGCTTTCTGCTTCCAGACATTCCGTTCCCGGAGCAACGCGCCAATGCCCTGCAATTATTGCGGGTGACGCAGATTTTCAGAAAGTCTTGGGCGGCCAATCGCGGCGAAAGCGACTTGCTTGCCCCTGACGGACGGTATCTCATCGAACAATCCTTGGGATTTCAGGAAAGGGAAGCGTTATGCCAATAGCCATCGGTCTTGCAATCGCCGCCATTGGTGGCGGTCTTTCATTGGCGGGCGGCCTTTCAAAAGGAAAGCGCCCCTTATTCGAGCCCGTGGGCATCACCCAGGGCACGGGCGAGGGTATTGTGGCGAACCTTCAAAATCTTCCCACGATAGAAAAGATCGCGGCAGAAACGAACAAGTTCAACCAAGAGCAGGTCTTGCGAATGCTCCGGGGGGCGATACCGGACTACGAACGAATCTCCAGGCAGCAGGGAGACATCGTTCGGTCGCAGTTGGCCGGTGAGTTGCCCGAAGGAGTGAAGCGACAGTTGAAAGACGCATCGGCGGTTTACGGGGTGACTTCGGGAACGAAGGGGAGCCAGTTCGCCGGATTCCGTGGCCTTCGGCAACTCGGCATCGAATCCCTGAAGTACACCGAAGCTGGGTTGAGCAACGCTGATCGTTACTTGCGAACTGCCAGGGCCTTGACGGCGGCGCCTATGCTCGATGTGTCGCGGATGTTTATCAGCCCGGCACAATCACTGGAGGCCAAAATCCGGCAGCAAGAGATATTGTTCGGGAGCAAGACGGCCCGATGGAGCGACCCGAACGCCTTGCAACAGGTAGGAGGGTTCATGAGCGGCATGGGCGGCATGGTGGCCGGTGCCGGGATGATGGGGGGGTTGGGCGGGGGCGGAGCAGCACCGGCAATGGCTAGCGGGCCTTCGCCTCAGATGATGGGCTATGCCAGCGGTGTCAGTGCCGGTTATCCTGCTTACGGGAGCACGACTCCGGCAATGTTCAGCGGATATTAGGACGATTATGGCCTGGGACGATTCAACTCCATCGTGGCAACGCCAAGATACTTGGCTGCGCAATTTCGCTTTAGGCGTCGAGGCTGGCCAATCGGCTGTGCTGGTCCCCTTGAGAGTTCAACAAGCGCAGAACGCTTTGAAAATGCAGGCGTTGGACTTGGCGAACCAAGGTCTGGCCGGACGCGCGGCTTCGATGAAGCTTGATTTCGACATCGAAACGATGCCAGACAGGGTTGCCGAACTGAAAGACAATCGTTCCATAGCCGCGATGAAGCTTCAGGAGATGCGCAACGAGCAAAGCGCATGGGAGAAGGAAGAAGGCTCACTTCGGGCGTGGATGGAACTTCCTTGGGAGCAACGCATCAAGGCCAAAGCTCCAAACGTGACTTCCACGAAGGGTTTGAAGGTTTTCATGGACCAGGAACGGCTGGATGCGAACAGTGCGTTGGCGAAGGAGAGACACCAAGCCGAAATCAACAAGACGAAGACCGAAGCCCGCGACCTTGCGGAGCGCAATCGGTTCATGCGCGACATGGCTTCGGCTGGGTTGGGTGCCGACGATACCACGGCGTTGAACATGACGTTGCACCAGGGTTTGCCGACCGAAGCTTCCTGGGAGATGTTGAGCAATCTGAAGGCTCGGAAGGCTGAACGTTTGGCGTCGGAGAAAGAGAAAGCGGCGGAAGCTCGGGCGTCGAAGGCCGAGGAAGGCAGGCAATCAAGGTTCGAGACGAAAGAATCGAACCAAGTGAAGCGTGACCTTCGTAAGCGGGTGGAAGACCTGCGCACGAAAGCTTACGAAGCCGCCGACCCCGGTTTGAAACGTGATTTGTTCAAGCAAGCCAGGCAACTTCAGGAAGAACTTTCGAGGCTTGATTCTGGCAAGACCGAAGAACCGAAAGAAGCGGCTGACCGTGGAGAGGGCACCCAAGCTGAGTTGCTGCCAAAGGCCAAAGCCGAGACGCCCCAAGCCGCAGCGCCAAAGGCCAAATCGGGTGGTCGAATCATGGTCAAACGACCGGACGGCAGGCTCGGTTACATTCCCGAAGAACAATGGGATGAGGCCGAGAAACAAGGTTACATCAAGGCAGAATAATGCCAGCCATCGACTTCGAGCCCGTGGAGGTTGCGGAGCCTTCGAGGCAATCAGGCGGCATTGATTTCGAGCCCATCGAGTTCACCGCCGGGTATGCGCCCCTGCCTGAAACGGAGTCCGTATCTCCCGTTGGGCCGGATAGCAGACCTTGGGTTAAACCCCCGAAGCGTGACCTGATTGCCGAAGAAGCGTGGCGCTATGAACAGGGCATTCAGAAACAGAAAGCGGCGGTCCCCTCGCCACCGTTGAGTTTCACTCAATCTATCGAAATCCCAAGGTTGACCGCGGAAGAAGTCCAAAGCCAACTCGGAGAATCGGTGCCTATCTCGGTCGGGAGTTCGATTGTCAACGTGCCTGCCGGGACGGTAGCCGGGATGTTCAACCTTGGTTCCGAGCTTGCCGAGTTCATGACTTCGCCCGCAGGAGTAGCGACCACGGTCCTGACTTCCGGCCCTGCGGTGTTAAGCAAACTCGTGATGGCCGGGTTTGGCGTAGCGGCATTGCGTGAGGTTCCAGAACTTGCGCGGGAAACCGCCGAAGCTTTGGAGAGCCGCGACCCGCAAAAGATCACTGAGGCCATTGGCCATGATGCCATCGCAACGGGAATGCTGCTTGGGGGCGCCAAGGCTTTGCGCGGTTTGACGAGACTGGGTATGGAGAAAGCCATTGAACTCCATACGAAGTACAAGCAACGAGGCTTGGACCATCTTGCAAAGGTCGATGAGATTGCGCGTTTGGGGGGTGGACTGTCGCCCGGTGAAGTCGCCGCGCCTGCTGCACCTGCCGTGCCTGAGTTCATAACGCCTCGGGAATGGGTTCGCGGTTCGCGGGCCGTTCGTTTGCGGACCCCGGCACGGGCGCCGAGTCCAGCGGACACCTTGATTGCCGACGCTTCAAAGCTGGCGCCGGGACTTCGGGCTTCCATCGCAGAAGCGGAGAAGACGCCCGGTGCTGCTGAACCGAAGCCAGTGGAACCGCCCAAACCAGAGGAACCGCCACCGGCAGAACCGCCGCCTGAGCCTGCGCCCGAGCCGAAAGGACCCCAGCCGACACCATCTGCGCCGCCCGGGAATTTGTACAGCAGCATGTTTGATCGTCTTGAGGCTGGCGAATACCCTGACATATATCGTGGTCCGACCGGCGACGCGGTTCTAGCCGAACACAGGCGGCAGCCGTTCACTTCGCCAGAGGACATACAGAAATGGATAGGCAGCGGAAAGCGATCTACACCCAAGGCACCTGCCGCAACCGTACCAGCAACACCTGAGAAAGGACCATCCGATGCCATTCAAAAGCGAGGCCCAGAGGAAGTTCCTTTGGAAGTTCCACCCGGCACTGGCCAAGAAGTGGGCGCACGAATACCCCCGGCAGAAGAAACTGCCGCCGCACCTGCGCCAGAAGCGCAAACGCCGGTAGCCGCTGAAGTCAAGCCGCCGGAGTTGATGACTCCAGAGGAACACGCACGGTTTGTTGTGGAACGCGATGCGGCTGAGGGTCACCGCGAGGCCATCCGGGTGCAAAAGGGTGAAATTCCATTCAAGGCGACTCCTGATGGAGTGCCCATTTATCACCGGCTTGCGCCAATGACACGAACCGCAAGAGGCACCCTGAATGACGCTATCGAACAGCGAAAACCGTTAAGCGCCTCATTGGTTGATGGTGTCAATGCCGCAAATCCCGATCACCCGCTCAGGATGGAAGGCTACGTTCGCGAGGGTGACCGCTACGTATTCAAGGGTGAATCGGCAGAAGCGAAGGCACCGGAGACTGCGGTACCCAAACCGCCAAGGAATCTTCTTCCATCCGAGGTTCCATTGTGGCGGGAACACGGCATGTTGACGCAAGATGCCATTGCTCAAGGATGGATCATCCCACAAAAACGCTTTACCAAGGCAGGGACGGATGAAATCGTCATTGGTTACTCGCCTGCTTCCAATTCTGGCTTTGTGTATGATACTGCTATTGAGGCAGTAACCAAAGAAAAGGCCCTCCGTTCTGCTGCTGAGTCCGCTATCACGCCTGATGAACAGGCCAAGGCTGCTGTGTGGCAAAAGATGAGTGATGCGGAGCGACGAGAGGTTCGGCGTAATCCGCGCGCATTTGAAGTCCCCGGCGGCGTGAACTCGTGGGAACTTCTTGGCCCATACGCCGAGAAACAGGGCTACGTCCGAGAAGGGGACCGATACGTATTAAAGGGCGAATCGGCAACACCGAAACCAGCAGCCGCGCCGCCAGAGCCGCCCGCGGAGAAAGCGCCAGCCGCCGCACCCGTTGAACCTTCGCCACCATCGGCAGAGAAGGCGCCGTTAAGCGCACCCGAAGCCACGCCGGAACTCGCGGGCTACCGAAGGACCACGCCGGAAAAGGGGACGCCGGAACGCGCCGCACTGGACGAACGCTCGAAGGCGAATCACCAAGAAGGCTTGCGGCTTTACCATCAAGAAGCGGACTTGATGGAACAGATCAAGCGAACGGGGGCGAGCACGAAGAAACGAGCCACTCTTGAGAAAAAGCTCGCAGAAGTGCGGGAGAAACGGGCTCGATGGGACAAATCCGAGTCGATCAACGCCGAGAAGCAAATAGGGCGGAAGGCGTATCAAGAGGACCGGTTGAATAGTCCGAATCCCATCGTCCGGCTGAAGGCGATGGATGAGTTAGGAATAAAGCCCGAGGGGAAAGAGAGTCTTTATGAGCGCGGGAAGCGGCTTGTAGCAGAAGAAGCGCAACGTCAAGGTGCCACCAAGGAACAGGCTGACGGAATCGGAATAGATGCTTGGGGCTACACCATTGACGAGGCTATTTCCCTTGAGCAACTCACCGCCCGGCGGCTTGAAGGAGTGCGTCGAAGCGTGAGAATGGGGGAGATCGAGCCGTTCATTCGGAGTTTGACCGAATGGGATTGGAAACAGCGCCAGGATGCCAAGCATCGACTTGACAGCCTCACTGATTCTGCTGAGAAGTTCGAGGCCGAGAAAGCCCGGATGGCAGCAGAGCACCAGGCATTGGTGGAACTCAAAAAGCCCGTCACACCTGTCGAACCAACGACGCCGAATCTTCAGGAGATGACCGATGCACAGTTGAATCAGGAAGAGAAGACCTTACGGCAGAAGATTCAGGCTATTAGGGACGAGTTCTATACTCGTCCGGCAGCAACCACGCCTGAAGAAGCTACTGCTGCCCGGCAAGACAGAGAACGCCGCATCCACGAGTTACGCCAGCAATTCGCACCTATCGGCCAGGAATTACGCAGACGGCACCCGGAGCCTCCGGTAAAACCCAATGTCGGCACAATGCCGCCCGAGCAAAAAGCGCAACGCTACGATCTAGCCGCGTTGACCGATGAGCAACTTCAGGAGCGACTAAAGAAGGCTGAGAAAGCAGAGGATAGGTTTGAAGCGGCGCACATCAAAGGCGAAATCGGCATCCGACGAATGCGGCGCGAGGCCCAGGAGATGGCGGCCCAACCATCGGGGCAGCCGCCCTCGAACCTGACCAACAAGATCATCAAGGCGCAACGGGAGAATCTCTTGGAGCAGCTTGACGAAGCCATCAAGGACGCACCAGAAGAAGCCCAAGGCAAGATAACGATTTCGGTGCCAGGCGACGGGGAGTTCACGTTGATCAATCGCCGCGAGACGTTGAAAGAGTTTCGGAAGATTGCCGAGAAACGATTCCCGAAAACGATGGAGAAACGGTCAGAAGCTTCTGGTGCAAGAACGGAAGCTCAGAATGTCCCATCGGCAAAGAAGGTGGATGCTAAAGACGTGCCCAAGGTCGTCTCGAAGTTCGTTTCTGAAGACCCAGAGCGCGCCCCCATCCAATCCGCCTACGCTGACGGTCGCCGCATCGTGGCGACCGATGGGCGGCAGATGTTCATTCTCGTTCAGGAAGGTTTGCCGGGCTCTCCCGGAGAACCTGTTCGCGTGAACGCCGAAGGGAAGGCTGTTCCCGAAGCCGGAAAACATGGGCAGTTTCCGAACTTCGAGGTCGTTCTACCGGAAGACGCCGAATTGGTTGCGGGTGCCATTCGGACCGATGAACTGTGGCACATCGGCAAACAGGCCAGTGAATTCACCAAGCGCATTGAGAGCAAGCACCGGCCAATCACCCTTGAACTATTCGTCAACCGCGATGGCTCTTTAGGTGGCCGTCTGGAGTTTCAAGGCGAGAAGTTCGAGCATAATGTTCAGTCCGATGCTATCCCCTTGGGCACATACGACCCTGAATACATCTTGCGCGGGGCAGATGCGGCGAGAAAGCTTGGCAATGAGACCTTGAGCGTTTACGGAAAAGGCGCACTCGAACCCATCATTTTCGTTGGGAAAAACCATGAGCACATCCTGGCACCCGTGCGCGGTGAGACACTTGGCGGTGTCGTTGACATGGCGAAACCCGCAAGTATTCCCGCGAATCTCAAGGCGGGTGCGTTGCCAAGACAGCCGAGACTCGGACCGCCGGTGGAAAATCCTTATGCGGTGAGATCGGAACGGGTTCAAGTTGGCAACCAACCATACTACATCAAACTCGAAGGCGACGAGATTGGGATTACCGCACACGTCAGGGGGGAGAAGGAAACTAGGACCGTGGCGACCTTCGCGGCGAAGGACGTTACAAAAGAGGGCCTTCAAGAGATCGCCAAACGCGAATTCAATGATACCAGACTTCAGGCGTCATTCGCTCGGGACATCAAGGAGAGTGTCGATCGGCTCACGTCTCAACGCGACCAAGCATTGAAAGACAGGCTTGCCGCCCAAGAATCCGCTCCGAAAGCCGAGCCGCCCCAAGAGATGCGCGAGGGGCCGGGCGCTTCCACTCCCGGCGATGTTGGCGCGAAGGCCGAGATCGAACAACTGACCGACGCTGCCAAAGGTGTGCGTGGCGAGCGCGTGACTTTCCGTGAACAACTCAAGGAAGCTTTCAATATCGGCGAGAAATGGGCGCAAACCAAAGACGTGTTCGGTCGTGCCCTTGAGGGTCTGAAGACATCTGGCAAATACCTTCAGGACCGCTGGCAGAATACCAAAGGCTGGGATGACATCTTGAGGATCAAGGGCGAGTTGTCTTCCGAAATCGAACAAAGCGGCTGGCGAATGCGGCAATTCGTCAAAGCGGTGCGAAAGCAGATGCCGAGCCGCCGCGAACGCGAGGCCATCACCAACTTCATCGAGGCTGACGGGAATCCGGCGGTGTTACGTCAGCGTGCCGCGGCGACAACGCGTGAGCATCGCCAGAGTTATTACGACGCCCTGAACCTGAGTCCCGACGCTCAGACGTTCGCCAGGAACATCCAGAACTATTTCGAGGCCGTTCTTCAGGAAGCCATTGACGCCGGGGTTATCGAGCGCGGCGTTACGGATTACATTCATCGTATCTACCGGAAGAACACACCGGCTAAAGCGCGGATGCTCGCCCAGGCCCAATCCGGTGCGTTGGACACGCGAAAGCCCGGTTTGGCCATGCGCCGAGTGTTCGCCATCGACCTCGAAGCCGAGCAAGCCGGATACCGGGTGATAAAGGATTTCCTGCCTCGCATCGTCGATTACGAAGTCTCTTTGAGAAAGGCCATCGCATCAAGGAATGCCGTGCGCAAGTTCATGGAACTAAAGATGCCGGATGGCAAACCGATGTTGGCCTTCAAAGGCATCGGCGTTCCTGTGGAAGACGCTTCGGGCATTCGTGAGGCCACGCTGATCAGACCGCATTTCGCGTCAAAAGAAGATGCTGCGCTCTATAAGGACCGGACCTACCCGGCGTTGAGAAAATGGAAATGGGTGGCCAAAGATGCCGATGGCAAACCGATTTTCCTTCAGGGCGACGTGTCGGTTCACCGGGACGCAGTACAAAGAATCGACGCCTTGTTGCGTCCATCGGCGGTGACTGAATCTCGGGTTGGCCGTGGCGCTCTGATGGCCAGTTCCACGGTGAAACAAACGATGCTGGATTTCTCGATGTTTCACCAGGTGCAGATTGCGGTTCACGCTCTCGAACACAAGGTCGGCCCCTTTCAAATCCTTCAAGACATCGACCTTACCAACCCCGAAGTTTTGGGCCTGCTCAAAGGCGGTGTTACCTTGGGTGGCGAGTATCACGCTGACATCTTCTCTGAGGGTTTGGTTGGGCGCTCTCTGTCGCGGCACATCCCCGGCATAGGTCCGATGATGCAATCGTACCATGAATGGCTGTTCCAGGATTTCATTCCCCGCGTGAAGATGAGCATGGCTCTCCGGGCATTGGAAAGGAATCGCCAGAGATTCCCTAAACTGTCGGAGGAAGAACTTTACTACCGGACCGCGAAAGAGGCGAATGCGGCCTTCGGCGAGTTGAATTACACGATGATGGAACGCTCGAAAACCGCGCGTGACATTTCAAGGATCATCCTTCTTGCCCCGGACTTCCTTGAAGCTCGCGGACGTTTCGCCGGGCAGGCGTTGACCAAAGGCGGAAAAGGCAGCGTTCTGACTTCCAACGAACAGCGCCAAGCCCTTTTGCTTGGAGCCATCACCATGTATCTGACGGCCCGGATCGTCAACAAAGCCTTGGACGACAATTACCGGTTCGAGCCTGAGAACGCCTTTTCCATCGTTCACAAGGACAAAGCGTATTCGCTGAGAACCGTTCAAGGCGATCTGATGCACTTGGCCTCGAAACCCGCCCAATTCTGGTTTTCCCGTGTGAATCCCCTGTTGGTAAAACCTGTGATCGAAGCGTTGACTGGCCGGGATTATCGGGGGGTCAAGAGAAGCTTCTTGGAACAGGCATGGGACCAGGCAGCGACCATGATCCCCATCGCCTTCCGAACGAGTGACGAACGGCACCTGTGGGAATCCATGATGGCCGCTTTCGGCGTGAACGTGCGCCGTTTCTCGGTGACGGACCAAGCCTATAAGCTCGCGGAAGCATGGAAGAAAGAGCATGGAGTAGCCGAACGTGGCGAGTTCATTTACCGCCAGGAAAGCGACCCTTACCGGCCCCTCAAAATCGCCCTCTCGGAGTCCGACGACGAAAAGGCTGTCCTGGCCATCAAAGACTTGGTGGACAAGAAAGGGTTCACACGGGGCAAGCTCATCGACTATTTCCGAAGGTACGCGAATCAACCGTTCACTGGCAGCGCAGCGAATGACCGGACGTGGATCGCCGGTCTTTCCCATGAAGACAAGCAAACTGTGGAAGCGGCGAAAGAATACCGGAAGACCATGAACCGGCTGTTCCTCGAAGCCCTACGAAAGAGCGAATGACACCCGAGCTTATCACCCCGGATTTCAACTGGTTCACCGTGACTGTGTCGGCCATTGGTTGGTTTATGGTTCTCGCAGCCGTGTTCTCGGAGAGGGAAAAACAATGAGCCGTTGCTTGAAACACCCGAACAACGAGCTTTCTTCCGGCTGGATTTACGTTCACCCAGAGACGCGGAAGATCATTCGTGGACGCACGTTTCCAGAGTTGGTCGAGGCCGCCAAGGAATACGCGCGCGAACACAATTTCCCCATCGGCTCGGAGTTCTCGCGTCAACTCGAAGAAGCCGTCTGCGATGACGCGCCGAGTCTATGCAAAGAATGTCAGGTCGAAGGCGAACCGATCAAGGTAACGGCGGGCATGGTGCTTCGGGGAACCAAAACCATGATCGCCTTCCTGGTTGCCGGGCGCCCGGTCGTGGATCAACCCGAAGCAACGAGACGCGCGGGCCTGTGTTACCGATGCCCGAAACGTTCGAGGTTCCGCACCAGTTGCGGCGGGTTATGCAACGAAATGAAACGTATCGTGGATCGCATTGTTGGAACGCGCGTGACCGGCGTTGAACTCGGGCTGTCGGCCTGCGGTATCTGCCACTGTTTTCTTTCGGCTTCCGTCTGGTTGCCTTTGGACGTTCAATGCCAGGGTGTCAATGATGCTCAACGTTCGGGGTTTGCGAAGGTCCGTGAAACTTATCCCTGCTGGAAGGAGTGTTAAATGAACGACGCCATTGATGGACTGAAAAACTTGCAGGAACCTTCGGGGGCGGTGCCGCGCACTCGCGCACGCTCCGCATCGTCCCTTCAAGGGATGCTCCGTTCGTTCATCAACAACGATCAGTATCGGGCTTACAAACGGTCGAGGGTCCAGGGCATCGTCGATGGGAATCCGCCCTACTCGCCCACGAGATTGCGCGAGCTTGGCCGGGCCGATGCGTGCAACGTCAACTGGCAGACGGCGCATAGCTATTTGAACCAGGCCGAGGGCATCTTTTACGATCTGTTTTCCGAAGCCCCGACGTTCTTCACCATCACGACCTCGTATGGTTCGCTCGAAGAACAAGCCGAATGGTCGGGCAAAATGACGAACCACGCTCACCATGTCGTTTCCAATGATCCCCGGTGGGATTGGCTCGTCCAGATGTCGCAGCAACAGATGACGTTGCAAGGTTGCGGTCCCTTGTGGTTCGAGGATTGTCATTCGGTGATGCCGCGCTGGTGCCGAGCCGGGGATTTGCACGTGCCGGACAATGCCGAGTCCGAAACGTCTTACTGGGAAGAAGCATTCGCCATTGTCACCTACAAAGTGACCGAGCTTTATGACTTCATCGCAGACCCGGAAGCGGCGTTGAAGGTCGGCTGGGATGTCGAATACACCCGCAAGGTCATCATGAACGCTTCGCCTGAGCGTTTTCATTCGGGCCTGCAATACAACTGGGAATGGTTCCAGCAACAGTTCAAGCAAGGGTCTTGGAACACGTATTACGACACCGATGTCGTCAAGCTGGCGCATGTTTACTGGCGGGAGTTCGACGGGCGGATAAGCCACGCCATCATCGAGCGGGATGAACAAGGTTCCGCGGCGAGGGGTAACACGCCGAAAAACGATCAAGACGGCGCCACCCGTTACCTGTTCTTTCGGCAGGGTCAGTTCGGGCATTGGGGTCAATGCGTGCATCCCATGTATTACGACAAGGGCTGCGGCACCCATTATTCGGTGTCGGGCCTGGGCGTGCGGATGTATGGCGCGTTGAACTACGAGAACCGCTTGCGCTGCAACATGGCAGACCAGGCAATGGCGCCCAAGCTCTTGTTCCGGCCCACCCAGGAAAGCAATCGACCCTTCAGCCTGAAACCGATGGGGAATTACTCCGTGATGCCGGCGGGATTCGATCTTCAGCAATTTGGGTTTTCGGGGATGCTCGAAGACGGTTTGTTGGCTTTGAACGAGATCAGCCGGACCACGAGCGCGAACTTGGCTCAGTATCGCCAGGGCTTGTCGCGCACGGATCAAGGCAACCCATTGTCCGCTACCGAAGTCACGATCCGCCAGCAGCAACAATACGCGGTCGCTGGAACGTCCATTTCCCGGTATTACCGGCAGTTGGACCAGCTTTACCAAGAGATCGTGCGGCGCCTGTGCAACCTGAACTCGAATGATGGCTTGGCGCTGAAGTTCCAGGAGTTGTGCTGGAAAGATGGCATCCCGAAGGAAGCCATCGGTCGAGTGTGCAAGGTCGAAGCCAACCGGGTTGCCGGGCAAGGCAGTTCGGGTTTGCGGCAAGCCATGCTAGACAAGCTCATGAGCGCCCTTTCCCGGTTGCCGGAAGAAGGCCAAGACAACCTGATGGAACGCTGGATTGCCGCGCATACGGGCGAACGTAGCGTCCGCTTGTTCTACCCGACGCGGCGTTCCCAGAAGATGGGGAACGAACAGGAAGCCGAAGCCATGTTGCAGGTCGCCTCAATGAAGGTTGGGACCCCGCCGGTTGTCACGTCAGAGCAAAACCCGGTGATCTTCGCCACGACGTTCATGGGGGCAGCCGCCCAGGCGTTGGGGTCCTTGGGGCAAGGTGCGAATGCCGCCGAAGTGTATCAGTTCGTGGAACTTGCGTTACCCTCGGCATTGGCCCACATGCAACGTTTCGCCAACGACCCGACGAGACAAGGCATCTTCAAGGCGCTCGAAGGCCAGTACCAACAGGCGGTGTCCATTGCCGAGAAACTGGGCAAACACCTCGAAGAACAGGCTGGCCAAGCTCAAGGGCCGGATACGTCGGGGCTCCCGCCGGAAATCCAGCAACAGTTGGCCATCGAAGCCGCCAAAGGTCAGTTGAAGCTTCAGCAGATGCGTGCTTCGCATGAGCAACGGTTGCAGCAACGTGCCGAGCAACACCAGATGGAGCAAGCCGCCACGCTGCAACGGACGAAGGTCGAGACTGCGGCAACGGACCTGCGGACCGCCGGTGAGATTCGGCGGGAAGGCGCAAAGGCATCGGCTGAACGCCCGGTGTAAGCTGACTTTCCCCTGTTTCTGTAAAGTCTGAAAAACTTAAAACCGCGCGCCAGATTCCGGTGGCATCCCAGCATCGGCTTGTAGTCGTACCCGTTGGGTTTCAGAAGCTTCCAAATCTCGCCCATGCCCTTGTGCATTCCCAATCACGCATTCGGAAGGAGCTGTTTCAGGTCATGAAGGGCAATGGAAAGGTGAAGGTAGGAAAAGGATGAACGGGAGGGAGCGGAGCGGACAATCCCCCCGAGTCAGGAGAGATTGCCCACGGTAGGAACCGGCTGAACGGTCGGTCGCATCGCGTTTTTGACGAGTCTCGGGCGACGGTTGCCGCAACCTACCCTGGCCTACTAGCGCGGGCCACTCGCAATCGCCCGGGGTGTGCCAAAGGGGCGGCCCGGGCCTTTTTAAGCCGGTCGGGTTTACCTCTCCCGGCGCCGTCCCTTCACCCGCTGGCCGTCACATGTCGATTCCAGGGGGTTACGCGGCCAGTTCGGATCACTGGCGGGAATCAGTTGACGGAGGGAGGAAGGTCCCCCCAGTTGTCCAACGGGGCTGAGAAACGAAATCGTTCGACCCCCCCGGGCCTCACGGTTCCGGGCAACTGGGCGGACCAAAAGTGTTTGGTTCATTCGTTTCGTCAACGGCGTTGGGCCGTCTAACCGGGGCGAAACTTGCATAATCCGCCCTGCCTGTCAAGTGCCGTTCTCGGAATTCTTTGGGGAACAGAAAGCCGCCCAGAAAGAAGACCCCCTGAACCTCACGGTTGCAGGCAACTGGACGGCTGGCCAACTATCGGCCCAACCCGGCCAAAGTCAAGCTTGACACCGAGCTTACTTTTACGTATAGGTAAGCCGTGACAATCGAGCTTCCGAAGCTCCGGTGCGAGAAATGCGGCCATCTGTGGGTGCCGAGACATCCGAACTTGCCGAAAGTCTGCCCGCGGTGCAAACGTTCCACGTGGAACAAAACGAATGAGGCCCTGGAAGCCAGCCCGGCGCCCGGCATCCCCGAACCTGCGGGCGAATGAAAGTCGCAAATGATCGTTGTTGTTCCATTCTGCCGGAAAGACATCGAGGCTGCCCGTAGGCTCCTTGAATGGATCGCCGAGTTGGACGGGTGTCACAAGAACCATCCTTGCGCCCTGATCGGCGCCAAGCCTTTAACCGATGAGGAAATCGCCCCGGTAATCGCCGCGGCGAAATCGGCGTTCTCATCGGTGACGATGATCCGGCAAAGGACCGAGAATGAATCCGGCTGGCCGCGCGCCTGCAATGCGATGTTCCGTTGCGCCCTGGAATACACTCCGACGCAACGGCTCCCGTGGCTCTGGTTGGAACCCGATGCCACCCCTCTGCGCCCCGGCTGGCTCAACAAGTTGGAGGTCGAATATGCGAAGTCAAAGAAACCGTTCATGGGCGCGTTCTATCCGCTGCCAGTCGGACATCTCAACGGCGTTGCCATCTACCCGGCAAACCCGGTGCGATACAACTCACGATTGCTTTCACCAGGAGCAGAACCTTTCGATTGCGTTTTTCCAAACCTTACCCTTCGGTATTCCCATATCAGTCCAAGCTTCCACCATGAATGGAGCCCCGAAGGACACGAGATTGATTCCAAGCCTCGGAGCTTCGGAAGCCCCCTGGACCTTGCCATCCTGAAGCCCGACGCGCTGATTTACCATCGGTGCAAAGACGGGAGTTTGATTCAGCGATTGCGGGAGCGACAATCTCAAGCGGTTCGTTCGACGACCAAGAAAGGCTCGTCTGTCTGCGTGGTTTGTCTCGGGCGCTTCGGTGACATCATGGGTGCGTTGCCGATTGCCCAAAGGGTTGCGAGGGACACGGGCCTCCCCTGCCATTTCATGGTTGCCCGTGAGTTTGCCTCGATTCTCGATGGCGTTTCCTACGTGGTCCCTGCGGTGTTCGAAGGGCAGTATTCGGAAATGGGGCGTGCCGTTGCCTTGGCCAAAGAACAATTCAAACGGGTCATCGTCGCCCAAGTGTTTTCGACGGATGCCGCAGCCCCCGATGGTGATGTGGCGCATAACCGGCTTGCCTGGCGCGTGGCTGGATTCGAGCAGCATTTCCAGGATTTGCCCCTCGTATTCGACGTTCGGAACCATGTTGAAGAACGGCGGTTAATCTCAATCAAACGGGATGCGCGCCCCGTGCTTTTGCTGAGTCTTACCACAGGCTTAAGCGGTCCGTTCAAAGACGGCAAAGAAGTTCAGGCGCGTATCGTGTCGAAGTTCCCCCAATTCCAAATCATCGACCTTGCCAAGGTTCGCGGTCGTCGAATCTTCGATCTCCTGGGCTTGCTCGAAATCGGCTCTGGCCTGATCTCCAACGACACGTCGATTCACCATCTGGCAACTGCCGTGCCTTCGTTGCCGTGCGCTGTTTTCTTACCTGACAATCGGTATTACGCCGCCGAGCCCCGTTGCCGATTGGATGTTGAACTTCGGTATGGAACCTGGCGGGAGTATATCCACCTCCTGGATGATTGGCTGCTCAAGCTCGCCGCAACCTCGCCGATCATTCACGTTTGGGATGCCCGCGAGAAGATTGACGACCGAGTGAAACGCGGGCAAGCAACCTGGCCTGCCATGTGGCAAGCGTTCGGCTGGACCCCGGCACCGTTCAAGCCGCCCTACCCGAGAGATTCCCGAAGCATCGGCGACCCCCGCGGCGTGCCGTTTCTTCGGGACATTCTCAAACACGCCTTGGAACAGACGAAAGACCCGAACGCAATCATCGTTTTCACGAATGACGATCTGATCATGTTGCCGGGGCTTCATGAAGACCTGCTGGCCAGCTTGTCCCAAGCGCCATGCGTTGCTTCAAGCCGCCGGGATATTGCCGCGTTTTCGCAAGTGCGCCCCCAAGGGCCAACGAAACATCATGTGCATGTTGGCCGGGATTTGTTCGGCTTTCGTGCTTGGTGGCTGAAGAACCACATGCCGGAAATCCCAGACCTGATTGTTGGCACGAACGATTGGGACAATGTAATGGTCAACATGATGCGGCAACATTGCGGGTGCCTCGTCGAAGGCCAATGGAGCAATGCTATGGCGTGCGCCATCACAGCCTGCGAAATGGCGTCCCCGAATCTCCTGCATGAAGATCACCTGAGTTATGCTGACAAGTTCAAGCTGGGGGTTCACAACAAATGGAATCATTGTAAGATGGTCGAATGGGCGTTGGCGAAGTGTCCGACGATTGCATTCCCTTGGGCACAAGCCAGCGTGATCAAACTTCGAGCCGGTGAATTCACATTCAAACCAGTAATCCTATGAGCAGCGAAATCGTATGGTGCCGTGAGCGCCTTGCCAAATATTGTATCGGCAACGGCCTGGACATCGGCTTCGGCGGGAGCCCGATAGTTCCCAACGCAATCTGTCTGGACCGTGAAGAAGGGCATCCCGAGCGGGCAGTTGTCCCTTGGGCATCCCCCCCAACTCAACTGGTCGGGGACGCCCGGCAACTGTTCTGGTTCCAAGACAACGTGCTGGATTTCGTGTTCAGCAGCCATTGCTTGGAAGACTTTGCGGACACCCAAGGCGTTCTTCGGGAATGGTTGCGGGTTCTTCGGCCCGGCGGCAATCTGGTGATGTTCCTGCCCGATCAAGCCGCCTACGTGGCGCATTGCAAGGTCGATGGGTCGATTCCGAATGCCGCCCACAAGCTCGATTGGTTCAGCTTGAACTGGGTCAAGGAATGTTTGTCGGGCTTCAACGGCAACGTCATCTACGAGCTTTGGCCGGTGCCGGGCAACCCGTATAGCTTCGACATCGTGTGGCGCAAGACCCAATGAGACTGCTCGATCTATTCCGAAAGAAAGCGCAGCCCACGCCCCAGCCGCGGCGGGTCCAATCGAAAGTCCCGGTGTTCCTGGCGACCGGCCTGGATGTGCGCGCCCAACAATGGCGGGAGACGCCCACCTTGGTTGCCAATGCCCGGCGGATCGTCACCGATGTCGGCTTCGTTCAGATGCTCGAAGTTCTGCGCACCGAGAATCCGGGGAATTTCGCGTTCGACCCTTCGGCAGGTCTTGCCGAGCGAGCCACCCAACAAGCCAAAACCGAAGGCTACAATCTGGCCATCAACCTCATGCTTTCGTTGGCCGAGCCCTGGAAAAACGCCGAACTGCCGGAAGAAACCTATGCGCCGGAGGTCAAAGATGGCTAGCACCACACCCCAGCCCCCAATGGGCGTCGAGATTGGTGCGCTCATGACGCACAAAGGCCCGCGATGGTTGCTCCGCGTTCTCAAAGGCTCGGAAGAACATCGGATCGTTCTTCTTGGCGCCGAAACGGCCAAGGGCCAGCCTCTCACCTATTCACGTTTCACGCTTAAAGAACTGGCTTTTATCGGAGAGTCCATCGTGAAGATTGTGAAGAACATACGCAACAAACCCTGATCATGCCTGCCCCAGCACCTAATACCACGAAAGATTGGATCACCAACCTGCCGGATGTCGAATCCGGGGGCGTCCAAACGAACACTGCCACGGCTGCGCCGGACCCCACCCCGCCGCCGAACAAACCCCCTACAGAACCGCCGAAACCCTCGGCTGAAACACCGGAGCCCAAGCCCGATGTGGCCAAGCCGGAAGCCCCGAAGCCGAGCGATGCGCCCACGGACGGCGAGAAATGGCCGCGAACGGCCAAGGACTGGGACGCTTTCAAGTCCGCCCGCGCCGAGAAAGAGAAGAAGCTGACCAGCGAACGGGACGCCATCCGGGCCGAGAAAGAGGCGTTGGCGAAGGAACTCGAAGCCGCGAAGAAAGCCGGGGTGCCCGACCTGGAAGCCCTGAAGAAGGAGCGCGACGAGTTGGACCGGCAGTTGCGGCAGGTGGACATCGAACGGCATCCCCGGTTCAAAGAGTATTTCGAGAAGAATCGCAAGGCTGCCATCGACCGGGCCAAATCCATCGTTGGCGCGGACAACGCCGCGGAGATCGAACGGATTCTTCAACTCCCGAAAGCTCAACGCGACGATGAACTGGACGCCTTGATTGGCGAACTTTCGCCCCTGCGCCAAGCTCAACTCGGGAACCAAGTCGAACGCCTGGATGCCCTTGCCGAAGAACGGGAAGCCGAGATCGCGCAATCCCGCGAGAACTACGAGAAGATTCAGCAGCAGCAAGAAGCGGCGCTGGCGCAACAGCAGAAGCAGATTCAGGACTTGGTTACCTCGACCGTCACGGAGTTCCGGGGCACCGACGAGGGCCGACTCATGGACGATGCCACCGCGGACCTGGCCTCGAAGGTTGCCTTGGGGGGCACGAAAGACCCGAAAGACGTGGTCAAGATCGTCGCTCGGGGCATCATTTACCCGAAGCTGCTCGAAGCCTGGGCGGCGGACAAGGCTACCATCTCCACCCTCGAAGCTCGGATCAAGGCTTTGGAAACCGCCACGCCGGGACCGGGCAAAGGCGCGGCAGCCCAAGGCGACGGTACGACGCCGACCCTAGCCGCCAATTCGAGTCCGGCGGAGGCCCTGAAACACTGGATGACCGACATGACCACGAAGATGACCGGCTAGGTCCGCCCAACCCAACCAGGCGCCCGGCATCCCACCGGGCGCTTTTTTTCATTTGGGGACTTGACAAGGAGAGATTTTAACGATAACGGTTCCAGCAGACGGTTGTGTTGGTAGTTGATCAACCAACGTAGCCAGCCCGGAAGGGCAAAGTCCAAACGATCAAGGCGCGGCGTCGCCAACGCCGCTAAGGTGGCTCGGAAGAGCCATACGTAAAATGGCCCGTAGGCAAGGCCCTGACGGTGAACCGTCGTGATTCCTGCGATTTGTGTCGCAAGATAACGGCAAAACTCGTCCGGCAACGGACAAACCGAAGATTTACGTATGGCTTGCCCAACACCATTTGATGTCCTCCGAATGAAACAGGAGGATTTAGGCCCGCAACTCTACCTGCGGGCATCTCACCGCGACCCCTGGATTGCTATGACCCCCCGCGACGTTTACCCCGCGGGCGCTGGCCTCCAACGGAGCGCATTCACCATCCAACGCTCGGAACCGGATAACGACGAGGAATCCTGGCCCATCGTCAGCACCGTCAACGCCGATGGTCCGGCGTGCGCTGTGGACGAGTCCGGCGACGGCGCCTGCTCGCGCACCTGGAACCAAGCGCAGGTCGGTTATTCCGAACTGATCTACGGACCGGAGCAATTCGCCTTGGTGGGTCCCACCCTGTGCCAGGACGAACTGGCCATCCAGTGGCGCAGCGTTGACTTCTGGGAGAAGTACTTCATCTCCCTGGAACGCCGCAACGTCCGGTCGCTCGAAAACCGGCTGGCGAACATCTTCATGAACCTGGTGCCGCACGCGGGCGTGTATTCGCCGTTCGCCTGGGGCGATGTCATGGCCTTCAATGGCCAGTCGTTGAGCAAATGCTCGACCAACGGCGCGGTCATCCCGCCCAACCAGGTGTATATCGGCGACATCGGCGCGCCCACGACCGAGACCTACGGGGAATTGACCCAAGAGGTCCTGGACCTGACCGCCGTGACCCTGATCGAGGAAGGCCAGACTGACCCCGACTCGCAAGGCTGGATCACGATGGGCGGTGCTGGCCCGATCTTCCCGTTGCTGATCGGCATGGAGATGTCGGCGCGCCTGCTCCTGAACAACTCGGAGTTCCGCGCGGACGTTCGTTCCGCCTGGGAATCGTTGGCCGACGCCAACCCGCTGCTGAAACGCCGCGGTGCGTCTCAGGTCATCAAGAACTGGCGGCATCTCGTCACGGCGAAACCGCCGCGTTGGGATTTCGTCACCGAAGGGACCGATGGCGACCCCATTGGACCCGCCCACCTTTACACTGAGCCGAATTCCGGTCTAGTGTATGGCGCCAGCACGGACGCGATCAACACGCCCTACGGTGCCACCCCCGGTTGCTGGGTCCGGCGCCCGGTGTTCGTGAACGAACCCGCGGTTGCGCCCTTGCAGAAGGGCTTCCGCCCGGAGATCAACCCGGACTGGCAGGCGGCTGAATACGAGGGCGCCATTGCGATGTCGCCTTGGGTGTTCACCGAGGAAATCCTGCGGCCCATCAACGCCGTTTCCAACATGAAATGGCAGGCGCAGAACTACATGGGCGAATGGAACTTCGTGACCGGCAACGATGCCTTCATCGGCATCGACAGTTGCGAGATTCCGTCCGGCGGCGACCCGCTGCACACCAAAGGGCGCCACTTCGCTCAGTACAAGCACGCCGCGAAGCCGGTCTTCCCCCAATACGGGCGGTTGATCATCTTCAAGCGTTGCGTCCCGGCGATCACCATCGCTAGCTGCTCGTAACCTTCAATGGGTGGCCGGGGCGTCCGCAACGCCCCGGCTTCCCGACAATCCAAAATGAGAACAAAACGCGTTGAGTTCGCGCCGCCCGAGGGGTCTGTACCCGAGGGCCTGGGCGCGGGAGAAGATTTCGACCTGGTTTGCACCTTCCGAGTGAAGGACAACGGGGAAGTCTGCCTTGTGAAGTTTGGCGACACTGACATGCCGGACACCGCCAAGGTGGGCGCCACAACGAAAGGCAACTATCGGGAAATGGCGAGCGACATGGCGAACTCCAGCATGGAGGGCTAACCGATGCCAAGCTTCATTCCAGCGGAATACCAAATCAACGATCCGCCACGGACGATTTGGGCAAAGCTCCTGAAGTATCTGGCGGACGTTTGGGCATTCTTGGGTGGCGGCGGATTCCCGGCGAGCGGCAAAGGGCGCTGGTTCACCCTGGAAGCTCTGCCGATTGCCGTCACGAGTGTTCCCCAAGAGATCACGTCCAGTTCGACGCCCTGTTACAAGGCAATCGTCATGGTGGACGCCACGGCCTCTGCGGACATGCAGGTGGGGGGCGATGCGGCTTCGTTGCCGTTGCTGATCTCGATTGGCACGGCGTATTTGTTCGAGCCGTCCCCCGGCAAATGGTTCGACTTGAACGAGATGTTCATCGAAGGGACCGCCCTGGACACATACAGCATTCTGTACTTCACCGACCCGTAATTCCCATGAAACGTTTGATTCTGTTCCTGCTGCTCGCGGTCAGTGCGGCAGCCCAACCGATTGTTTCGACGACACCTTACACCCGGTATTGGCTGCTTTCGACGAACGCAATGGGCGGCACGAAA
>Ga0233425_10004036_pt1 | contig 25378 bp, 23 predicted proteins | sample Watercolumn_Towu_2_FD_181712 | JGI IMG/M metagenome (GOLD analysis project Ga0233425, IMG submission 181712) | Freshwater microbial communities from Lake Towuti, South Sulawesi, Indonesia - Watercolumn_Towuti2014_140_MG | ecosystem: Environmental > Aquatic > Freshwater > Lake | place... | reverse complement strand
GAGTGGAGCCCTTCCCCTTCCCGAAGGGCCCGAGACAAGCGCTCGGTCGACTGAGCCCTGACAGCCATTCGGCGGCGTAGCCGCCACCATACGAGCGCCCCAAAAAGGAACTCCTATGCTGCGATCTCTCGGTCTTGCAGGAATGATGACGGCTGTCCTTTTGACAGCGCCCGCGAACGCCTTTGATGTCATGCGCCCTGACTACGGCGGACGCGTGGAGCAATATCAAGCCAGGCTCGCGAGGGCGGAAGCTCGGGGCGAGCAGATCCGAATCGGCCCGACCGAATGCGATTCCTCGTGCACGCTCTATCTGGCGGCCCATAACTCGTGTGTTTCCGAAGGCGCGGTGTTTGGCTTTCATGCGCCCTGGTTTGGCGGTCCTGATGGGGGCGTCGTCGATCCGCGGATGACCGCGGTCTTCGCCGCGCACTATAAGCCCGCGCTGCGTCAGGCCTTCCTGGCCCACGTCCGCCGCAACGGCAACCGGGCTCCGGGCCCGATGCTGCGCATCACCGGCCGGCAGCTCGCGGCCTACGGCTACCGCCTCTGCTAAGCTCAAGGGAGATCGATGGGCGCGGAGACTCGATCGGACGATCGAAGCGCTCCGCGCTCATACCAACCTTTGGTCTGATTAACGATCCAGACCACGCTTAGCATCACCGGAACTTCAATCAGGACGCCGACGACAGTGGCGAGCGCGGCGCCGGAATCAAAGCCGAAGAGGCTGATCGCCGCCGCGACCGCGAGTTCGAAGAAATTGCTCGCCCCGATCAACGCCGAAGGGCCGGCGACGCAATGCGCCTCTCCCGCCGCCCGATTGAGCAGATAGGCGAGCCCGGCGTTGAAATAGACCTGGATCAGTATAGGCGCCGCCAGCATGGCGATGATCGCAGGTTGCCGGATGATCTGTTCCCCCTGAAAACCAAAGAGCAGAACCAGCGTCGCAAGCAGCGCGATAAGCGACGCGGGGCCGATCTGCGCGAGCGCCTTCGCGAGACCCTTTTCGCCGCCCGACGCGAGCAGCCGTTTGCGCGCGATCTGGGCGATGATCACAGGAACGACGATGTAGAGGACGACAGAGAGAAACAGCGTGTCCCACGGCACGACGATCGACGAAAGTCCAAGCAGCAAGCCCACGATCGGCGCGAAAGCGACGATCATGATCGCGTCGTTGAGCGCGACCTGACTCAGCGTGAAATGCGGCTCGCCCTTTGTGAGATTCGACCACACGAACACCATTGCGGTGCAAGGCGCGGCCGCGAGCAGGATGAGGCCGGCGATATAGGAGTCGATCTGGTCCGCCGGCAGATAGGGTCGAAACAGATAGCCGATGAAAACCCATCCGAGCAGCGCCATTGAAAAGGGTTTTACAGCCCAATTGACGGCGAGCGTCACGCCAATCCCGCGCCAGTGACGGCCGACTTCGGCAAGCGCGGCGAAGTCGATTTTCATCAGCATCGGGGTGATCATCAGCCAGATGAGCGCGGCGACGGGCAAATTGACCTTCGCAATCTCCATCGCGCCGATTGCGTGAAAGACGCCCGGCAGAAAATGGCCGAGCCCGACGCCGACGACGATGCAGAGCGCCACCCAAAGCGAAAGATAACGTTCGAAGATGGTCATGGCTTACTCCGCGACGGCGTTTCGTGACGTTGCGCCTTCCATCTCGCCGATCTCGCGCAGGCGGTGGCTGATGGCGAGCCGATCGAGACGATGCAGCGGAATGGCGCAGAATTGATCGATGCGATTGCGCAGATAGCGGAAGGCGGTGGCGAAGGCGCGCTGCTTCTCTATGTCGCTTCCTTCCACAGCGGCCGGATCCTCGATGCCCCAATGCGCCGTCATCGGCTGACCGGGCCACGCCGGGCAGGCCTCGCCCGCCGCGCTGTCGCAGACGGTGAAGACGAAATCCATGCGGGGCGCGTCCGGTCTGGCGAACTCGTCCCAGCTCTTCGAACGATAGCCTTCGATAGGAAGCCCCATCGTCTCCAGCGTCTTGAGCGCGTAAGGATTGACCGCGCCCTTGGGATGGCTGCCGGCTGAAAAGGCGTTGAACCGGCCGCCGCCGCGCGCGCGCAGCAGCGCTTCGGCCATGATCGAACGCGCGCTATTGCCGGTGCACAGGAACAGCACGTTATAAATCCTGTCCGTCATTCGTGAGACTCACATTTGATGGCCGCAAAAGAATCGGCGGGCGCGCATGTCGCGCCGCCGCAACAGTCTTCGGCAAGAAAGCGCGCCAGCGCATTGAGCCGCGCAAGGTCCGCCCGATAGACGATGCTGCGGCCAGAGCGCGCGCTCAGCACGAGCTTCGCCTGAGACAAGACGTTGAGGTGGGCGGAGAGCGTATTCTGCGGCACGCAGAGCGCGCGTGCGATGTCGCCGGCTGGGAGCCCCTCGGGCTCGTGCCGGACGAGCAGCCGGAAGGCCTCCAGTCGCGTTGGTTGCGAAAGCGCGGCAAGGCAGGCGAGAGCTGCTTCTATTTCCATAATTCCAGATATATCGAAATAAATGACGGCGCAATGACATTGCCCGTCAAGCTACGCCGGGAGCATTGTTGGCGGCCCTTCACCCTGTTACGCCAACCTGAATTTCAGGAGCGCTTTGCATGACCCGCCGCCCGCTCGTCGCCGGAAACTGGAAAATGAACGGGTTGCGCGCCTCGCTCGCAGAGATCGAGGCGATGGGCGCGGCTTATGATGATGCGCTGCGCGCGCGCGCTGAACTCATCGTCTGCCCGCCGGCCACGCTCATTGCGCTTGCGCGCGATATCGCGGCGGGGGGAGGCATAGGCCTCGGCGGCCAGGATTGCCATGCCGCGCCGAGCGGCGCCCATACTGGCGACATTTCCGCGGAAATGCTGAAAGACGCCGGCGCGTCCTATGTCATCGTTGGCCACAGCGAGCGCCGTTCGGATCATGGCGAAACCGACGCCGACGTGCAGGCGAAGGCGGCCGCGGCTCTGCGCGCCGGGCTTACGCCGATCATCTGCGTCGGGGAAACGCGCGCCGAGCGGGAGGCGGGCAGAGCCTTGAGCGTGGTCGGCGCGCAGATCGACGGCTCGCTCCCCACCGACGCCCCAAGACATATCGTCATCGCCTATGAGCCCGTATGGGCGATCGGCACAGGCTTGACGCCGACCGTCGATGACGTCGCCGAAATGCACGCCTTCGCGCGCGAGCGCATCGAAGCCCGGCTTGGCGGCGGCAAGAGCGCAGACGTTCGCATTCTCTATGGCGGCTCTGTGAAACCGTCGAACGCTCGCGAATTAATGAGCGTCCCAAATGTCGACGGCGCTCTTGTTGGGGGCGCCAGTCTCACGGCCGAGGATTTCATCGGCATCGCGAACGCCTATCGCTGAGCAAGCTGGACAATCAGATCATGGCCGATAAAGTCGCCGTTTAGAGGAGCACGGTTTTTTCGAAATTGATTGGATGAAGGGGCATCGCATGGACCCGAATGATTTTGGCGTCATCGAGTTGGTTGACGCAGACCGCGTCTATCCCGGCTCGCGATTTAGCGAAGTTCGTGACGCAGTTTTCGCCAATCCCTATCAAAAGGTCTGGGGCGCGCCTGAGGAGCCGCCGCTCCCTTTCGTGATGCCCACCTTTCTCGACATGTTGCGCGTGCTGTGGAGGGGGAGGCACTACCTAACTCAGGCCGCCGAGCGATCGGTCGATGCACGCAGCGATCTTAGGTGGGGAGCTGACGGAAAGGGCTTCAGACGCATTGTCCATCCCTGGGGCGTCGTTCTGACGGGACTTTGGGAAATCACCGAGGACAGCGGCTACACCGGCTATTTTCAGAAGGGCAGCAAGGCGCTGATCGTCGCGCGCTATTCCAATGGCGGCGCGGTGCAGCGCGGCAAGCCGCGCGGGCAGGGCATTGCCGGCAAGCTCTTCCCGACGACGGATCCAGAACATAAAGAGCCGTTGCAGACCGCGAACTTCTTCACGATCGACGATATCGTCGGCGCATCGACGCGCTACATCAACGACGTCGACTTCGTCAATGCGCCGAACGTCACTCTTTCGAATGATTGGGCGACGTCGCCGATCGTCATGACCGCGGGCGTCGTATTCGCGATAACCGATAAGGACCCCACTGAGCGGCAGCTCCATGAGATCGCTGAGCTCGGCAAGCCTAGCGGCGTTCCGACGCGCGCGCCGCGTTTTATGCGCTTGAAGCTCGCGCCCGATCATCCGCGGATTGAAGGAGAGGGACTCGATTCACGCGACGAATTGCTTGCGATGATGTTCGACAAGGGCGATCCGACGCCCAAGCGCAAAATCGTGTTCGCCATCGAAGTCACCGAGGATGGCGAAGTGACCGGCATTACAGGGTTTAAGAAGGGGACGTTCCGCAATTGGCGGAGGATTGGCGCAATTACCTTCGACAACGCCGTCGTTTCCTATAACGGCGATCGCGTCCTGCATTTCCACCATCCGAATTGGCGCATCGATCGCAACGATCCAGCGACGAGGTTCCGGCCCGCGCCACAAAGCGGGGAAGTGGAAAAGGCCGAGGCGATGTAGGCTTGCCGCGTCGCTGACCGCCCGATATAAGCGCGGCGCCTAACCATACTCAAACGACGAGGCGATGCGCTCCTATGGCGATCGAACGCACTTTTTCCATTCTCAAACCCGACGCGACGAAGCGCAATCTCACCGGCAAGATCAACGCGCTGATCGAAGGCGCGGGCCTGCGCATCGTCGCCCAAAAACGCATCCACATGACGCGCGAACAGGCGGAAACCTTTTACGCCGTCCATAAGGAGCGCCCCTTTTTCGGCGAGCTCGTCGACTTCATGATTTCCGAACCTGTCGTCGTGCAGGTGCTCGAAGGCGAGAACGCCATCGCCCGCTATCGCGAAGTCATGGGCGCGACGAATCCCGCGAACGCCGCGCCGGGGACAATTCGCAAGGAACATGCGTTGAGCGTCGGCGAGAATTCTGTTCACGGCTCCGACGCGCCGGAAACTGCGGCGGTGGAAATCGCGCAGTTCTTTTCCGGCAACGAAATCGTCGGTTAAGCGAACGCGATGCCCGCGCGTGTCGCGGGCAGCCCTCCGACGCTTCGTCGTGGATGGCCGGGCCAAGCCCGGCCATGACGTCCTACGTGTTTTCCGGAAAATACGCCCGCATCAATCTATCGCGATAGGCGACGAGATTGGGCTTCGCGAGCGCCGCGTCTCGGACAGCGCTCTCCGCCATTGGCGATAAGACCGACGCGACAAAGCCGAAGACGGTCGCGTCGGCGCCGCAAGGCTCATCGCCGAAAAGATAGGGCTTGTCGCCGATCAGCGTCGCCAGCGTTTCGATATCGCGCACGCCAAGCGCGTTAATTTCGGCCGGGCTATGCCGGCCCATGCCTTGCGCCCATAGCGCGTTGGCGATCCTGCGGCGAATGAACCGTTTCGCCAACGGGCGCGCGATCGCAGGCACGCTATCGAAGAAGCGCGCCGGACCGCGTTCAAAATTCGCTTCATCCATCTAGCGCGTATGGACGACGATCCAATAGAGATGTTCCTCGCACATCTTCTCGACGCACCAGCCGATGGCTTTTTGTTCATCGGATAAATGTGCGTCGAAGTCCGTGCCGTATTTCTTTTCGATGTGAAAACGGATGAAGGTCGAATCCGCGACGATTTCGCCGTCGTCATTGATGTAAGGCTGCTTGCCCTTCGGCGCCTTCGAGAATCCGCTGCGGTCTTCGACATAGTCGAGACCCGCCAACTTCAAGAGGACCATTGCCTTCGTCACGAAAGGCGATGCGTCGGGCAACCCGGCGACGGGGCGAAAACAGTAAAGCGTGATCGTCATGAAATTCTCCTAAGGCGCCGCTGCTGCGTCAGGAACGATAAGAGCGGTCTCGCACGGAGCGCGCGCGCCGAGCACACGATTGCCTTCGACCCGCACCGCGCCCGACGCGACCAGCCGCAGCGCCATCGGATAGATGACATGTTCCTGCGCGAGCACACGGGCCGCAAGCGTTTCCGGCGTGTCGTCGTCGAGCACAGGCACGGCGGCTTGCGCCACGATGGGCCCTTCGTCCATTTCAGGCGCAACGAAATGCACGGTGGCGCCGTGAATCTTCACGCCATCGGCGAGCGCCCGCTCATGCGTGTCGAGCCCACGGTAGGCAGGAAGAAGGGCAGGATGGACGTTCAACATGCGCTCGCGCCAGCGGCCCACAAACCAGGGCGTGAACATGCGCATGAAGCCAGCGAGGCAAATGAATTGGATGCGATAGGTTTCGAGCACCAATTGTAAGGAGCGCTCAAATTCCTCGCGTCCCGCATAAATCTTGTGATCGACGGCGGCTGTCGCAACGCCGGCGGTCTTCGCCTTGACGAGGCCCGGCGCATCGGGACGGTTTGAGAGAACAAGCGCAATTTCAGCCGGAAAGCTCGGATCCTTCGCCGCGGCGATCAGCGCGTCCATGTTCGAGCCGCGCCCCGAGATGAGAATCGCGGTGCGCAGCCGCGTCACAACCCAAGGGCCCCGCGCGTAACGACTCGCTCTGGGCCTTCCGTCTCGATGATTTCACCGATGCGCAGGGGCTTCTCGCCGACGGCGCGCAATGCAGCGTCCACTTCGGCGGCGGCGGGCCCGGAGGCCACGACCGCCATGCCGATTCCGCAGTTGAACGCGCGCAGCATCTCGCTTTGCGCGATTTCTCCCGTCTTCGCGAGCCAGCGGAAAACCGGCGGAGGATCGAAAGCGGAGAGATCGAGCGCGACGCCAAGGCCCTCGGGCAGAACGCGCGGCAGATTGTCTGGAAAGCCGCCGCCGGTGATGTGGGCGAGGGCGACGATATGGGGCGTCGCCTTCAAGGCCGCGAGAAGCGGCTTCACGTAGATGCGCGTCGGCGTCAACAACGCCTTCGCCAGATTGAGGTCGCGCGCGAAAGGCGCGGTGGCGCTCCATGCAAGTCCGGCGCGTTTCACAATGCTGCGCACGAGCGAAAAGCCGTTGGAATGGACGCCAGACGAGGGAAGTCCGAAGACGACGTCGCCAGCGCAGACGTCGCGGGGCAGGAGACGATTGCGCTCCGCGGCGCCCACGGCAAATCCGGCGAGATCATAGTCGCCGCGCGCGTAGAGGCCGGGCATTTCGGCGGTCTCGCCGCCAAGCAGAGCGCAGCCCGCTTCGACGCAACCCGCGGCGATTCCTTTCACCACCGTCGCGGCGGCATTCGGGTCGAGTTTTCCGGTTGCGTAATAATCCAGGAAGAAGAGCGGCTCGGCGCCTTGGACGATGAGGTCATTCACGCACATCGCGACGAGGTCGATTCCGATCGTGTCGTGTAGGCCGGATTCGATCGCGATCTTCACCTTGGTGCCCACGCCGTCATTGGCCGCGACCAGCACAGGGTCGGAAAATCCCGCGGCCTTGAGGTCGAACACGCCGCCAAAGCCGCCGATCTCGCCGTCGGCGCCCGAGCGCCGAGTCGAACGCACGGCGGGGCGGATCATATCGACGAGGCGATTGCCCGCATCGATATCGACGCCGGCTTCCGCGTAGGTGAGACCCGAAACTCTCTGTTGCATATCGTCCTTCGCGCGGTGGGCGCCGATTAGATGGGCGCAAGCGGCTGCGGCTGTCAAATCCGCCGAAAAAAGCTACGCTCTTGTGCGTTTGCACAAGTTTTTTCGTGGCGCGGCATATTTAAATGTGGCCGCAAAGGAGTAGCGCCATGAAGTCTCGCTTCACCATCGATGATATCGCAGCCGCACGCGACGCGGGCGCGATCGACGCAACGACGTTCGAGCGGCTATCGCAGTTTCTGGTCTCGCAACCCGTCGTCGCGACGCAGGCGACTTCTCAAGCGCCGCGCTATGACTTCGTCAATCTGCTTTGGTACGCGGGCGCGCTTATCGTGCTCAGCGCCATGGGCCTGTTTTCCACGACCGCCTTCGGCTTCTGGGGCGACAAGGCGTTGCTGACCACAGCGCTTGTGTACGCCGTCCTGTTCACCTTGGCTGGCGCCTATCTGTGGCGCAAGCGCGGCCTTCGCACGCCGGGCGGACTGCTCGTCGCCTGCGCGGTCGGCATGGCGCCGCTCGCGATCTTCGCGCTGCAATCCATGTTCGGCGTCAGCCCGGCGGGAGAGGCCCGCCCCTATGGCGACTTCTACGTGTGGGTCAAATCGAGTTGGTTGCCCATGGAGATTGGAACGATCGCCGCGGCGTGCATCGCGCTGCTCGCCTTTCCTTTCCCTTTCCTTGTCATGATCATCGCTTTCTCGCTCTGGTTCATGTCGATGGATCTGACGCCGTGGCTGATGGGCGTCACGGAATTTTCCTGGGATCAGCGCGCGACGGTGAGCATGTATTTCGGCCTCGCCGTGCTTGCCGTCGCCTGGCTCGTCGATCTTAAGCGCTGGCGCAGCGGCGATTTCGCCTTCTGGCTGCATCTTTTCGGCCTGTTGGCGTTTTGGGGCGGGCTCACGTCGCAAAACAGTGGCGGCGAACTCGGCAAGGCGCTCTATTGCGCGATCAACGTCGGGTTGATCTTTCTTTCTGTCTTCCTGATGCGTCGGGCCTATGCGGTTTTCGGCGCGATCGGCGTGACGACCTATCTTGGTTATCTTGCCAGCAGCGTTTTCCAGGATTCGATTCTTTTTCCCTTCGCGCTTTCAGGAATCGGCGTTCTGCTCATCGTCTTTGGCCTTTTGTTTCACCGCTATGGCGCCGCCATGGGCGCGGAGATCGGCGAATTGCTGCCCTCGCATTTGCGCGGATTGCGCCCGGCGCATGCGCGTGAACTGGGGTAGGGAGCCTAGCTTGGCCTCGCGGCGGCTTTTGGCGATTGATTGCGCTTTAGGCGGATGCGGATTATATAGGCGGCATCCCAACATGGACGGTCGTTCTGTGGGTCGCTGGCGCCAGGCGGCGCGGCGCCGGACGTTCCCGCCATGTCTGATCAAGGAGGCTTCTAAAGATGAGCAACGCCCCGTTGATGCCGAAGGCCACGGCCGTTTGGCTCGTCGAAAATACGTCGCTGACGTTCGATCAGATCGCCGATTTCTGCAAATTGCATCCTCTTGAAGTGAAGGGGATCGCGGACGGCGAGGTCGCGGCGGGCATTCGCGGCCATGATCCGATCACCTCCGGGCAACTCACGCGCGAAGAGATCGAAAAAGCCGAGAAGGATTCCGCCCACCGTCTCCATCTCTCCGTCTCGAAAGTAGTCGTGCCCGAGGTCAAGAAGACGCGCGGTCCGCGCTATACGCCGCTGTCCCGCCGCCAGGACCGTCCGAACGCAATTTTGTGGCTTGTGCGCAATCACCCCGAGCTGAAGGACGCGCAGATCATGCGTCTCGTCGGCACGACGAAGACGACGCTGAAAGCGATCCGCGAGCGCACGCACTGGAATTCCGCGGCGCTGACCCCCATGGACCCGGTGACGCTCGGACTTTGCTCGCAGATCGATCTCGACTTCGAGGTCAATCGCGCGGCAAAGGAGAAGCCGGCGGCGGCCGAGGACCATGGGCAGACGCTGGTGCCAGCGAGCGTCACCACGAGTCCGCGGGCGGAGCCGGCGACGACCGAGGATGTTTTTGGCAAGGCCAAACCAGCGGCGCCGCAGGACGAGGAAGACAACTTCGACGCCGATCGCGTGTTTGGTCGTCTCAAAGACGTCGATTTCGGCGAGTGAGGACGGGAAATTGCGCGCAAGTCCTGATTGATCAACCGGAAGCTCGCGCGTATCTTTTGCACTAAGAGCTAAACCGCCGACTTGCGCATATCGCGTCGGCGGGCGTCGCCTTCGCCGCGATCATAGTCTCGCCTGGCGAACCTGTGGACTCTCCGGATGACCGACTCGCCTTATGATCGCGACCTCGAACGAAATCCCGCCAATTTTCAGCCGCTGACGCCAATCACATTTCTGGCGCGGGCGGCGGCCGTCTTCCCCGAACGCATCGCGATCGTGCACGGCCCGCTGCGGCGCAACTATCGCGACTTTTATGCCCGTAGCCTGCGGCTCGCGAGCGCACTCGAAAAGGCTGGGCTTGGTCGCGGCGACACTGTCTCCGTCATGCTCGCCAACACGCCGGCGATGCTCGAATGCCACTATGGCGTGCCGATGATGGACGCTGTTCTCAACACGCTCAATACGCGGCTCGACGCCGCGATCCTCGCTTTCACGCTCGATCACGCCGAGACGAAGGCGCTGATCGTCGACCGCGAGTTCTCTGACGTCATTCGCGAGGCGCTTTCGCTCGCGAAGGCGAAGCCCCTGATCATCGACTACGACGATCCGGAATATGACGGGCCCGGGGAGCGCCTAGGTTCTGTCGACTATGAGGACTTTCTGCTCTCGGGCGACGCCGATTTTGAGTGGTCGCCGCCTCGAGACGAGTGGGACGCGATCTCGCTTAATTACACGTCCGGCACGACCGGCGATCCAAAGGGCGTCGTCTATCATCATCGCGGCGCTTATCTCACCGCGCTCGGCAATGTGCTCACCGGCGATATGGGCCGTCACCCGGTCTATCTCTGGACGCTGCCGATGTTCCATTGCAACGGCTGGTGCTTCCCCTGGTCGATTTCGGTCAACGCCGGCATGCATGTCTGTCTACGGCAGGTGCGCGCGGGCCATATCTATGAGCTGATGGCCGAGCATGGCGTTACGCATTTGTGCGGAGCGCCCATCGTCATGTCGACGCTGCTTAACGCCAGCGAATCGGAGAAGAAGCCGCTGAAGCGGACGGCGCGTTTCTTTACCGCCGCCGCCCCGCCGCCGCAGGCAGTGCTCGCCGGCATGAAGGCCGCTGGCTTTGAAGTCACGCATCTTTACGGATTGACTGAAACTTACGGCCCAGCCGCCGTCAATGAATGGCAGGACGACTGGGATTCGCTCGACGGCGCTTCGCAGGCCCAAATGAAGGCGCGCCAAGGCGTGCGCTATCTTGTTCTCGAAGATATCGACGTGATCGACCCTGACACGATGCAGCCGGCGCCGCGCGACGGCGCGACGATGGGCGAAGTCATGTTCCGCGGCAACGTCGTCATGAAGGGTTACCTGAAGAACAAGAGCGCCACCGACAAAGCCTTTCATGGCGGCTGGTTTCATTCAGGCGATCTTGGCGTGCGCCATCCCGATGGATACATTCAGCTCAAGGACCGCTCGAAGGACATCATCATCTCGGGCGGTGAAAATATTTCCTCGATCGAAGTCGAGGACGCGCTGTTTCGGCATCCGAAAGTCCGCGCCGCTGCGGTCGTCGCCGCCCCTGACGATAAATGGGGAGAGACGCCCTGCGCCTTCGTCGAATTGAAAGATGGCGAAGAGATAACGGCTCAGGAACTGATCGACTGGACGCGTCAGCACTTGGCTCATTTCAAATGCCCGCGTCACGTCGTCTTTTGCGAACTGCCAAAGACCTCGACGGGGAAGATACGCAAATATGTTCTGCGCGAACGCGCGCGAGAGATTTGGCCGGCGAGTGCGGCGACTGCGTCTCTGTGAATGGCCCAAAGAAAAGGCGTTAAAAACTGAAGAAGCCAGCAGTCCGCTGGACTGCCGGCTTCGCGTCGAGGGCGGAAGGCCGAAACTTTCCGCGCCCCGCTCGTAGCCCTCAATTAGAAGAAGAGGCCGAGGCAGCCGCCCGCAAGACCGCCGACCACGGCCGCCGCGACCGTGTTCGCAATGCCGCCGAGAGCGACAGAAGCGAGACCGCCGAGAATGACGGCGCCGATGCCAGCGAAGACGTAGGTGTTCGTGGTGATTTCGAGTTCTTTCTGAGCCATTGTTCTTCACTCCTCTTATTTCGTTCCCTGAGTCGCGCCTTGTCCGCCGGCGCATTCTCATCCCTACGGGCGCGTCATTTCGACGCAGGCGGGAGGTTAGCACAAGTTCGCGCTGAGTCAATCGCGCATGCGACAGGATGTCGCGGATTTAAGTAACTGATACACATGCGTCTTCTATCTATTATAGTTTTTTCGCGCTTCAAATGAGGAAAGAAATTTCGTTTTTCCACGCGCTTCTGTCGACGCCTTCCGATCGTGAACCACGCCCAAATTCGTTTTCGTCGAAGACGGACGCTATACCCCCTGCCGATGACAAAAAAGAACGCTGACGTCGATTCCGCCGATCCTGCATCTCGCAAACCGGATCGCGGTTTTAAGGCAACCTTAGACCCGCTTCGGCCTTTGCTGCCATACGCGCTGCGCTACAAGCGAACGATCGTTTTCGCTTTTATCGCGCTGCTCTTGGCCGCGGGCGCGACTCTCACCCTGCCGCTCGCTGTGCGCGGCATGATTGATCATGGCTTTTCAGCCGACAGCGCCGGCGCGGTGAACGCTTACTTTGGAGCGATGATTGCCGTCGCCGCGACTCTCGCGATGGCTTCCGCCACTCGCTACTATTTCGTCATGACGCTCGGCGAACGCGTGGTCGCCGATCTGCGCGCCGATCTCTTCAAGCATCTCACAAAGCTCGACGCCGCCTTCTACGACACCGCGAAGACGGGCGAGCTTCTTTCGCGCCTCACCGCCGACACGACGCAGCTCAAATCGGCGTTCGGCTCGTCGGCTTCAGTCGCATTGCGCAATCTCTTCATGTTCTTCGGCGCCATCGTGATGATGGTCGCAACGAGCCCCAAGCTCGCTGGGTTGGCGCTTGCAGCCATCCCTGTGATCGTTCTGCCGCTCATTGCTTCGGGCCGCGCCGTGCGCCGGCGTTCGCGCCATGCGCAGGATACGCTGGCGCAGGCCTCCGCCTATGCCGGGGAAAATCTTTCGGCTGTGCGCGCCATGCAGGCCAATGGCGCGCAAGCGTCCACGACGGCCCGGTTCACCCACGCGGTGGAGATCGCTTATGAGGCCGCCCAGTCCGCGACGCTGCTTCGCGCCTTCGTGACCGCCGGCGCCATTCTCATTGTCTTTACGAGCGTCGTCGGCGTGCTGTGGCTCGGCGCGCAGGACGTGCTCGCCGGACGCATGACGTCTGGCGTCTTGTCGCAATTTGTCCTCTACGCGGTGCTTGGCGCGAGTTCGCTTGGCGAGCTCTCGCAAACCTGGAGCGAACTCTCCGCCGCAGCCGGCGCGGCAGGGCGGATCGCCGACATCCTCGCCGTTCAGCCGCGCATCGTCGCGCCGCCGCGGCCGGTTCCTCCGCCCGCGCGCTGGCGGGGGCGCATCGACTTTGACCATGTGCGCTTCGCCTATCCAACTGCGCCGGACAGGCCTGCCTTGCAGAATTTCTCGCTTGTCGTCGAGCCGGGCGAGCGCGTCGCGCTTATTGGACCGTCCGGCGCTGGCAAATCGACGACCTTTGCCCTGCTCCTGCGCTTCTACGACGTCGACTCGGGCTCCATTACACTCGATGGCGTCGATCTGCGTGACCTCGATCCCGCAGCGCTGCGCAAGGCGCTCGCGCTCGCGCCGCAAGATCCGGTGATCTTCGGGCTTTCCGTCGCCGAAAATATCGCCTACGGCCGCGAGGAGGCGACAGCCGAAGAAATCGTCGCCGCCGCAAAGCGCGCCCAGGCGCATGACTTCATCATGGCGCTGCCGATGGGTTACGACACGCTTCTCGGCGAGCGCGGCATTACGCTCTCTGGCGGCCAGCGCCAGCGTCTCGCTATCGCGCGCGCAATATTGGCCGACGCGCCGGTGCTGCTCCTGGACGAGGCGACCTCGGCCCTCGACGCCGAGAATGAGGCGCTGGTGCAGGCGGCGCTGCATGACGTGATGCAGGGGCGCACGAGCCTCGTCATCGCCCATCGACTCGCGACCGTGCTTGAGGCCGACCGTATCGTCGTTATCGACGAGGGGCGCATTGTGGAGCAGGGCACCCACGCGAGTCTCAGCGCCGCGGGCGGGCTTTATGCGCGGCTCGCGAAATTGCAGTTCGACACCGACCGGGCCGGCGCAGCAGCAGCGTTCCCCTCCCTCCGCGAAGCGGCGGGGAGGGGTTAGGCGGGGGGGGCGCGTATTATCCTTCGTCGGAACGGATACGCTCTATCGCCGCTTTCAGCAGGCTGATCGCCTCCTCCTTATTTGCTTTCGTCAGGTCGACGTCGACGCGCAGGCCCTCGCGCTCTTCGTGAATGACATCCGTCACGGACGCCGCCTTTTTGCCGATCGCTTTATAGGTGCGGATCGGCCCGCTGACGCCTTTCGCATGGATCGGGGCTTGCTCCTCCACGTCGATCATGTCGCTCACAAGCATCATCGTCTCGTGAGAAATGAGGATCGAACCTGGCGCCGCCGCTTCCTCAAGCCGTGCAGCGAGATTCACTTGATGGCCGATGATCGTGTATTCCATCCGCTCCTGGCTGCCGAAATCTCCGACAGTGCAATAACCCGTGTTGACGCCGATACGGATCTCGAAGCGCTGGTCCAAGCCATATTCGCGCCAGCGTCGCTCCAGTTCTCGCGTCATCACTTGCATATCGAGCGCCATGAGAAGGCACGCCACGGCGTCCTCCTTGACGCCGCGGGTTTCCGGGTCACCGAAGAAAATCATGACCGCGTCGCCGATATATTTATCGATGGTGGCGCCGTAGCTAAGGGCGAGATTCGCCATCTCATTTAGAAAATCATTGAGCATGCGGGTGACGTCTTCGGACTCAAGACTCTCCGCCATTTGGCTGAATCCGACGACATCGGAAAAAAAGACCGTCAGTTTCTTGCGCTTTGCCGAAATGGAGGCGACAGCATTGTTTTTGAAAAGCGTGCTGTAGAGCTGAGGCGACAGATATTTGGCGAGGCGCGCCGATAGTCTTTCAAGTTCTGCGTTTCTGTCCTCAAGCGCCTGGGTTCGTTGCGTGACCAGCGCGTCGAGCGTTCGCTCGCGATTGAGAAAATCCAGCGCCATTCTCCTGAAGACGCGCGCCAAATGCCCGACCTCATCCTGCCGGTCTTCGACGTCGGAGAGTTCGTCGGCTGAAAACGCTCTGCGCTCGACGTCATTCGCAGCCTTTGCGATCGCCACGACGGGAGCCGTTTGCTTGCGCGCAATCCAGGCCGCCAGGCCGCCGCCGAGCAGGGTCGCGGCCAGTGCGATCGCAAGCGCAGTCTCGATTTGCGACGCGACAAGGCTGTTTAGCCGAGCCGTCGGCGTTCTGACGACGGCGGCTCCGATAACGCCGCCATTTTCGGCATTAATTGGCGAGATGACGCTGAGTTTGCCGGCGCCATGAACCGATTGCGGTTGCCCCGTAGCAATGACTGTTCGAACGGGCGCCATCTCCTGTAGCGTCAGCTGACCGCGGTCGCCATTGAGTCGCTCGGCATTTGGACTGGCGATCAGACTTGCTTCCTTGTCGAAAACGAAGATCGCGTCGATGTCGCCGCCCCCCAGAAGGTTGTCGATGACGCGGGGAAGGCCGATCTGGTCATTGAATTTTTCAAGAAAGCGGGCGTTGTAGCCGACTTGAACGATCCGCGGCTTATCCGAGCCGCGCACGCCGACATATTTGAAGTGCTCGTTATCGACTTCCCGCTTCCTTGCGCCCTGAACGACTCTATCCTTCTCGCCAGTCAGGAGGGGCCAGAACTCATGCGCCTGCGGCTGTTGCGCGACAGACGCGCTGAACAGGAAATCGGCGTCCTTATTGCCATGGATATAGGCGTAGCCCTTTTCATCCGTCACCCAGAACTCGTTCAGGATCGTTTTCTCGGTGATCGCGGTCAGCTTGTTGTTGATTTCGGCCGACGTCATGCCCGCCTTTTCCGCGGCCTCGACGAATAGCGCCAGAAGCTCGGCCGAGACGATCATGTGCTGGGAAATCATCCGTTCGACGTCGAGCGGAATTTCGCGCGCGAGGCTCGCGCTCCTCGCCAGAAGTCGCGCGACCTCTTCGCCATCCTCCTGGGCTTCGGCGAGCGTGGTCCGATAATTCGACCAGGACAGGAGGGTTGAGGCGACGAGCGTCGCGCCGACGCTGATCGTGGCGACTAACGCTACCAGGCGGGAAGCAAAGCTAAGTTGAGGTAGGCGCATCAATCTCTCGCGTTGCGATCGTTGCCTTTTGAAAAGAATAGCAAATTTTTGCCAGCGGGCCTCCCGCCAGACGAGGGCTCCTGTCATTTGCCTTCGGCTTGAATAATGCTATGAGCACCCGCCAACCCCTGACGGCGCCGGCCGTCGAATTTCCATCTCGCGGCTGACGCGCTCGCGTCGCCGCTGCAAAGGAGTTGGCGCCAATGGCCATATCGCCCGTCACGTTGACCGAAGCATTGACCTTCGACGACGTGCTGCTGCGGCCAGGCCATTCGCGGGTGATGCCTTCCGGCGTCGACACCACGACCCGGCTGACCCGCGAAATCTCGCTCAATCTGCCGATCGTTTCGGCCGCCATGGACACCGTCACCGAGGCGCGCCTCGCGATCGCCATGGCGCAGGCGGGCGGCATCGGCGTCATCCACCAAAACCTGTCGGCCGCCGCACAGGCGGCGGAAGTGCGCAAGGTCAAGCGCTACGAAAGCGGCATGGTGATCGACCCCATCACCATTTTCCCCGACGAAACCCTTGCCGACGCGCTGGCCCTAATGGCGGGCCATGGCATTTCTGGCATTCCGGTCGTCGAGCGCGCCGGCGACGTCGGCATGGGCAAGCTCGTCGGCATTCTCACCAATCGCGACGTGCGCTTCGCCCAGGATCGCAGCCAGCCGGTGGCCGAGCTGATGACGAAAAAGCTCGTCACGGTTCGGGAAGGCGTGGGGCAGGCCGAAGCGCAACGTCTGCTCCATGAACATCGCATCGAGAAGCTGCTCGTCGTCGACGAGGATTACCGCTGCGTCGGACTCGTCACCGTAAAGGACATCGAGAAGGCGACGCTCCATCCTTTCGCTTGTAAGGACCACGAGGGGCGCCTGCGAGTCGCTGCGGCTTCGACTGTCGGCGACCATGGCTTCGAGCGCGCGCTTCAGCTGATCGACGCCGGCGTCGACTGTGTGGTGATCGACACTGCGCACGGCCATTCGCAGGCGGTGATCGATCAGGTGACGCGGGTGAAGAAAGCGTCGAACAAGGTTTCGATCATTGCCGGCAACATCGCCACCGCCGAAGCCGCCAAGGCGCTGATCGGCGCCGGCGCCGACGCCATCAAAGTCGGCATCGGACCCGGTTCGATCTGCACGACGCGCATCGTCGCCGGCGTCGGCGTTCCGCAACTCACCGCGATCATGGAAGTCGCGGAAGAGGCGCGCAAAGCCGACGTGCCTGTGATCGGCGACGGCGGCGTCAAATATTCCGGCGACCTCGCCAAGGCCATCGCGGCGGGCGCCGACGTCGTCATGATCGGCTCGCTTTTCGCCGGCGCCGAGGAGTCGCCCGGCGAAGTGTTTTTGTATCAGGGCCGTTCGTTCAAGGCCTACCGCGGCATGGGATCAGTAGGCGCGATGACGGCGGGATCGGCGACGCGCTATTTCCAAGGCGACGTGAAGGAACAGCTCAAACTTGTTCCTGAAGGCATCGAGGGGCAGGTGCCATATCGCGGCCCCATCGCGCCAATCCTTTATCAGCTTGCGGGAGGCTTGCGCGCGGCGATGGGCTATGTCGGCGCCTCCACGATCAAGGAGTTTCAGGAACGCGCGCAATTCGTGCGCATCACCAACGCCGGATTGCGCGAAAGTCATGTGCATGACGTCGCGATCACGCGCGAAAGCCCCAACTATCCGACGGGCGTGTGAGAGGCAAAAAAAGGGGGCCGCGCAACGGCCCCGTAAAGCATGGGAGAAAAGTCAAGGAGGAAACACTGATCGTAGTACAACTTGAGAAGTAAGCGCGGAATAAGCGAACAATGAGAGTATGTGCGCTCGTCCAACTCCTCGCGCCCCTCACTGTTCGTCAAAAAGTTACGACGGAAGCCGCGTCTCCACATCATTCGAATTGATGATGACGGTGATTTTTTACAAAAAGAGTCGCTATAGCGACTCGCGAGCGTCTCAGCGCTTGTTGTGCGAGGGAGAGCAGATGGCCCCGCAAAGGCCCTCCAAATTTAAGCTAAAAAGCGGTGCTCGTAGAATCGCTCAAAAGGTAAGCTGAAAATTGAGCGCGTAGTCTCGAACCCCGAGTTACTGAAGCGACCGCACAATTTCGTCCGCCCCCCCGACGTCCAAGAAAAACCTTAGCGCGCCAGCACTGCGTCGGCATCATCCAAATGGATGAGCCAGGCCACAAATTATTGAATTCAAATGTATACGCCTATTCGCCCCTTGAGCTGTTGAGCGGCGCAAGCCCCCCGAGCAATGCGACGACTTCCGCCTGGCGATTGCATCCGGTCTTCTCCATCACGCCGCGCAGATGGGTGCGCACCGTGTTGCGGGAAACGGACTGGTCTGTGGCGATTTCTTCGAGAGTCTTGCCGGCGACAAGGCCGCGCGCGACGCGCGCTTCGGCGGGCGTGAGGTCGTAAAGCGATTGAACCAGTTCAGTCGCCGGCGCCTGTGGCGATCCCACCGGCGTCATCACCAGAACCGCCGCGCAACGCACGAATATGTCGCGCGCCGCGCCCCGGATCGGCACGAGATTGGCGATCATGGGACTTTCGTCCTCGCCGGCGCGCGCGGCGAATGATCTTGGCGCGCCGACGAGATCGTCGTCGAGCGCGTCCATCGCGTGGCGCAACAGCCCGTCGGCGGACGTGTCGACGAGCGACACGCGGTCATGCGCGCGCCAGCGGACGTATTTGTTCAGTGAGTTGCTCGGGTCATTCGCCGAAATGACCCGTCCGTCGTCATCAAGCACGAGCGCCGGAAGTCCAATAAGACCGAAGGTCTCTCCGGCGACGCGGGCGCGCTCGAGCTGCAGGCGCGTGGCGAGAAAAGCGGCGCGCGCAAGATGTGGGCGCAACTCATCTAACTGGCGGATGACCGACGGCTCGACAGGGCCGCGGTCATGCGAGCGTTCGAGGCAGATGATGCCGGTATCGCCGGTGGGCAGCGAGATCGCCGTCGCCGCGCTGTATCCGAGACCACGTGGCCGCAGGAACTCGGAATAGTTGGGATCGCGCTCAAGCTCCTCCGCCGTATAGACGTCGTCGTCGGTGAGGAAACCTGGATGACGGCGGCTGAACAGCTTGCCGCCGCGCGTGCAGTTGCTGAGCCAATCGCCACGCATGAAATTCTCGACGTGCTCGCAAATCGCGGGAGAGGCCGCCCATCGGGAGACTTTCTCGCGCGATGCGAAGAGCACGCCGCCCTGCGCTTCGGCAAGATGAGAAAGTTCGTCGAGAACGTCCGGCCACATGTCGGGCGCGAAAGAGCATTCGTAAATGCGATCGATGAGTTCTTGAACCATCTTGAATATCTCATATTCGCGGTCACGCTAAAGGCGCGAGCGCTCGATAAACCGTATGCAAACGTGCAGCCGGCGAGATCGTTCCGTCGGTCAGCGAATTTGGTCAGTTGCTAAGAATTCGGTCAGTGCTTGCCGGCGTCGATCGGGACCCCTTTGCGCTCCTTATTGATGTAGGCGACGAACGCCGTCATCTTCGGATCGTCGGCTGGGAGCGCCGTTCCCTGCAGCGGGTTCCTGATGCACCAGTTCACCATTTCAAAGAGCTGCGCAACCTTGCCCAACTGCTTTTGAAATTTCGGATAGGTCTCCGGGTGGGTATTGGCGGCGTTAGGATGACATTGCGCACAGGCTACGCCATTCGTGCCGACGGCGCCGCTTGTCCAGAGCTCGCGGCCTTTCTTGGCGACCGAATCAAATTCACCCTGCCAGCGGTCGACGTCCGCCGCCGTAAACTCATCGGCGAGCGTTGCCGGCGAAAGCAGCACAGCGCCCAAAACAAGCGCAATCGCATAGCGGCGCATAGTCGTTCTCCTCAACTAGTAGTGCAGTTGCGGCGCCTTTCGGACGATCGCTTCTTGATATCTCTTGTCGACGGGCTTTCCGAACTTCGGATCGTAACCGACGACGCGCTCTGGGTTGTCCCACAGCTGATAGCGCGCTGTGACTCGGCCCGAGTTGACGTCGATCATCTGCCAGCCTGTGGCGTCGCGTTCGAAGAACGGATCGGCCCGATTCATCGGAACGGTGAGCACTGGAACATGCGCGCCGGCCTGCGCATAGGTGTCGGGATAGGGCCAGGGCCAGGCCGTCGCCATCACCGCGTTGAAGGAGATGTTGCCGATCTGATTGTATTGGATCTGGTGCACATGGCCGTAGATCACGCTGACGGTCTTGAACGGCTGCAACAGCGCCTGCACCTGCTCGGCGTCGTCGGTCCAGAAGTTCCAGCCCTTGTAGATTTTCTGCAGCGGCGAATGCGAGAAGACAATGAGCGGCGTGTCCTTCGACACTTTGTCGAGATCATCCTTGAGCCAGGCGCGTTGCTTTTCGCCGACCATGAATGGGGAGCCGTTGGGGTTATCAAGGCCCGCCATCTCAAGCATGCGCTGCTCGGCCGTCGGCCAGCGATGGAACGTCCATTCATCGGTCGTGATTATCGAGTTCAACACGACGAAATGCACGCCCTTATGGTCGAAGCTGTACCAATGTGGTCCATAGAGCTTCGACCAATATTCGCCGAGGTCGAGATAATAGTCGTGCTCGCCCATGACGCAGTGGAGCTTGCCCTTGAGATGCGACAGCATCTCACCTCCGTGGTCGAGCTCATCTTTCTTGCCAAGTTGCGCGAGATCGCCGCCAAACATGACGAAATCGGCCTCGGGCAAGATGAGATTGGCCTCGGCGACGGCGCGCTTCAGACCCATGTCCCAATTGCGCACGAAGCTCGCGCCCTTGATCTGCTGGATATGCGAATCGGAAATATAGGTGAAGCTGAAATCATCGCGCGTTCCGCCGAAGGCGAGGCGCACCATGGAGATCGGCAAGGTCGTTAGGGTTCCGGCCGCCGCGCCGGCGGCGATGACGCTGCGCCTGGTGATGAGTCTGGACATCTCTATCCTCCCTCGCGGCTTCGCAGTTCTTTAAGACGCCGCTTGCTTTCTCTTGGGCATGGATTCTTATTTCGTCTGCGCCGCCACATAGGCCGGGCTCGTCAGCGTCTCCAAGAACGCCACGAGATCGTCGATCTGCTGATCCTTCAGATCCAGCGGCCGGATGCCGCCCGAGAGATAGGGATTGACCGGCCACGGATCGCCGGGGCTCTTGCCGCCCTCATTGTAGTGCTTGACCACGTCTTTCAGAGTCTTGAGCGAGCCGTCGTGCATGTAAGGCGCGGTCATCGCGATATTGCGCAGCGTCGTGGTCTTGAAGGCGCCGATTTCATCGAAGGAGTTCGTCACCGCGAAGCGGCCGAGGTCCGAAACCTTCGGATCGGCGAGCACGGTCTTGTCGACGGAGGCGCCAGCCGCCTTCGCCTTGAGGAATTCGGCGGCGAGACGAGGAATGTCGTCTTGAATGCGATTGATGCCGACGCCGATATTGTGGAACCTATTGTCGGTGAAAAGCGCCTGATTCTGTTCGATAACATGGCAGGAGACGCAGCGTCCCTGAGCGACGTAAATATCGAAGCCGCGCTTGGCTTGATCGCTGATCGCGTTGCGGTCGCCGCCGAAATACCATTTGTCGAAGGGCGAATCGCCGGAAACGATCGTGCGTTCAAAACTCGCGATCGCCTTCTTGACCTCATCCATTGTCACGTCGCGGCCGCTCTTGCCGAACGCCTTCTTGAAACCATCGATATAGGCCGGATCTTCGCGAACGATTTTGAGCACTGGCTCGTGATCCGGCAGTCCCATTTCCACCGGGTTCACCATCGGATGCTGTGATTGCTCCTCGAGCGAGGGTGAGCGTCCGTCCCAGAACTGCGACGTGTAATAGGCGGCGTTGATCACCGTAGGGGCGTTCCGCGTGCCGGTGAGCTTGTTATGGCCCTCCGATACCCGCAGCGGGCTGTCGGTGAAGGCCTTTTTGTCGTTGTGGCAGGTCGAGCAGCTCACAGTGCCGTCGATCGAGAAGCGCGAGTCATGGAAGAGCTTGTCGCCGAGCGCGATCTTCTCCGGAGACTGCGGATTGTCAGCCGGAATCGGGACCTGGGGCAGACCGAGCGGCTCGGCGAGCGCCCATCCGCCAAAAAGGAGCACGGCAAGCGGAAGCGCAACAAGCGTTCTGTCCACGGATTTCCGGACATCAGAAATGTGCATGATCTCCCTCCGCTGCCGCTCGGCTTGTCGCCGACTCTTGTTTTCACATTAAGTTTGCTCTGCTTTTAGCGGCAGGGCAAGTCATCGCTGTGACGTTTGGCGGGAAAAGCAAAGAACTCTCTCCGCGAATATTCGGTATCGTGAGTAATGATTGTGCAATGCATTAGAACAGCGCGGCGGGGCGCTGCGCCTTATCGTTTGATCTTTAGTTTTCGCTTGCCGGCTTCCTGTCATGTTCATGCTACACTGAATTGTTTTTAAAGATGGTCGACATCGCGCGGCCTTCCGGCGTCGACGCGGCTGTGATAGCTGACGGCGCCGAAAGGCCATTTTCGCGACGCGGAAGCAGCGTCGCGAGACATCAACTGCAGGAGGAACGGAATGCATTTGACTCGGTTCGCCGCGCTCGCGGCGATTTTGCTGGCGCCGACCATGGCCACGGCGGGCGATCTACGCGCTGACGCCAATGCCGCCTTCAAGCCGATTGATGCGGCGAGCGTCGTATCGGTCGTTAAGAACAATGAGATTACGCCTGCGAAGATCGAACTCGGATCCAAGCTCTTTTTCGATCCGCGGCTCTCAAGGAGCCAAATCATCAGCTGCAACAGCTGTCATAATCTCGGGACGGGCGGCGCCGACGCTGGTCCGACCTCGATTGGCCATGGCTGGGCGAAGGGTCCGCGTCGCGCGCCGACGGTGCTTAACGCCGTGTTCAATGTGGCGCAGTTCTGGGATGGCCGCGCCGTCGACTTGAAGGCCCAGGCCAAAGGTCCGGTGCAGGCCGACGTGGAAATGAACAACACGCCGGCGCAGGTCGAGAAGACGCTCAACAGCATCCCGGCTTACGTCGCAGAGTTCAAAGCGGCTTTCCCTGCCGATTCCAATCCGGTGAGTTTCGACAATATGGCGAAGGCCATCGAAGCCTTTGAGGCGACATTGACCACGCCGAACTCACGCTTCGACAAATTTCTCAAAGGCGACGTCAGCGCGCTGAATGATGTGGAGAAAAAGGGACTGCGTCTCTTCCTCGATAAGGGCTGCGCCGGTTGCCACGGCGGCGTCAATATCGGCGGCAACGGTTATTTTCCCTTCGGAGTCGCTCAAAAGCCGAGCGTCGAGATCCTCCCCGTCGCCGACAAGGGTCGCGCCAAGGTCACGAACGACCCGGCGGATGAATTCGTCTTTCGATCTGCGCCGCTTCGCAACGTCGCGCTGCGCGCGCCTTACTTCCACACCGGATCTGTCTGGACTCTGGAAGAGGCGGTCGACCTTATGGCCAAAGATCAGCTCGGCGAAAATCTCTCTGCTCAGGACGTGAAGGCGATCGTGGCCTTCCTCGAAACTCTTAATGGCGACCAGCCGAAGGTTGCGTATCCCGTGCTGCCGCCGCGTTCTGCCAACACGCCGCTGCCGCAGTAAGGCGTCGAGCGTCGTTCGCGAATTTTTTAAAGGCGGGCGCCGATCGTCGGTTGGCGCTCGCCTTCGTTTGTCACACTATTGGGTCGGCGGTTCAGTAACTTCCGCGCTGCGCGAAAGATGCGGAAGGAACGCCAGAAGATGAAAGTCATTACGCTCTTTAAAATTTTGCTTGCGATTGTCGCGTCGGCTGCGTGCGCGCCTGTGGCCGCGCAGGAACAGGTCAATCCGTTCGCGCGCATAGGTCATATCGTCATCATCTTCACCGAGAACCGCGGCTTCGATCATGTGTTCGGGCTGTTTCCCGGCGCCGAAGGCGTCAATTCCGCTCAGCACCCGCCGCAGGTTGATTTCGACGGCCATCCGCTCGCGGCGCTGCCGCGTCCACGCGCGGACGATCGCTTTCCGCGGCGGTTGCCGAATGCGCCGTTTCGTCTCGAACCTTACGTCGACATCGATGGCCACACCATGGACCCTGTCCATGACTTCTATCTGGAGCAGGAACAGATCGACGGCGGGAAAATGGATCGCTTTGTCGAGGCCTCGAACGCCGGCGCGCTCGTCATGGGTTATTACGATGGCTCAAACCTGAAACAATGGGCGCTGGCCAAGGAATTCACGCTCGCCGATCATTTTTTTCACGCGGCCTTCGGCGGCTCGATGCTCAATCATTTCTTTTTAATCTGCGGATGCGCGCCGGCATTCGACAATCCGGTGGAGTCCACGAGAAAGAAACTTCTGTCGAAGCTGACGAGCATCAAGGATTCGCAAGGGGCGGATCTCACGATTCGCGACCGCAAAGAGGACTCGCCGCGAAGCGTGCTTGACGGGCCGCCGCGCCATAAGAACCTTGGCGCCCTGACCACGACGCTGGAGGCGATCGGAACGCTGCAGCCAGGAAATCCGGTCTCCAAGCACGACAAGACGGAAGCGCAGGATCGTCTTCCGCCGTTGCACGAGCCGACGATCGGCGACCGGATGACAGAGAAGGGCGTCACTTGGGCCTGGTATGCTGGCGGCTGGCGCGATGTCACCGGGGGCCACCTCAAGCCTTACGGCGAAGGCAAGCCAGACTTTTTTCAAACTCACCATCAGCCGTTCGCATATTTCGCCAATTACGCGGAAGGCCAAAAAGGACGCGACCATCTTAAGGACGCAGACGATTTTTTCTGCGCCGTCGACAAAGGCGATCTGCCGCAGGTGAGCTTTTACAAACCGCTTGGCGTGTTCAACGGGCACCCCGACTATTCCGATCTCGCCGCCGGCGACGCCCATGTCGCCGCGGTGATCGAAAGGCTGCGCAAGAGCCCGAATTGGGCCGACATGCTGATCATCGTCACGGCCGATGAAAACGGCGGCTTCTGGGATCACGTTCCGCCGCCGAAACGAGATGCGTACGGCCCGGGAACGCGCGTGCCGACGCTGATCATCTCGCCTTTCGCCAAGAAGGGCTTCGTCGATAAGACCGTCTATGACACCCTGTCCATTCTGCGCACCATCGAGCTCCGTTTCGACGTTACGCCGCTTTCCGACCGGGACGCTAAGGCGACTGACCTGCGCAACGCCTTGACCGCGCCGTGATCTCGAAGGTCGGGCGTCCAAAAAGCTTTCCGTCCGTCCGGCGAGGCTAAGGCAATTAACAGCCACGGTTCGGCCAAAAAATCGCCGCTTATGGCGCCACGCAACATAATGATCTGATTTAAAATAACTTTATGCATACGCGCGCGGGCGCCCACGTAGTGCTATCAAGTCCGATTGGGTAGTTTATTACCTATTCACTAGGGTTGCATTGGCTATTCGATAGATTGTTTTGCTCTATACGGATGGGTATTGTGTGCGGAGGGGGTTATTGGAATTGTTGCGGCACGCTGAGCTGGGTCTGCG
>Ga0233425_10004035_pt1 | contig 25379 bp, 27 predicted proteins | sample Watercolumn_Towu_2_FD_181712 | JGI IMG/M metagenome (GOLD analysis project Ga0233425, IMG submission 181712) | Freshwater microbial communities from Lake Towuti, South Sulawesi, Indonesia - Watercolumn_Towuti2014_140_MG | ecosystem: Environmental > Aquatic > Freshwater > Lake | place... | reverse complement strand
TAGAAGCCCGTCCACATGGGCGGCGGCGGCGGGGGCGGCGGCGGAGGCGCCTTGTAGTGGGGAAGATCGGCGGCCAGCGCCGATCCGGTCATCGCAAGCGCCAGAGCGGCGACGGACAGAGTCTTTTTCATTTGAATCCTCATTGCCTAAATTGAGGCGAAAATTTTTCGCCCGAACTACCCCGGTGGAGCCAAAAAGCGATCGCTCGCTATGCACGCAATCAATCAGTCGCAACCCGCGCACAGTCAATTCAAAACCCCCCGATTTCCGTGGCGTTCGGTCGGATTTCCAGGAGGTGTGGCGCCGGCGCCACAGCGAATTTCGAGGCGGCGCGTGGACGCGTTGAGGAGACGCTCGAAAGCCCCTTCGCCGAAGCCATTCGCAATCAGCGCTCGATCAGGGATAGGAGCGGGAATCGCCGGCTGTCGCCATCCGCCTCGTCGGCTCGAGGGACCAATCGTCGCTTGACGCTTCCGCCGCTTTTTCAGACAGGGGCCGCGCGCTGACGAGGTTGAGCTGTCCGATGGGGCGCATCCCCCGCCACGCAGGCGCCAGAACCGGCGCAAGCGACCCCAAAATTCGCGAACGCCTGGCGCCGAAGCAGCGCAGCGGCAAAAGTAGAAGTTCGAAGTCAGTCGATGCGCCGGCCTCCGGCGCGTTCGCATGGGCGAATAGCGGCGTTTCCATGTCGACGACCTGACGAAGCGCCGCGGCGATGTCGCGACAATGCCGGCTCGACCACCAGCTCAAGAATTGGCGGCCCTTTTGTTCGGCGAGCCAGAGCGCGTTGATTCGAGCGCCGCAGAGCCGGAGCGGAAAGCGACAGGAGACGTCCACTTCGATGATGAATGTGTCCGCCAGGATCTGGCGAATCGCGACGGGATCGATGTCCGCCCGATCCGGCGCCGCCCGTTCGCCCTTCAATCGATCCCAATAGTCGTAAAGATCCCTCGTAACCGGCAATCTCATCTATATTCGCCCGACGCTTGTCCGCCCCCGCCCAGGATTGGCACGACGCCCTCGCAGTCTTGCGTCCTGACGCCGACGCAGCAGGGGTCGTGCCATCGCCAAGGCGATCGTCGCGGCGCCGGCGAAGCGACCCCGCTCCTTTACAACAATTGTAAAAAAAACAAGTATTTGAGACTTACCTGCGGCGCTGGTCCGTATCGATTGCGCGGTGGCGCGGCCGACTCGATCTCCGCCGCCGGGCGCGTCAAATCGGGACGCTCGCCTAGACCGCTTGCGCTGGATTTGCATCAAGTCTCTGCGGGCGCTCGCCCGGGAAACCGACAGGAGCCAACATGCCCGCAACGCGGGAGCCAGTCTTCAATCTTCCGAAAGCGACCAAGGCGCTCATCGTCGCGCTGGCGGCAATGCAATTCGTCGTCGCCTACGGCCCCGCGGAATTCAGCCAGTGGCTGTTGGCGACATTGGCCTTCGTCCCGGCGCGCGTGACGGTCGAAGGCGGCGCTGAATACTTCACGTTGGTGACCTATACGATGCTGCACGGCGACTGGACGCATCTCCTGGTCAATATATTCGCGCTCGCGGCCTTCGGCACGCCGGTCGAACGCCGTTTCGGCGCCGCGCGCTACCTCATGTTTCTCGCGGCAAGCGCATGCGCGGGCGCATTGTTCTTTCTTGCGCTGCATCCTTACGAAATCGCTCCAGTTGTTGGGGCGTCGGGCGCAATCTCAGGAACAATGGGGGCAATCGTGCGTTTCGCATTTACGCCAGGCGCGCGACTGGCGGACTCGAGGGGCAGCACGCAGGCGCCATACGGCGAGGGACGAAGCTCCACTTCGCTGTCGCAATTGGCGTTCAACCGGCAAGCGATGTTTTTCCTCATCGCCTGGTTGGCGGCGAACCTGCTTCTTGGCGCATTTCCGCGGGCGGCCGGCGCGTCGAACGCCATCGCCTGGGAGGCGCATGTCGGGGGATTTTTGTTCGGCCTGCTGTTTTTTGGTTTTTTTGACCGCGCGAGCCGACAAGCTTCGAATTCGCAGTGACGCCTTTCGGCCGCCAGGTCGCGCGGTCGAGAGCCAGGAGGAGGGCCAGATGACGATCGCCAACATACTCGCGGAGAAAGGAAGAGAGGTGGTGACCGCGAGCGCCGACACGACGCTGCAAGAGGCGGCGCAGCTGATGATGCAATACAGGATCGGCGCGATCGTCATTCTTGACGACGGCGGCCGGTTGATGGGTCTCATTGCCGAGCGCGACATCGTTTCGGCGGTCGCGCTCAACGGTTCGGAAGCGATGACGCAGCCCATTGCGTCCTTCATGCAGCATCATCCGGAACCGGCCCGGGAAGAGGACGCAGTCGAGAATACGATGCGCGTGATGACGGTCGAACGGCGCCGGCACATTCCGGTGGTTCGGGAGACCCGGCTCGTCGGCCTCGTCTCGATCGGCGACGTGGTGAAATACCGGATACGCGTCATCGAGGAAGAACACCGCTCGATGCGCGAATATATCGCCCAAGCCTAAGCGACGCCATGAAATAAACGAATCGGCAGCGTTGGCGAGCTTCCTGGCTCGCATGGTCGTGAACCGGCCGGCGTTGGCGCTGCTGATTCGCGGCGCCGACGTCGTTCAAACGGCGGTCGGCAGCGGGATGTGGGCGAAAATATTCGGCAGCGCCCGCTTCGTCGCCTCGCTGCCGACATGGATGAGCTGCTCGGCTTTGTGGAAGTCGAACATCCCGACTTCCTCCATCCGCGCGGTGATGGTCGCGTCAGGCGGGTCGCCGGCGAGCCGCGAACGCAGGATTCTGTCCTGAATGATGTTGAAGGCGTCGATCATCGCCGTCGCGACATTCGGCGCGTCGCTCGACTGGCGGTCGAAATAGCGCGGAAGGAAGCGATCCGCGAAGGAGAGGTCGGCCTTGCCCGCGAACGGCCCCGCCTCCGCCGCCCGCTTGAGCGCCGCCGGATCATCGCGAATGACGCGGGCGCGATACATCGTGTCGGCGGTGACGTTCACCGCGATCACATATTCGGCGCCGAGCGCGCGACAGACGGTGACCGGCACCGGATTGACCAGCGCGCCGTCGAAGAGCCAGCGGTCGCTGATCCGCACCGGCTCGAAAATGCCGGGCAACGCGTAGGAGGCGCGGATCGCGAGCGCCGCCGATCCATGCTGCAGCCACACCTCATGCCCCGTGCCGACCTCGGTCGCGACAGCCGCGAAGGGAATCGGCAGTTCCTCAATTTTTAGCTCATCAAGCTCCTTCTCCAGCGCGGCGCGCAGCCTTTCGCCGGTGATCAGGCTGGCGCCCGAAAACGAAAGGTCCATCAGCGTGAAGACGCGCCGCTTGGTGAGCGAGCGCGCGAAGGTTTCGATCGCGTCGAGCTTGCCGGCGGCGTAGCAGCCGCCGATCACTGCGCCGATCGACGTGCCCGCGATCACGTCCGGATAGATGCCATGAGCCGAAAGCTCGCGCAGCACCCCGATATGCGACCAGCCGCGCGCCGCGCCGGCGCCGAGCGCCAGTCCGATGGTCGGCTGTCCGCGTCTCTCGTGCTTCGCCTGCGCATCCGCCGTGCGAACCACGGTGGTCGGCGGGGCGTGAGGCGCGTCCGTCATCGCGCTGCCGGCGTCGGCGCCGTTATTCTGAAGATTGCGTGAGCGTAGCGATATCATGCGGCGTTCCTGCTCGGCTCTCTCTCTGGGATTGAATCGGCGCAAGACATATTTGGCGATCAGGCTGCGCCTCGAAAATGGCTTTGAGGTTAACTTTCCGCCTGATAGCGCCGCCTATTCGCCTTCGGCGGCAAAGACCAGCGCGCCATCGTCCCTGAGCGCCCGGTAGAAGCAGGATTTCCTGCCGGTATGGCAGGCTTTGCCGTCGCCGCCGACGTCGACTTCGAGCAGCAGGGCGTCCTGATCACAGTCGACGCGCAATGACAGAACCCTTTGGGTCTGGCCGGAGGTGTCGCCCTTGCGCCACAATTCGCGCCGCGACCGCGACCAGTAATGCGCGAAGCCGGTCTCGATCGTCTTGTCGAGGGCGAGCTGGTTCATATAGGCGACCATCAGCACGTCGCGAGTCGAGGCCTCGATAGCGACGCAGACGATGAGGCCATGCGCGTCGAATTTCGGCGCGAAGACGACCCCCTCCTCGACATCCTTGACCGCCTGCTCCTTGACCGCCGGCGGCATCAGCGCGCTCCGCGCAGCAGCGTATAGAAATGCGCCTGCTCGGCCGGATCGTCGCGGAACACGCCGGAAAACTGCATGGTGACCGTGGACGAGCCCTGCTTCATCACGCCGCGCATCGACATGCACATATGTTCCGCCTCGACCATCACGGCGACGCCGCGCGGCGCCAGCGCTTCGTCGATCGCCGCCGCGATCTGAGCGGTCATCGTCTCCTGGGTCTGGAGGCGGCGGGCGAAAATCTCGACGAGGCGGGCGAGCTTGGAGAGGCCGACCACCCCGCCATTGGGATAATAGGCGATGTGCGCCTTGCCGACGAAGGGCACGACATGATGTTCGCAATGCGACGTGAAGGGAATGTCGCGCACCAGCACGAGGTCGTCATAGCCTTCGATCTCCTCGAAGACCTTCGAGAGGACCTCGTCGGCGCTCTCCCGGTAGCCGCCGAAGAATTCCTCATAGGCCCTGACGACGCGGCGCGGGGTTTCTCTCAGCCCCTCGCGGTCGGGATTGTCGCCGGCCCACCGCAACAGCGTGCGCACGGCGGCCTCCGCTTCTTCGCGGCTTGGGCGCTCGATCTGCGGGGGCTGCTCCAGCGACGAAAGGGAAAAGGTCTTAACCACGTCATCCATGTGGCGCCTCCGAACTAACTACCGCCGTCCGCGCTTAAAGGCGCGTCGGCCGCCTCTCGCCTAGCACGAAACGTGCAAGGCGCCCCTCAAATCGTCGCTCTCTCCTGATGGTGTCGAGATCACGCGAGAATTCGAGACGAACAGGGGCCTTGGTCGGCCCCGGCGCGGCCATCGCTTTCGCGACGTCGCGCGAAAACCTATATAGAGACTAAGCGAAGCGATGGTAAGGCCTTGGCTTTGGAAGCGCCGGCGGCGATGCTGAACAACATTTATAATCAACGCATTCTGGAGCTTGCGGGCAACATTCCGCGCCTCGGCCGGCTGGCGCGGCCGGACGCCACCGCCTCAGCCTATTCCAAGCTCTGCGGCTCGACGATCACCGTCGATCTCAATCTCCGCGACGGGAAGGTGGCGGATTACGCCCATGAGTTGAAGGCCTGCGCGCTCGGCCAGGCGTCGGCCTCGATCATGGCGCGCAATATCGTCGGCTCGACCCCGCAGGAACTGCGCGAGGCGCGCGAGGCGCTGCGCAGGATGCTGAAGGAGAATGGCCCGCCCCCGACCGGCAAATGGGCCGACCTCGCGGTGCTGGAGCCGGTGCGCGACTACAAGGCCCGCCACGGCTCGACGATGCTGGCCTTTGACGCTGTTGCCGAGGCCGTGGGGAAGGCGGAAGGCGCGCCCTCCCATTGAGCGAAACGGCGCCGCCGATTCGGCGAGATCGCCAAAACGCGTCCAGCAGCGCGGCGCCAAGGCGCGGGAGCGCGCACTCCCGCTACCGCTTCGCCGATCAGTGCGAATGCGACCAGCCCTGACGCAGACGAATCTCGAACAGCGAGGTCGTGGCGGACGCCTCGTTGGCGACCGCGAGGAAATGACGCCCGCGCACGCGCAGGGCGATCAGGCCTTCCGGCGAGACGTCGCCGTCGCTGACGATCATGTCCAGGAATTTGACCGCGAAGGGATTGGTGACGTCGTAAATCGCGACGGCCGACTTCGTCGTGCGCTCGAGGCCAATGAAGGCCAGAACACGTCCCTCGATTTCCATCAGCGCCACGCCTTCCGGCTCGACGCCCTTGTTGTCACTACGTCCATGGTCATAGACGCCGCGGCTGATTGCCTCAGCGTCGAGCTGATTGCCGCTGTCGAAGACGATGCGGCCCGAGGTCTCGCGGATCGAAAACGACCGGCCGCCGAACGTGACCAGATTTCCCCGGCTCGACTCGACGTTCGACATTATCAAACGGCCGAGCAATGAACCATCCGGCACATATTCCACGCTGGAATTGCCGGCGGAGCCGCGACGCTCGTCCTCGCCGTCGTTGCTTCCATTGTCCCGTGCGTCGCCTTCATTGGCCATCACCAGATAGGTGCGGCCGCGATGTTCATAGGCGGCGATCGAATCGGGCTGATAAAGTCCCTTTACCGGAACCTGCTGCAGCTTGATGACGCCGTCCTGATCATTCGGATCGATGCCGTTGCCGGGAAGATTGAAGTCTTTCAAGCCAAGACCAAAAACCCGTTCAAAGCGGCGCGCGCGCAAGTCGAGCACAGCGACGCCATTGGCTTCCTGAAGGCCGACATAGGCCTTTTCGCCCCGCGGGTCGACGGCGATATATTCCGGCTCCGGATCATAAGGACACATGTCGGGACGCGTCGTGCCGTTGCCGATCGCCGGAAACTGGCGAAGCTCGGCATAGCCGGGCAGCGTCGGGCTGATGGGCAGCGTCGTGACATTGCGCGTCCACAGATCGATCAGGCTGACGCCGCCAGGCGGATCCACCGGACAGGGCTGGCCGGGCGTGCGCGGATTGGGCGTGCCTTCATTGGCCACGAGCGCCATGCGGCCGTTAGGCGCAAAGGTCACCATGTCCGGCAGGGCGCCGACGGCAGCCGGGGCGCCCACGCGCTGGCCCGTGCGCGTATTGACGAACAGGACCACGCCGGGCTGCGCGCGATCGGTGGCCTCGACCGCGAGCGCGGCAAGCCCGTCATGGATCGCCACGCTGTTGACTGCGCCATAGGGCGCAACGCTGATGTTGCGGATCCATTTACCGGTGGCGCGCGCGAGCACATCGACGCCGGCGACGCCCGCCACCCACAGCGTGTCGCCGCGCTCGTCATAGGCGACGATTTCCGCCTTTTGTCCCGGAACATTGCTCTGCGCATGGGCGTAGGTCCAGACTCGGCGCGTTTCGACCGATAGCGGCGGGTCGGCTGACGCGCCGCCGATGTAGAGCGACGCAAGAGCGATGGACAGGCCACGCAGGGCTGCGCCAGCGCGCAGTTTGTAATTCAGGCGCATGTGCAAGTCTTTCCGATTTCCAAGAAACTATAGCTCGGCCAAGAAGAAATACGGGAAACGTTTCAGCTGCATGACCATCCTTCTTTCGCGACCGCATCGGGCTTATGCTGAGCCGCAACAGGAGCGGCCTCATTGACCTCCCCTCGGGAAGATCCAAAAGCCCTCGGCTGGTGGCGCGGCGCGCCGCTTTACCTCCGTATCCTCGGCGCGGCGGCGGTCGGCGTCGCGGTGGGCGTCGGCTTCGGCCCGGACGCCGCGCCGCTCGAAATTCCAGCGAAGCTCATCCTGCGCCTGCTCGGCGCGCTGGCGCCGCCGCTGATCCTGCTGGCGATCGTGCAGGCGCTGATGCGCGCCCATCTTGGCGGCCGGCAGGCGCTGCGTCTGGTTACGCTGCTCTTGACCAACACGTTGGTGGCGATCGGCATTGGCCTTCTTGTCGCCAATGTCCTTCAACCCGGTTCATGGTCGAACCCCGCGCCGGCGCACGCGCCCGCCAGGGCAGCGGCCGCCGCCGATCCCCTCGCGCAATTCCTGGACAATGTGCCCAAGAGCATCGGCGGGCCATTTTCAGACAATGGCGCGGTGATGGGCGTCATCTTCATCGCCGTGGCGATGGGCGTCGCCCTGAGAAGCCTGCGCCATCATGAGGTGCGCACCGTCGAAGACCTCGTTCACGTCGCGTTGGAAAGCCTGATCACGATTCTGCGCTGGATCATTGACCTGGTGCCGTTGGCGGTTTTCGGCATCGTCGCCAGCATCATCGGCGTGAAGGGCTTTCGCGATTTTCTCGCTTTGGGAGGCTTCGTCGTCGCCGTGCTGGCTGCGCTGACGCTGCAAGCCGCCTACTACCTCATTCGCGTGCGCCTCGGTTCCTGGGCGCCCCCGCTCGATGTGCTGCGGGGCGTGCGCGACGCGCTGGTGATGGCGTTTTCGACCGGCAGCTCCACCGCCACCATGCCAGTGACCTACGCCTGCCTTCGCGAAAAAGTCGGGCTGCGCGAGAGCTCCGCCAGCATGGGCGCGCTCGTCGGCGCGAATTTCAACAATGACGGCACGGCGCTCTACGAGGCCATGTCGGCCCTGTTCGTCGCGCAATTGCTCGGCATGCAATTGACGCTCGGCCAGCAATTCATCGTCGTTGTGACGTCCGTCGTCGCATCCGTCGGGGCGGCCGGCATTCCGGAAGCCGGTTTGGTGACGATGACCATGGTGTTCAAGGCCGTGGCGCTGCCCACCGACTTTATCGCGATGCTGTTCACCGTCGACTGGTTCCTGGACCGCTGCCGGACAGCCATCAACGTCATGGGCGACGTAACTGTCAGCTGTCTGTTGGACGGCAAAACGCGCGAGCGGGCCGATACGCGACCGCCTTAAAATGGCGAGACGCTGCGAAGGCTCGCCCCGACGCCGCATTCCGCCTACGCTGGCGCCATGATCCCTGCCTCGATTCGCATTCTCGGCATCGACCCCGGCCTGCGCAACACCGGCTGGGGCGTGATCGAGGCGCGAGGGTCGCGGCTTTCCTTCATCGCCTGCGGGCGCGTGCGCTCGGATGCCAGCCTAAGCATGGGCGCGCGGCTGCGGCAATTGCATGAGGGGCTGATGGACGTCATCGCCGATCATGCGCCGCATGAGGCCGCGATCGAAGAGACCTTCGTCAATCGCGATCCGCAATCGGCCTTGAAACTCGGACAGGCGCGCGGCGTGGCGCTGACCGCTCCCGCCCTCGCCGGCCTCGTCATCGCCGAATATGCCGCCAATCTTGTGAAAAAAACCGTGGTCGGCGCCGGCCATGCCGACAAGGCGCAGGTACAGATGATGGTGCGGGTGCTGCTGCCGGCGAGCGGCGCGACAAGCGCCGACGCCGCCGACGCGCTGGCCGTCGCCATCTGCCATGCGCAGCACCGCGGCGCGCGCGCGCTGAAGGAGAAGATTGGATGAGAAGTCTCGCCGTAATCCTCGCGTTGATATCGGCGCCAGCGCTCGCCGCTTCGCTCGGCAAGGAGTCGCCTGTGGGACGCTATGCGCTCGACGCCGCCGCCTGCAAGGCGAAGGATTATTTCGTCACGCTGACGGAGAGCGAAGCAATGCTGCCGACGTTCAGCTGCAAGGGCGTCGACTACGACCAGACCGAAAACAAGGGCGGCCGCGCCGTCTATCAGGCGAGCGCGAAAGCCTGCGTCGGCGAGGAATCGATGAAGCCGCGCAAGGAGACGTTCACCCTTGTCGTCGACGCCGCCGGCCTGCAGATAATTTGGGCGGACGGCTCGAAGAGCGCGGTCTTCACGCGCTGCGCGCCATGATCGGCAAACTCAAGGGCCTCATCGACTCCTATGGCGAGGACTTCGTCATCCTCGACGTGAATGGCGTCGGCTATGTCGTGCATTGTTCGACGCGCACGCTGCAAAATCTGCCGCGCGCTGGCGAAGCCGCCGCGCTAGCGATCGAGACTCAGGTGCGCGAAGATTCGATCCGTCTCTTCGGCTTTGCGAACGAAAGCGAGCGCGACTGGTTCCGGCTGTTGCAGAGCGTGCAGGGCGTCGGCGCCAAAGTGGCGCTGGCGATCCTGTCGATTCTTTCGGCGAATGATCTCGCCTCGGCCATCGCCATGCAGGACAAAGCGACGGTCGCCCGCGCGCCAGGCGTCGGCCCGAAGCTCGCGGCGCGCATCGTCGCTGAGCTCAAAGACAAGGCGCCAGCCTTCGGCGCCGTCGACCCCGCCCTGGCGCGGCTGTCGGGTGAGGAAAGCGAAGGCGCGCCGTCCGCCGCGCGCGACGCGATTTCGGCGCTGGTCAATCTCGGCTACGGCCGCCCGCAGGCGGCCGCCGCGGTGGCCGAGAGCCTCAAGCAGCTTGGCGACGGCGCCGAGGCCAGCGCGCTGATCCGGCAAGGGCTGCGGGAGCTCGCGCGCTGAGCGGCGTCGGTTAGGCCGAGATGACGTCCCGATAGATTTCTGCGAGCGGCACGCCGACGCCTATCGCCGGCAAGTCCAGCGTGGCAGCGAGACCGTCGAGTATGCGTACCCCCGCCCACTCATCTCCGACGCGGTCGAAGGTCTCGATATGAGCGCGATCACGTTCAACCAGCACATAATGCTTAAGGCTCGGCAACTGCTGATAAACCGCCCATTTTTCGAATCGATCGCGCGCCTTGCTCCCTTCCGACATCACTTCGATGAGCACCGTCGGATCGGTGAGATAGGCGGCTCCGGGCTCAAGCGCGCTGCAATGGACAATCACGTCTGGCAGCATGGAAGACTCGGTCGGGCGGCTACGCAGCCGAAAAGATTCAACTAAGGTCCGGCAGGGCGAGCCCGACGCACGCAAACGTTCGCGGACGCCATTCGCCAAATTCTGTATGATGTAGTTGTGCTCCCAGCGCGCGCCGACCATCATGCGCACGACGCGGCCGCCGATCAGCTCCCATTTCTCGTCGGCGGGCTTGTCGGGCAGAAGTTCCTCGAAATCGTCGAGGGACATATACTCATATTGCGAGGACGGGCGATTCACGGCGCGGCTCCGTTTGCCGCATCATAGCATAGCGCCCGCGCCAGCGCATGGGAGCCGCACGCCTTGACCACGCCCGCGCGCCTTTTAAGCCCCGAGCGACGCGACGACGACGCCGACGCCTCGTTGCGGCCGCTGTCGCTCGCCGATTTCACTGGCCAGGAGGCGGCGCGCGCAAATCTCAAGGTGTTCATCGAAGCGGCGAAGACCCGCAAGGACGCGCTCGATCATGTGCTGCTCGTCGGCCCGCCGGGGCTGGGCAAGACGACGCTGGCGCAGATTGTTGCGCGCGAGCTTGGCGTCAATTTCCGCTCGACCTCGGGCCCGGTGATCGCCAAGGCCGGCGACCTCGCCGCGCAGCTCACCAATCTCGAAGCGCGCGACGTGCTGTTCATCGACGAGATTCATCGCTTGAACCCGGCGGTGGAGGAAATCCTCTATCCGGCGATGGAGGATTTCCAGCTCGATCTCATCATCGGCGAAGGCCCGGCGGCGCGATCGGTGAAGATCGATCTCGCGAAATTCACCCTCGTCGGCGCGACGACGCGCGCGGGACTTTTGACGACGCCGCTGCGCGACCGTTTCGGCATTCCCGTCCGGCTGAATTTCTATACGCCGGACGAATTGGAGCTGATCGTCAAGCGCGGCGCGCGCGTGCTTGGAATCGGCATGGAGGACGCCGGCGCGAAAGAAATCGCGCGGCGCTCGCGCGGCACGCCGCGCATCGCCGGCCGCCTGCTGCGGCGCGTGCGCGACTTCGCCATCGTCGACGGCGCTTCGTCGATCACGCGCAAGCTCGCCGACCATGCGCTGTCGCTCCTCGAAGTCGACACCATCGGTCTCGACGTGATGGACCGTCGTTACCTCAACCTGGTCGCGGTCAATTTCGGCGGCGGGCCGGTCGGAATCGAGACGATCGCCGCGGCGCTCTCCGAGCCGCGCGACGCGATCGAGGACATTATCGAACCGTTCCTGTTGCAGCAGGGTTTCCTGCAGCGCACGCCGCGCGGGCGCCTCTTGACGCCGCACGCCTTCCGCCACCTCGGCCTCGCCGAGCCGGCAAGGCCGCAAGGGCAGTTCGGACTGTTTGAGGAAGGCGAAGCGTGATTCAAAATGCCGCTTGAACGGCTCGGTGGTCTGTCATTCCCGACGCGCGCTCTGCGCGCGATCGGGAATCCAGAGCAAAACCAGCATTTTAGAATTGGCTCTGGATTCCCGGTCAGGCCTGCGGCCTGCCGGGAATGACAGGGTCCAAGCGAACGGATCGGCCGCAATCAGTATGAGCGGCGACCGCGCAGCGCACATTTCGATCACTTCGGCTGCGGCACGATGCGCAGATAGGGCCGCGGCGCGTTCCAGCCGTCCGGGTAGATTTTCTTCGCGTCTTCGTCGGAGACCGAACCGGCGATGATGACGTCGTCGCCCGGCCGCCAATTGACCGGCGTCGCCACCTTGTGTTTGGCGGTCAGCTGCAGCGAATCGACGACGCGCAGCACTTCGTCGAAGTTGCGGCCCGTCGTCATCGGATAGACGATGATGAGTTTGATCTTCTTGTCGGGTCCGATGACGAAGACATTGCGCACGGTCTGATTGTCGGCTGGCGTCCTGACGCTCGCGTCGCCCGAGGCGGCCGCCGGCAGCATGCCGTAAAGCTTCGAGATGCTGAGGTCGGTGTCGCCGATCATCGGATAGGTCGGTTTCGCGCCCTGCGTTTCCTCGATGTCCACCGCCCATTTCGCATGATTGTCGACCGGGTCGACGCTGAGGCCGATGACCTTGACGTTGCGCCGCTTAAATTCCGGTTCGAGCTTCGCCATATAGCCGAGCTCGGTCGTGCAGACCGGCGTAAAATCCTTGGGATGCGAGAACAGAATGCACCAGGAATCGCCGATCCAATCGTGGAATTTGATACGTCCCTGGGTGGTGTCGACTTCGAAATCCGGCGCCGTGTCGCCAATCTGGAAAGACATGTGGGAGCTCCTCCGCTATTATTGGTTTCGTCGTCTGGCCGGCGCCTCTCTCTGTCGCACGAGGCGCATCATATCCCCATGATGCGACTTTCGTGCCTCGGATCAAGGACTGACCTTGGTCCGTAGCCTCTCCCCGTTAAATCCCATAGAAAAGCTGACGATCGCCAAGCGCGGTCCCGCAGGGAGCCTTATCGAGCCTCGATGACGAATGTTATTGTCCCGCACCTCCTTCCGGTCCGCGTCTATTATGAGGACACTGATTTTTCAGGCCTCGTCTACCACGCTTCCTATCTTCGCTTCATGGAGCGGGCGCGCACGGAAATGCTGCGCGCGCTCGGTCTGGATCAGCGGGCGCTGCTGGAGGGCGCCGCCGGCGCGCCGATTTTCTTCGTCGTGCGCTCGATGGACATCGACTTTCGCCGGCCGGCGACAATGGACGATCTGCTGACCGTCGAAACGCAGACCCACGAAATCGGCGGGGCTTCGTTCGTGCTTGAGCAGCGGGTCTTGCGGCAGGCTGAGCTGCTTGTCCGCGCTAAAGTCCGGGTCGTGTGCGTCGAAGCCGGCCGCGCGCGCCGCCTGCCCCCGGAGGTGCGGGCCAAATTCGAGAGTCTGCTGCCGGATTAGCCTCAAAATCGCGCCGCCATCTAGACGCCGCCTTTTACCGCCTAAAATGGCGTCGAGATGGGAATCATCGAACCCGCCGCGCGACTGCTGCCCCGAACCGAACCCCTGGATCCGGCGGAAACCGGCGTTCTGACCGTTGATCTTTCCGCCCTCGCCGACAATTGGCGGATGCTGGCGCGCCTCGCGGCCGGCGCCGAATGCGGCGCGGTGGTGAAGGCCGACGCCTATGGGTTAGGACTTGCGCCAGTGGCGCACGCACTTCTTTCGGCCGGCTGCCGCACCTTTTTCGTCGCCAATGTCGTCGAAGGCGAAGCGGCGCGGGCGGTCGCCCCCGACGCGACGATCTATGTTCTGGACGGGCTCGTGCCCGGCGCGGCGCGGCGCCTCGTCGCCGCCGATCTCATTCCCGCCCTGGGGTCGCTCGGCGAAATCGAGGACTGGGCGGCGACCGGCTGCAAACCCAGAGCCGCGATCCATTTCGACACCGGCATGAATCGTTTCGGCGTGCCGATCGATGAGGCGGCCGAGGCGGCCGAGCGCGCCCGCCAGATCACGCCGACCCTGGTGATGAGCCATTTCGTCAGTTCGCAGATGCGCGACGAACCCCGCAATGCACGCCAGATCGAGGCCTTCCTCGACGCCCGCGCGCGCTTTTCCGACATTCCGGCGTCGATGGCCAATTCCTCCGCCGTCTTCCTGCCGCAGCGCCCGCATTTCGATCTCATTCGACCCGGCTACGCGCTCTATGGCGGCAATCCGACGCCGTATGCCGAATGTCCGGTGCGTCCGGTCGCCCGCCTTATGGCGCGCATCCTGTCGACGCGCGACATCGAGCCGGGGATCAGCGTCGGCTATGACGCGCTCTGGTCGGCGTCGCAACGCACGCGAATCGCCACGATCGGCGTCGGCTATGCGGACGGCGTGCCGGTCGGCGCCACCGCCTGCGACGGCAAGCCGGCGGGAGAAGCGATCGTCGGCGGAATCCGTTGCCCCTTCATCGGCCGAGTCTCGATGGATTATGTCGTACTCGATGTCTCAAGGGCCCCGAAAGACGCCGCGCGGCGCGGCGAATGGGCCGAACTCCTGGGCGACGACATTTGCGTCGAGGAAGCGGCGTCGCGGGCCGGCACCATCGGCTATGAGATTCTCACCCGGCTGGGCGCCCGATTCGCGCGGCGCTACGTCGGCGCTTAAGCCTCACGCCATCGCAAACCACGGCGCGAGCACGGGATAACCCTCCCCCGCCAGCAGCGACAGCGTTTCATAGAGCGGCAGGCCGACGACCGCCGAGTAAGAGCCGACGATTTTCACCACGAACACGCCGGCGCGGCCCTGGATCGCATAGGCCCCGGCCTTGCCGCGCCATTCGCCGGTCGAAAGATAGGCTTCGATCTCGGTCGAGCCGAGGCGCTTGAAACGCAGCCGCGCCTCGGCGAGCCGCTTGCGCTCGAAGCCGCGCGGCGTGATCAGGCTCACCGCCGAATAGACCCGGTGCTGGCGTCCGGACAGCAGCTGCAGGCACTCGTCGGCCTCCTCGCGCGTCTCGGCCTTGGGAAGGATGCGCCGGCCGACGGCGACGACGGTGTCGGCGGCGATGAGGAATGAATCCTTCAGCTCGGGCCGCGTCGCCCTGAGCTTGGCGGCGGCGGCCGCCTTCTCGCTGGCGATTCTGATCGCATAGGCGCGCGGCGATTCTCCGCGGTGCGGCGTCTCATCGATGTCGGCGGGCAGCAGCGCGTCGGCGTCGAACCCCGCCTGCTGCAACAGCGCGAGGCGGCGCGGCGAAGCGGAGGCGAGAATGAGCTTGGGACGGGCGATGGGAGGATGGGCTGTCAAGACGGTCGCTCCGCCGAAAGGAAATTACCGGAAGCGATATGTTATACGGCCTTTGGTCAAATCATAGGGGGTCATTTCAACGAGCACCTTGTCGCCTTCGAGGACGCGGATGCGGTTCTTGCGCATCTTGCCGGCGGTGTGGGCGATGATTTCATGGTCGTTTTCGAGTTTGACGCGAAACATCGCGCTCGGCAGCAGTTCGGTGACGACGCCGGGAAATTCGAGCAGTTCTTCCTTGGCCATGTGGTTCCTTGTGAGGCGCCTGCCGCCGCGACTTTGGCCGCGCGGCTTAGATAGCGCAAAAAAATGCGAAAACCCGCTGCCCCGGCCGGGGAGCGGGTTTGGCGCGGACCCTAATCGATGACGAAGGATTTGTGAACCGGGGAGTTGGGATATGCCTGCTTCACGATTTGCGGCGCTGTTCCAATAAGGCCAGGCACCGAGCCAGGTTTCGTTGCGCCATGTTATGCCAGTGCGGCGCGCTCTCATTCGTCCATTCTGTCAGCGCCGCGCGATAGGCAACGACCGCCTCCTCAAGATGCCGAATAGATCGCTCTCGCCCGCTCTCACGCTCCCCGAGAGCGGAGAGCGCCGCAGCGAGATTGAACTGCGTCATCGCCCAGTCGCGCGGAACGCGCTCTCGCGTTCGTTCCGTCAGCGCCGCGCGATAAGCCTTAACTGCCTCCACAAGACGCCGAATAGCTTCATCTTGCCTGCTCTCACGCTCCCCGAGGCTGGCAAGCGCGGCGCCGAGATTGTTCTGCGTTGTCGCCCATTGGAGAGGAACGCGCTCTCGCGGCCTTTCCGTCAGCGCCGCGTGATGAGCCGCGACTGCCTCCTTAAGACGCCGAATAGATTCATCTTGCCTGCTCTCGCGCTCCCCGAGCATCTTGAGCGCATTGCCGAGATTGTTCTGCGTCATCGCCCATTTGAGTGGAACGCGCTCTCGCGTCCTTTCCGTCAACGCCGCGCGATAGGCCGCCACCGCAGCCTCAAGATGCCGAATAGATTCTTCTTGCCCGCTCTCGCGCTCCCCCAGCGTACTGAACGCATTGCCAAGATTTTGTTGCGTCATCGCCCATTCGAGCGGAACGCGCTCTTGCGTCCTTTCTGTCAGCGCTGCGTGATAGGCCGCGACCGCTTGCTCAAGACGCGCCGTCCCGCTCTCGTGCTCCCCGAGCCTGAACAGCGCACTGCCGAGATTATCGTGCGTCGCCGCCCATTGGAGCGGAACGCGCTCTTGCGTCCATTCCGTCAGCGCCTCACGAAAAGCAGCGACCGCCTCCTCAACTCGCGTCGACCCGCTCTCGCGCTCGCCGAGCCTCAAGAGCGCAGCTCCGAGATTGTTTTGCGTCTTCGCCCATTCGAGCGGAACGCGCTCACGTGTTATTTCGTTCAGCGCCTCTCGATAAGCCGCGATCGAGACCATCAAGGCTGCGTTGTCCCCTAGGCGGTGGCCGATCTCAAAGAATTCGGCTGCTTTTTCGAATAGATACGACCCGACGGCGTCAGCCGTCCCGACCCCTACGATCTGGGCCATGACGCGCAATTTGGCAGCCGCGGCTTCGCCGTTAAACGCCAGCTTGTCGAATTTGATCGCCTCTTCAACCAGGCGCAATTGTTGTCGCTTGTCCGATTCCTGCCGCCGAGCCAACTCCGCCATAAATGATGACGACGCCTCGTCGAGACGGCCTGCGTCGAATAGACTTTGCGCCTTTTGGAAAGCACGCTCGAAGGCTTCGCCTTCATTGGTTCCCATTGAGCGTTCGCGCAACGTGTCAGTGGTCCATTGATCCAACCATGGGATTAGATCATCGCGTTCCAGGCCCAACCCGCCGAGCCTTTCGACGATCGCGCGCACCGCCGTCTCGGGGATGCCTTGGTCCGTCGCGCGTTGCAGCGCACCCGATTGACGCGCCAAGACGAGCAATTCGTCCAACTTTACACTGTCTAACTGTTGCTGTTCACGAACCTCGTCTACCTTTCTTTCGGTCTCCGTGACGGCGCGCTCAGTTTCCCGCTCGATAAAGGCCCGCACCAATTTATAGACGTGATGTTCAGTGCTGAGCGGCTTGGCGATCTGAATATGATCGGCGTCGATCCCAATCGCTTCCGACGCCAATCCGGGGTCGCTACTGTCCGGCTTGACCACCATGCCGAAAACAGAGGTCGGCTTCATTTCGTAAAGGATGAGATGAGCGATTTCCTTTTCGCTCGCCCAGCCGCGATACCAGACGTTCAGGTCGCGCAAATGCTGGTCGTTGCGCAGCAATACGCGCGCCGCCTCGGAAGGACGAAACAGCGCGCGAAACCTTTCGCCCCATCCCGCCAGATCCGCGCCAAGATGCGGCGTCGCAAGAAAGGCGACTTTGCGCGTGCGCTCGATGAGGCTAAGCGCTTCCGCGCGCCGCGACGCCGCATCCGACGCCTTGCGCAGCAATTGCTTGATGACAAGTCCCCCGAGACTATGTCCGACGAAAATCAGATCGCCAGTCGCCAATCGATTTTCGACTTCAAGCAGGCTGAGCACATTGCCCGCCCGGTCGGCGAGCGCCATCGCGGAACCACGCCATTCGAGCGCGGGCGCTTCATAGCCTAGCGACCAGACCGCGAGGCCGTCGATGTCAGCGGCCAGCCAAGTCGGCCAAAGCCGATTGTCGGGCGGCGGAGGCGGAGGACTGGTCCATGTCTTTTGTGGGTCGCCGTCGAGCCCGTGAACGAAAATGACGTGACGCTTAACCTCGCCCCGAGGCGCTGAAAGGCGTAACAGTTCGGCCATCGCCATTCCAATATTCAGCCCGATGAGGGCGCGGCGCTCAAAAACGCGCCAATCATAGTCGAATACGACCGCGTAGCATAAGCTGATTTTCGCCGCCCGCGTCTCCATCCCACACATGTCATGGCCGGGCTTGTCCGGCCGTCCACGCCGGGACGTAGCGCAATGCTTGCTGCGTGACGCGTAACGGCGCCGCGTGGATGCCCGCGACAAGCGCGGGCATGACGCGGAAAGGCGACGCCTCAAAATCAAAACTTATCCCCACCTTCCAATCCTCCCCTATTCTGCCCCCGCCTCGCCAACTGCAGGGGCGTCGTCACGGATCGGCGGCGCTGGCGGGGACGGTTAAGCGCAAGGCGGCGATCCTCGACCTTGCGTCGGGTCTCGCGCCGCTGGCCGGGTCGCCGCCAGATGCGTGGCGGGCGCGTGAGGGAAATCTCGCGCGCGAAAAGGCTGGGCCGGAGAAGTCAGGGCCGCACGCTGGGAACGACTACCGAAACGGGAAACGTCCCGCGGCACAAGGCGGCGCATATGAGGCCCTTGCGACGCGCCCATGTCGCGCAAGCGGCATGGGAAAGAAGCGGCGCCGTCTGGCGCCGTGTCCGGGAGAACGGCGTCCGCCATCCGGGGACGTAGCGGCTGTCGGGAAAGGTGCGTCGTGGAGAAAGACCGTGTCCGGGATTGTCTCAATGGCCCCGACCGCAATTCGTTCTTCACGCACTCGGCCGAGTAACGGGGCCGAGGCGTCCCGGACCGCCCTCTTCCAACCCGCGCCCAATGGCGGCGGGAGAATTGACGCTGCGCGACCCCACCCTCCCATTTCGGGAGGAGGGTGGAGTAAGCGGCGTTCGCCTCACTTCATGCCCTCGTCGTCGCGATCGAGGGTGAAGCCGACTTTCAGCACCACCTGATAATCGGCGACCACGCCCTTATTGATGTTGCCGCGAATCTGCACGACTTCGAACCATCGCAGGTGACGCAGGGTTTCGCCGGCGCGCTTGAGCGCGGCGGCCACCGCATCCTCGACGCTGTCGGGCGAAGCGCCGACGAGTTCGACGATCTTATAGACATGGCCTTCCATGTGAAGCTCCCGCGATTCCTATTGAACGGCTTGCCTGCAATAGGTAGCGCGGACTTCGCCGGCGACAGCGTAGCGTCAGCTCAATCGGTCGCCGAAAAGAAACTCCATCGCCCGATCGAGCCTGATGTGCGGGAGCGGCAGCGGCTTTCGGTCGGCGCCGAGCGCCGCCACCGGCGGCCTGAATTTGAGAAAGCGGAAGTCGGCCTCCTCGTCGGAAACCGCCAGCGCCTCGCCGCGAAACACGTCGCGCGGATCGGCAGGCAGTTCGCCGGGAAAAATCGCGCCTTCGGCCACGCCGTCGAAGACTTCGCCGCCGATATGCTCCCCTGCGGCCGGGACGCCGACGATGGCGGAAAGCTTTTCGCCCTCATGGCGCACCATCGCTTCGCGCGTCGCCCGAACGGCGGCGAGCGCGATCACGTCGATCGTCGCGCCGACTCCCTCCGCCCGGTCGATGGCGCGGGCGGTCAGATGACGCAGGATCGCTTCGAGCCGGTCATGGCTCGTATGGTGCAGATGGTCGGCCTTCGTCGCCGCGAAGAGGATGCGGTCGATCTTCGGCCGAAAAATCGTCGAGAACAGATTGGCGCGGCCGGTGCGAAACGCCATCAACACGCCGGTCAGCGCGGTTTCGAGATCGCGCACCGCCTCGGGGCCGGAATTCAGCGCCGCGAGCGTGTCGACGAGCACGATCTGACGGTCGAGTCGCGCGAAATGATCCCGAAAGAACGGCCGCACGACCTGCGACTTATAGGCTTCGTAGCGGCGCTCCATTTCGCGCCCGAGGCTGCGATAGGGAAATTCTTCGCCCTCGGCGACGGGCAGCGGCGCGAAGGTGAGCGCCGGCGAGCCTTCGAGATCGCCGGGCATGAGAAAACGTCCCGGCGGCAGGCTCGACAGCGCGAAGCGGTCGGAGCGCGCGAGACGCAGATATTGGGTGAAGGCCCGCGCCAGGGCCTGCGCGGTTTCTTCCTCATAGCGCGCCTTGACGTCGGCCTGCGCGGTCAGGCCGCGCCACTCGCTGGCGATCGTCGCGCGCGCCGAGACGCTCGCCGCCTCCAGCGTCTCACGCGACCATTGCGCAAAGGATTTGCCCAGCAGCGGCAGATCGAGCAGCCATTCGCCGGGGTAGTCGACGATGTCGATGTCGAGCCGCGCCGGCCCCTGCTTCAAGCCTTTGCGCAGCGACCAGCCTTTGGCGCGATATTCGAGGCTCACCCGCAATTCAGAAATGCGCCGCGTCGACTCCGGCCAATGCCGATCCGCGCCGGCGAGCGCCGCGAGATGTTCCTCGTAAGCGAAGCGCGGCACGCTGTAATCGGGCTGCGGGTCGAGATGCGCCGAAACGATGCGGCTTTCGGCGAGCGGACGAAACACCGGCAGCAAAGTCTTGCTGTCGACGCCCTTTTCGCCGCGCCCCGAAAGCGCGCGCGTCAGCTGATGCGCCAGCGCGGTGATGAAGACGGTCTTGCCGGAGCGCGACAGGCCGGTGACGCCAAGCCGCAACCGGCCGCCTGCGAGAAAATCGGCGACGCTCTCGGCGGCGACGCGGGTTTCGAACATCAAATCGGAAAATTGCGTCAAGGCCGCTCCAGTAGGTGGTCGGTGCGATCGGGCGAAGGGTTTCCTCATCCTGAGCAGGCCTCGAAGAGGCCGTCTCGAAGGACGAGGAAGCCCTTCAGCCGATCGCCATGAGTCATTCGTCCTGCAAATATGGTCGCGCCACATCTAATCCAAAGCCGCCGGAATTGAACAGGGCGCATCCAAACAGCCGTCCGCCGCGTTATGCTTGGACTTACATGAAGGGGCGACGATGTCGGCGCATGTGTTCAAATTCGACGAAGCCTGGGACATTCCGAGCGCCAGCGTCGAGGAGGTCTATGACGTGCTGGCGCGGGGCGAACTTCTGCCCCGGTGGTGGAAGGGAGTTTATCTCGACGCCGAGCGTCTAACGCCGGGCGACGCGCCAGAGGTCGGCGCAAGGCTGCGGGCGAAGGTGCGCGGCTTTTTGCCCTTCACCCTCGATTTCATGATCGAGGCGACGGAACTGGAGCCGCCGCGCAAGGTGGCGGTCCGCACCTGTGGCGATCTCGACGGCGCCTGGAGCGCGTCGCTAACCCAGCGCGGCGACGACGTGCATGTCGCGCTGCTGTTCGAGGTGAAAATCGACCGACCGGGAATGCGTTTCCTCGCGCCCGTCCTTTGGCCGCTCTTCGCCCTCAATCATTATTGGACGACGCCGCGGGGCGAGAAGGGGCTGAGGGAATATCTCAAGGCGCGCCGCGGCGATCTCTTGCGTTCCGATCAGCGCTTCGACATCGGAATGTAATCGCGCTGCTTTTCGCCCGTATAGAGCTGGCGCGGCCGGCCGATGCGAGAACCCTGGTCCTCGATCATCTCCTTCCACTGCGCGATCCAGCCGACCGTGCGCGCGACCGCGAACAGCACGGTGAACATCGCGGTGGGGAAATTCATCGCCTTGAGGGTGATGCCGGAATAAAAGTCGATGTTGGGATAGAGCTTCTTCTCGATGAAATAGTCGTCGTGCAGCGCGATGCGCTCGAGCTCCAGCGCGACGTCGAGGAGATCGTCCTTGACGCCGAGTTCGTTCAGCACTTCCCGCGTCGTGCGCTGCATGATTTTCGCGCGCGGGTCGTAGTTCTTATAGACGCGATGGCCGAAGCCCATCAGGCGGAAGGGATCGTTCTTGTCCTTGGCGCGCGCGATGAACTGCGGAATCCGATCAGGCGCGCCGATTTCGCCGAGCATTTTCAACACCGCTTCATTGGCGCCGCCATGCGCCGGCCCCCACAGCGAAGCGATGCCCGCCGCGATGCAGGCGAAGGGATTGGCGCCGGACGAACCCGACAGTCGAACGGTCGAGGTCGAGGCGTTCTGCTCATGGTCGGCGTGCAGGATGAAAATCCGGTCGAGCGCGCGCGACAGCACGGGATTGACCTTATATTCCTCGCAGGGAACCGCGAAACACATGCGCAGAAAGTTCGACGTGTAGTCGAGATCGTTCTTTGGATAGACGAAGGGCTGGCCGATCGAATATTTATAGGCCATCGCCGCCAGCGTCGGAATTTTCGCGATCATGCGCGTCGAGGCCACCATGCGCTGAGTGGGATCGGCGATATTGGTCGAGTCGTGATAGAAGGCCGAAAGCGCGCCGACCGAAGCGACCATCACCGCCATCGGATGCGCGTCGCGGCGGAAGCCCTGGAAGAAACGCGCCATCTGCTCATGCACCATGGTGTGGCGCGTGATGCGATAGTCGAAATTGGCTTTTTCAGCCGCCGACGGCAGCTCGCCATAGAGCAGCAGATAGCAGGTTTCGAGAAAGTCGCCGTGTTCGGCGAGCTGTTCGATCGGATAGCCGCGATAGAGCAGAATGCCGGCTTCGCCGTCAATGAAGGTGATTTTCGATTCGCATGACGCGGTCGAGGTGAATCCCGGATCGAAGGTGAACATGCCGGTTTCGGCGTAGAGATTGCGGATGTCCGCAACGGACGGGCCCAGCGTTCCGTCCATTACCGGCAAGTCAATCGACGTGTCGCCGATCGTGAAGATACCGTTCTTCTCCGGCATGCCCGCTCCCTCTCAAACGTCCCGCCCCGTGACGAGCCGGTTCGCGGCGCGACGCGCGGCGAAAGCTAAGCATGAAATGCGTCGCCTTCGCGATGTCGTCGCTTCCTTCGCACGCCGATGCGCATTCGGATCATTTGTGCAGCGCAAAAAGCTATATCAACCGCAAGGCCTGTCAAGCATGCGCCGTGTTTCGCGCGTCGCGCGTCGCATGATTGTCGTCCAATGACGCGGAAATCGGCGTGGCGCCGAAAATCTCGTCAGCGATTTTCGCAGGTTGGAAGGCGCGCCGGCGCGAGCCGCTAATTAACAACCGCCTGGTCGGAAATTCGCGCCAGACTTTCCTCGCGCCCCAGGATTTCGAGCACGTCGAAAATGCCGGGCGACGTCGCGCGGCCGGTGAGCGCCGCGCGCAACGGCTGCGCGAGATCGCCGAGCTTGACGCCGAGCGCCGTCGCGAGATCGCGCACGACGCCTTCGGTGGCCGCCGCGGTCCAGTCCGGCAGCGCCGCGAGCTTCTCGACGAGCGCAGCGAGTCGCGCGCGCGCCTGCGTCGAAAGCAGCTGCGCCGCCTTCGCGTCGAGCGGCAGAGGGCGATGCGCAAAGAGAAAGCCGGCGCCGTCGAGAAGCTCGTTCAAGGTTTTGGCGCGCGCCTTAAGGCCAGGAAGCGCGGCGCGCAACTGCGCGCGTTTTCTGTCGTCGAACGAAAGCGCCACAGCCGCGCCGCCTTCGAGATAGGGCAGCGTCGCGACGAGGGCGTCGAATAATTCGTCGTCGTCGCTGTCGCGCAAATAATGGCCGTTCATATTTTCGAGCTTGGCGTAATCGAAGCGCGCCGGCGAACGATGCACCTGCGCAAGATCGAAAGAATCGATCATCTCCTGCGTCGTGAAAAACTCCTTGTCGCCCTGCGACCAGCCGAGGCGCACCAGGTAATTGCGCAACGCGGCCGGCAGATAGCCCATCGCGCGATAGGCGTCGACGCCGAGCGCGCCGTGGCGCTTCGAGAGCTTGGCGCCGTCCGGCCCATGGATCAGCGGAATATGGGCGAAGGCCGGCGCCTGCCAGCCCATCGCCTCATAGATATGCGTCTGCCGCGCCGCATTGGTGAGATGATCGTCGCCGCGAATGATCCGGGTGACGCCCATGTCGTGATCGTCGACGACAACGGCGAGCATGTATGTCGGCGCGCCGTCCGAACGCAGCAGAATGAAATCGTCGAGATCCTTGTTCTGGAAGACGACGCGCCCCTGCACCGCGTCGTCGACGATCGTTTCGCCGTCCTGGGGCGCCTTGATGCGCACCACATAGGGCGCGCCCGTGGGCGCCTCGGCTGGGTCGCGATCGCGCCAGCGGCCGTCATAGCGCCAGGGACGCTTTTCCGCCTTGGCCGTCTCGCGCATCGCCTCGAGTTCCTGCGCCGTGGCGTAGCAGCGATAGGCCCTGCCCCCCGCCAGCAGCGCTTCGGCGACCTCCGCATGGCGCGCGGCCCGGGCGGACTGGTAGACGATGTCGCCGTCCCAATCGAGGCCGAGCCATGTGAGCCCGTCGATGATGGCGTCGATCGCCGCCTGGGTGGAGCGCTCCCGGTCGGTGTCCTCGATGCGCAGCATCATCCGTCCGTCATGCTTCCTGGCGTACAGCCAGTTGAACAGCGCCGTGCGCGCGCCGCCGATATGCAGAAAGCCGGTGGGCGACGGAGCGAAGCGGGTGACGACCTGTGACATGAGCGCCGCGAATTCCTCAATTTTTTTGATGGTCGGACCGTCTAGCATGGGCGACGCCTGACGAACATAGATCGCTGTCTCGACCGCTTAACCAAAGCGTGAACATAAGGGGTTTATATCCCCTCTAGACATGTAGCTCGATTTGTGCGATAACATCGACATGAGCACGAAGCCTACCACCCTTAAGCAGTTTCAAAAGCGGTTCCCCGATGATGACGCTTGTTTAGAGCACATCATGCGGACCCGTTACGGCCAGCGCTTCGCCTGCGAGAGCTGCGGACGAGAAGCCCATTTCTACCGCGTCAAAGGCCGTCGCTGCTACGAATGCGAGCATTGCGGATATCAAGTCTATCCGACCGCCGGAACGCCATTCGAAAAGACGCGCACGCCGCTGACGGACTGGTTTTTCGTCATGTTCCTGTTCACGGCTTCCCGCAACGGCGTCGCCGCGAAAGAGGTTCAGCGCCAGATCGGCGTCACCTATAAAACTGCTTGGCGCATGTGCAAGGAAATCCGCACCTATATGGGCACGGTCGACGGCGACCGCCCGCTAGGCGGTGTTCGCCCTTTCTCGCCTATCGTCGAAATTGACAAGGCTTTCATTGGCGGCAAGGACCGCCAAGGACAGGACGACAAGGCCGTTGTGCTCGGGATGGCCGAACGTCACGGCGATGTTGTCACGCGCCTTGTAGCCGGCCGTCACGGCCGCCACGTCATGCCGCAAGTGACGACTTGGGTTATCGAAGGCTCGCGCGTCATGACTGACGACGCCCGCGTTTTCCAGCACATGGACAAGGAAGGTTTCATTCACGAAAGCGTCAATCACGCCGAAAAGGAATATGTTCGCGGCGACGCGCACACGAACAACATCGAAGCCTTCTGGTCAAACTTGAAGCGTGGCATTCAGGGAACCTATATCAGCGTCTCTAAGAAGCATCTTCAGAAGTATCTGTGGGAGTTTGAATATCGCCACAACCTTCGTCATGCTCCGCATCTGATGCTGCCGTGTCTGATGGTTGGCTTCGCGAAGCCGGCACGCCGAGCATAGCCGTCAAAAGCTTGTCAAATTCATTTAGATTGGCGGCTATTACTTGACTATGCTGGGCCATGGTCTGTTTCGTCCTCGATTTCCTGGATGCGCGTCTGACCTCGCCATATGGCGAATAAGCC
>Ga0233425_10004034_pt1 | contig 25398 bp, 21 predicted proteins | sample Watercolumn_Towu_2_FD_181712 | JGI IMG/M metagenome (GOLD analysis project Ga0233425, IMG submission 181712) | Freshwater microbial communities from Lake Towuti, South Sulawesi, Indonesia - Watercolumn_Towuti2014_140_MG | ecosystem: Environmental > Aquatic > Freshwater > Lake | place... | reverse complement strand
CGTGGTCAAGGGCAAGGGCGGCACGAGCCGGGTCGTGCCGATCGGCTCGGTCGCGCTCGACCTCGTCGGGAGGTACCTGACGGAAGTGCGCCCCGCCTGGAGCGGTTCGAACGACGGTCCGTTGTTCCTGACCAACCGGCGTCTGCCGATGACGCGGCAGGGTTTCTGGAAGATGCTCCGGCGGCATGGCCTCGCGGCCGGGATCGCCACGCGTTTGACCCCGCACACGCTGCGCCACTCGTTCGCCACCCACCTGCTCGAGAACGGGGCCAACCTCAGGGCCGTCCAGGCCATGCTCGGCCACGCCGACATCTCCACGACGCAGATCTACACGCACATCGACCGCCGGCATCTCCTGCGGATGCACCGCGAGCACCATCCGCGAGGTTGACGAGAGCGCGAGGACCGTTGACCCTCTCGCGCAGGTTATCTACGGTGTGGTGAGGAGGGTCGCATGAGGTACCTGCTCGGAGTGTCCCCCTTCCTGACGTTCCTGGCGCTGCTGTGGGGCATCTCCGCGTGCGATGGTGACGGCGGCGACGGCGACGCGGACGGTGACCTCGACGCCGACCAGCCCCTGGACTGCGGCGAGGTCGGGCAGAGCTGCAACATGAGCACGGAGTGCCCGGAAGATCAGGTCTGCGTGGAGCACGTATGCGGTTGCGCCTATGACCGGAACTACGAGGTGGAGATCATGTCCGCCGCGATCTACTCGAGGAAGTCGGGCGGGTGGTGCTGGGACGGTGTCGAGCCGGACTGCGAGCCCCCCGATCCGTACGCGACGGTCAAGGTCGGCGAGGCGTCCAGGACCACGAACACCAAGTCCGACACCTACAACCCCATCTGGGACGAGAGCTTCAACGCGTACATCCATCGTCCGAACCCGAACCCCACTGGTTATTGGATCACGATCATGGATGAGGACCCGGAGGGGACGGACGAGACAATCCTCGACTTTCCAGGGCTCGACAGCGGGTGGCCGATCTATGTCGACACTCTCCGGCAGGGAGGGATCACCGTACAGCAGGGCGCGGAGAAGCAGCGGACCACGATCAAGCTCATCCTCGCGCCGCTGCCCGACGAGGAGCCCTGAGCTCACACACCCACCAGAGGGAGACGGATGAAGGCTGACAACAGGTGGCTGTACGTCGGAGGGATCGCCGTCCTGGCGGTCCTCGTCGTCGTCGGGCTCGTATGGCAGGGCCAGCAACCTGCACCGCGAGCGGCGGATGGCGGAGACGCGGTGTCCGATGCGCGCGCGGGAGACTCGTCTCCGACCGACGCGACGCCAGGGGTCGACGGGAGCGCGCCGCCAGAAGCGGGCGCGGACACAGCCGTGGCCGAGCCTGTCCCCGATGACCCCGCCGCGTGCCGAGCCTACTGCGGTCGGCTCGCCGATCGGGGCGCGCTGGCCGAGGGGGCGACCACGGATTCCTGCGTGGCGGCTCTCTGCGCGAGCGGTGGCGCATCGCCCGCGGACTCGGGGGCCGAGCAGCCCCAGGTGCCGACCGTCTCGGAGCCTGTCGTGCCCGAGCTCCCCGACGATTGTCGGGCACAGTGCGATGCGCTCGAAGCACGCCACGAGCTGCGCGAGGGGATGAGCCTCGAGGACTGCTACGACGCTCTCTGTTCGACCGGAGACGGCCAGGCAGACGGCGGCTCGGCCACTTCCGATGAGTAGCGGCTCTTCGTCCCGGGAAGCGACGCGCGGACGCGGTCGGTCCTACATGACGTGGGAGAGCTCGGTGAAGCCGATCTGGTAGGGGTACATCTGGCCGCTGGAGTAGGAGCCGACCCAGATGTGATACTGCCCGGGCGCCCACGACCCCTCGATGGCCGGGTTGACGCCGAAGCGGTCGTCGTTGCAGAGGGTCATCATGCTCGGCATGGGGCCGCGGATGACCAGGGTCGTGTCGCCGCCGGACTGGACGAACACGCGCATCCAGCCGAAGGGAGTGTTCAAGAACATGTAGTGGTCGGGCTGCGGTGTGATCCAGCCGCGGCAGCTCCCGCCCATGGCCGAGGCGCTCATGCCGCCTCCCGACGTGCCGCTCATCATCCTCGGGTCGGGCATGAAGCCCGTGTTGAGCGACACGCTCCCGAAGTTCTGCGCGTCCGAGATCGCCGGAACCACGACGACTGCCGCGATCGCGATCACTGGCAGCACTGCGAAAACGACCTTAGACCACCTCATTTTTGTGTTCCTCCTTGGCTCCCCTACGGAGTCCAAAACTCTGTTCCAGACCTCCCGTGAGGTCCGGAGAACTACCACGCTTCGTCACACTGGCTGACGCCTCCGCCCAAGCTCACGCCTAGTACACGCTCGAGATCTCGGTGAACCCGATCTGATACGGGATCATCTGGCCGCTGGAGTAGGAGCCGACCCAGATGTGGTACTGGCCCGGACCCCAGGAGCCCTCGACCGCCGGGTTGAGGCCGAAGCGGTCGTCGTTGCACTGGGTCATCATGCTCGGCATCGGACCACGGATCACCAGCGTCGTGTCGCCGCCCGCCCGGACGAACACGCGCATCCAGCCGAAGGGGGTATTCAGGAACATGTAGTGGTCCGGCTGGGGTGTGATCCAGCCTCGGCAGCTCCCGCCCATGGCCGAGGCGCTCATGCCGCCGCCGGAGGTCCCGCTCATCATCTGCGGGTCGGGCATGAACCCGGTGTTCAGCGACACGCTCCCGAAGTTCTGCGCGTCGGAGATGGTGGGGACGACGATGATGGCCGCCAGGGCGATCATCGGGATCACGGCGAGGACGGCCTTCGATATCTTCATGTCTTCCTCCATACGCCACTTCGGGGAGTCTTTCGGCGGGTCCCGCGGCGGGCCGCGTACCGATACCGTTGGGCTCTCCGTTACGTGCGTATCATACGTTCCCTCGCCCGGGGATATTCAACGAAAAAATATTCACCCTCAAAAAAAAACCGCGCTCAGGAGCCCCCGGGCTCGTCGCCGTCCGTCCGGGGAAGCGGTTGTCCCGCGGGGATCGGCTCGTCCTGAGCCATGACGTCCGCGAGCCCGGGCGAGATCTCGTCTGGTCGGACGACCTCCGATGCCTGGCGTCCCTCGAAGGGATTCCTCCGTTCGATCTGCTCGTACGGGTCCGCGGGCTCGGCGTTCCAGGGTTTCTCCGGAGGCACGGGGATGTGGCCCGGGGGGGTACCGAACCCGGGCCGATCCGGCCGCTGCTGGTGGTCGTGTTCGTCGCCCATCTCGATCCTCGATTCGGAGCAGCGTAGGCCGGACTTCACCGGGGGTCAAGCCGCGCTCGCCGGAGCTCGGGACGACCTCGGCGCGAGTGGTGGCGCCCGGCTCGACGCTTCCGCCACGGTTGATCCAGCAGCCCCCGAGGGGATCGGTCAACGACGGCTCCTGTATACCCTCGGTGCGAGGTCGGCGAGGTTGACCTGCTCGATGGTCATTTCGTCCTCCGGGGATTCGCGGCCGAGGTCTGCTGCGACATCGTCGATATCGTCGAACACGCCCCCGCTGGCCAGGGACGGCGCGTCCGTCGGTGCGCTGAGGACCTGCGGCTCGTCTTCTCGCGGCGGGTCCGCCAGGTTCTCGACTGGCCATCCCTGCGCCCTGCTGTATGAGCCGGCGCCGCCGAGGTCCTGGTCGAGCTCGTTCCGCAGCGGGGTCGGAACCGCCTCGAGCCCGTCCAGGTGAGACTCGAACGGCTCGGGCTCCGTGGAGCGCGGAGGCTCGTCCAGGACGCCGCCCCCGGCCGCTGACCCGGAAACCACACCGTCGAGATCGATTCCGATCGGTGTCGCGCGCTCCTCGAGCTCTGGCTCGCGGGCCATGTCGTCCCAGGCTCGGGCTTCGGCGAGCTGATCGAGGCCGTCGAGGTCTTCCGTCTGCCAGAACCCCTCGGAGTCCTCTCGCGAGAGCTCGGCGAGGTTCTCGCCGCGCCAGTCATCGACGGGCCTTTCGATGGCCTGGACCTCGGCGGATCTCGGGAGCGGATCGAACGACGCGGAGGCGGGATCGGTCGGCTCGCCTGCTCCAGCATCGAAGAACGGAGCCGAGTGGCCCCGGCCCGCCGGTTCGGCGAACGGCGTCCCGTGACTCCGGCTCGCCGTGGTGTCTTCCTCGAAAAAGAAAGTGGAAGAAATGGGCTCCGCGTCGATCCGCCGCGCCTCGGTGGCGGCGGTGGCCAGGTTGAAGATGTTGCCGTGACGGATCGAGGCGACGGCGGTCCGGGAGTCGTCCGACTCGATCACCCCCTGGCCGGTGCGCTGGAACCGCAGCAGGTCGTCCATCAGCGCCGTCGCGTCAGGCTGCCGGCGCCGCGGGTTGCGGCGCAGCGCCTTGCGCACGATCGACTGGAGCGCGGGCTCCAGCCCCGGGAGCGGAGGGAGGTCCCTGTCACGCAGCCGGATACGCCATCTCAGGTAGCGCAGCAGCTCGCTCGGGTATTGCTTCCGTGCAACCTCGCGCATGGGGAAGGGCTTGTGGCCTGTGAGGAGCTCGAAGAGGATGACGCCCAGGCTGAAGACGTCGCTCGAGGTGTCGGTGCGTGTCTGGGCGACGTCGTCGAGGGCCGAGTCGGAGAACTGCTCTGGCGCCATGTACTCCGGCGTCCCCGCGATGACGCCGCGGTCGAGGTCCTCCGCGAAGACGTGTCCGCTCAGGGGGTCGCCCTCCTCGAGGAGCTTGAGGATGCCCTGCGCGTCGCGGATGAGGCCGAAATCGATGAGCTTGATCGACCCGTCCCGGGCCATCAGGATGTTCTCGGGCTTGACGTCGCGGTGGGCGACACCGAGCTGGTGCAGGCCGACGAACGCCTGGCAGAGCTGCGCGACGAACGCCACCGCCTTCGCGGGCGAGAGGTGGGGGCGCCGTTCGAGGCCCAGCTTCAACGTGATCCCGTCAACGTACTCGAGCACCAGCAGCGGATTGCCGTCGAGGCTGGTGCCGTGGTCGATGTATCCGGCCACGTACAGGTTCGGCGGCAACGCCTGGAGGACGCGGATCTCGCGGATGAACCGGACCGACGCCGTGGGCTGGTCGCTGTGGAGGACCTTGACGGCCACGACCTCGCCATCGCGGCTCCGGGCCCGGTAGACCAGCGCGAAGCTGCCTTCGCCCACGAGCTGTTCGATGATGTACCGGCGGAGGACGACCTCACCGATGTATCGCCGGGATGCTGGGGCTTCCATATCGAGGTGCATCATACCTCAACTCGGGAGGATGATGAGCGACCCGTGACGGCCGGCAGGCTGACTCGAACGTCAGTCCGACAAGGGGGTGGACTCGACGAGGCCCTTGAGCTTGGCCCTGGCCTGATCGATGGCATCCGCCGCGGCCTGGAGCTGGGCGGAGTCGTTCGTGGGTGTCTCGGCTTTCTTGATGGCCGCCATGGCTTCCTGGACCGCGGCGCCCGCCCTGGCGAGGTCCGGGTGCTTGCGGGCCATGCTGGCGAGCTTCTTGACCTCGGCGACGGTGCGCTGGATCCTCTGCTGCAGCTCTGCGACGTGCTCGCCCGAGCGCCTGCTGACCAGCTCGTCGGTGCTGCGCGCGGTCATGGCGGCGACCTCGTCCGCGGTCAGACCGCTGGCGCCCTGGACGGTCATGGACGCCTCGCGCCCCGTCTCGAGGTCACGGGCAGCGACGCCGACGATCCCGTCCGAGTCGATGTTGAACGTGACGTTCACGCCGACATCGCCCGCCCTCGCGGGCCTGATGTCGGTCAGGGTGAAGGCGCCGAGCGCCTCGTAGAGCTGCTCGGCCTCGCCGAGCTTCTGGAGCACCATGATCCGGACCGTGGTCTGGTTGTCCTTGGTCGTGACGAACTCACGCGCACGGCTGGTGGGCACCGGGGTGTTGTGCGGGATGATGCAGTCGAACATGCCGCCCGCGACGAGGATGCCGAGGTCGTGCGGGGTGATGTCGAGGAGCAGCACGTCATCGGTCGTGCCCTCGACCACGGCGGCCTGCAGCGACGCGCCGATGGCCACTGCCTCGTCGGGGTTGACGCCCTGGCAGGGCCGGCGGTTGAACAGGCTTGCGACCTGGTCGCGCACGAGGGGCATCCGGGTCATGCCGCCCACGAGCACGACCTCGGAGATCCGCGACGGGTCGAGCCTGGTGGCGGCGAGGGTCCTCTGACAGGTGACGAGGGTCTTGTCCACGAGGTCCTTTGTCATCTCCTCGAACATCGGCCGGGTGAACTGCCTGGTGAGGTGGAACGGCCTCCCGTCCTTGCCGACTGTGAGGAACGGGAGCTCGATGTTCGTGGAAGGGGCCGATGAGAGCTCCCACTTGGCCTGCTCCGCCGCGTCCTTCAGGCGCTGCATGGCCATGGGCTCGAGCCGCGGGTCGACGTCGTGCTCGTTGAGGCACTCCGAGGCCAGCCAGTCGATGATGCGCCGGTCGAAGTCCTCGCCGCCGAGGAAGCTGTCGCCGGCGGTCGCGAGCACCTCGAACACGGAGCCGGCGTTGATGCGCAGGATCGAGACGTCGAAGGTGCCGCCGCCGAGGTCGTAGACGACGACGATCTTGTCGGCGAACTCCGGCTTGCCGAAGCCGTAGGCCAGGGCCGCGGCCGTCGGCTCGTTGATGATCCTGAGCACCTCGAGCCCGGCGATCCGGCCCGCGTCCCGGGTGGCTTGCCGCTGGCCGTCGTCGAAGTAGGCCGGCACGGTGATGACGGCCTTGCGGACCGGGCCTCCGACGAAGTCCTCGGCCACCACCTTCATCTCTTGCAGGATGAACGCGGCGACCTCGGGGAGAGAGAAGCTCTCGCCCCTGAGCCTGACCCGGACGTCGTTGTGAGGTCCCTCGGTCAGCTCGTACGGGGCGATCGGGAGGTACTGCTGGACCACGTCCGAGCTCCACTTCCGGCCGATGAGCCGCTTGGAGGCGTAGACGGTGTGTCTCGAGTTGGTGATGGCCTGGCGCTTCGCCACGTGCCCCACGAGTCGCTTCCCGTTCTCCGCGATGGCGACCATGGAGGGTGTGGTGCGGTAGCCGCCGCGGTTCGGGATGACCTTTGGGGCTCCTCCTTCCAGGATGGCCACGCAGGAGTTCGTCGTTCCGAGGTCGATGCCGATGACGGGCTCTTGTTCGCTCATTTTCTTACTTTTTTTCGCTCAGACTGACGCCCAATGCTCCGGCTGTCAACCACTGTTTCTCGGACTCACGGGGTGCCCGGGGGGGTGCCGGGGAAGGGCGCGCCGTAGGCCTCGACCGCGGGCGTCGGCTCGTCCGGCACGGAGGGCTCCGGAGGAGGCGCGGGCGGCTGGTCCCCCGCCCCGGCTCCGGGGAACGGAGCGCCGTAGGCCGGCACCTGCGAGTCGGGCCGCTGGATCGGCGGCGGCGGTGGCTGCTTGCCCATGTGGAACGGGGTGCCGTACATGGACACGGCCCCGTGGTCGTCCCGCGGTTGGCAGGCCGGCTGCGAAGTGCACGAAGGGTCCTGACAGTCGATCAGCCCGTCGGAGTCGTTGTCCTTGCCGTCGGTACAGATCTCGGTCGAGGGCGGCTCGACGGGCGCGCCGTACAGCTCGACGCTCGGCGCGAGCCAGTCGCACCCGGCCGTGAGCCCGCCGAGCACGACGGCGGCTGGCACCGCGAGGGCCCCGGCCGACCGGGCGAGGAACGGGCTCGCGCCCGTGCCTTCGTCGAGCTCGCGGCAGAGGCGGTGGAGGTAGATCAAGACATCCTTGGCGTTCGTCGTACGGGTCATGCGTCACTCCTTGATCCCGAGCCGTTTGAGGAGGCGGAAGAGGTAAGCCCGATCGAGCTCGGCCTCGCGTGCCGCCTTGCTCACGTTGCCGTCGCACCGTTCGACCAGAGCCGGCAGGTAGACCGAATCGAAGTGGTCCGTCCAGCGCTGCTTGGCGACCTTGTAGGGGAGCAGGACCTCGACCTCGGGAGTGCCCCCGGTCGCGGCCGAGGTGCCGGCGGGCTTCGGCTGGTCCGCCTCGCCTCGAGCACCGGCCCCCGCCTCCCGTCCGGAAGCGCCAGCCGGATGTGATTCGATCATCCCGGTGACCTGGACCTCGGTGCCTTCCGAGAGCCACACCGACCGTTCGATGAAGTTCCGCAGCTCGCGCACGTTGCCGCGCCAGGGCAGCGTCCGGAGCCGGGCGAGGGTGGCGTCGGAGATGTCGAGCCGCTTCCCCGCCCGGCGCCCCAGGTCGGCGAGGAAGGCGCGGGCGAGCAGCGAGACGTCGCCTGGCCGCTCGCGCAGGGGCGGCAGCTCCACGGTGACCACCGCCAGCCGGTAGTACAGGTCGGCCCGGAAGCTCCCCGCGTTGATCTCGCTCTTGATCTCCCGGTTGGTCGCGGCGATGACCCGGACGTCGATCGGGCGGACCTTGTTGCTCCCGACGCGGCGCACCTCGCGCTGCTCGAGCACGCGGAGGAGCTTCGGTTGCAGTTCGAGCGGGAGCTCGCCGAGCTCGTCGAGGAACACCGTGCCGCCGTCGGCCTGCTCGAAGGCGCCGGCGCGGTCGCTGGACGCCCCGGTGAACGCGCCGCGTTCGTGGCCGAAGAGCTCGCTCTCGACGAGGGTCGCCGGGAGGCTGCCTGCGTCCACGACCACGAACGGACCGTCGCGCCGGGGGCTGTGCTCGTGGATGGCGCGCGCCACGAGCTCCTTGCCGGTCCCGGTCTCGCCCTGGACCAGCACGGTTGCGTCGGTGGGCGCGATGCGCTGGAGCACCGAGAAGACCCGGCGCATGGCGGGATCGGCGCCGACGAGCGGGCCGAACCGTTCGTGGGGGCTCAGCTCGATCTCGCTCTCGTGCTCGTGGAGCTGGAACTCGACGAGGGTGTTGCCCACTCCGAGGCGTGCGCCGGGTCGCAGGAACACCTCGCGCACGCGGTACCCCTCGAGGAAGGTGCCGTTGGTGCTCCCGAGGTCCCGGAGCAAGAAACCCTGGGGAGTAGCGCTGACCTCGAAGTGGCAGCGCGACACGGTCCGGTCCGTCAGCACGAGGTCGGCGCCCTGGACCGTGCCCACGGTGGCCCGGGCCCCCTCGGGCTCGCACCGGAGCCCGCGGTCGGGCCCCTCGACCACGACGAGGCGGAACCTGCGGACCCGCATCGATGACGGCGCACCCCCGGCCGCGGAGATCAGTCGGGTCCCGCTGGTATCGGTCGGGTACATGACTTCACGACCCTAGCTCCATCCCCGTCCGCAGGGCAAGCACTACGGGAGCGGGAGCGGGAGCGGGAGCGGGTTCGGGGCCCTGGCGAACTACTCCCATGCGGCCGCGGCCTTTGCCCCCACACCGGTGACGTTGATCGACGACTCAGGCCCGCCGATCCCCGACGACAACGTGCTGGCCCGCTGCCTCCAGCAGATCTGGCGCGACCTCTGGGGCGCCGACGAGGCCATCCCGGCCGCCTGCACCGGCTGTTTCGATGAGAACGGTGACGGGTTCGAAGCGCTCCCCGCATTCCTGACGGACCAGTACCCTGACGCCCACTTCGGCCTGGTCTCGAGCACCGGCGACGAGGTCATCCGAATCTTCTTCGGGTACGGCGACAATGACTGCCGTGGCGCGATCACCATCGACGAGCGCGACTACCGCCAGGGTCTGCTCAACCTCCGCGACGACCTGCTCGCGCCCACCGAGCAGTGGGCGAGCTTCCTCGTGGGCGGGATGGACCGGGACCAGCGGACCAACCACGTCTGGCTGATGCCCGATGCCGACTACGTCGAAACCGAGATCGAGGGCGCGAACGTCCAGAGCTGGGTCGGGGACCTGCTCGAGGGCAACCTCGCCCACATCGGTCCGTGAGCGCCGCGTCCGCTGATCATCTTTGTTCGAGGCTCCAGTTGACCTCTCCGTGCCCGCGTGCGAGCGTGTGCCGATGGGGTCGACGGGGAAGAACCCGCACAACGCGCTGGTGATCGACACGTTCACCCATGTGGAGCGCGCCTCTGGGCTGCTCGGTGCACTGCTTCCTTCGGAGATCACCCGACACCTGGACCTCACGACCCTCACCCTGAGCCAGGACCACCTGGTGGACGAGAAGCTCCGGGAGACCGAGACCGACATCTTGTACCGCGTCTCGACTCGAGGAGGCGGCGAGGCTTTCGTGTACGTGCTTCTGGAACATCAGAGCACGGCCGACTCGTGGATGCCGTTCCGGCTGCTCAAATACATGGTGAGGATCTGGGACCGGTGGCATCGGTCGGAGGGTGATGCCGGTGGAACACTCCCCCCGATCGTCCCTGTGGTGCTGAGCCACGCGCCGTCCGGCTGGAACACAGCGCGAGACCTGATCGAGCTCATCGATGGACCGGCGGAGCTCGTCGATGCGCTCCGCCCTCACCTGCCTGGGTTCGAGCCGGTGATCGAGGACCTGGCGAGGCGGTCGGACGAGGAGCTCGAGGCAATGACGCTGGACGCCCTGACGCGGCTGGTGTTTCTGCTGCTCAAGCACGTCCGTGACGGCGAGATCGCGGCGCGTCTGCCAAGGTGGGCGGAGACCTTTCACGCCGTGGCGCGAAGCTCCGGAGTCGATGCGCTGGTCCGGGTGTTGATGTATATTTTCGAGTGTGTGGAGAATGTGTCGCTCGATGACCTTCGGTGGGTGGACGAGGCTGTCGAAGCACCCGCGGGGGAGGTGACCATGACCCTGGCAGAGAGATTGAGGCAGGAAGGGTGGCAGAAAGGCCGGCAGGAAGGCCGGCAGGAGCTTTTGCTGAAGCAATTGCGGCTCCGTTTCGGGCTGCTCCCCCCCAGTGCTGAGCACCGGGTGGCCGAGGCGAGCCCCTCTGACGTCGAACAGATGGCCGAGCGAGTCCTGACCGCCACGAGCCTCGACGAGGTCCTCGACCTGTCGCGGTGATCGACCTGAGCCATGACCAGCCTGAGCCGTCTCGAAGTCGCAGGGGTCGTCATTATTTTATTGCAGAATCGGTCAGTTCACCGCTGCTAACCGAGCACACATGCATCACACCCCTTTCGTAGTTCGGTGTGCTCAGCGATTCCACTTTCCCCCATCTGAGCGACTGCCGGATTAAAACTCCTCGACGAGGACAGTGGCGGGGGCGTCGCGGCCGTGGCCGGGCTCGACGACAACGGTGCGCTGCTCCGAGCGGCCGAGCTGGGCGTTCACGAGCCGCACCCGCCGCCGCCCGACCGCGACCTGGACGAGCAGCGGCGTGGTCCCTCGTCTCCGTCCATCGACAAAGACCTCGGCGTAGTGAGGGCGCGTGACCACGCGGAGCCAGCCGGCGGCCGGTGGCCGGTGGGGCACGGGAACCGTGACGCCCGCATCCGGTGCGCGAGGCGGCGGGGCGGCCGCGGGGCCGACGTCGGGCAGTGTGGCCGGCGGCTCGTCCTGGGTGGGGGCGATCCCAGCGTCAAGCGCGGGCGCTGCGGCAGCAGTGGACGCAATGTCGGAGGCGCCGCTCGACGCACGGCGATCCGCGACGGCCGGGTCTCCTCCGCCCATCGAGCCGTGCCAGGCCACGACGATCCCGGCCACGAGGCCCGCGGAGACGATCCCGATGAGCGCCACGACCGGCCACGAAGCGCGCCGCCGCGGGGGCTCGAGCGGGGCTTCCGGGACCGGCGGGGCCTCAACCCCGGCCGGCTTCTCCCAGCGTCCGGCGAGCAAGGGCTCGGTCACGTGCTCGGGAGCGGGGACGGGAGCGGGAGCGGGAGCGGGAGCGGGAGCGGGAGCGGGCAGGGGAGGGACGCGGAACATAGGCTGCGTCCCGGACCGGGGCGCGTCATCACCGCGTGCGGACCGCGGTTCGATCAGCGCGGTGTAGTGGGGCAGCTCGTCGCCCGGGCCGGCCATGCGGCGGATCTCCGACGCGACCACATCGTCGATCGCGATCCGGGGGATCGGCGCGGTCGCGGCGTCGTCGCCGTATATCCGCTTCATCAGCGACGAGAGCTCCGAGGCCGAGGCGCGTAGGCGCGAGTCGAAGAGGAACTGCTCGAGATCCTCGGCGAGGCGCGCGGCGGTCTCGTACCGCTCGTCCCGGTCCTTGGCGGTGGCCTGCATCACGATCCGGTCGAGGGCGGGTGGGATGTCGTCCGCGATCTCGCTCGGCGGAGGCCACTCGCTCGTCAGCAGGTTCCCGATGCTCTCGCCATCGTTCACGCCGGCGAAGGGGTGCTCTCCAGCGAGGATCAAATAGAGGATGATGCCCGCGGAGAAGATGTCGGTCCGCCCGTCGAGCGGGAGGTCGCGGACCTGCTCGGGCGACATGAAGGCCACCTTGCCCTTGACGACGCCGTCGAGGGTCTGCTCTCGCCGCTCGGCGGCCCGGGCAATACCGAAGTCCGCGAGCTTGACCGCACCCTCGCGCGAGATGAGCACGTTCGCCGGGCTGACGTCGCGATGGACGATGCCGAGGGGCGTGCCGTCGGGGCCGCGCTTGCGGTGCGCGTAGTCCAGCGCGCGGCAGACCTCGATGGTGATGAACGCGGCGAGCGCGATCGGGAACCGGTCCCCGGAGTCCACGAGTTGACTGCCGAGCCGCGCGAGGTCCACGCCCGGGACGTGCTCCATCGCCAGGAAGTAATCACCGTCGATCTTGCCGAACTCGAAGATCTGGACGATGTTTGGGTGGTTGAGCTGGGACGCGATGCGGGCCTCGTCAACGAACATACGCGCGAAGCGCTCGTCGCGGCTGAACCGCGGCCGGATGCGTTTGAGCACGAGCTCGCGCTGGAACCCGTCGGGGCCCACTGCCACGGCGTGGTCGACCACCGCCATGCCGCCCTCGGCGAGGCGCGCCACGATCCGGTACCGTCCGGGGCTCGGCGGGTCCACGGCGCTCATGGTAGCACTCGGGCTGGGGCTGTCGATCCCGGCGGTCGCCGCTGCCGAGGACGCACGGCGCGTCGTGATCTGGCCGGTGGGTGACGCCGGCGAGGCAATCGCCGCGGCGCACGAACGGATCGAACGCCTCGGCGACGTGGTCGACCTCCCCGCGTCCGCCACACCGGGCGCGAGCGACGAGGAGCAGCGCCTCAGGGCCGAGGCGTCAGCCAGCGTCGAGGAGGCGCAGGCCGCCTACTATCAGGCCGACTTCGCGCGGGCCGGCGAGCTCCTCGATGCATTCCTCGATGACCGGGGCGAGGTCCTCGCGTCGCAGGGGTGTCTCGACATCTCGCGGCACGTGCTGCTCTGGCTCGGAGCGTCGCTGGCGAAGCTCGACCGTGGCGACGACGCGGCGGAGGTGTTCTCCCTCGCCGTGACGCTCGGCCAGGATGAGATCGACAGGGCCCTCTTCCCGCCAGACGTGACGGCCATCTTCGACCGGGCCCGCGCGCAGGTCGCCGCCGCGCCGCTCGGGCGGCTCGAGGTCGAGGTCACGCCCGGAGCTGCCGAGATCGAGGTCGACGGCCGGACAGCGGCGCCTGAGGAAGGCCCCTTGGACCTGGCCGCGGGGCGGCACGTCGTGGTCGCTCGCCGCCCCGGCTACCGTCCGCGGGCCGCGGAGGTCGTCGTCGCGGGCGGCGAGGCTACCCGTCTCGTCCTCGGCCTCGAGCCGGCCGACGATGCGCTGCTCGTGCGCCAGGTCGCGCTCCTGCGCCGCGACGGCGCGCTGCGCACCGACGACGCCGAGCACCTCGCGCTCGTGACCGCGGCCACGGGGGCCGACCTGATCGCGCTCGTGTCGGACGCGGGCGAGGTGCGGCTCGTCGATGCCGCCGGCGAGGACGTGCCGTGGCCCGAGGTCCCCGTGGACGAGGCAGGCCCGACCTCTGAGCAGGGCTCCGGCGAGGCACCGGAGCCAGCGCCGGCGACTCCCGCCTGGCGCCGTTGGTGGTTCTGGGTCGCGATGGTCGGCGGCGCGGCCGTGCTGGCGACCGGCGTCGGCCTCGGCGTCTATTACGGCACGCGGCCCGAGGACCGCACCATCACCATCGTCCCGGCCGACGGGCGGTGAGGCAGTCTGCGGAGACGTTCCGTTGACCGCCCCGACTGATCGGGCTACACAAATAATATGGAACCCACCGACGCCACCATCGAGATCCTGAAGAGCATCCGCGACGAGATCCAGGGTCTGGGTCGCCGACAGGACGAGACGAACAGCCGGCTGGATCGGGTCGTCCAGGAGCAGATCCGGCAGGCGACCGCCATCATCGAGCTCGTTCGTGGTCAGGAGCGACACGAGCGGCTCCTCGAGCGACACGAGCAGGCTCTCGTCAAGCTCATCGACGAGGTGCAGGGTCTCGGCACACGCATCGACAACATGCTGACCGGCCCGCTCGGAGAGCAGGTCCGGGAACACGGGCAGCGTCTCGCCTCGCTCGATCAGCGCATGACATCCATCGAACAGCGGCTCGAGCCCTGACCCGCCGGGATATCGGGTCCGCGGACACTACTCCTCTGGCAAGGACCCCACGCGGAGGCACTGGGCGTAGAGCCCGGAGGCCGTCGGGTCGCGGGGATCGGTTGGGCAGGCGAACTCGATCCGCACGGAATCGCCCGACGAGAATGTGGACTGGGAGATCGCGTCAAAGCTCAGCCCGCAGATCAGCGGCCCGATCGGCCGGAACACGATCGCGCAGTCTGTGTTCGAGAACCCGATGATCTGGAGGTGGACGGGCACCTCGGCCGGGATGCCCCGGACCAGGTAGCCCTGTGTGGCGTACCAATCGATCATCTGCTGGGGGTGCACGATCTCCAGGCCCCGGATGTCCTCCGCGCATTCGCTGAGGATCGAGTCGCCCGGCATGCCCGAGTACCACTCGATCGCCTCGACCCGGATCGACCGGATCGGCCACGCCTCCGGCAATGTCCCGCTCGGGTCGATCCGCGGGCAGCTCCGGTCGATGCTCCCGGTCACGGCCTCGAGCACGATCACGTCGTTCCCGCAGCCTGCGAGGACGATGGCATGCACGAGGACGAGGAGCCGGACCATGGAGTCAGGGTAGCACGCCGGCGCTCCGATCCACTACCATGCGCCTCGTGACCAGGCGCGACGAGCAGCGGCGGCACTACGACGACCTCGCGCGGACCCGGCGTCCGACGCGGTACGGGGTGAGCTGCGGGTTCCACGACCGCTTCGATCCGGCCCTGCTCGAGCGACGGCCCGCGCTCCGGCGCGCCATGACCAGGCTCCTCGACGCGGTCCTGCCGTCGTCGATCGACGTGCTGCTCGATGTGGGATGCGGCACGGCCTACTACTGGCCGCTCCTCGCCGGGCGGTGCCGGACCCTGGTCGGCCTCGAGCTGTCGCCCGCCATGGCGGCTACCGGACGGCGCCACCGTTCGATCTCGGGCGGTCAGCCCGGAGAAGTCCTGTGCAGCGACGCGAGCCGCATCCCGCTCGACGCGGGGTCGGTGGACGTCGTGCTCTGCATCGATGCGCTGCACCACTTGGATGGGCTCGACGGATTCCTGGCCGAGTCGCAGCGCGTGCTCCGGCCCGGCGGGGTCCTCGTTGCGGTAGAGCCGAACGTCTGGAACCCCGTCGTCTTCCTGGCCCACCTGCTCCCGCCCGAAGAGCGCGGAGCGCTCTGGCCCAACCATCCGCTCGCCTTGCGGGGGGCTTTGACGCGGGCCTTCGGTCGTATCGAGGTGTGGCCCGTGACCTACGTGTCCGGGATCGACAGCTCGCTGGCCTTGAAGCTGGTCGACTTCGCCGACGCCGCGCTGCGCGTGCCTCCGCTCTCGCTCGTCGCGCTCCGCCGCGTCTTCATCGCACGCCCGGGGCGGCGATGAAGAAGGTCGTCCTGATCGGTCTGCCCCTGGTGGGCCAGCGCTTCGACCCCTTCGGGTCGATCCCCGCGATGCCGACCTCACTGCCGCCGCTCGCGGCCTGGCTCCGGGAGCGCGGCCTGGACGTGCAGGTGATCGACGGGTTCGGTGAGCGGCCCGGACGGCGTTTCAGCCCCGCACCTGGCCTGGTCGCGCGCGGGCTGATGCCGCCCGAGATCGTGGACCGCGTGCCGCCCGGCACCGACCTGGTGGGCGTGAGCGTCCACTCCGTCGCGGGCGACACAGTGGCTCGCGAAACCGTCGCCGCGCTGCGCGAGCGGCTCGGCGTGCCGGTCGCCGTGGGCGGCGCGCACCCCGGGCTCATGCCCGATCGGTTCCTCGAGGCCGGCGCCACCTGGGTGGTCCGCGGCGAGGGCGAGGCCGGGCTCGCACGCGTGCTCGACGGCGCCGCGCCGGGCCTCGTCGAGCCCGGAACCGTTCCGGACCTCGACGACCTGCCGCTGCCGGACTTCGAGGCGCTTCCGTTGCAGACCTACTGGGACCTCGGGCTCGGCCACGGGCCGGTCAAGGGACGCCACCTGGACATCTCGACCTCACGCGGCTGCTCGCAGGGCTGCCGGTTCTGCGCGACACCGTCTCTCTCCCGCGGCCGCTGGTGCGGGATGAGCCCGGCACGGGTCGTCGAGCTGATGGATCGGCAGGTGAAGCGCCTCGGGGTGAGCGAGCTCCACATCGAGGACGACGACTTCGCCGCGGACACGGATCGCGTGAAACGGATCTGCGAGCTCATTCTGAGTCGCGGGCTCCGGGTGCGGCTCGCGCTGCCCTCGGGGGTCCGGGCCGCGGGCCTCGACGTCGAGACGGTGCGGCTCCTCGCCGCCGCGGGGTGCGCCTACCTCAGCCTGGCTCCGGAGAGCGGGTCGTTGCGCGTCCTGCGCGCCATGCGCAAGGACGTGGACCTCGACCACCTCCGGACGATCGCGGCCGAGGCCGTGCGCTCGGGCATGCGCGTCGGCTGCTTCGTCGTGGTCGGCTTCCCCGGAGAAGGACCCGAGGACCGCCGCTGCACCGGCGAGCTGGTGGACGCCTTGGTCCGCGCGGGCGTCGATGATGTTTCGGTCTTCATCTGGAGCCCGTTGCCCGGCGCCGGTGCCTTCGGGCTCGAACGCGGGTACGAACGTCTCGAGCAACTCTGCTGGACTCCGCGCTGGCGGAGCGGGTACGGACGGTACGAGGGTGCACGGTTGGGCTTGTACTCGCGCGTGCTTTCCGCCATGTTTCGCTCCCGGCCGCTGGCGCTCGCGCGGAGCGCGGCGCGGGTGCTCGCGGGCAGGTACGAGACCAAGGCCGAGATGACGCTGAGCCGGATGCTGAGGTGGCGCGGGTGAACGAGATCGAAGCCAAGAGAGTACTGGTCGTCGGGGCGGGAGTGGCGGGGCTCACGGCGGCCGAGGCGCTGGCTCAACGGGGAGCACTGGTGACCGTGGCCGAGCGGGAGCAGGTCGTCGGCGGCCTGGCCCGGTCCTACCGCTACGACGGCGCCACGTTCGACGTCGGTCCGCACCGGTTCCACACCGACGACCGCGAGGTGGAGGCGCTGGTCCTCGACACGCTCGGCGCCGACCACCGGATCATCGATCGGTCGAGCGCGGTATGGCTATACAACGACTACCACGAATGGCCGCTGACCCGCGCGAGCCTGCTCAAGCTGCCGCCGCTGGTGATGGCGCGAGCCTTCTTCGACCTGTTCCACCGCCCCCGGGCGCGGGACGACAGCCTGGAGTCCTACGTCCTGTCGCGCTACGGCGCGACCCTGTACGAAGTGTTCTTCAGGCCCTACACCGAGAAGTTCCTGAGCTACCGGTGCCGCGACCTCCACCGCGACTGGGCCTCGGCCGGCATCAACAGGGCCGTGATCGACCGCAGGCTCCGGTTCGACAGCCTGCTCCACGTGGCTCGGACCACGCTCTTTCCGCCGCACGTCGAGACTCGGTTCATCTACCCCGAGAGCGACGGCATCGACCGATTCGTCGAGGCACTGAGTCGCCGGATCACCGACCGTGGGGGCACTGTCCTGACTGGCGCGCCGGTCGTCGCGCTCGAGCGAGAGGGCCACGAGGTGCGGGCCGCCGTCGTCGGTGATGACGGACACCGCGTCGAACTCGACCTGCTCGTCTGGACCGCGCCGCTGCCGCTGTTGCTGTCTTTGCTCGGGCTTCCGCCCGTGGGCCTGCTCTACCTCGCGGAAGTGCTCTTCAACTTCGTGGTCCGCGGCGAGGCTGCGCTGCCCTACCAGTGGACCTACTACGGCGGCGCCGCGCTCAGCTTCATGCGGGCCTCGCAGTCGACCCGCTTCAATCCACGCAACGCCGACCGCGGGCTCAACGGGATCTGCGTCGAGGTCGTGTGCCAGGAGGGCGACGACCTGTGGCGCGAGCCCGAGCGGCTCCGGCGCGACATCGAGAAGGACCTCGAGCGCGTCGGCCTCGTCCGGAGCCGCGACGACGTGCGCGGCCTCCACGTCGAGCGCGTCCGCGAGGCGTATCCCGTCTACACGCTGGACTACCCGGGTCGCCTCGACCGCGCCATCGAGCACCTCGCGGAGGTACGGAACGTGGCGCTCCTCGGGCGCACGGGGACCTTCTGGTACAACAACATGGACCACTCGGCGCGTCAGGCGCTGGACCTCGTGTCGGTGCTCGCGGCGGGGGCTTCGGCCGGCCACTGGAACGTGGGGCTCAGGTCCAGACGAGCGTTGTGACGCCGGATCGATGATGCAGACCGACAAGTCGCGGCTCCGAACCAGCATCCTGTGCGACTTCGAGACCATTTCGGCGGTCGAGTGCCTCGAGGCGAGCGAGCTCATCGCCCGTAACGTCCTCGACCTGCCCGAGCTGCGCGAGCCCGTCTCGCTGATGCTCTTCCTCTCGACGCCCGGCGAGGTGGACACCGACCCGCTGGTCCGTGGCTGTCTGGCGGCCGGACATCGGGTCTATGCACCTCGGACGCTCAGGCGCCTGCGCCGGATGATCCCCGTCCGGCTGAGGTCGCTGGACGACGTCGTGGTCGGCAGTTTCGGGATCAGGGAGCCGGCGGGCGACGAGACGGTCGAGCCCGCCGAGCTGGACGTCGTCATCGTCCCTGCCGTCGCGTTCGACCGGACCTGTGGTCGCCTCGGCCGCGGCGGGGGCTACTACGACCGGTTCATCTGCGAGCTGCGCTCCGGGGCCGTCACCTGCGGCGTGGCCCTGTCACGCCACGTCATCGACGCGGTGCCGACAGAGCCTCACGACCGGCCAGTGGACATCGTCGTCACGGAGCGCGGAGTCATGAGGCGGTGAGAGCTCACGGGGGAGGCGCTTTTCTGAAGAAAAGCGCCTCCCCCGGACCCCCTCCGCAAAAGACTTCAGATATTTTTTCGTGAGCGTGAGCGTGAGCGTGAGCGTGAGCGTGAGCGTGAGCGAAATGCCTACCAAAGTGTGCTCAACAACCTGAAAACCGCGAAAAGTCTTTGGGGAAGGGGGTTCGGGGGAAACCCCTTTCTTCAGGAAGGGGTTCCCCCCGCTTCTCCCTACCGCACCCTTCGCCACCGCGTGCCGTCGCGCGCGTCCTCCACGATGATGCCGCGCTCGAGGAGCTGTCCGCGGAGGCTGTCGGCGAGCGCGAAGTCTCCCTGCTGCCGGGCCTCCTCGCGCCGCTTGAGCAGCGTCTCGCTCTCGGGGTCGATGTGCTCCTCCGGAGGGAGGACGCCGAGGACCTGGTTGATACGCTCCAGGGCCTCGAGCGCGCGTCCGGCGCCGGACACCGAGACTCGCTCGCGGGCCATCAGCCCGTTGACGCGCCGGATGAAGCGGAAGAGCTCGGCGAGCGCGGCCGAGACGTTCAGGTCGTCGTCCATGGCCCTCTGGAAGCCACCCTCGAGGTCGGCGACCTGCGTCGCCAGGTCCGAGCCCTTGTGCACGTGGCATGCGCGCATCGCGGACACGGCCGCGTCGAGGCGCCGGAGCGAGGCGCGCGCCGCCTCGAGCGCGTCCCACGAGAACCTGACGGGCTGCCGGTAGTGGGTCGCCATCAGCAGGTACCGGGCGTCGCGGCCGGTGTATCCCCTCGCCAGGACGTCCCGGAGCGTGGTCACCGGGCTCGTCGATCGGGACAGCTTCTTGCCTTCGTGGAGGATCATCTCGCTGTGGAGCCAGATCCTGGCCGGCGGCTTCCCCGTCAGCGCGAGGCACTGCGCGAGCTGGTTCTCCTGGTGCGGGAAGAGCAGGTCGGCGCCGGACGTGTGGATGTCGAACTGCTCGCCGAGGTGCTTCATGGACATTGCCGCGCACTCGACATGCCAGCCCGGCCTCACGCTACCCCACTCGGTCTTGTAGCAGATGCCGGCCTTCAGCTCGCCCATCGTGGCGCGCTTCATGAGCGTGAAGTCCCTCGGGTTGTCCTTCTCGTATGAATCGAGGTCCACCGTGGCGCCGATCTTGATCTTGTCGAGGTCCACGCCCGAAAGGGTGCCGTATCCCTTCGCCCTGGAGATGGAGAAGTACACGGAGCGGAGCTTCACGTACGCATAGCCTCGCTCGACCAGCTTGCGCGTCATATCGACCATGTCCCCGATGTGCTCGGAGGCCCGGGGGTAGGCCGCGGCGCGGCGCACGCCGAGCTGATCGAGGTCCTCGAAGAACGACCCGGTGTAGCGGTCGGTCAGCTCCTGGAGGCTGACTCCCTCCTCCTGGGCCTTGGCGATGGTCTTGTCGTCGATGTCCGTGATGTTCATCACGTGGCGCACGGGATGGCCGAGGACCGTGAGATACCGGACGAGCAGGTCGGCGACCACGACCCTGCGGCACACGCCGAGGTGGGTGTGGTCCTGGACCGTCGGACCGCAGCTATAGATCCGCACGTCGTCCCGATCGATGGGCTCGAACCGTTCGAGGCGCTTCGTCAGGGAGTTGAGCAACCGCAGGCGCGACTCGTCGTCGTGATCGACCTCGGGCGCTGCCGGGACCTGGAAGAGCGGCGTGGACAGGTACCGTTCGCCGCCGTCGGGCAGTATCGCCACGATCACGCCGCGCTCGATCTCCTTTGCCGTCTCGATGGCCACGTGCATGGCGGCGCCGGAGCTCATCCCGACGAACAGGCCCTCCTCGCGGGCCAGGCGGCGGCTCATCTCGAACGCGTCGTCGTCGTGGATGTTGACCTTCTCGTCGAGCGCCGATCGATCGAAGATCCCCGGCCGGTACGCTTCCTTCAGGTTCTTGAGCCCCTGGATCTTGTGCCCGAGGAACGGCTCGACGCCGATCACCCGGACCGTGGGTGCGACCTCGCGCAGGTAGCGGGACACGCCCATCACGGTCCCTGTCGTGCCCATCGTGGCCACGAAGTGCGTGAGCGCGCCTCCCGTCCCGGCCCAGACCTCGGGCCCGGTTGTCCGGTAGTGGACGCCCCAGTTCTCGGGGTTGTTGAACTGGTCGGGCATGAAGTACGTGCCGGGGTCGGAGCGAACGCGCTCGTACACGGCCTCGATGGCGCCGTCGGTGCCGAGCTCGGCGGGGGTGAGCAGGAACTCCGCGCCGAGCGCGGCCAGGATGCGGCGACGCTCGACGCTCACCGCTTCGCTCATCGCCAGCAGCACGCGGTACCCCTTCACCGCAGCCGCCATGGCCAGGCCGATGCCGGTGTTGCCGCTCGTCGCCTCGATGATGGTCTTCGGCGAAGTGAGCTCGCCCGTCTGCTCGGCCTTCTCGATCATCGCCAGCGCGATGCGGTCCTTGACCGAGCCGCCGGGGTTGCGCGACTCCAGCTTGGCGAAGATCCGGACCTCTGGCCTGGGCGAGAGCCGGTGGAGCGGCACGAGCGGCGTGCCGCCGATGGCTGCAAGGATGCCCTTCCGTTCGCTCATGTCGTCCCCGTGTGCCGCCGGGTATGTCCGCGCTGGCTGAAGTGGGGATCGCGGATTCCCCGGTCAGGTGGACACGAGCCTACCACGCCGTGCGACGCCTGCGCGAACCGGCGTGTGATCCTCCACGTGGACGACGGCGAGCGGAACGCTGTACCATTGATCTCACGGGCAAGCGAAAGGGAGCACAGATGTCGAGAATACTCTGTTGGGCTGGCCTCGCCTTCCTCGTGATGGCCTGGAACGTGGCGTGCTCTCCCTCTGCCCGTTCGCCTGATTCGGACGGCGATGTCGATGCCGATGGCCCGGACTCGGATGGAGACGCCGACACCGACGTCGACACGGACGCGGACCAGAGCCCGGACGCCGGAGGAGACGGCGATGCCGACCTCGACGGGGATCTCGATCTCGACGGAGACGCGGACCCGGACATCGATGCCGACGGCGAGACGGACGCCGACGTGTGGGTCCCGGTCGGGACGTGCGAGGCGTGCGAGGTCCACGAGGACTGCGAGCTCGGATCCTTCTGCGTGAGCATGACGGAGGGCGGGCTCGCCTGCGTTCCGAGCTGCGTCCCGGACATGCCAGTGTGCCCCCGGGCTTTCCACTGCGTCATCGATGTCGGCCGCGGCGTGGACCAGCCGCTGTGCCTGCCCATCGGCGCCCGGTGCTGCGTTGACGAGGACGCCGACGAGTACGGACAGGGGGTCGGGTGCATCGACGACGACTGCGACGACACGGACCCGGAGCGCAACCCCGGGCTCTCCGAGCGGTGCGACGACGTGGACAACGACTGCGACGGAGAAGTGGACGACCCGCCCACGGACTGCGCGTCGGGCCGGTGCGCCGGGGACGGCGACGGCACTTACTCCGCCATCGAGGACGGGCGCTGCGAGGCCGCGGAGTGCATCGAGGGCACGACGACCGACTGCCTGCTCTACACGTGCGACGGAGGCGGTGAGGACGGGGACTTCTGCGCCACGCTGTGCAACCCCGTCGCCGCTGACGACGACCTCTTCTGCATCGGTGCCGCACATTGCGACCTCGGGGACTGCGAGCTCGATCTGCCCAACGGTGAGGAGTGCGACGAGGACAGCGACTGCATCTCCGCGCACTGCGACAACGGGTTCTGCTGCGACGAGGGGACCTGCTGCGGCGTGGTCGAGGACTGCCCAGGCGGCGGCGAGATCGCCAGGATCTGCGAGTCGGCGCGCACGTGCCAGGGCTCGCGCGGCGAGACGGAGTGCACCGATTTCCAGTGCCTGGTCACCGATGGCATCCCCGACGACTCGGCCTGCGATACCAGGACGCTGGCCCTGAACTGCGGGCTGTACGACGAGATCTACTGCACCGGCGAGGAGGACCAGGACCCGCCGGAGTGCGCGACATCGTGCACCCTGGACGACGAGTGCACGGAGGGCGCGCACTGCGAGTTCGGGCACTGCATCCCGGACCGGCCCGCCGGGGGGCCGTGCACGAGGATCGGCGAGTGCGAGGACGGGTTGTTCTGCGTGGACAGCGTGTGCTGCACCTCGGCCTGCTCCGGCACGTGCGAGGCGTGCGACCTGCCGACGACGCGCGGCGCCTGCACCTTCGTCCCCGCGCGGTCCGACCCGGACGGCGAGTGCGCGGGCTTCTCCTGCGCGTCGTACTTCACGGGCTTCGGCGGCGGCGAGGACGCGTGCTACTTCAGGGCCAACGTCGATGACATGACGGCCGCGTGCAACGGCGCCGGCGCGTGCATCGCCGGCGACGTCCTGTGCCCTCTCCAGCCGCGTGGCGCGACGCAGATCGACTGCGACAACGACTGCCAGGCGCCCGTGGGCGGGACATGCAGCGGCACGACGGCGGGGCGATGCGACGACCTCGACGACCCGGCGGACACCGTCGCGTGCGGGACCGGCGAGTGCCACCGGGAAGTGCAGCGGTGCCGGCGCGGCCGCGAGCAGGATTGCGTCCCGGGCGCCCCGGTCCCCGAGGTGTGCAACGGCCGCGACGACAACTGCAACGGGCCGGTGGACGACGGCCCGGCCGCCGACCTCTGCCCGGACGCTCCCGAGGTGGCGACCTACGTCTGCGCCGTGGGCGGTGTCTGTGAGATCGGGGCGTGCACACGGAACCACTTCGACGTCAACTCGACCTACGCCGACGGCTGCGAGTGCGCTGAAGACCTCTACCTCTCCAACCACGCGTGCGGCGGGGCGTTCGACCTCGGGTCCATCTCGGCCGGGGGCAGCCGGGACGTCTCCGGCCGCATCATCCCCGAGCTCGGCTACGACGAGGACTGGTACCAGGTGTCCTTCCCCGCGGCCGGGCGGCCCGGCGGAGGCACGGTCAGGATCCGCTTCGATGCGGCCTCGGCGAGCAACTTCGTCCTCCAGGTGCTGAACGGTGCGTGCGGCGCCGGGCCCTTCTCGTGCCGCTCCGAGGGCACGACCTCGACCAGCACGAGCGACTTCCGCTTCGTGGACGACCAGGCGATAGCCGGAGCGAACCAGTGGAACCACAACCCCAACCCGTGGCCGTCTCGCGTGTACTTCCGCGTCACGCGCTCCCCCGCCGCGCCTCCGATCAGGGACTGTGAGGACACCCAGTACCGGATCACGATCTCCAGGTGATCCCGTCGAGGCCCCACACCAGGCATCGAAGCCGCGAGGACGTCGCTCGGACGACGGTCGCGCCGACATGCACCGCCGCCTCTGTGGCTCCGGACCCCCATCCGGCGCATGTCGTGCTCTTCCGGGTTCCCGGAATGAGCGGACCGGCCGAAGTTCCCGATTTGTCACCCGGTATTTTCGGGGATACCGGTCTGCTGCCCGTCGGATCTCGCTCTGGTTCGCAGTGGTCAGAGCACTGAGTGTTCCAATACAAGAAAAAGTTATGGACGTCGATTACAGCTTTCCTCATAAGATCAAAACAGATGACCCTCCACCAGCCACGTTGGTCCTCGATTTGCTGGGTTGTGAGGGCGGAGGTCTAGGTATCATGCACGTGATCAAGGTTGTCAAGCTGCTCGCTCCCTTCTGGGTGCTTGCCGCGGTCATCGTGTTGAACTGCGAGGGGAGCGCCGGGACGGACCGGGGCTTCGACGGCCCCGGCGAGGAGGTCACGCCCGGCTGCGATCCCGACGGCATCGCTCCATGCACGAGCGACTGGTTCATCTGCACCGAGGACGACGCGGGCAACAAGGAGTGCCGCGGGCAGGAGCCGGCCGTCCCGGACGGCGGCAACTGGGTATGCACGGAGCAGGGCACCACGCTGACCTGCGAGGGCGACCACCTGCCTGACAACGGCGCCTGGATCTGCGAGGAGCAGGAAGACGGGAGCATCATCTGCAGACGGCACGCATACGTGCCCGACGACGGGAGCAGCACGATCTGGGACTGCTTCTACTCTGGCGAGTACCGGATCTGCGTGGAGGGCGGTGACTCGGAGGGCGGTGACGGCGACACGGACACCGATACGGATACCGATACGGATACCGATACGGATACCGATACGGATACCGATACGGATACCGACACGGACACGGATACCGACACGGACACGGATACAGACGGCGATGCCGACGACGACTGCATGTGCATCCCCGGCGCGTGGCGCTACTGCGACACGCCCGACTACTGCCGGTGGGGTGTCCAGCACTGCGATGAAGATGGGATGGATTGGGGTCCCTGCGACGAGGCCACGGCGATCCCTGGCGAGTGCATCGCCATCGACGGATGGTACTCGCCGCGCGCCGCGGAGTGCTGTGTGGCCTCGGGCTTCTGCTGCCAGGACATGTGGGACATGGACCACGACGGCGACACCTGGGAGTCCCTCGGCGACTGCACG
>Ga0233425_10004033_pt1 | contig 25401 bp, 18 predicted proteins | sample Watercolumn_Towu_2_FD_181712 | JGI IMG/M metagenome (GOLD analysis project Ga0233425, IMG submission 181712) | Freshwater microbial communities from Lake Towuti, South Sulawesi, Indonesia - Watercolumn_Towuti2014_140_MG | ecosystem: Environmental > Aquatic > Freshwater > Lake | place... | reverse complement strand
CGTTCCCCGTTCCCCGTTCCCCGTTCCCCGTTCCCCGTTCCCCGTTCCCCGTTCCCCGTTCCCCGTTCCCCGTTATGCTCCGAGCAGTTCCTTGATCGGCTGGCCGTGATCGGTAATCGGCGCGATGGCGCCGAATTCCGTGCGGTACTCACGGTCGGGAGCGATCCCCAGCGCCTGGACCAGGGTGGCAAACAGATCGGGTACGGTGACCTGTCCGGATTGGATTTCCAGCCCCGTGGCGTTGGTTGCTCCGTGCACGGTCCCTCCTCGCAGTCCGCCACCGCCGAGGACCACGGGCGTCACTTTGGGAAAATGGTCGCGGCCGTTATTGCCATTGATCTGCGGTGTGCGGCCGAATTCGCCCATCCAGAGCACGAGCGTCTCTTCCCATAATCCGCTGGCGCGCAGGTCATCGATCAGTACGGACCAGGGGCGATCGATTTCCGCGCAGAGTCGCCCGACGTTGGCGAAGTTATTGTCGTGAGTATCCCATCCGCCGTGCGTCACTTCGACGAAATTGACTCCTGCTTCGAGGAGGCGTCGCGCGAGCAGACAGCGCTTGCCGAACTCGCTTTCGCCATAACGCTCCCGATCCTGGGGGGCGGCTTGCTGCATGTCGAGCGCCTTGACGAAAGGCGTGGTCAGCAGGCGCGCGACGCGTTGCAGCGACGCTCTGCGGCGCTGCAGCGCGGAATCGGCATGCTCGGCATCAAACGCCACGTCGAAAGCATCCAGTTCCCGCAAGAGTCCTCGCTGCCGGCGCAAACCGGTCATCAACTGCACGGCAGACTCGGGGTTCTCGACGGCGAACGGAGCGTGATCCGGCCCGAGGTATGCGGGACCAAAGCCGCGGGCGCCGATCGACACGAAATGGGGAATATCCTGCGGGGGATGCTCGTGAGAAACAATCGCGCCCAGGGAGGGACGGGGAAAAGCCTGCACCAGCGGGTAGCCGGTATGCAGGTAGTGTTCGCCCCGGTTGTGATCGCCCTCCGGGGAAGTCAATCCGCGGAGCAGGCTCAGGTGCTGCATCCTTTTTGCCAGCTCCGGCAGGTTCGCGGCGATCTGAATTCCGGTGGCTGCGGTCGGGATCGAGGTCGTGGGTCCGCCCGTCGCCGCGCCCGGCTTCGGATCGGTGGTCTCCAACTGACTAGGACCGCCTGCCATCCAGAGCACGATGCAGCGTTTCGTCGATCCGGGACGCGCGGCGGCGAAAATCGTTTCGGCCCGATGCCGCATGGCCAAGCCGAACAATCCGCCCAGCGATCCTTGCAGGAATCGTCGTCGAGTGGAGGGGATTCGCATAAACAGCTCCTGGGTTGTTGATCGGTTGTTGGGACGGACCGCACGGCGCGGCGGCGAATGGCTCGCCCGCATCAATGATTAAATGCGAACTCGCTGCAATTCAGCAGCACGAAACCGACTTCCCGCGCCGGCCGCGACGCCAGCGCCGCGCGCTCCGGCCCACTGGGTGCTCGGCTGAGAATCCTGCGAAACAGCGCGTCAAAGTCCCGCGTCGGCGGAATCTGTGTTTCCACAAGTCGCGACATCAGGCCTTGCACTGTTTCACGATACTCCCAGGTGGAACCAAAATCACCGTCGAGCGCATCGGCGAGGAAAGCGCGAACAAACTGGAATCGCTCGTCCGGGTTGACGGGCTTGCCCAGTGCAACGCAGGTTGACGTGTACAGTTGCTCGGGAGTCATCGGCTTGAGCGTTCGCACGGCGAACAGCCGCAGTCGTTCCTCGTCGCCGCGTTGGGAACGGGAATCGAGCTGATAGGCGGTGGAATTCGCGATCAGCCGCAGCATATGTCGCACGTCAAACCGCGAGCGTTGCGATTCGTCGGCCAGCCATTCAAGCAACTCCGGAACCGCGGGGCGATTTTCGCGGCTGACATCGTCCACAGGATGCACGATGCCGCGGCCCAGCATGTGGTACCAGAGGCGATTGGCGAAGTTCCTGGCAAACGGTCGGCTGCTGGTCAAGAACAGCGCGAACTCGGAACGCCATTGCGTGGTGCGGGGCTGCGCGCCTGTCAGAAATCGCGGTCGCTCGTCGGGCGGCAATTCGCGAACCACGTCGACCAGCCGCGCGTTGCCGGCGGCGACGTCGCGCCGCTCCAGGCCGGCGAAAAAACGGTTCATGCGCGTGAAGTCATCCTTGGTCCATCGATCGAATGGATGGTCGTGACAACGAGCGCAATCGAGCCGCACGCCGAGAAATGCGCGGGACACCTTCACGACCGGCTCGTCGGGGTAGCGCAACAGAAAGTTCACCGCGCCGTCGAATGCGGACTCGCCATTGGCCGTGATCAGCCGCCGCACCGTCTCGTCGTAACCGCGCTGCGCAGTGATCTGTTCGACGAGCCAATGCTGCAGCATTTCACTATCGGCCGAATTCTCGGCGTAGCCGTAGAGCTGCGTCGTCCAGTTCAGCGCCCAGAACTCGTCAAATTCCTGGCTGCCCAACATCCGTTCGATCGCCGCGGAACGATCCGGCAATTGCAGAAATGCCTCCAGTTCGGGCTCGGTGGGGATTCGGCCGAGCAGATCGAGCGACAGTCGCCGCAGAAATTGACCGTCCGTGCAGCGCGCTGCGGGTTGCAGACCGTGCGATTCCCACCTGGCGGCAAGCCGGGAGTCAATCGGATCGACCTCGTGACCGTCCACCAGCTGACCTCGTGCCGGCGCGGCGACCGTCGTGGTCAACAGCAGAATCAACAGGTAGTTTTGAGTCATTGCCGGCTCCCTTCCTCATCCTGGCTCGCCGTGGTTGAAGTCGTGACGTGGCCGCGGGTATTCAAAAATCGGAATTAGCCAGTTCCTTGGTGATTTCCGCCGCTTCCGTAATGATCTCGGCGATGACCGGCTCCGCCCATTCATTCAGCGTCAGCCCGTCGGGCGTTTCCTGAAAGTGATCGTTGATCCAGAGCTCGAGGCCGTCAACGTCGGGGCGGATTGCGGACTGTTCGACGAGCCGGGCGAGCGACAGTTTTCCTGAGACAGAGGTCATCGCCGACCGCAACTCTTCATCGGCCACGGACGTGCTGAACTCGTCGATCACCCGGCCGCGACGCCGCACCTCGCGAACCTGACGGAAATACTCCTCGAACCGATTTCGGAGGTCCTCCTGGGACTCGACCGTGATCACCAATCGGCCCGACTCATCGCGCGTCGCGAACTGAGCAATCCACTCCCGCGCCGCGGCTTCCGCCTGTACGGGCAGGTAGTTCATGGTTTGCGCTACATAGAGCAGCGCTAAGTCGGACTTCAGGAATTGCGCGAGCCGCGCGTGCAGGTCGTCGGAATTTTCCAGGAGGTCGGCCAGGTTGTGTAAGGGCGAAGAGAGCGCCTGGCGGTATTCCCACACCGTGCGGAATCGCCCCAGCGATTCGTCCAACTGCTTGTATGCCTCGGACTCCAGGTTGAATGTCAGACCAACGGCAGTTTCATTTGTCGCTTCTTCGAGTTGTGCGAAGATGCCCTCGAACTGGTCGTCGCGCAGTCGGGATTCGTCGTTCAACTGGCTGAACACGACGAACCGTGCGAATTCAGGCTGGGCAAGTGTTTCTGCTACTGCACGATGCAGCGCGTCCTGCTTCGCCAGATCCTCGGCCCAGGCGGCGAGTTCCTTCTCGACGCGGCGGAGCGGTGCATCGAGCCGGCTGAGGAATTCCAATCGCCGTTGCACGTGCGACCGGCGCGCTGGCCGGATGACGAAATGGCCCGAGGCGTTTCGCACAAGATGATCCTGAAATCGTTCCGACAGCTCGTCCATGCCCGGATCAAGTCGACCACGCAACTCATTGTGATAGATGATCGAGGCCGCCGAGTCGTGCAACAGGAACCGGCGCATCACCTGTGGTAAATCGGACTGGGTATCGAGCGACTCGGCCGTCTCCTGGAACACACGGCGGATAATCTCTTGATGCTGCAACCCGTTTGATACCGACTTAACGTAGTCGCTCATCTTGGCAAGGGCGTCGGCGCGCACCTGCCAGCGATTGGCCACCTGCTCGAAATGACGCTCCACAAACGACTCCCACAATGAAGCCGAGTCCTCGCCGCCAGGGACCTGCTGCGCACGCAGCGCTGCTCGATCAGCCATCACGATCTGTCCCGAAGGGGTTTTTAGCAACTCCACAAATCGCTTCAGAACATCGCTGTCGCCGGCAGTGATGCGATCGGCAAGCGCCATCGCCGGTGCGTCGTGTTCCGCTGTGGTTGTCGGTCTCGCCGAAGCCGATGGGGCCCCCGTCGCGTTTTCTGCATCTCGGGTGCCCTGTTCCTGGGCGCCCTGTTCCTGGGCGCCCTGTTCCTGGGCGCCCTGTTCCTGGGCGCCCTGTTCCTGGGCACCAGGTTTCTGGGCACCCTGTTCCTGGGCAATCGTTGTCCGGCTCAACTGCAGCCGGATCCCGCCAGCGATTGCCACAACAATCATCAATCCCGTCCAGAGGAATTTTCGCATCGGTGGATCTCCTTTTGACTGCCAGTCAATTAAACGCCTTACTCTCAGGAACACCGGACTGCCGGTCACGGCACATGCCAGCCGGGGCGCTGTTCCACCCAGCTCCGCGGCGGCCAGGATCGCCTTGGCGAGCTCCGTTACCCGCGACGGCGCCTCGGCCGCGATCTGCGTGTCGCACAGCCATTCCGCCGATTCGTCGAATTTCCGGGCGGAAAACCATGCCAACGGATTGAACCAATGCGCGGCCACGACCAGCCGTGCCGCGAATGACGTCCACAGATCGCCGCGCCGCAGGTGACACAGTTCATGATGCAGAACGGCGATCCGTTGCGTTGCCGGCAGACGCCGCCACAACGGCGATGGAATGACAATCCGGTATCCGCTCGGCGTCCAGTACAGAAACGGCCCCAGCGAGGAGTGCACGTCGAGACGTACGTGTTGGGTCACAGCCAATTCAACCGCCAGCTGTTGCAGTTCCTGCTGCCAGCCTGGACCCGCCGGCGACGAACGAAGCATCGTCCATCGCAGCAACAAATACTGAATGGCCAAAACCGACATGATCATCGCCAGGCCGGCTGCCCAGACCCGCTCCAGCAACGACAGAGCATTCGCTTCGACGACGTGGTTGCGATCCTCCGTCGAGCTTGCACGGGGCGACGATGCGATGCTGCTCTCGACAGCGGGATGGCTCTCCGGAACCGAATCCGTCGCGTCGACCGCACCATCGAAATCCCGTGGCCCGAATGTAACCGGTAATGATACCGGCTCCGTCAGCCAATCCGGGTCGGCTGCCTTTCCTGAGCGCTCCGGGGGAGGAACAATCTGATTCGATTCCGCCGCGCGCGCGCCGATCCGATCGAACGGTTCGACTTCGATCCATGTCGGACCATCGTCTACTTTACGGACTTGTTTGCGAGACTCATCGCGATTCACGTAACGTGGCGCGTCAATCCGACGCATCGGTGCCGCGGATCCGATCGGTACCCAGTCTGCTGGCCAGGGCAGCGACAAAGACACGGGCAACACCATCAAGCCCTGGCAAAGGACGAACCCCCAGGCGAATCGGTGCCAGCGAGGACTCGTCAATGGCCGCCACCGCGCAAGACCCAAAAGCAGAATGCTGCTGGTGGCCAACAGCCCGCTGGTCCGCACCACGACGGAAATCCAATCGTCGAACATGGTTCAGCGCTCCTCTTTCGCCTGCTTCTGCCGTTTCTCTTCCGAGCGAATCAGTTTCTTCAATTCGGCCAATTCGGAGGGGGTGAGCTTCGCGCCTTGCACGAGATGTGCGACCAGCGGCACGACGGAGCCTTGCACCACACGTTCCACAAAATGATCGAGCTGCGTTGCACGAACCTGGGCCGGCGCGATCGTCGCCGAATAACGCGTTGGCAGCTTGCCGACCTTCGTGCGTTCCACCCATCCCTTGTCGACCAGCCGATTCAAACGGGTCTGCACCGTTGTGTAACCCACGTCGCGCCCCAGGCGCTCGTGGACCTCGGAAAGCGACAACCCGCCGTGCTCCCACAGCAGGTTTAACAACTCCAGCTCTCCGGCTGTCGGATTCGCTCCCGCAACCTGCATCGCAGTTCCTCGCATTGTGATCCAGCAACCCCGCGTTTTGTGACCTGTGTCGTAAACTTTATGACAACTGTCATAAAAAGGCAATAGCCCTTGGGAAAAAATTACGCTCAGCGCGTCGGTCGCTGCCAATCCGACCAACGCAACCACCACCGCTTTCAGCCGTGGGAATTCGAATCGACTTTTGGCTGCGATTGGCGATAATCGGGCTCGCAAGTCGTGCAGATCTGGTTCGAGAGCTTACCGGCAACCGACCGATTCTAACCGCGGAGAACAGACACGATGCTGACGATATTCGGCCGAAAAACTTATGGCGGTTTCTGTGATCGGATCGCCCGACGCGATTTCCTGACCATCGGCGGCATGGCGCTGGGGGGCTTGGCGATGCCGGCACTATTGCGCGCGGAAGCGCAGCCCTGGTCGCGCGGGCACAAGGCGATAATCAACGTGTTTCTTCCGGGTGGGCCTCCACATATCGACATGTGGGACTTGAAGCCCGATGCGCCGCGCGAGATTCGCGGCGAGTACAATCCGATCAAGACCAACGTGCCAGGCATGGAGATCTGCGAATTATTCCCGAAGCTGGCGACGATGGCGGACAAGTTCGCGATCATTCGTTCGTTAAGTGACAGTTCGGGCGATCACAGTGCGTACCAGTGCATGACCGGGCGACGGCCTCGCGAAGGTCAGCCGCCGCCGGGTGGATGGCCGTCGTTTGGGGCCTGGCAGAGCCGCATACAGGGACATGTCGACCCGGCGGTACCGCCGAACATTTCGTTGATGTATCGCTGCAGCCATTCGGACTGGGGAAATCCTGGTGACGGCGGTTTTCTCGGTATCGGACATGCGCCGTTCAAAGTGGTCGACCGCGAGGCGACCGAGAAGCGGCGAACCGACAGCATGACGCTCCAGGGAATCACCCTGGAGCGGCTGGGCGATCGGGAACTGCTGCGGACTTCGCTCGATCGATTCCGCCGCGATTCCGACACCAGCGGCGCCATGGACGGGCTCGATTCATTCTCCCAAAAGGCTCTTGGAATCCTGACATCCAGCAAATTGGCGGAAGCGCTCGATCTGACGTTGGAAGATCCGAAGGTGCTGGAAAAGTACGGCGTCGACGATCCGGCTTTCGAACGGGACGGCGCGCCGCGGATGACGCGCAACTTCTGCATTGCTCGGCGGCTGATCGAGGCGGGTGCACGTGCCGTTTCGATGAACTTCATTCGCTGGGACTGGCATGGTGGCGATGGGATGAACTTCGTTAACTCCAAGCGGGATTTCCCGCTGCTGGATATCGGACTCTCTTCGCTGCTGCGTGATTTGAGTGAGCGGGGAATGGACCGCGACGTGAACGTGATTGTCTGGGGCGAGTTTGGTCGGACTCCACGCCTGAATGGAATGAATAGTCGTGACCATTGGCCCCAAGCCAATGCGGCCGTGATCGCCGGAGGCGGAATGCGGCTGGGACAGGTCATCGGACAGACCAACAAGTACGCGGAACACCCCGTGGACCGACCGATCAAATTCCAGGAGGTGTTCGCGACCCTGTATTCCAAAGCAGGACTGAATCTGAACACGCGGGAATTCGATTTGCGCGGGCGGCCACAGTATCTGGTGGAACCTGGCAATGCGCCGATTCGGGAGCTGATCTGAATTGGTTCCCGAATCAGCGCTCGAAGAGATCCGCTCCGGTACGACGATGCCGGACGAACTGGATGCTGGCCGCAGCGGCAGCCCGGTCGCCGAGTTGCTGCCAGCCGCTCCCCCACCGGCCGACCAATTCGCCATGCTGGTGGCCGTTCTGTTGCCGTTTCTGGGAACCGTCGCGGCGGCGGTACTGCTGGGAACGCACGGCTGGATCAGCTGGCTGCACGTCGGGCTGCTGATTGGCGGATGGCTGCTTACAGGGCTGGGGATCACGATCGGCTTTCATCGGCTGTTGACGCATCGTGGATTCGAGACGTACCCGCTGGTCCGTGCGTTCTGGATGGCGATGGGCGCGTTGGCGATCGAAGGCTCGCCACTGGTCTGGTGCGCGATCCATCGGCGGCATCACGAACGCAGCGATCAGCCGGGCGACCCGCATTCGCCCCAACTGCACGGCGGCGGTTGGAGCGCCACACTGCGCGGTCTGTGGAACGCGCAGGTCGGTTGGCTGTTTGCCGGTTACTGGAGTGATCCCCAATTGCAAAGATATGTTCCCGATCTACTGGCGGAGCCGCTGCTGGTACGCGTGGATCGGTTCTACTATCTGTTTGTTCTGATCAGCCTGGCGATCCCTACCGCGATCGCCGGGCTGGTCGGTGGCAGTTGGCAGGCCGCGCTGATGGGGCTGCTGTGGGGCGGTTTGGTGCGCGTATTCCTGACGCACCACATCACCTGGTCGATCAATTCGATCTGCCATGTTTTCGGCAGCCGCATGTTTCGAACGGGCGATGGTTCCACCAACAACCTGCTGTGCGGCATCCTGGGGCTGGGCGAAGGCTGGCATAACAATCACCATGCCTTTCCGACTTCAGCCCGCCACGGACTGGCGTGGTGGCAGTTCGACGCCAGCTGGCTGGTGATTCGCATGATGCAGGCCTGCCGATTGGCCTGGGACGTTAAGGTCCCGTCGCCGAAAGCGATTGCCGCCAGGCGAATCTGAGCCGTCCGTGTGCCACCGGGATGCCGTCGGGGTGCCGCCCTCCGTTTCAGGTGACGTCGATTTCGAAGCCGGCACGTTGTTCGCGCGAGCGCATCGCGTTGGCCTGTTCGTCCGAGAGAAATTCTTCCTTGGCCGGATCCCACTGCAGGCGTCGTTCGAGCTTCATGGCGATGTTGGCCATGTGGCAATTGGAAGCGCAACGATGGTGGGAATAGACGTCGGAGATCGGTTGACGGCGATTCTTCACACAGTCGAAGAAGTTCTGCATATGGGTCGTCGGCTCGCGTTCGCCGTAGAGTTTGTAGACTTCCTCGTCCAGCGTGGCTTTCTCCTGGGCGGTCATCTGTTCCACGATCGCTCCTTTCAACCCGCCGCGGTTCACGCGGATGCGGCCTTTGCTGCCGGAGATGATCAGTTCATTCGGCCCGCTGAACAACCGGATCGCATGTCCGTTGGCGTAGCGGAAATAGCAATGGAACTGGTAAGCCACATTAAATCCGTTGGGAATTTCAGCAAAACTGCCGGCCCCTTCCAGTTCCACCGGTCCGGTCTTTTCGACCCCCAGTGCCCAGAGGGCGATATCCATATGGTGCACACCCCAATCGGTAACCTGGCCTCCCGAATATTCCAGCCACCAGCGGAAGTCGAAGTCATGCCTCTGTTTGCAGTACGGCACCAGTGGCGCCTGCCCCAACCACATGTTCCAATCCAATTCGGCGGGCGGTTCACTGTTTTCAAACGGACCGCCACGCGTTCCTTTTTCCACGGAGACGAGCGCATCGAGCCGGTCGCCGAGCCGGCCACTGCGGGCGATCGCAACCGCCTTCAAGAATGCGCCGCCGAATTCCGAACGCTGCTGGGTCCCGACTTGAACGATTCGCTTCGTCTCCTCCATGACCTTGATAATCTGCTGACCTTCGCGGATCGTCAGCGTCAGCGGCTTTTCACAGTAAACATCCTTTCCGGCGCGCATGGCGTCAATCGCGATCTTGGCGTGCCAATGGTCGGGCGTTCCGATCGTTACCACGTCGATGTCTTCGCGGTCGAGCAGTTTGCGGTAATCCTGATAGAGCTCGCATTTCCCTTCGTAGCGTTCGGCGAAGAAACGCGCGCTGCGCAGATTGACGTCCGCGACGGCGACCATATTGCCCAGTCGGCCGGCCTGATGGCCGATCTCGGCGCCGCGACCCGGATGTTCGCCTTTCCCCGTGTAGCGATCCGCATAGATGCTTGTGCCGATCGCGCCGACGTTTAGTCGATCGCTCGCCGGCGCCTGGCCACGCACGCTCCGGACCAGCAAGGGCACCCCCAGCGCCGATGCAGCCGAGACCGTGGAGTTTGCCAGGAACGCGCGACGACTTGGACGAACAACTTCGGGAAATTTGGATTCCATGACTTCACTCAATTGACTTGTGGCGTTCCCAGGGCAAGTATCCGCCATGGCTGTCCCTTGGCGCGACTCCAACATCCGGTCGCGTATTGTACATCGTCGCCGCGGTGCAAGGCAGTACGACTGGCCACGGATGGACACGGATAAACACCGATTCGATTCAGACTTGGCCGATTGGTCAAGCTGGGGCAAGATGCCCCAGCCACGTGTTGGTGGCGGAATTATTGAACCGGGCGAGCTGTCGCGGGCCCTGGCGGCGGCGTGGTACAATTGCGGCGGGAGTGCCTGGCAGCTGTGCCACCCGGGAATCCGACGATGGGACATAGCGGTACCGACTTGCGGCGTAAATTTCTGCTGTTGCTTTGCGTTGCGCTGGCCTCCCCAGGCGGTCCAACGGGGAACCGCAACGCCGAGGCACAGACCTCCGTGGACAGCATGCGGATTCGAGGATTGATCGATGAACTGGATGCGCCACAGTTCGAGCGGCGCGACGCCGCCTACCGTCGCTTGCTGGAACTGGGTGAATCGGCGATTCCCCAATTGGCCGACGCCCTGGAGAGTCGGTCGGCGGAAGTCCGGTATCGAGCTCGGCGCGTCATTTCGCTCACTCATGAGCGTGGATTGACCCACGCGTTTACGGAACTCGCGGCGCTGGAAAACGACGAGATCGACGTTGAACGCGGGATGTGGTTGATTGCCCGCATCGTCGACCCAGCCTGCTCACTGCTCGAGATCCAGAAGACATTCGACGAATTGGCCGATCGTGTGCGTCGCCAATTGGAAGCGAATGGACCGCCCGGCGACGCCGATCCGCCGCGGGCAATTGCGGCGCTGCAACAGGTACTGTTTGTCGAATTCGGTTTGCGTGGTAACGACGCCGATTACACGAACCCGGATAACAGTTCCATCGCCGCCGTATTGCGCACCAGAAAAGGACTGCCGATCACGCTGTCGCAAGTCGTGATCGCGGTTGCGCGGCGTGCCGGCATCCCGATCGTAGGAGTTCCGACGCCCGGGCGGTACATCGTCAAATACGATGGACGACGCGCGCCGCAACGTCCGGTGCCCGATATCTACCTGAATCCGTACGAGGGCGGGAGGGTATTCGACCGGGAGGCGTGGGAACGCAACTTCTTCGGTCTCGAGCCCGAGAATGTGCAGGTCGGCACGTCGCGCGAGATGCTGCAGAGAATGATGGTTAACCTCGAGTCACACCTTTTTGCGGCCGGTCGTAACGAGCAGGGACAACTGGCGAACAAGTTGCAGCTGATTCTCATCGGCAAGTCGGATTAGGCTGGAAAGGCTGTTTTTCCTCCCTAGCCGTCCGGATAACGGTCCAACTCTCGCCACAAGATGTTGGCGGACTCCGGATTCTCGCGCCCTGACATCCTTGCGGGTGCTCCCGACCAGGCTTCCCGCGAGCACTACGGGTCCGATCGGTCCGGTGGGCAGTCGCTCGTCCCGGCGTTTCAGCTTCCTTGACGCTTGAAAAAACGGCTGATAGACTTTCCCGGTTTATGTACAGACGATCGTGCTGGCCGACTCGGCGTCGCTGTGGAATCACCGATCCCGCACGAGATTGATACACACAAAGGGGTGACAGGCATGGCCAAGAAAGCTGCGGCAAACGCCAAGATGATCTACTACTTTGGCAAGTCGCGTTGCGACGGCAAAGGCGACATGAAGGCGCTGTTGGGAGGGAAAGGGTCCAATCTGGCAGCGATGACCCGGATCGGGCTGCCGGTGCCGCCGGGATTCACGATCACCACCGAAATGTGCATCGATTATTACCGCAGCGGCAAGAAATTCCCCGCGGGTCTGATCGACGAAATGTCGAAGGCAATCGCCTGGCTGGAAAAGGAAAACGGCAAGAAATTCGGCGATCCCAAGAACCCGTTGCTGGTGTCGGTCCGTTCCGGCGCACGGGACTCGATGCCCGGGATGATGGATACAATTCTGAACCTCGGCTTGAACGACGCCACCACGGAGGGCCTGAAAGCGGCCACGAACAACGGTCGATTTGCCTGGGATTCCTACCGGCGCTTTGTGCAGATGTATGGCGACGTCGTGATGGGGGTGCAGAAGCGTCACGAAAACGAGCATGAGCCGTTCGACGAGGTGATGGACCACCTGAAGCATGAACTTGGAGTGAAGGAAGACACGCAGTTATGCGAAGCCGATCTCCAGGAACTGGTGAAGCGCTTCAAGAAGCTGATCAAAGAGCGGACGGGCAAGGAGTTCCCCAGCGACCCCGTGCGTCAGCTGGAGGGGGCCGTGGGCGCGGTATTCGGTTCCTGGATGAATGAGCGGGCGATCATCTACCGGCAGAAGTACAAGATTCCGGACGACTGGGGCACCGCGGTGAACGTGCAGAGCATGGTGTTCGGCAATATGGGCGACGACAGCGCCACAGGCGTTGCGTTTACCCGCGATCCGGCGACCGGCGAAAACGTGTTCTACGGCGAATACCTGATCAACGCACAGGGGGAGGACGTCGTGGCGGGTGTGCGGACGCCGAACACCATTTCTCAAATGGCGCATGACCCGATTATCGGTCCGGCCTACAAGGAACTGGTGCAGGTCCGCAAGGCGCTGGAGAAGAACTTCGGCGACGTGCAGGATTTCGAGTTCACGATCGAGCGGAAGAAGCTGTATATGCTGCAGACTCGCAACGGCAAGCGCACGGCGCTGGCCTATGTGAAGATCGCACACGACATGGTGAAAGAGAAGTTGATGACGCCGGAACATGCGATTGCATCCGGTGATCCCGAAGCGCTGAACCAGTTGCTGCAGCCGGTATTCGACCGAGTAGCCTACGAGAAGGCAAAGAAGGAAGGGCGGCTGATGGCGACAGGCTTGGCGGCCGGTCCTGGAGCTGCGTCGGGGCGGGTCGTGTTCACGGCGGCTAAAGCGGAAGAGCTGGCGCGGAACGGCGAGCATGTTGTGCTGGCCCGCGTCGAAACCAGCCCGGAAGACCTGCGCGGCATGATTGCCTCGGATGGAATCCTCACCTGCCGTGGCGGCGTCTCCAGCCACGCGGCGCTGGTCGCCCGCCAGATGGGCAAGGTCTGCGTGGCGGGGGTCGGTGAGATTCATATCGACTACAAGACGTCGAAATTGACCTGCGGCGACGTGACACTGAAGGAAGGCGATTCGATCAGCATCAACGGCTCCACCGGCGAAGTCTTTCATGGGCTGATCGCCACGACCGACAGCGAGCTGAAGCAAGTGTTGATTACGAAAAAGCTCAAGCCCGCCGACAGCAAAGTCTTCCAATACTACAACTTCGTGATGAAACTGGCCGACAAGTACCGCCGGATGGGCATTCGCACGAACGCCGATCAGCCCGATCAAGTGGCCAATGCGATCGCATTCGGCGCCGAGGGCATTGGGCTTTGCCGCACCGAACACATGTTCTTTGAAGGCGATCGGATCATCGCCGTGCGGCAGATGATTCTGGCGGAGGATGAGTCGGATCGCAAAGCGGCACTGGACAAACTGCTCCCGCACCAGCAGAGTGACTTCGAGGGGATTTTCCGCGCCTTGAATGGGCTACCGGCCTGTATTCGACTGCTCGATCCGCCGCTGCACGAATTCCTGCCGCAGAAGGATAACGTCAAAGGCCAGAAGGAAGTCGCCACCCAGCTTGGCGTTCCCGTCACCAAGGTAGCGGAACGCGTCGAGGAGCTGCACGAGTTCAATCCGATGCTGGGATTCCGCGGTTGCCGATTGGGGATCCGTTTCCCCGAAATCTCGGAGATGCAGGCCCGCGCGATTTTTCAGGCTGCCGCACAAGTGCTCAAGGAGGGAATCAAGGTCAAGCCCGAAATCATGATCCCGCTCGTCGGCTTCAAAAAGGAACTCGACCTGCAAGTGGAGATCGTGCATCGTGTCGCGCGCGAAGTAATGAAAGCCACCGGCAAGAAGTTTGCCTATCAGGTGGGCACGATGATCGAAGTGCCGCGCGGTGCGCTCACCGCTAACGAGATCGCGGAAACGGCCGAGTTCTTCTCCTTTGGAACGAACGACTTGACTCAGACCTGCCTGGGGATGAGCCGGGACGATTCCGGTTCGTTCCTGCCATCATATCAGTCGGCGGAGATCATCAAGTCGAACCCGTTCGCGACGATCGACGCGACCGGTGTCGGACAATTGATGAAGATCGGCGTCGAGCGGGGTCGTTCCGTCCGCGCCGATCTGAAATGCGGTATTTGCGGCGAGCATGGCGGCGATCCCACGTCGGTCGTTTTCTGCGACTCGATCGGGCTCAACTACGTAAGTTGTTCGCCGTTCCGAGTGCCGATCGCTCGGCTGGCCGCAGGCCAGGCGGCGTTGAAGAAGGTGTATTAGTCGTTCGCCCGATAGGTCGGGCTGATCACCCAAATCGTGAACGCGAAAGGCCATGCCGCGCGACGCACCGGTTTTCAGGTGACCCCACTATGCCGTACGGTAAGCTGTCGTTCGCATGACGAGCATTCCGGAAATCCGGACATGGGGCCATGCCCACCAGCGCGCGACCGAGAGCAACAAGCCCGAGAAGGCCAATCGGGCTCGCGTCGATATCTTGGGATGGACGATCGCCCCGCCCTGTTTCCGCTTGCGCAGCGCCAACGGCGCCCAGAAGAAACGCCCGTCGATGGGGTCAAGCCCATGCGATTGGTACAAACGCCGGGTGTCTCCTGAATAGGTGCGATTGCTGGCAAGATGCGTCACGACCGCCGGATGCAAGTACCAGAACGGAGCATGCACGATCAGCTGCCCTTCGGGCCGCAGATAGCTGGCCAACTTTGCGACGAGCGTGGGCGGGTCGGGCACATGCTCCAGCACATCCAGGCAAACCACCGCATCGTATGCGGCGTTTGGAATCGCGTTGGCGTCGCTGATGATGGTCAGATCCGTGTCCAGCCGACGAGCGGCGCGCCGGGTAAACTCGATGCAGCGCGCGGAAACCTCAAAGTACTCTACCCGATGCCCCGCTTGTGCCAACGCCAGGCTATCGATTCCCAGTCCGTCTCCGAAGGTCAAGATCCGGCAAGGCCCCTGATTCGATGCTGCCAGATGCCGCACAATCCAGTCGCGCATCCGCTGCTTGACCGAATGGCGATTCCAGACCAGCGTTTCGAATAGAAACGCGTCGGTCGATGCATAAAAATCCTCCAGGCGTGAATCCCACGCATGCGGCTGCAGGCCGAAATCGCGAGCCGCAATTTGTACTTGCGATCCCAAGGAACTCAGTTCCCGTTGAAATCGGTTGCGAACCGTCTCGCTGCTTTGCTGCGTCAGTTCGCTGAGCGTTCTGATCAAGTAGGGCTCGTCTTGCAAGAGTTCCTGCAGCGAATTTCTGGTGATTGTCGAGGCGGGCATGGTAGTACTTGGGAAGAGTTTTCGGGGGCGGCAATGACGCGCGAAACGAAAAATCCCGCCGGATCGTCACAGCTTACCGGGGGAACGCACGATAGCGGCCGGTCGTGGCCGTCAGGAGTGGCAGGCGTGATCAACTCAGACTTAATCGACTGATCGGCTCACGTACTCTTATCGTTCCGATCGATACCGTAAAAGACTCCGTCGCCGTCAGAAATTTCCGGTTTGACGCGGCCTCACCTACCTCAACCTGCGTCGTGTCCCATGCCACTCACGGCGATCACAAGCTACTTGTTGCTCACGGTGATTTCACTGATCCAGGCTCTCGCGACCTGGATCTACTTGCGCAGTTTTCGGCAACGGGAGCCTACCGGAAGGGGTTCGGAAACCTGGCCTCGCACGGCGGTCATCCTGTCGCTTCGCGGTGATGATCCGCAACTTGCGGACAGCCTCGATCGGCTTGCTGCGCTCGATTATCCCGGCTACGAGTTGCATATCATTGTCGATCATGAGACCGATCCGGCTGCCGAGGCGGTAGCCGCCTGGCAGCGGTCGCGCGAAGTCAGACGGTCGTTCGTGCCCGTCAGCGTGCAGGTGCTGCGCGATATTTCGCTCAACGCCTATCTGAAAACCAGCGCTGTGCGACAGTGCCTTTTAGCGATTGCCGACCGCTTTGAGGCGGCGGTGATCGTCGATGCGGACACGCGCGTCTATCCGGGCTGGCTGCGTGACATGGTTCGGCCGTTGCTCGACTCCAAGGTCGGGCTCGTTACCGGCAATCGCTGGTACGATCCGGCGACGCCCGGCTGGGGTTCGATGGTGCGGTTCATTTACAACGCCAACGCCGTTATGCCGATGCATTTCATGCGGGCCACCTGGGGCGGATCGATGGCGATTCGCCGTGGGGTTTTCCAGGCAGCTGGATTCGCGGCGCGGATGAGTCGCACCTCGTGCGAAGATGCCGCGCTCCAGGATTTGACCCGCCAGGCGGGGCTCAAAATCCGCTTCCAGTCGAATGCAATGATGTGGAACGACGACCCGATCAGTCTGCCCGCCTGTTTCCGGTTCATGCGGCGCCAGCTGCTTTGGACCAGACTCTACCACCCCGGATGGTCGGGAATTCTTTGCGGCACGTCAGTGAATTATGGATTGCTGGCCGGCGCGACGATCGGCGCATGCGTGGGTGCCGCGAGTGGCGATTGGATCAGCACCGTGCTGCATGCCGCGGGAGTCGGCACATTCGCGCTGGTCAACTGGCTATTGATCGAGCGCCTGCATGTCGAGATCGGGCGACGCATCCGCGACGTGCAAGGGATCGAGTGTCCAGCGATGACGGCGTCCACGCGAATACGTTTGCTGGCCGCGCTCAGCGTCGCGCTCGTCGCACACACCCTGGCCACCGTTGCCGCCGCCATGGCGCAGACCGTCCGCTGGCGCGGCATTACGTATCAGGTGGTCCCGCCAGACGGCCTGCGGTTGATGACGTACGTGCCGTACCGTTTCTCACTGCAGTTGGAAGCGACCCCGCCGACTCGCCAACGCAATGGCGCCGCGGAGTATCTGCCTGGTTCGATTTCGGTCCGCGCGGAATCGGCCGACGCGGCTGCCATGCAGCCGCGTGTGGAAGCTGCGTGAAGCGACCTCCGTCATTAACATCACGGTTCCAGCGGCAATCCGGCCGCTTCGGTGACCCGATTGAAGTATGCGCACGAAGTCACGTGGTTGATTGCCTGCACGACAAGTCGCGGGCCGGCAGCATCCAACGCCCGCGCCGCATCCTCATCGGTCAGTGCAATCGGCGATGCGCCGAGATGGCTGGCGAAAGCAAATAGCGCTCGATCGCGTTCGCTGAACGAGCTCCAGTCGCCGTCCAGTGCGTCGATCTGGTCCTGTGATTGACCGAGAGCCTGCAAGGCTCGCATTGCTCTGCCTGCCGCATACCAGGCTCGGTCCTGCCTGGCCAGGATCCAGTTCAACTGCGTCTTCTGTAGCGCTGTAAGATCGCCGGTCTGACGTTCGCGCGCAAGGAGACTGGGCAGTCGATTACGCGCTTCGTTCGGGAAATGAGCGATCAGGCGTACCCAATTGGCGGCTTCCGCGTGCTGCCCTGCCTGTTTCAGCCATTCGGCTGCAGCGGGTTCGTCGATCAACGGCAACCGCGGGCTTCGCGATGCGGCCCTTTCCAGCGCAGCCCGGACCTGCTCACGCGATTCCAGGTCCGGTCGCGTATTCAGTCCCAACGGCCGGGCGGATCCGCTCTTGTCGGCCAACGGCGCTACCACGGAGATTGCATTGCGGAACCGCTCGGAAGTCGGCGTTGTGAACTTGTCGGAGTGAGCGGCACCAGGCATCGGCTGGGTGGCATTCCGCCGCGCAAACGTGTTCCCCTCCGACTGCGGCACGCCTGTTCCTTCCTTCCAGCGATTGATCGCGTTGTTGCCCGAAACCGACATCGTCATTTCCAGGATCTGCATCGGCGAATAGTACTCGGCGAGTTCCTGGATCACCTGGTCGGACAGACGGTTTGGCTCGTAGGTCAACAGCCGAGCATACGCGAACGCGGCCTGTTCCTGCTTGTTGTACGCGCTCCACGCCACGTCCAGCGCGGCGATCTCGTCGTCGCTCATCCCCGTTTCCGCCAGTTTCCATTCCTGGTGGCCCAGGCAGTACTGGCAGTTGTTCGTTCGCGAAACAATCCAGAACAGCTTGGTCTTGAACTGGTAGCTCAACGTCATGTTTTCGTCGGCATTACGGGTGAAATCCGGGCGTGGAGCCCCCGCGGCGCCGGTTGCACCAGCGGCCCCGGCACGCGGCCGCCCGCCGCCAAAAACCGATCCCTCGCTCGTCGGCAGGTAATGGTATCTCAGCCTCGCTTCGTAGTTGCTCGCCCGCTCTCCCAGTTCCTGCTTCCCTTCTTCCGTCAGCTCCGGATACGGAATGCGGAACGGTCGTTGCTTCATCTGCTCCAACAGTTCTTTCATCTGGGGGCGGGTTGCCGGGACCGGTCGCGGTGTCTCCACCGGCGAATCAGCACCCGCCAGAGTGGGGAAGAAAGCTAGAGCGACGACAAACCGCCTTGCCGCAAGCCCGGCGCCAAACAGACGTCGAAACAAGACATTCAACATGGTAATGCACTCCCTGGAGGCGTTTGCGGTGTGATCTCCGGGCGGAACCGGACGCTCCGTTGCCGTCCATCGCCAATATACGCAATCAGCGCCATCCAGTTCGCGCAAGCCAGCCCCCGTTCCCCGTTCCCCGTTCCCCGTTCCCCGTTCCCTTTCTCTTCCCTCCGTAACCCGTAACCTGTAACCTGTAACCTGTAATCGATTTCCCAAGAACCCAAAAACGGAGGACAGATCGATGCGACGGACAATGTGGTTCGCGGCGAGCCTTCTGGCATGTGCCGGTGGGGTTGGTGCCGTAGAGTTCGAGAAGCCGGTACGGCTGACGGCGGACGGCAATCCGATCCGGGTTGAGAGTCCCGGCTATGCCGCGCCGTGCTGGGCCGATGTCGACGGCGATGGAGTCAAGGATCTGCTGGTCGGGCAGTTCCGCCAGGGCAAGATCCACTATTTCAAAAATTTGGGCGGCGGAAAACTCGCCGCGGGCGAGTGGTTGAAAGCGGAGGGCGCGACGGCCGAAGTCCCGGGGGTATGGTGATGCACCAGTTCGACTCCACAGGTTGTGGACCTCGACGGTGACGGCATTAACGACATTCTCTCTGGTTCTTACTCGCGCATGGAACCTTCAATGGCGGGGTTGTTCCAGGTGCTCAAAGGCAGTGCGGACGGATCGTTCAAGAAAGCAGCGGAACTCAAGGGAACGGACGGTGAGCCGCTGATCATTCCGATCAAAGACAAAACGGAGCAGGTACAGAACATTTGCACACGTCCGACTGCGGTGGATTGGGACGGCGACGGAAAACTCGATCTGGTCGTCGGCAATTTCGCTGGCAGTTTCTACTTATTCCGCGGCGAGGGCAAGGGGCAATTCGCGCCGAAGCCGGAAATGCTGATGGCGGGCGCATCGCCGTTGCAGATCAAGGGCGTTCACAGCGACCCGTTCGTCGTCGACATGGACGGTGATGGAGACCTAGATCTGGTGAGTGGCTCCAGCAACGGCGGGGTGCAATGGGCCGAGAATACGGCCGGTAAGGGGAAGCGGCCCGAGTTGAAGCAGTTCGTTGCCTTGATCGCTCCTTCCCAGGACGTACCGTATGGGCAGCCGGTCCAGGACGAGAATATCAAGGGCCCATCGAACTCCACGCGCGTCTGGGTCGACGACGTGAACGGCGATGGGAAACTCGACATTCTGGTCGGCGACAATGTGACTCTGGTTTCGCCTGCCAAGGGTTTGTCCCTTGCGGAGTTCAAGAAGAAGTCCGACGAATGGCAGATGGAATTTGATCAAGCGACTCGCATTAATGCGGCCGATAAGGATGCGGCGGAAAAGGCCAGCAAGCGGATAAACGAATTGTACGCTGCGCGGCAGAAGTTTGTGAGCGAGGATCGCACCGGTTTCGTCTGGCTGTATCTGGCGAAGTAAGTCCAAAGCGACGGGCCTCGGCCGGATTTTCGGGCGTACCAGAAGTCGGTAAGTGTTGCGGCCGGCAACGATTGGCGAGTCGACCAATCGTTGCCCGGCCTTTTTTTTTGGGGCCCGGCAGGTTCTTATTTCAGCGGCAACCCTGGGCTGCGCTGAAGAACATCCCCTTCGGGGAAAGGGCCGCTTTTTCGCGGCTCGGCGCGGGAAGCCTGGCGCGGGAGACGGGTTCGTGTGCCACGGGCGAGGTACTCCGAGCCAGTGCTCAGATGACAGAGATCCGTTTCGACTTTGGACGAGCGGCGGGTCGGGGATCGGTATTCACCCGAAGTGCGAAATCAGATGCGAGGACATTGCGTGGCGCATGCCACGCCGCGCACATTCGAACTCAATGACCTTAGCCACGAACAGACTGCGACCATCGTCCGATGCCCGACTCCACCCTGCACCGCTCTTCAACCCGTGCTCGGTCGCTTAGGCACTGGCTCGGAGTACCTCACCAGTGGCACACGGCAGCGATCTTCTGGCCGCACTCGACGCCCGTCTGGCGCACGGCGCGTACAAGACGGAGCCGCGAGACCCGCCGTCAAGCAAGCGCGATCAATCCCAATTTGGCAAGTTGACGCGTCAATTGCAGTAGGCGGCGACGGTCGGGGAGCGCGCTGAGTTCTAACCACTGGGCGATAGTGCAGGGCGAGAATTCGACCAATTCATTCCAATAGACTTGCGCCTCGAGGTCCAGCAGGGCTGTGGCGACCAGGTCACGTCGAGCAAAAAAAAGCAAGTGGGCCGGCAGCTCGGTCTCGTCGCCCACCAAGCGGCGCGTGCGAAACGTCGTCCAGACACGGATCGGATTGAGCTGGATCCTCCACGAGGAACGGGATGTCAGTTCGCGCAGCGCCGTTGCGATCACGCTATGGCATTCCTGGAAACGCAGGTGCTTCCAACGCTCCGCTCGAGCCAATTCCTCGACCGCATGCCGCGCTCGCTGGCAGGCCAGAAAATCGTGCTGTTCTGCGGTAACATCGTCACGCTTCGCCAGCCAGCGCAACATGCGTTCGCCGTCCGTTACGCAGTGGTCGTAAGCGTCGGGAAGGACCGCCGACATATATTCTTCGATCAAGGTATCCAGATCGGGATAAGCCGTCAGTAAAAATTCCAACTGCGCCTGTAACTTGTCGAATCGCTTTTGGAAGGTATCGCCCTGGAAGGCTTGAACATCTTCACGGCGCGTTCCGGCCTCAAAAGTGAGGCTCCCGCCTGATGCCCGATTCCATCGATGGCCGGTAACGCACGTTCCCAGCAGCATCCGGCTGATCGCATCCAGCTCGCGCCGGTATCGCGCGTCGACGTCGGCCCGCGGCGAATCGGCCTGAACCATGCCGCTCATTTCCTGGGAGGTTCTCATACGGTCAGCTCCCTATTCGGGCTGCGTGAGGCGGCAACCTGGTTCACGATGCGGCGAGCCCGGCGGACTTCCTCGCGCCAGCCGCTTTCCGCCGGAAAATCCTCGTCCCTTTCGATGAAGACGGCATCCAGCCGATTGCCCGCCAGGACGACGGCTTCCTGATACAGCTCCCAGACCGCTTGCGGCACAGGTGTCGAATGACTGTCGATGTAGCGTTCCAGTTGCTGATCGAAAAATCCGCCCGCCAGATGGATCTGCAGTCGGCTGGCGGCCGGCATCACCTCCGCGATGAACTGCCGCGCGTCAAAGCCAAAGTTCACGGCGTTGGCGTATACGTTGGTCACATCAAGCAGCCAGCCGCAACCTGTGCTTTCGAGCACTCGTCGCAAGAACGCTGCCTCACTCATGGTTCCGTCGAGTCGAAACAGATAGGCGATATTTTCCAGGTAGAAGTGCAGCGGATAGAAGTAATTCTGGATGCGCTCGATGTTTCGCCGCACGGCATCCAAGGCGGTGACCGTCAGCGGCGGCAGGGCAAAATGCCCCATTTCGGCGCCGCGATCTCCCGATCGGGTAAAGCCCAGATGGTCGCTCACCGATTGAGCGTCGTTTTCCAAAGCAATCGCGCGGATCGCATCCAGATATTTTCGATCCGGCGGGTCGGCGCTGGCCGGCGACATTTTCAGCGCATGCACACTGACGTACGGCACGTGTGCGCCCTGCAGGTAGCAGTCGGTCCGCAGCGGATCGTCGGCACGCTCGAAGGTAATTTCCACGGCGGTTACGGCCGGTTCCCGCTCGACGATCAACCGGTTCTGCTCCCGTAATGCGTAGCCGACTTCTGTGGGCATGTTGGTTCCAATTTGTTTCAGGAAAAAAGGAAGAAGTGACTCTTCGAGTCGCCGGCGTTCAGGCAAGTCGAACGCCGCACGACCCGGAAAGCCGTTCGACGATCTTGCTCGTCATTTCTTCTTGCGTCGTCCACCGCGGCAGCAACGGCAACATCGGCAACAGCGATGCTGTTCCCGGGCCGACTTGCTGGTGGTGGTTCGCAGAGCTGGCAGCTCGCGAATCCCGAATGTGCGTTCCGTCTTCATCGGTTTCTCCAAAGAGGGGTCTCGGCGCGGTTCCGCAGCCCATGCACGACACGGCTGCCAACGACCAGCGCCCCGGTTCGCCGCCTATTTTCAGGCACTCAGCTCCGCCGGAACCAAGGCCGTAATTCGGATATTCGCTGATGCAGACCGAATGCCGGACCGATCGTCCGCCGCGAAAAGGGGATGTAATCGCTTACTGCCACACAACTTTCGTTGAGTCGTTCGGCCACGATCACCGCTGCGACCGTTGCCGAATCCGTCGTCAATTCGACGCGAATCGGCTCAATCGGATAGCGCTGTGCAATGGGCCGGTCCCCGGGGTCGTGTTGCGCGCGACATGCCGTTTTCGCGCGATCGGATTCCGAGAGTCTGTAGGGTGGGTCGAGGTACTCCGAGGCCCACCAGAACTACCAGGTATTTCCTGGGAGAGGGGATCGGACGCGACTGGCGAATCTCGATTCGAGTGGAAATCGATCTGTCGCGAACGCCGTCGGGCTGCGTTTGAGCTTGTCAATCTTCGCCAAAATTCCGGTCGCGTAGCGCAACGTCCACTCCGGCCCACCCTCACCCGGGTGCCCCTGTCAGTCCGTCGGAAGCGACGTCACTTGCAAATCGTCCGGCACGTGATCGCAACGCGTCGTCGCGCCGCGATACGCCTCGCGTCACGCGGTAGACTGGGTAGACTCAAGACGCGAAAATTCACGGGCTGCCGAAAGGACACACGACATCCGCGACGTTGCGCCAATGGACGCTACAACGATTGCTACGTCAGAGGGTCGGGAGTACCCGCGCGCCCGCTCGCCACTAGCTGAACAGTTCCGTGATCGGCGATCCGGATGGCAGAGTGGGGATGGGACGGCCGGCGGGGTTCAAGTACGACTTGTGCATGTCGATTCCCAGGTGCTGGTAGACGGTGGCCAGTACATCCTGCGGCGTTTTGGGATTGTCTTTCGGGAAAGCCCCGTTGGAATCCGACGCACCGACGACGCGTCCGCCCTTCACGCGTCCGCCGAGCAGCGCGGCGCTGAAGACGTTCGGGTAGTGGTCACGGCCGGCATCCCGGTTGACGCGCGGAGTGCGACCGAATTCGCCCCAGGCCACAACCAGCGTGGAGGGCAACAACCCGCGCGATTCCAGGTCATTCGTCAAAGCATGGAAAGCCTGGTCCCAGCGGGGCAGGAAGCCACGGCGCAGGGAATCGAATCCGAGTACATGGGTATCCCACCAGCGCAGGTCGACCGTGACCAGCCGAACCCCGGCCTCGACCAGGCGGCGCGCCAGCAGCATGCGCTGCGCCCAGTTCGGGGCACCGCATCGATTGGCGGCTCCCGGATCAAAAGCCGGCATGAACCCGTATTGCGCGCGCAATTCCGGCGGTTCGCTGTCCAGATCGAATGCCCGTTGGGCAGCGGGAGAACAAAGGATGTCCCAGGCCTGCCGGCCGAAAGCGTCCAGAGCCTGCATCTGACCGCGATGGTCAATTTCCCCGCGCACGCGGTCCAGGTCGGTCAGTAGCTGTCGGCGCCCGCCGATTCGATCCACCGTCAGGCCCGACGGCACGCCGAAATTCTGAACGCGGAACGGCCCTGGATTGGCCGGATCGGCGCCGGTCTCAAATGGCTTATGCGAAACTCCCAAATAGGCCGAGTTCGTGCCCGGAACCATCCGCGGGATCATGACATACGTCGGCAGGTCCGGCCGGCGTCCGGCCAGTTGCTCCGCTACGATCGAACCGCAACTCGGATGCACATTTTCGTCCGGATTGGGACCGGACGGATATCCGGTAAAGCAGATCTGATCACCGGATGAATGGCCCGCGTCGTGATGATGCAGGCTTCGCACGATCGACCATTTGTCCATGATACGAGCCGACAGCGGCAACATGTCGGTCAGTTGGATTCCGGGTACGGAAGTCGAGATCGTGCCGAATTCGCCCCGGATCTCCTCGGGCGCATCCGGTTTCGGGTCCCACATGTCGATATGACTGGGGCCTCCGCGCATCCAGAGGATGATTACCGAGTTCTCACGCGTGGCTGGGGGCGAGGCTTGGGCTTCGAACCGCAGCAGTTCCGCCAGGCTCAGCCCCATCGCTCCCAGGCAGCCGGCGCGGAGAAAGGCCCTGCGGTTGGACGCGACCGAACGGCGACCGGTGGCGGCTTTTGCCGATGCTGGATATCCCATGAAAACTCACTCCCGGAGCGGCAACGGGACCATGGTCGGCCTCCGCCCGCGATTTTCCATATTATTGCTCGCTGCCTGTTCCGAAACCAGCGCAGCGCGCAGTTATCTCCAGGGCGGACCGCACAGGAGACAAGGATGCCAGACAAAAAACAATTTCACCACCGGCCGAGTACCTTGTTGGGCGATCCCACGCGTCGACGACCGGAGACGTTGCGCAGCCGGCGGCGCCGCATGCTGTTTGAATCCCTTGAACCACGTACGCTTTTGGCGACCGTGCGTTGGATTTCCGACGCCGACGGATTCTGGGATCTGGGTTCGAATTGGGACCTTGGACGAGCGCCCGGCGACGGCGACGACGTCGTCATCGATCGCCCAGGAACACCGACGATCACTTATCGATCGGGGACGACGCGCTCGCTGAGCCTGCGGGCCGAGGAAACGATTGTTGTGGAGGGCGGAACACTGGAGCTGGCGCGTGACTCGACCATCAACGACAAGCTGTTGGTCGCGACCGGCGGCACGCTGATACTCTCGGGGTCGTCGGTGATTAGCGGAACGGGAACGATCACCAATCAAGGCACAATCGACAGTGTCGGGGGAACGATCGCTTCTGACCTGGTGAATCGCACCGGCGGGGTCATTGACGTTGTCGCGGGAATTGCATTCATTAGCGGAACCGTGACCACGGAGGTCGGGTCCCTGATCCGCAACGGCCGAAGCCTGA
>Ga0233425_10004032_pt1 | contig 25406 bp, 13 predicted proteins | sample Watercolumn_Towu_2_FD_181712 | JGI IMG/M metagenome (GOLD analysis project Ga0233425, IMG submission 181712) | Freshwater microbial communities from Lake Towuti, South Sulawesi, Indonesia - Watercolumn_Towuti2014_140_MG | ecosystem: Environmental > Aquatic > Freshwater > Lake | place... | reverse complement strand
GTCGAACCGGACGTGGGCGCCGAGGTCGCGCATGTCCTCGCGGGGATCGGCGAGGCCGCGATCGATGAACCTCTCGAACGTCCGATCGAACACCTCCTTCAGACCCGAGCGGAGCCGTTGTGGTGCAGCCCCCCCCCCGAGCCCGTCGAGCTCCCGGTACAGCGTGCCGAGCCTGGACGAGAAGCTCTCGAAGCCCATGCGGATGTCGTCGTCCGGGATCACACCCTGGCCGTGTCGCCCCGCGATCTCGCTGTCGTGCTCGACGTCGCGTGGCGGCGGCGTTTCCGGGGCAGGTGGATGCGCCACGGCGGCGCCCGCACTCGCTCGCTGACGTTCGGACTGCGGCTCCTGCGGTTGCGGCTCGTCCTCCAGGCGGCCCTGCTCGATCGCGGCATCGAGGACCCTCATGAGATCTCTGGCGACGGTGGACAGCTCCTGCGTTCGGGTCGTGAGGTCCTCGAGCTCCTCGACGCTCGTCACCCCGCCCGCCCGCGCTTCCTCCTCGGGCACGGGGCCGACCTCGCGCCCGTCGAGAGATGCCGGGCCGGGATCGACAAGAGTGGCGCCGTACACGTATCCCACGGCGTTCGCCGCATCGACCGCCGCGTCCTCCACTGGCTCGTGGCCCGTCCGGCGGCCGACCCCCTGGGCCGGGTCCCACGGACGGGTGAGAGTGAAGCTGTTTACGTACACGTTACCATTTCACATGATAGCACTTCATTGACCGGAAACGTACGCCGCAACTTCCTGACGGCTCATTCATTCCCTCACAAACAACCCTCGAAGGCCCGGGGGCGATCTCATGTCCTGTCGAGTGTGACCCTGACACGTGCGAACAGGTCTTCGTGCGAGAACGGTTTCTCGATGAGCTCGGTCTCCCCGTCGATCAGACCCTCGTGGGCGAGCTCGTTCTCGGCGTAGCCGGACATGTACAGAACGCGGATGTCCGGCTTCCGGGCTCGCAACCTGTGGGCCAGGGCCGGCCCGGTCATCTCCGGCATGATCACGTCGCTCAGCAGGAGGTGGATCCGATCCTCGTGCGCCTCGACGACGCGGAGCGCCTCCTCGCCGTTCGTGGCCTCGATCACCGTGTAGCCCTGGCTGCGCAGGAGCCGCGCCGTGACTCGCCGGACCATGGCCTCGTCCTCGACGAGGAGGATCGTCTCGTCTCCGGAGGACGGTACGGGCAGCGGGGACTCGAGCGGCTCGGGCGCCCCTTCGACGCGGGGGAGGTAGATGGTGAAGGTCGTGCCCTTGCCGAGCTCCGACGTGACGAGGATGTTCCCTCCGTTCTGGGTGATGATGCCGTAGACCGTCGACAGCCCGAGCCCAGTGCCCTTGCCCTGCTCCTTCGTGGTGAAGAACGGCTCGAAGATCTTGCTGATGATCGCCGGGTCGATCCCCACGCCGTCGTCGCTGACGCCGAGCCTGACGTACGGGCCCGCTTTCAGGCCGACCAGGTCCGCACTGTAGGTCGGGTCGAGCGTGACGGCGGCGGTCTCGAGGACGAGAGTGCCCCCTCCCGGCATCGCATCGCGGGCATTGACGGCGAGGTTCACCACCACTCGCTCGATCTGCCCCGGGTCCGCGCGGATCAGGCTCGGTACGTCCGACGCCCTGATGTCGAGCGTGACATCCTCGCCGAGGATGCGCGAGAGCAGGCGCCCCAGCTTCTCGATGAGCTGGTTCAGATCGATGACCCGTGGTTGGTGGATCTGCTTTCGGCTGAAGGCCAGGAGCTGCGACGTGAGCTCGCTGGCACGCTCGGCGCCTCGGAGCGCCTCGTCGAGGTCGGCCTGAACGGGGTGGTCGGGCTCGATCCGCTCCCGGGCGAAGCGCACGTACCCGAGGATCCCCGTGAGCAGGTTGTTGAAGTCGTGTGCGATCCCGCCGGCGAGCCGTCCGAGCGCCTCGAGCCGCTGGACCTCCTCGAGCCGCTGCCACAGCGTGGCCTCACGCGCCCGGGCCGCCTCCCGCGAGGCCCTGAGCTGGACCTCCGTCCGGTTCTGCTCCCCCATCTTCATCGCGAAGAACGACGCGTAGAAGTAGCAGAAGCACAGAGCGGCAGCGGTCAGGAAGAACGCCGACGGCGCACCGCCTGGGACGGTGTGCGGTGGGATGTCGTGAGACACGAACGGTGCTCGGGGGATTGCGCCGATCTCCTCGAGCAGCAGGACGGCCCCGTACATGGTGATGGAGAGGACCAGGAACACGAGCCCCGGGGCGCGACCGCGCCGCGCGGCCCAGGCCAGGAGCAAGAAGACGTAGAGCAGGGTCACGGGCGTGGTCTGGGCGCCGAGCCCGTAGATCAGGAAGCTGAGCAGCGACACGTCGGTGACGACCAGTATCCAGCGGCGTACCCGGGGCAAGACGTTCTTCAGGATGAGGACGAGCGCGGTCGCAGACCACAGGACGAACGCGAGCATCGCGACCCAGAGCGCGGTCCTCGTCGGGATGAAGCACAGCAGCCAGATCAGGAAGGCGGTCGCCCCCACGAGCCGGACCGAAGCTCCCACCTTCTCCCGTCTGGTCTCGATCTCCGACGAAATGACGCGCTCGGTGGCCGCACCGGGATCGGAGTGGAGGCTCTCGCGCATTCGCTGCACGTCGGTCGCGATGCGCTGAGTGACATCGCTGGTGGCTTCACGGTCTTTGTCCAAGATCACTCCATGCAAAGGTGATAGCGCCAAGCGACAGAGAGCACAAGCTCATACGGGGCGCCCGCGTTCAGCCGAGAAATCGACGGCGGACGCGTTGGCGTTCAGTATGAGGATGATGTGCTCGCAGCTCGACCGCGGGTGGATCGGTGTACCTGTCCTCGTCGTGATGCTGGCGGGCTGCCAGCCCACGGAGCCGCGCGACGTCCGGTCGGTCCTCGCTCCGCCAGGGGGTGGATCCGAGGCTCAGGCGGAGCCAGTGACGGGTGACGGTGGGTCGGTGGGAGGAGGGCGGCTCCTCGACGCGGGCATCGACGCGACCCGGGACGCTACCATGGACTCCACGCCGTCCGTGGATGCGGTCGTCGATGCCGGTGTCCCCGAGGCGCCTGCACGGACACTCGTGGTCCCAGGTCCCGATGGTCTACTGGGGACCTGGCGAGTCCTCGATGCGCGAGCCCTGAGACTTCCTCCCGGAGACGAGTCGCGGCTCGGCTCCTTCTGCGAGGAGTCTTCACCGGGGGGATGCCCGCGAGCGCCTCGGATCCTGGTGACCGACGACGGGACGCTCGACCCGGGTCGCGTGGGCCCTGGCTCTCCTGCGACCGTGTATCTCGGTGCGCGTCTCTGGACGCCGAGGACAACAACGGTCCACCTGCTCGTGGGCTGCCGCGGCGAGCTCTCGATCCTGCTCGACGGCAGCGAGGTGCTCCGCCACGCGTCCAGCCGCTTCCGCGCCGATGACGCTCTGGCGACGCTGGAGATCGGGCCGGGCGACCACGCGCTCGTCTTGCGAGCGACCCGACCGGGCCAGGGCGCGTGGCGCATCGAGGTACGCGTGCTCGATGAAAGGCTCCGTCCGGGTGCTCGCCCCGCACTGATCGCCGTCGGCGTGCTGGACGATGTCGTGGCCGCGGACCACGCGGCTCGTGCCGTCAGGGTCTCCGAGGTGCATCGGCTCGAGGCGACCGGACCGACGGCTCACCTCAGGGCCTGGCTCCCCGGTGGAGGCATCGCACGCCCAGTGATGCTCGACCTGGCCGGCGAGGTCACGCTCGAGCCGGCCGATGGAGTCTTCGCTGCCGAGGCCGTGCGACGCGTGCCCTTTCCGACAGAGGGGCGGCTCACGCTCGCGGCGACCGTCGGCGCTCGCCGGATCCCGCTCGGAGCGGGCGTGACCGAGGACCGGCCCGCGCTCGAAGCGCAGGCCGGAATCGTGGCGATGCTCGAGAAGGCGCCCCCGACGTCCCGGGCGCCGCTCGCCTGGCGCGCCGCCGAGCTCGGGCGCGTTGTCGCGGAGCGCGATCCGGACACCGCGTGGCGCAACGAGCTGGTGCGCGAGGCGCGGCAGCTCGTCAAGGCGATGGCCGCTGGACGGGATCCGTTCGGGCAGCCGCGGGGCTTCTGCCGGATGGCGTTCATCTCGAAGCTCGATGACACGCCGCAGCCGTACGAGCTCTTCGTCCCGCCAGGCTACCGGCATGAGGGCACGCGCCGGTGGCCGCTGGTCGTGACTCTCCACGGGTTCAAGGGCAACGCCGGGGACTACTTCCGCAACACGTTCGGCCTGGCTCGGGACGCCGAGGGCGGCGAGACGCTCCTCGGCCACGCGCGTCACGGCGAAGCGCCGCGGAAGGGCCCGATGTTCGTGGTCGCGCCAACGGGTCGCGGCCAGGCCATGTATCGCCATGCAGGAGAGACCGACGTGCTCGAGGTGCTGGCCGACGCACGGCGGCGGTTCGCCATCGACCCCGACCGGATCTACATCACCGGCGGCTCCATGGGCGGCACCGGCGCGGCGTACCTCCCTTACCGAAACCCGGACGTGTTCGCGGCCTCCGCGGCTCTGGCGGGGTATCACGACCAGCGCGTGCGGGAGGATACCGACCACGACCAGCTCTCGGCGTCCGAGCGGTTCCTCCAGGCCGAGCGGAGCGACGTGGACTGGGCCGAGAACGGACTCCACCTGCACACCCTGCTCGTGCGCGGCACCAAGGACCCTCCCGTCGAGTGGACCCGCAGCCTGGCGAAGAGGCTCAAGACCCTGGGCTACCCGTACGAGCACCGGGAGCCGGAGTCCGGGCACAACGTGTGGACCGAGACTTACGCAGACGGCGCGATCTTCAGGTACTTCTCGCGGTTCCGCCGGCCGTCGGCGCCTCGGGAGGTCCGGCTGCGCACGGCCCGCGAGCGGACCCGGCAGGCGTGGTGGGTCCGCATCGACGAGCGGGCCGCCCCGGACGCGTTCGCCGACGTCCACGCCACGATCGACGACGGTGGAGGGATCGCGGTGACCACCGAGGGCACGCTGGCGCTCACGCTCGACCCGGGTCCCGACCTTATCCTGGGCGATCAGCTCGAGGTGCGGATCGACGGGACCGCGGTCTCGGGTCCCCGGCCGCTCTCGTTGATCCGAACGGCCGCGGGGTGGGAGGTGACGGACGTCGAGCACCCGCTCCCCGGGCACAAACGGCCCGGTGCGTCAGGGCCGATCCGAGACATCTACCACGACCCCCTGATCTTCGTCGTAGGCACGCAGGACCCCGGTCACACGCTCATCAACCGCTTGGTCGCGGAGCACTGGTCACGCCCGCACGGATGGACCGTGGACTACCCCGTCGTGGACGACACGGCAGTAACCGAGGCGATGATCCGCGAGCACTCGCTGGTGCTCGTCGGGCCGCATAGCTCGAACCTGCTCACGCGGCGCTGGCGCGACCGGCTGCCGATCCTGCTCGAGGACGGCGCGGTGACCGTGGGAGGCCGCCGTCACGAGGGCGTCCAGGTCGGCGCGGTCTTCGTCGCGCCGCATCCCGAGGCGCCGGACCGGAGCCTGCTCGTCATCGCCGGCCCCGGAGCGCTCGGGACGTGGCGGTCGATGTTCCTGCCCGACATCCTGCCTGACTACGTGGTGTTCGACGAACGGATTGCGCCAGCCCGCGACCGCTGGGCAGCCGGCGGGACGGGCGCGACCTACCTGGAGGAAGGTTTCTTCGGCATGGACTGGGGCATCGGCGGCGGATCGCCGTAGTCCAGGTCCGGAACGGGCTCCCACACGCAGCAGTAGAACTCCTGCGGCGTGGACGGCCACGGATCGCCGTAGTCACAGCCCGGGCAGGGGTCCACGCACGAGACGTCGTCGCAGCAGCAGTCCTGATATGCCTCGGGGCCGGCACAGGGCGAGCATTCCTCGGGCCTGGGATCGCCGTAGTCGGGGCATATCATGCACGCGCAGTCGACCCCGTCGCACGCTGGTGGTGCGGCATCCGCGTCACCGTCTGCATCACCGTCCACGTCACCGTCCGCGTCCACGTCGGCGTCGCCGTCCGGCGGGACGACGCCGTAGTCGGTCGCTTCACCGCAGCACCAGTACGCCTCCTCGGGCGTCGGCGGCTCCCAGACACCGTAATCGCACTCCGGACACGGGTTCTCGCACTCGACGTCCGCGCAGCAGCAATCCTGGTACGGGTCGACTCCGTCGCACGGTGTGCAGTCCTCCGGACCGGGGTCGCCATAGTCCGGGCACATGAAGCAGTCGCACCGGACATCGGCGCAGTCGGCGTCGCCGTCCACATCGCCGTCCGCGTCACCGTCCGCGTCCACGTCGATGTCCGTGTCGGAGTCGGTGTCCACGTCCGTATCCACGTCGGAGTCGGAATCGACGTCGGAGTCCGAGTCGCTGTCGACGTCTCCGTCCGCCGGGTGGTGGTTGGCCGAGCACGAGGCTCCGCCGAGGCCGAGCAGCATCGCCGCCGCGGCGGCCGCGGCGGCATGAGCCCACCCGCGGCGACGAGTCCCGGCCTCGGCCATGGCCGCCCGATACCAGCACATCGGGTCGCACCCCACGTCGCCCGTGAAGGTGTATGCGACGCAGCGCGCGCCGCCGCGGCAGACCGCGGCGTAGGAGCACTCGGCGCACTCCCCGGTCAGGTCCGCGTCGGTGCGCTCGCGGTTGTACGCGAACGCCCCGGGGCGATACCAGATGTCGGCCAGTGAGCTCTCGCGCACCGAGCCCTCGATGAAGCGGTCGTCCTCGCCGGCTCGCGGTTGCAGCGACAGGCACCCCTTGATCGTGCCGTCCGACTGGATCCCGATCGCCTGGCACCCGGCCCAGCATCCGGTCCAGTGCCCGTGGGTGCAGCGATGCCCCCGGAGCAGCTTCTCATCGGGGCTGAAGTACCCGATCGAGTCTCCGACGTTCACCACCGGTCCGGGCGCCCGCGACAGGCGTCCCAGCATCGGGAGCAGGTGGAGCAGGTGGTGCGGCGCGAGCGTCAGGTCGTCCCGGTCCGTCTGGTTGCCCATCGGCTTTCCGAGCTGGACCCGGAAGCCGCGTGCTCCGAGGCTCCAGGCCAGGCGGTAGACCGACGGGACCTCCTTCAGGTTGAGCCGGTTGACCGTGAGCATCACGTCGACCCAGATGCCGGCGGCCGAGAGCACGCGGACCGTCTCGACCGCCCGTGCGAAGGAGCCGGGCTTCCGGATCGCGTCGTGCGTGTCCTCCAGACCGTCGAGGCTGAGTCCGACGTTCGCCAGCCCCGCGTCCGTGACCTGACGCGCCAGCGACGCGGGGTCGCGGCTCTGGCCGTTGGTCACCATGTTGACCGTGATGCCGGCCGCTCGAGCTCCCCGGGCGATCTCGGGCCAGTCGGCCCGTGCCGTCGGCTCGCCGCCCGAGAGCGTGACCAGCCGACACCCCAGCGCCGCGAGCTGTTGCGCCAGGTCGATGCACTCGGCCGTGTCGAGCTCGCCGTCGCGAGGGGTCCCCGCCGATGTACCGCAGTGCGCGCACCTGAGGTTGCAGGTCCGCGTGATCTCCCACACGCAGGTCTTGGGTACGTATCCGATCCGTTCCATCAGTGCTTTCATGTCAGCTCCTTCGTCGCCATTATCGCCGCGATCTTCACTCAGGACCAGCGTCGGTTCGCGGGTGTGATGTACACTGAGCGGCATGCGCCTTTGTCGATGTCTCCTGATCTTGGCCATGCTCCTCACGGCGTGCACCTGGCATTTCCGGAGCCGTTGTCCCTGTGAGGACAACCCACCCGCTCCCTCTCCCGCTCCCGCTCCCTCTCCCGCTCCCTCTCCCGCTCCCGCTCCCGCTCCCTCTCCCGCTCCCGCTCCAAAGAACTCGGGGTAGAAGGGGCGCCTGTGGTACCCTGATCGGACTCGGATGGAAGGCGAGCGGAACTGCCGGATCATCCGGCCTGCCGGGGCGTTGTTCCAGGCGGACATCTTCCTGGCCGAGAGGGCGGGAGCGGAGGGGTTCACCAAGCAGCTCGCGCTCTGGAAGGTGAGGCCCGAGCTCTGCAAACGTCCCGGAGGGGTCGCGGCGCTCCATCGGGACCTGAAGCTCGCCGGGCAGATCTCGAGCGCGCAGGTGACGCACGTGCTCGACGTATGGCACGCCGACGACGTCTTCACAGTGGCCGTCGAGCACTTGAGCGGATTGACCCTCGCCCAGGCGACACGGCGCGCCGCCGAGCTCGGGACGTTCATGCCCATCGAGGTCGCGCTGGCCGCGGCGCTCGAGGCGGCCAGGGCCCTCGAAGTGGCTCACGATCCCGGCTCGCCCGGCGGCCCCGTGGTCCACGGCGACATCCGGCCCGAGATCGTGATCCTCGGCAAGCAGGGGACTGTGAAGCTGACGGGGTTCGGCTTCGCCAGCTTCCTGCCCACGGTCTCCCCGAACGGCGAGTTCTGCGTCTGGGATGGGTGGTGCTACCAGCCGCCGGAACGGCTGAGGAGCACGGACCTCGATCCCCGGTCCGACATCTTCTCGCTCGGCACGGTCCTCCTCGAGGCGGCGACCGGCGGACGGCCGTACGGAGCGAGCGACCCTGGCGAGCTCCGACGGCGGCTCGAGGCCGGTTCCAGCCCGGTCCCCGAGTCCGGCGTGGACCTCCCGGACGACGTCGGCGAGGTCGTGCGGCGGGCCTGCGCTCCGAGCCCCGCGGACCGGTACCAGAGCGCCGGCGACCTGGCCGAGGCGCTGCAAGGGCTGCTCTTCGAGCGCCGGAGGACCGGGACCAGCGGCGGCCTGGTACGACTCTTTCTGGACGAGCTCTCCAGCGATGCCAAGCACGATGCCGAGGGCGAGGACGACACGACCGTCGCCAGCAGGAACCAGCCCGGCGCGATGGCGTCTCTGATGGTGTCGGTCCGCGAGCCGAACGCGTTTCCTCCCCGGGTCGAGGCGCCGCGCACCAAGCTCGTCGGCCGCACCGACGTGCTCCGCATCGTGAGCCAGGCTCTCGCCGGCACGGCGCGCGGGGCCGGGATGGCGATCATGCTCGTGGGACAGCCGGGCATGGGCCGCACCAGGATACTGACGGAGGTCGCGCTGAGGCTCTCGTCCTCGGACAAGCGTCGAGCCTGGCTCCACGTCAAGGCGAGGCCGTCGGAGCACGCGGTGAAGTGGTCCGGGGTATTGCGCCTCCTGGCGCCGCTCGTGGGCCTCGGCCCCGAGTGCGAGCTCGGGCAGATCGGCAGGTCCGCTGGCCAGCTCAAGGCGTTCGGGCTCGACGAAGCGATGATCGAGGTCGTCGAGGGAGTCGCGGGACAGTACCCCCTGGCCGACCCTGCGAGCGCGACGAGGCTCCTCGGCCGCGCCGTGAAGACCTGCATCACCAGCATCGCCCAGGAGCAGACCACCATCGTCGCGTGGGACGACCTCCAGTGGACCGACGATGCATCGCTCTCCTGTGTCGGAGAGCTCGTCGCCGAGATCCCCGTGCTCTCGGTCCTGGCCCTGCTCACGGCGAGCGAGGGGTTCTGTTCCCCCTGGCCGCCCGGGACGATCTATCCCATCCATCTCGACCCGCTCGGCATCGCCGAGTGCGAGGATCTGATCCTCGAGCGGTTCCCAGGCGCCGAGGCCGTGGATGCCGAGCTGCTCGACGCGATCCAGCTTCACACGCTCAACAACCCCCTGGCCGTCGAGGAGACGCTGGACCTGCTCGAGCAGTCGGGCCGTCTCTCGGTGGAGGGTGCCACGCTCGGCCTGTCCGGCAGACCCGGGGAGCCCTTGCCGCGCCTCGAGGACGCGGTGCGAGCCCGGCTCCGCGAGACGAGCTCCGACGTGCTCGAGGTCGCCGTAGCCGCTGCTCTCGCCGGCCCTGCGATCAGCGAGCACGTCGTCGCGACCGCGACCGGGCGCGCGCTTCAGGCGGTCCAGACCGCGCTCGTGGCGCTGGCCGAGGAGCACGGGCTGCTCCGTCGCGGCGACGCCGAGCTCGAGTTCGTGCACGAGCGGGGACGCCGGGCCGTGCTGACCGCCGCTCCCGAGGCCCTGGTCTCGGCCATGCGAGAGCCCACGGCGAGGGCCATCCTGGCCTCGACAGCTCCCATGGTCGGGCTCGACCACGTCGTCGCCTCACTCCTGACGGATGCCGGGTCCGTCGGCTCGGCGGCCGAGGTCGTGCTCGCGGCCGCCAGGGCGAGCGAGGCGGCCGATGACCCGGAAGGGGCCCTCTGGCGCTACCAGCGGGCTCTCGAGCTCGTACGCCGGAGTGGGGGAGGCGACGGAGCCCTGGAGCTGCGGCTCTGTCTCGGGATCGGTCGCGTCGCGGCGCTGTCGCTCCGGATCGATCTGGCCGAGAGCTCGCTCCTCGAGGCCATCGAGCTGGCCGGGGAGCGGGGCGACACGGAGGCCGGCGCCGAGGCGGGGATCGTCATGCTCCGGTTGCTCGCCCGCCAGGGCCGCCTCCAGGACGTCATGGAGCGAGCGAAGGACACGATCCCCCTGGTCGAAAGCACCGGCGACCTCTTGCTCCTGGCCCGGGCATACGGCGCCATCGGCGAGGCGTACCAGCAGTTCGGCCAGTTCGGCCCCGACCTCAGGTACATCGAGGCAGCGGTGAGCTTCGCTGCCGAGTCCGGCGACGGCTCCCAGCTCGCCCGCTTCCTCCAGCTCGCCGTCATCCATGCCGCGGCCACGGGCGAGCTCGAGCAGACGCGGATACTGCTCGACCAGGCGAGGCGGACCACGGACGCGAGCGGCGATCCTCGCCTCCGAGGACATCTCCTCGAGGCCGAGACCTTGCGCACCACCTTCGCAGGCGACTTCGAGGCCGCGATCGCCACGAGCCTCGAGGGCGTGGACCTCGCCCGTCGTCACGGGTTGCACGAGCTGGAGCTCGTCATGCTCCACTGGGCTGGCTCGGGGGCGCTCCGTCGCGATCGGCACCGAGAGGCGCTCGCGTCCTTGCGAGAGAGCCTCCGTCGATCCCGCGTGGCGCGCGACGATCGCCTCACCGAGCTGAACGAAATGCACGTGGGCTACATCGAGGTGGCGCACCTCGACCAGCCCGACGGGCTCGTCAAGGTTCGCAGGGCGCTCGAGCAGGCGGGAGGCCAGGGACGGACCTGGAACCTGTATCACGCACATCTCCTCATGGGTCGCTGCCTCCTCGCCCAAGCGGAGCAGGGAGTGGACCACCACATCGAGGAGGCGTTGCGCCTGGCCCGCGAATCGGGGGTCCGTTTCTTCATCGAGGAGGCGATGTCCTGGCTCCTGAAGGTGAAGGGAACACCTGGGGAGTGATCCGGCCTCGAGCCCAAATGCATTGACACCGGACCCGCGGACACCGTATCGAAACATGGCAGCCCCACGGAGCGAGAACATGCAGCCCGATCACACGGAGAGCTCCGGGACCTCGGCCTGCGGGCCCGATCCTCAGAGCGTTCGCGACCTCCTCGCACTGGCCATCGATTCGGCCGCGCAAGACGCAGTGGCCGTCATCGACCACCAGGGCAAGGTCACTTTCTGGAACGGCGCCGCCGAGCGGATGTTCGGGTACTCGCGCTCGGAGGCGCTCGGCCGCGACCTCCACGACCTCATCGTCGCCGAGGGCTACCACGCCGATTTCAGGTCGGGCTTCGAGCAGTTCCAGGAGACGGGCGAGGGTTCGGCGGTCGGGTACATCATCGAGACCGAGGGTATCCACAAGGACGGGCGGGAGGTCCCGCTCGAGCTCTCCGTCACTCCCGTGCCGTGCGGGACCTGCTGGAACGCCGTCGGGGTCATGCGCGACACCTCGCAGCGGCGCGATGTCGATGAGGAGCTCCGTCAGGCCAAGGAGCTCGCCGAGTCGATGAACGACCAGCTCGAGTCGGCCATCGAGCACGCCAACCGGCTCGCCGTCCAGGCCCACGTCGCGGACCAGGCCAAGAGCGAGTTCCTGGCCAACATGAGCCACGAGATCCGGACCCCGATGAACGGCGTCATCGGCATGGTCACGCTGCTCCTCGACACGGACCTCGATGCGGACCAGCGAGAGTATGTCGAGACGATCCGGAGCTCGGCCGAGGCCCTGCTCCGCATCATCAACGACATCCTCGACTTCTCGAAGATCGAGGCCGGCAAGCTCGAGCTGGAACGGATCGACTTCGAGCTCGACCGCGTCGTGGAGGAGGCGTCGACCATCCTGGCGACCAGGTCCCAGGAGAAGGGGCTCGAGCTCGTGTGCCTGGTCGATCCCGCGGTGCGGAGCCACGTCCGGGGCGATCCGGGCCGTGTCAGGCAGATCCTGCTCAACCTCGCGGGCAACTCGATCAAGTTCACGGAGAAGGGCGAGATCGCGATCACGGTGCGCCTGGAAGAGGAGACCGAGGATCGCATCAAGGTCCGGTTCGCGGTGTCCGACACCGGGATCGGCATCCCGCCGGACCGGATGGGGATCCTCTTCGAGTCGTTCTCGCAGGTGGACGCGTCCATCACACGCAGGTACGGCGGTACGGGGCTCGGGCTGGCGATCTGCAAGCGCCTGGCGGAGTTGATGGGAGGCGAGATCGGCGTCGAGAGCACGCTGGGGAAGGGCTCCACGTTCTGGTTCACAGCGGTGTTCGAGAAGCAGCCTGGCGCGCGGACCACCAGGTGCCTCCTCTCGCCGGACCACCGTGGCCAGCGCGTGCTGGTCGTGGAGAGCAACGCGACCGTTCGAGAGACGCTCCGGACCTACCTGACCGCCCTCGGGTTCGAGGTCGAGGTGATCACCGATGGCGAGGCTGCCCTCGCGGCGCTGCGCGAGTCCTCCCGGATGGGAGCTCCTTTCCGTTTCGTGCTGATCGACGGCGGTCTGCCCGCGCCGGGCGCCACGGAGCTGGCCTACGCCATCACGAGCAACCCCCTCATCGCGAACCTCTCACTCGTCCTGGTGACGAGGCTCACCAACCGCCTCGAGCGGTCCGTGTTCCGGGAGCGGGGATTCGCCGCGCAGATCACGAAACCCGTCCGCCGGTCCGACCTCTACGAGTGCCTCCTCGCGCTGCTCGGACAACGTCCCCAGGACGAAGAGGAGGGCGCCCGCCGTTTCGTTGCGCGCGACACGCTCTTGGGGCGGAGCAAGGCGGGGTTCAGGCTCCTGGTCGCCGAGGACAACGTGGTCAACCAGAAGGTGGCGCTCAAGATCCTCGAGAAGCTCGGGTACACGGCGGATGTGGTCGGCGACGGGGGAGAGGCGGTCGAGGCGGTGGCCCGGCGCCGGTACGACCTCATCTTCATGGACGTCCAGATGCCCGTGCTCGGCGGGTTCGAGGCCACCGCGCAGATCCGGGCCCGGCAGGAGTCGCTGGGCTACCGGCCGGTCGTCATCGCCATGACCGCGCACGCTCTGCAGGGAGACAAGCAGCGGTGCATCGATGCCGGAATGGACGACTACATCCCCAAGCCGGTCCGCAAGGAGGCGCTTGAGGCGGCGCTCCAGCGCTGGCTCTCGGACGCTCCGGGCGACACAGCCCCCGAGGCGCCCGGACCCGAGGCACCGCCCGCCGAGGCGAATGCCGGCGTCGGGTCGGTGGTGCTGGACCTCGGCACCCTTGCGGGGGAGATCGGTTTCGAGCCCCCCGAGTACGCGGAGCTCCTGGACGGCTTCGTCGAGGACGCGGAGAAACGGCTCGCGTCATTGCGGGCGGGCGTGGAGCAGGGCGAACGCACGGTCGTCGAGCGCGAGGCCCACGCCCTCAAGGGCGCCTCGTTCAACCTGGCCTTGAAGCCCATGGGCGAGGCGGCCGCGCGGCTCGAGAAGGCGGCGTCCGGGGGCGAGCCGTTGCCGGCGGAGAAGCTCGAGGAGCTCGCGGCCGGCCTCGGGGCTGCGCGCGGTGCGCTCGATCGGTGGAGCGCGATGCAGGTACCCCGGGCCGACGCCATCCCGCCGCCGATCGCCCCCGAGGGCGCACCGGTCGACCTCGACGAGATCGCCCCGCTCATGGAGACGCTGCTCAAGGCGGTCAAGCGCAGGAACCTCACGGCGGCGCTCACCTCGTCCGAGGCGCTGATCACCCTGGCGCGTGAGCGGGGCTGGATCGACCTGTCCGAGGTCGCGGAGGAGGTGCGGAGGCGGGCGCGCCAGGCCAATCTCTCGGCGCTTCGCGAGATGGCCACGGAGCTCGAGCGGTTCACCAAGACCGGCGAGCGGGACAGGAAGGAGTGAGTCCGATGACCGAGCGAACGCGCATCGTGCTCGTCGTCGATGATACCCCGGCCAACCTCGCCGTCCTGCTCGGGATGCTCGGCGACGAAGGGTACGAGGTCATTGCAGCGGAGAACGCCGAGGAGGCGCTCGAGATCCTCGAGGAGGAGCTCCCCGACATCATCCTCCTCGACGTGATGATGCCCGGGATGGACGGTTACACACTGTGCCGGCACCTGAAGCAGCAGCAGCGCCTGGCCGAGATCCCGGTCATCTTCATCACCGCGAAGTCCGGGACCCAGGACGTGGTCGAGGGTTTCGCCGCGGGCGCGGTGGACTACGTGGCCAAGCCGTTCCAGCGGCCGGAGGTCCTGGCTCGCGTCAGGAACCACATCCGGCTCCACGAGGCGCTGGTCGAGCTCGAGCGGCTGAACAAGCTCGCCCTCGACGCCAGCCCGCTCACCGGGCTCCCGGGGAACAACACGATCGCCAAGGCCGTCGAGGACGCGATCTCCTCGAAGGCCGACGTCGCGGTGATCTACTGCGACCTCGACAACTTCAAGGCGTTCAACGACCGCTACGGCTTCTGCGCGGGCGACGACGTCATCCAGTTCTCGGCCAGGATACTCAAGGAATCGCTGGAGCGGCAGCGCGAGGCCGCCGACGGCGGGTCCGACGGGTTCCTCGGACACATCGGCGGTGACGACTTCGTCCTGATCCTCCCGTCGTCGTGGGCGGAACCGTTCGGAGCCGAGGTGGTCCGGCGCTACGACACGGAGGTCGTCTCGTTCTACAACGACGAGGACCGGGCTCGCGGCCACATCGTCGCCAAGGACCGCCAGGGCGTGCTGCGGGAGTTCCCGTTCGTTGGCGTCACCATGGCCGGTGTGTACCTGAGACAGCGGTCCCTCGAGCACTTCCTACAGGTCGCGTCCGTGTGCGCCGAGGTCAAGAAGTTGGGCAAGAGCGTGCAGGGCAGCGTCCTGGTCTTCGACCGTCGCGAGGGACCGTTCGGGGCCCCGGGCGATCCGAGCTGCAAGGAGGGGGCGTGAAACAACCCACGGTCGATCCGTACCGGTCACGGCATGGGTGGCCTCGTCGTGATACCGCGGAAAGCGCTGCCGGACGCCGCGGACCTCGACGGACGTCGGCGGCGCCGGTCACGGATCTGGGTTCCAGCAGAAGGGAGAGGTCCTCATGGAGAGATGCGAATCGGTGCGACAGTCGGTGATGTCGGCAGTCGTCCTCCTCGTGGCAACGGCGGCCGCTCCGGGGTTCGCCGAGACGTACGAAGCACCCGTGGGTGACGTGCACGACTGCGGGAGTGAGCAGGGTGTCAGGTGGGATCTGGCCGGGGTCGAGGAAACCCTTGGCCAGTGCCTGGCGCCGCGGAGTCACGCGGTGAAGGTGGCGGTCACCGTGCGAACCGCTGCCGAGGGCGGTCAGCGGGTGCGGGCCGCGGGCGCCGAGCTCACCGAAAGCGAGCGTGCGTGCGTCGAGAACCGGGTGATCGCGGAGTGGATCGATCGAAGGGACGCGACGTGCAGGGGGGCCGTCAGTTTCATCGTCCCGAGCGGGCCTCTGGGCGGAGGAGAGATCGACGTCGCGACCGAAGCGACCCGCTGCGATGGCTGGAGTCCGGAGATCGCGAACCGGATCAAGAGTGTGGCTGGTCCTGCCAAACGCTGCTTCGCCGTTCATGCTCCGCAGATCGAAGGAACCTACCGGGTCGATACCTCGGTCGGGCTGCTGCGTGGCGGAGGCAGCATGAGCATGCCAGGGACCCCGCTCCCGCGAGCCCTGGAGAAATGCCTGACAGATGCGATCCACGCTGTGCCGGTGATGCTCGCAGAGGGCCAGCGGTGCTCGGCCGCCGTCGCCGTACGCCACACCCCAGCGGGCAAGCGGGCGACCTCGCCGCTCGAGGCCGTCGTTCGCTCGGCCCCTGCCCCGGCGCCCGGGGGTGGAGGCGGGGCCGGAAGCAAGGGGGTGTCCTTCGCGAACGTATCGGCCAACGGAGCGTGCGGTTTCCTGGGTATCGTCACGGCGCTCGGGACCGCCACGAAGGCGGTGGACCGCTGTATCCCCTCGGGCGGCACGTGGAGCGTGAAGATGCATGTCACGGGGGCCAAGGTACAGGTGATCGAGGTCACCCCGGCCAGCAAGACCGCGACCTGCATCGGAGCGGCGATCACGGCGACTCAGTTTCCCGGTGCAAACGGACCGTGCGACATCTCCTTCGGTATCACCCGCTGAACCCGTGGCCATGACCCTCGCGTCCGCGCCGCGACCATGTCCGCGCCCACGTTCGGTGAGACAAGCACCTTTCATCCAGGAAGTCGCTCAGTACCCGTAGTTCGGATAGCTCGGCCAGACGGGGACCTGCTGGCCCGGCACCCACGTCGGCGGCTTGGGGCCCTTGCCTCGGCTGCGAGCCGGGACGCCCGCGGACACCTTGCACGTCTTGACCGCGCTGTTGCCGCCGGCCGCCGCGAGACCGAAGATCGCTCTCGAGTCGTTCTTGGACTCGGGGTGGGTCGTCCCCTGGATCACCGTCTTCAGACAGGACTCGAACACCTTGTTCGTCAGGGTGTTCTTCGCGCTCCGGAACGAGTGAGGGCCCTTGCCTTTGCCCCACTGATACTCGAGCTGGATCTCTCCCTCGAAGCCGGAGGTCAGGAGGGGGCGGAGGCACAGGGTGATCTGGCTCTCTCTCGAGGCGAGAGCCCGGGCAAGCGCATCCGACTCGTCCGAGGCCTTGGCCTTCTCTCCCCGCCCCTGCTTGAGCGGCTCGATCGAGCACCTGACGCCCTTGAGCGCGTCGTCCACGGCGGGTGGCGTGCCGATAGGCGGCGTGGCAAGCGGAGGTGTGCCGACTGGCGGAGTCCCGACCGGCGGTATCACGACCGGAGGAGTGGTGACCGGAGGTATGACGACCGGCGGAGTGGTGACCGGCGGTGTCACGACCGGCGGGTTCGTGGTCGCCACATCGTTCTCTCCGTCGGTGTCGTCACTCCCGCCGCTGATTGCTCGCCATGCGAAGACGCCGCCCGCGCCGAGTCCTCCGAGCACGAAGACCACGGCCACGATGATGGCCACCACCTTGCCCGCTCCACCGCCGCCGGAGTCGGCGACCGCGGGAGCGGGTGTGAAGCCCGCGCTCGAGGTCTGCCCAGCGAAACCGCCCGAGCCCGGCGCGGCGAAACCGCCCGAGCCCGGCGCGGCGAAGCCTCCCGAGCCCGGCGCGGCGAAGCCTCCCGAGCCCGGCGCGGCGAAGCCTCCCGAGCCCGGTGCGGCGAAGCCTCCCGAGCCCGGTGCGGCGAAGCCTCCCGAGCCCTGGGTATTGAGTGTTCCCACGCCACCCCGCGCGAAGGGAGCCGCACCGCCGGGAGCCAGGGTCCCCGGGTCCGTGGTCAGAGCCCGTGGTGCCGCGCCCGCAGGCTGAGCGCCCGTTGGCACGGCGAAGCCCGGGCGTGTGTCGCCGGAGAAGGCAGAGAGCTCCCTGACGAGCTCGTTCATGGACTGGTATCGCCGTCCCGGATCTTTCTCGAGACACCGCATGACCACGGCCTGGAGCTGCATCGGACAGTCGATCCCAGGATGCGCGTGGATCATGGGCCGCGGCGGCTCCATGAGGTGCTTCGTCAGCATCCCCATGGGGTTCTCGGCCTGGAACGGAAGCTGGCCCGTCAGGAGCTGGTACAGGATGACCCCGAGCGCGTAGATGTCCGTCCGGTGGTCCACGCCGCTTCCACGGATCTGCTCGGGCGACATGTACTGGGGCGTCCCGAAGATCATTCCCGTGCGGGTGAGGGCCTTGCGCTTGTCGCCTCCCTCTTCGGTCGCTTCGGCCACCTTGGCGATACCGAAGTCGAGCAGCTTGACGAAGTCGGACTGTCCGGCCCGGTTGATGAGCATCACGTTGTCGGGCTTGAGGTCGCGGTGGACGATCCCTGCGGCGTGGGCGTCGGCGAGGGACTCGGCGATCTGGAGACAGATGTGGAGCGCGCGCGTCCAGGGAAATACGTGAACGGCAGTGATCTCGTCCGCCAGGCTCTTCCCTTCGACGAACTCCATCGCGATGTACAGCGTGCCGTCCTCTTCGTTCTGACCGAAGTCGTGGACGGTGATCGTGTTCGGATGGCTGAGGCGAGCCGCGGCGCCGGCTTCCCGGTGAAACCGCTCGACGAGGTCCTGGTCCTGCGCGAGGTGCGGGTGGAGCACCTTCAGCGCGACCTTGCGCTTCATCGCCACCTGTTCGGCCTGGTAGACCGCGCCCATGCCTCCTTCGCCGAGCTTTGTCTCGACCCTGAACCTGCCGCCCACGATCTTCCCGACGAGCCGGTCCTTGGCCTCCTCCTCCGGCTGGGGCAGCGCGTACCCGCAGGACGCGCAGAACTTGGTCCCCAGGCTGATGGGGCTGTTGCAGCTTGGACAGTAGAGGGTCGTCAGTGCGGGCATGACACCGTTCCAGTCGTATGGGTGCTAGTCATACGGATTGGGGTCGACACCACCGGGCTGAGTCGGTGGACGCGGCGGACGCGGCGGACGCGGCGGTCGATGTGTCTCCGGCGGCGTTCTCGGCTGATCCGGCGGCCTCGTGACCGCGTCGGTCGGGAGTCGCGGCAGCTCTCCGCCGGGCTGTCCCGGTGGAGTGACTTCGGCACCGGCCTCTGGGGCCACCTCTGTCGGACCGCCGTCCTGGGTGTCCGGCATGTCTCTGAGCCCGGTGTCCGGTGGCTTGGGGCCGCCGTCTCCCGGCTCTCCGGAGCCGGCGTCCCCGGGAGATGCCTGGACGGACCCGGCATCCGGCGTCGCGAGCGCGGCGGCGGCCAGGAGCGGTGGGACCTCGTACTGCTGCTGCCCCTCGGCGAGCGTGATCTGGATCTGTGCGATGACCTGGGTCCCCACGCGTCCTTCGACGGAGTGGCTCCCCGGGGCGAGCTCGACCCAGCGGCCCAGAGTACCGATGTCACCGTAGTCGTTTCCGTCGATGACGAGGCGAACGTTTGGGGTATCGCTCGTGAAGTGGCACCGGACGAGCGTCGGCATCTCGGACGACGCACCGTCCGGCCCGGCGTCCTCGTCACCACCCAGGGTCCCCGAGACGATCAGGAAGCCGAGCCCCACGCCAACGGCAAGGACCACGACCACTGCGACCACCATCCACAGCGAGCTCGAGCCGCGCGTCCGCCCCTCCCTGACGGGCTCACTTTCGTGCGCGCTCGGCCGGAGCGAAGGAGAGGAATCGCGCTGGGGCTGCTCCGGCGCGGTCTCCCACTCCGGTGAGGACGGCGTCGGCTGCCTGGTGGGCAGGGGTGTCCGACCCGGGATCTCGAGCCGCTTGAACTCCACGACGTCGCCGTCGCCCGCTGGCTCGAGCCCTTCGCCGTCGAACTCGACCACGATGACCGTGATGTTGTCGTGTCCTCCACCCTCGCGCGCCGCCTCGGTCAGCGCCTTGCACACGAGCATGGGCTCCGGGTTCTCTATGGTGAGCTGGCGGATCTTATCGTCCGAGACCAGCCCGCTGAGCCCGTCGCTGCACAGGAGGACGAGGTCCCCTCGCCTGAGGTCCACGTAGGTGAGGTCGACCGTGACCTCCTCGGCGGTCCCGAGCGCCTGGAGGATGATGTTCGAGTGCTCGAACAGCTCTGCCTCCTCGGGCTTGAGCTGACCCGCCTCGATGAGCTGGTTGACCAGCGACTGGTCTCGCGTGACCTGGGTGATCTTGCCCCGCCGGATGAGATAGCCCCGGCTGTCACCGACCTGACCCAGGATGAGCCGGCTCGAGAGCAGTGTCGCCGCGGTGATGGTCGTCCCCATCCCGCGTCGGGTCCGATCGGCCTTCGCGGACTCGAAGATGCGTTTTCCTGCAGCGAGGATCGCCGTCTCCAGCCTGGTGGCGAGCCCTTCCTCGCTCTCGGGAGGGCTGCCGGCTGACATCAGCTCGTATACGGTATCCGCGGCGATCTGGCTCGCGACCTCTCCGGCTGCAGCACCGCCCATCCCGTCGCAGACCGCGAACAGGCTCCCGCGCGGACCCACTTCGTGCTCACGGACCTCGGGCAGGAGGCTCCTGTTCCCTCGCTCGAGGTCTGCGACGAGGAAGTTGTCTTCGTTGTGCTCACGGACCAGGCCGACATCGGTGCGGCCGAAGACCTTGACCCGGATCGATCCGCTGGCCCGCCTCTCTTCGTCGCCGACGTCCCCCATCAGAACTCGGCTCCGCTCATCTCGAAGAGGAACAGGTGGTTCCCAACTCGGAATTGATCTCCCGATTTGAGCTCGCGCTCTCCGTTGAACCGGAGGCTCGTCCCGTTGAACGAGCCCAGGTCCTCGAGGACGAACGTCCGGTTCGAGCTGTCGTGGGTGATCCGTGCGTGACGCCGTGACATGAAGGGATCGTCGGGAAACATGATGTCGGGTCCCTCTCTTCCAATGATGATCTCGGGCCGCCTCAAGTGGTACACGTCGCGGACGATGCCCTCTGTGGTCGTCTGACAGAGCCGGGCGATGCACCCGCTCTCGGGCGTCCCGAAAACCAGTGTGCCGTGCTGCGACGCTGGCCCGAGCCCTCGCTCGGCTTCCTCGAGGACCTCGAACCTGAGGACCTGCTGGCCGATGAGCAGGACGTCGCCGTGGTGCAGGTGGTGCTTCTCGCGGATCCTCAGGAACACTCCGTTGGTCGAGACCAGGTCCTTGAGGAAGTACCGGCCTGCGCTCACTGATATCCGTGCATGACGGGGTGAGAGATACGGGTCGTCGGGGAGCAGGATGTTGCCTTCCTTCCTCCCGATCTCCGTGGTCTCATGACCGAGAGGGAAGGTCTGCCCCTCGGAGCCGTCCTTGAGGATCGCCACGAGCCGCGCGCTGCCTGACGGTACGGACGGAGCACCACCGAGGGGACCTGTCTTCCTCGTGTCTGCGATGACGGGCTCGGGCGGGTTGAACTCCACGGGCCCCAGGCTCATGCCGCAGTACTTGCAGAACTGCGCATCCTGATCGAGCGTGCCCTGGCAGCGTTCGCAGACTCGCGTGCCCTGCGTCGGCTCATCGACGAGGGCCGGAATCCCAGGGGCGACCTCCCGCGTGAGCGACGCGCCGCAGGTCTTGCAGAAGTTCATCGTCGCTGGGTTGTCCACTCCGCACCGCGGGCACGACTGCGCCAACGGCACGACCGGATGGTGCTGCTCTGGTGGCGCCACCGGAGGCGCGGGCCGCGGAGCGGGCGCCGTGGCGACGGCGTACGAGATCGGCGGCGGGGGCGATGCCGCCGGACCGAACGGAAGCGGGGCTGGCGCGGTCGGCCCCGGAGCCACGGGAGCAGGCGCGGGAGACTTCGCCGGCTGGACGACCACCACCGCGCGCTCCAGCTTACGCCCGCAATCGAGGCAGTAGGCGACGTCGTCTGGGTTATCCCGTCCGCAACTTGAGCAGATCATGATCTCGTGCGTCCGCCTTCCTTCGATAACATCGCCACCCGAGTTTGACTGTGCAGGGTAGAGGAAGTCAACGGTCTTGACGGGGCGCTGGCCTCGAAGGCCTCGAACACCCACCGGTCAGCGGACCGACCGGATCGGTCACGCGAGCGAACGACGGGCCCTCGGGGCCTGTCCGCGAGCACGGAGAGACGCCGTCGTTGTCCGACGACATTGCTGCGGTCACCTCCGGGGTTTTCTGGGCTGAGCATGTAACTAGTTGTCTTTCCTGCTGATAACAAACCGCGCCTGCGGATTGACAGCCAGTGGGCTGGCTCTATAATCCGCCCCTCGTCGAGAGTTGGCGTTTTCAACGAGGTTGTCGATGGAGATCTACCTGGGCCGGCGCGGGGTTCGGCAGATCCGGGATGCGGCACACGAAGCCATGGAAGAAGGTGAGACCGAGGCCTTGCGCGAGGAGATCGTGGAAGCGTTCGCCAGCGAGGATGTCCAGGCGATGGAGCGGCACCTTGGCGGCGAGGATCTGTACGACTTCATCAGTGCCATGCTGGATGACTGGAGCGGTGACGATGTGGACGAGCTGTTCGAGCTCCTTGAGTCTCAGTTCGCCGAGGTCGGCATCGAGCTGACGACTGAATACTCTGAGCTTGAAGAAAAGACGGAAGTCGTCGAGGAGGATGACGAGTTCACGCCCCCGGAGAGCTTCGAGGACGAGGAGCCGTGATCGCCCGTGTCGTGTGCGTCTTGGTCCCGGTTCAGCAACCCTGCTCCGCGTGGGATTCCTGTGCGCGTCGGTAGTAGCTGGAGTGAGGAAACTGCTCGAGCAACCGTCGCAAGGCTCCACAGCCCTGCCGACGATCGCCCTGCGCCAGGTGGGCTCTGAAGGCCCACCACAGCCCATCGTCGGCGAACCTGGTGTCGGGGAACGTCGCCAGCTCCTCGAACGCCCGCACGGCAGCGTCGGGCTCGTCGAGGTGCTCGAGATAGATCCTCCCGATGAGGAGCTGTGCCTCTCCGGTCCATGGGGTGTAGTACGACCCGGTTGCGATCGAGTCCTCGCGCCAGCTCACGAGGTCCTGGAGATACGTGAGGGCCCGGCGTGGCTCCCTGTGATCGAGGGCGATGTTCGCGGCGCGCCACATGGCGTCATCGTAAATTGTGGATCGCGGACGGGGGTAGAGCCGGGCGAGCCGCTCGAGCAGCTCGAGGGCGCGTTCCCAGCGCCCAGCCTCCTCCTCCAGGAGTGCCCATCGATAGAGCAGCGTGTCGTGGACATCGGTTCCCTCGACACGTGGTTCCATCTCCCGCAGGAACTCGATGGCCTTGTCGGAACCGTGACGCTCAGTGCTCCACTGGACCGCACGTCGCACGGCTTGAGGGGCGAGCCCTTTGTGGGGATATTCCTCGATGACGCGGCGGAGCCTGCTCAGCGCGGTCTCGAGGTCTCCGTCCTCCCACGCCATGCGGCCTGCGTAGTACAGGCAGCGTGATGCCATCTCGCCGTCGGGGTCGGACTCGGCGATCTCGAGATAGAGCCGCAAAGCACCCTCGCGGTCTCCCGACACCTCAAGCTCCCTCGCCTCCCTGTAGACGGCCTGGTTGTGGGTCCTCGTCCAGGTGGATTCCCTGGCCGCCTTGCCATACATCGCTGCCGCCTCGGTATGGCGACCGTGACGTTCGTCCCGATTGGCCTCGTCATAGAGCCGGAGGTATGCGTTGGTGGGACGCGGAGCGACGCAGCCTGCACAGAGGGCCGCGCATCCCGCGATGGAGACGATGCGCCACATGCGAGCCGCATAGTAGCCGACATGACTGGTTGAGGGCTACCCGCTCAGCCCGCTCGAATCACGGTCTTCCCCCTTTTCATTGACAGGCTCGTGAGCGATCTGTACGTTCTGCCGCCTCTGGAAGGAGCAGCGGCCAGCTTAGCTCAGTCGGTAGAGCAGCTGATTCGTAATCAGCAGGTCCCCGGTTCGAGTCCGGGAGCTGGCTCAATGAACCCGAAGGATTACGATCCTTCGGGTTTTTCTTTGGATTTCCTGGGTAGCACATGGGTAGCACCCGACTTCACTTCGCTGAAGTCCTCGATCGAGGCGCTTGTAGTCACTTGCCCGGTCGCCTACCATTGCGAAAGCCGAAGACCGCGTTGACTCAAGGCGGCCCTATTGGACATACCCGCTTCGCGGGGCCTCAGCGCCGATGAGACTCTGAGCTCACGGTATGGTCCGCAGAGTTCCATCGACCAACGTCAGATGATGGCGTAGTAGAGCACCCCCACGCCCGGAGACCATTTCACAACCCTGGGCGTGGAGGTGTCTACGATGTTGCACGATGACATGGTTGCGATGCTTCGTCACGCCGGACGGAGCCCGGCGACCCAGAAGCAGTACTGCCGTCAGATGCGTTCGTTCCTTCGGCGGCTCGGTCACGACCGGCCATTGAGGGTGCGGCGACCAGATGTCGTCGCGTACCTCGCGCACCTCGGCGAGCGATCGGTCTGCCGAAGGAAGATGGCGCACGCAGCGCTGCGGTTCTTCTATGTTCACGTCGCGAATCGACCGGAGGTGGTGGCGGGGATCCCGTGGCCACGCGTGAAGCGATCGCTGCGGACAGGTCCGCGTTGGGCCGACGTGGACAGTCTTCTCCGCGCAGTCACGCACCCTGTGTGCCGAGTCGTGCTGTACGTGATCGCGGCAGCCGGCCTGCGGATCTCCGAGGCGTGCGCACTGCGCGTCGAGGACGTGCAGACCGAGCGCGACGCGGATGGGCGCAAGCTCGATCACGGTGTGCTGTTCGTGCGCGAAGGCAAGGGTGGCAAGCAGCGCCTTGCCCCGTTGTCGCCGACTCTGCAGCTCGAGCTGCGACGCTACTACGTCGCTGAGCGGCCCCAAGAGTACCTGTTCCCGAATCGCCAGTGCACAGGACGCATCGCGCCCAAGATCGTCCGTCGTGAGCTACGCGAGGCGTGCGAGCGCGCCGGCCTTCAGAAGGTCGTCACGCCGCACGAGCTGCGGCACTCCTTCGCGACGACGATGCTGGAGCGCGGCGTGGACCTGCCGACCTTGCAGGCGGTGATGGGGCACGACCGGCTCTCGACGACGACGGGGTACACCCACGTCCGGCGCGACCGCATCGCCGCCATGCCGGACTTGCTGAAGCCACCGCGGAGCTCGTAGCGCCGCGGTGACCTGTGCCGGCCACGAGCACGCCTCGCGGCCGGGCGAGTCCGGGGCAGAGCTGCGCGTCGTCGACGTGCTCAGACGCGTCACGAGCGAGCTGCTCCGCGAGGACCGGCTCGGCCCCGAGCAGCGTCGCCTGCTCTCTTCCATCCGCGACTGCCGGACCCCGGCGCTCGGCGGCGAGGTGCTCGTCTGCCCGCAGTGCGGCTTCGAGAAGGAGGTGTTCCACTCCTGTCGCAATCGCCATTGCCCCAACTGTCAGGCCGGAGCCCAGGAGGCATGGATCGCGGACCGGGCCGAGGCCATGCTGCCGATCCCCCACTTCCACGTCGTCTTCACGCTGCCTGCTCAGCTCCGCGCGCTGTGCAAGGCTCACCCTGCGGCCATGTACGACCTGCTGCTGCGCGCCTGCGGCGACGTCCTCATCGAGCTCGGCAACGACACCCTCGGCGCTCAGCTCGGCGTGACCGTGGTGCTCCACACGTCGCACCGCGAGCTCGCGCGGCGCTTCCTCCAACACGTCTTGCCCCACGGGTTCAAGAAGATCCGGCACTACGGCCTCTACGCCAGCGGCTCCAAGCAGCGCGCCCTCGCCCTCACCGCCTTGCCGCCCAAGGCCGAGCCCTCCGCGAGCAACGCCGAGCCGACCGAGCCCACCCCTGACGTCGAACTGCTCCCTGTCTGGCGCGAGCGCTGTTGCCCGCACTGCGACGTCAC
>Ga0233425_10004031_pt1 | contig 25408 bp, 30 predicted proteins | sample Watercolumn_Towu_2_FD_181712 | JGI IMG/M metagenome (GOLD analysis project Ga0233425, IMG submission 181712) | Freshwater microbial communities from Lake Towuti, South Sulawesi, Indonesia - Watercolumn_Towuti2014_140_MG | ecosystem: Environmental > Aquatic > Freshwater > Lake | place... | reverse complement strand
GAAAACAATTCATGCCCGGGCAGGAATTCAGTAAATGGAAAAAGGCCATCAAAAGGAACTTTGGAGAGATCAGTAAAGACAGCTATTACGTAACTACCCAGGGCTAAAAGCAAATGAAAAAAACAATAAAACTGGTAAAGAACAAACCTTGTTTACAAACACAAGTTGTAGCAAGGATTATCGTGTCAGTATTTTCTGTTTTTTCATTCACCCTGCAGGCACAGGAACTTTTCCCGCACAACGAACCTGCAAGTACCGTCCCCAAAGGCGTTATTGCCATCAGGCCATTCTTTAAAACCTATTCCGAAGTAACGCTCATGCGCAGGATGTATGCCCTCCGTGTCATGTACGGTCTGTTACCTAAGTTAACCATCATGGGTACCATTAGCGTTACAAACCATCATGGAAACGATCTGCCACCCGATCTGGTCACACACGTACATTCAGGCACACAAACCACGTATTTCACCAATACCATTCAGCGTGGCGTTAAATACCCTTACAAGTTCAGCGGCGTGTATCTGTATGCCAAATACCGTTTCTTCACACGCGATAAAAAAAACCAGCATTTCCGTATGGCAGCCTATGCCGATTGGTCAAACGTCGGAGTGCCGCACGATGAAGCAGAACCAAGCCTGATGGATGACACCAAAGGATATGGCGGCGGCCTGATAGCCACTTACTTAAAAAATCACCTGGCAGTATCCTTTACCGGCGGATTTATCGTGCCTAAATATTACGAAGGCTATTCCCCGGATATAGGTGGTCAGAAAGTTCCCACAAAAGTACAATACGGTCGCGCTGCCATTTACAACCTCTCATTTGGTTACCTTGTACATCCTAAAAAATATGCTGATTACGATCAAACAAACATCAACCTCTATATCGAATTTATCGGCAAATCATACGAAGCAGCAGTAGTCACCCAATACGGGTACATGAACGTCCCCATTCAAACACCGCTACTCCAAAAAGGAAATTACGTCGAAGTACACCCTTCTGTACAAGCAGTTTTCGACTCAAATTTAAGAATTGATCTATCGGTAGGTCTACCATTGATCAAGCAATCCTATGCCCGTCTTTATCCCGTTTACTATATCGGTATCCAAAGATATTTCTTTCCCGGCGCAAGAAAAATCATGTTGAACAAAGCAAAAAACAGGATCAACCGGCTCCATGAATAGACTTTTATTCATATTCGCCCTCATAGGTATCCTGCTGCAGAATTTCAGCAAGATCTACACCCTCCTGGAGTTCCAGGTCAATAGGGAGTATATTGCAAAAAACCTTTGCGTCAAAAAGAACGAAGTCAACAATTGTTGTAAAGGGAAATGCCACCTTCAAAAACAATTAGCGGAAGACGACAAAAAACTCCCTTCGTCAGATAACAGCACAAAAGAAAAAGCAGAAACCGAACAGATTACCCACGATCATCCGGCGTTGAACTTACAAGCATATGCAGCAGTAAGCACCATCAATACCCGGTATGTATGCATGGTACCCAAACATCTGCCAGGTTCCTTATTTCATCCGCCACCCGCAATACGTTTTTTAGTTTAATAAAAGCAAAGAACCCTTTGCAGGGTAGTCTTTGCATAAACCATTAATTGTAAGAAACGATTTATATTAAAAATGAAAAAAATGATTGTGATAGCTGCCTTAATTGCAGTTACAAAAAACATATATGGCCAGTGCGCTTGCTGCGCAGGCGCAGGTTCTGGTTCTTCCGGAGGCGATTATTCCTCAAACGCCCTCACCTTAAAAAAGAAACAATTCATGATCGAAGGCTACGCCGATTATCGAACCATTATGATTATGGACGAAGGCGGAGGCCATGATATGGTAGATACACTCGCACCCGAAGAAACACCATTAAAAAGTATGATGCTGAATTCTATAGGAGTCCGTTATGGCATTACCGACAAGATTACCGTTTCAGCGCAAATCCCCTATGTATTATTAACTACAACCAAAGGGAAAGACAATGGCCTTGGCGATTTAATGCTGTGGAGTACATTTAACATCCTTAAAAAGAAGAATTTCAACCTGGCCCTCTCTGCCGGAGTTGAACTGCCTACAGGCGTTCAGAAAGGCTCCCGGTTTGATGAAACAACAGTAGTAGTTGGTTCAGGCTCTATTGATCCCATGGCCGGTGTGTCCTTTCTGAAAGGGTGGAACAGGCTATCCTTGCAGGGAAATGCAATGTACAGGTATACCACCAGAGGCTTCGATGAAATGACCTACAGCAGTGTATCTATCCAGAATGTAGGGCTTGCCTACGCTATAAAAGGTCACAACACATCCTGCCAGCAGGATACCCTTTGTGTGCAGCATAAATTTAATTGGTCAGTATTTGGAGGATATTATGGAGAATACCTGAGCAGCATCAAAGAAGCCGATGGAGAGTACGATGCAAATTCAGGTTACTACGTAGGATTTGCAACCCTTGGTACAGCCATATCAGCAAAAGGATGGAGCATTCCACTTACAGTATCATTACCGGTTTTTCAATACATGAATGGAGATCAGAACATGGCAGGCTACCGCATAAGAATAGGCATTTTGAAAAAGTTTTAAATTGAAACAGTGGGTAACTTAATGAATAGAAATAGGTTTTTTTAAGGAGTTACCCACGTTTCTTAGAATAATAAATTTTAAACGGTTTAACATGATACAGTAGATAACCCGAATGACTTAAAATTGAGTAGATAACCAACGTTTCGGTGATTGTGGATGATCGCATTTAACTATGATGAATAACTATAAAAAATAGTCAATGAAAATTACAACTATAATAGCCCTCATAAGTACTATTCTTTTTACAGCTTGCAAAAAGAATAACACTGGTGGAAATGTAACAGTAAACATTTCTACGGCACATCATGGAAAACCAATATCATTCACTAAAGTCTATATAAAATATGGTGCTTCGGAATTTCCAGGATTTGAAACAAGTGCATATAATACAGTACAAACAACCGACGTAGATGGAAAAACGACGTTCAGTAACCTTCTTTACGGCGATTACTATTTTTTTGGAGAAGGATATGACACAGCAGTTCAGGCTACTGTCAGGGGCGGAATAAAACTAAGCGTTCCATTGAAACAACGGAAAAATAATTTCACAATGGATTTACCAATTACTGAATGATATGAAAACACATCTGCAAAAATCTAAATATCTGCGAGCAATGTTTTTGTTAGTACTCATAAATATAATTTATTCTTGCACAAAGGATAAGGCAGCAATTAGTTATGAAGGTACCGGATTTCCTAATGAAGTAGCTAAGGTCATCATTCCCAAATGCGCCACTTCAGGTTGTCACAATGATGCAAGTAAGGGAGGTGCGGCCGGTTTATCTCTGGTATCCTGGGATGCGCTGTTTGAGGGCAGCAATGGTGGCGCTGTTACCATACCTTACAGACCCGACCTAAGTACACTCATTTATTACATCAATTCTTATCCCGAGTACGGTACTATACAATTAATTCCTAAAATGCCGCTCAGTTCTGCTGCGCTTTCCAACAGTGAAGTAAAAACATTACATGACTGGATTTTAAGCGGTGCACCAAATGTGAAAGGTTTTGTGAAATTTACAGACAATCCCAATCGCAAAAAATTCTATGTATCAAACCAGGGGTGCGATATTGTTACAACATTTGATGCAAAAACAATGTTAGCCATGAGTGTAACCACTGTTGGCAAGATGAATGGCGTGATAGAGGCACCGCATTTTATAAGAGTATCGCCCGATAATCAGTACTGGTATGTATCTTTTTTGGGAGCTGGTGTATTGCAAAAGTACAGGACTGCTGACAATACATTAGCAGGTGAGGCAAATATAGGTCCTGGAAGCTGGAATACATTCGCACTCACCTCAGATGGAAAATATGCCTATGTAGTGGATTGGTCGAATAGTGGTAAAATTAAACAAGTTCAAACAGATAGCATGCTGGTAAAAAATATGATCAGCGGCCTCGTATATCCTCATGGATCGGCTCTCGACCAAACAAACGACACGCTCTTTGTCACGTCTCAATTAGGTAATTATCTATTCAAGATCCCCACAGATTTCAGTTCCTATGAACAAATTGTTTTAGATAATTCCGGTATTGCTAATAATACTTCCAGCCTTGATCCTCATGAAATCATAATGAGTCCGGACTATTCAAAATATTTTGTCACTTGTCAGAAATCAAATGAAATTAAAGTAGTAAATAGGGCTGGTATTGTAATTGCATCAATACCCGTTGGTGATACACCACAGGAAATGGCTATTTCAACATCTAAAAACTATTTATTTGTTTCGTGTATGGAGGATATCACAACATTTGGTAATACAAAACGAGGTTCTGTATATATTATAAATCTCAATACCCATTCAGTTATCAAATCAATATATACAGGTCACCAACCTCACGGTATCATGGTAGATGAACAAAATAAAAGAGTTTATGTAACAAACCGCAATGTAACTCAAGGAGGCCCTTCGCCTCACCACGCATCATTATGTACAGGGCAGAATGGATATGTAACCACTATTGATCTAAACACATTACAATTACTGTATGATTATAAAGCGGAAGTATCAGTCGATCCCTATGGCTACTCAATAACACATTAATATGAAACTACATTTTAAAATACCTTGTGGATTGAACACGCATTTTGAAAAAGAATTGTTATTGTCGAAAAATCAATTTGCATTAGGTAACTTATCGTTAAGCTGGCGACATTTAGAGCGTGCGCATATTCTAGGCCAAGCCTGGCCGATTCAGCATACTAAAGCCCATTGGAAAATGATGGTATTTGCTTTCAGGATTAAGAATACTAGGGAGATTTTCGGACAGATACCTCGCCTTTTAGTGGGTGGTGTTAAATCGTTTGTTGGCGAAATTCCTGTCGGAAATACTGGCGAAGCCAATGTGCCTCCCCTTAAACCAATGGAAATACCTGAAGACCTTATTCAAATTATAAAAACTTACCAATCATGAAAACAAAAAACACTACAGTAATTATTTTTGCCGTATTATTTACATTAACGGCTATCACTCTAGGTTATATTGCACTCGGCCTACTGCCAGCTTTTATATTTACTTTCGGTTATTTGGGAGGCCTTATCATCTGGCTCGGCAACTTCTCCAGTCCTTCATTCCGGCAAATTGCATGGCCGTATTTTACAACCCTTGCTTTGTTTGTGTTGCACAAGATTGAGGAACGAAAAATGGATTTCTTTCCTGCTCTTTCAAAAATTACCGGAGTACCTGTACCCGATGCAACATCAGTGCCTGCAATCCTTCTTTATTCAATCGCTGCAATATGGTTGGTAATACCTTTTTTGGTATGGAAACGTTATAAATTCGGCTATTTTCTCGCATGGACATTTTTTGCATCTATGGGAATTACCGAATTAGCTCATTATATATTGCCTTTTTTTACCAACGAGCCTTATGGCTACTTTCCTGGCATGTGGAGCGTAATAGTGTTAGCACCTGCTGCGTGGTGGGGCATGTATAAATTGTCAGGAAAATAGAAAGAATGGCACATAATTATAAAAAAAGAACCAAACCAAAAAATGATCTGTCTGCTAATGTGGAGAGTAGTACAGGTAAAAAGAATAGAAAGATCATCAGGTATTCGTTGATCACTCTCGCCCTCGCTCTCTTTTTGTTTGGCGTGTTCATGAACATGCGCATCGCACAACACATGCTCCACAAACACAAACACCACAAAATTCACAAGACAAAATAAATAAGCAAATGAACCTTAGATTAGAAATAGAACTCATGGAATTATTGCTGTTACAACTCTTTGCGTTTGTAATGTTTGGTCGTTTTGAAGTAGAAACGTGCGCACCACGCTGTATCTTAAAATGGATGATCATTTACTTAATAACCATATGTGTGTATTACTGGTTTGATCATTGGGCAACTCTCGTACCTGTCTTGACAACTGTTCCCGGCTCTATCTATCATGTCATTTGGTGTAAAAAAACGGTATCCATCCATTAAAAACAACTCCAAGGAAAAAGTACTATCAGTTGAGAGAATGGCAGTGGGAGACGTAAATTTATACTACACAGTTTCAACTATAATGCACTCTGCGGCCTTTGGACTAATATTTATCTCTTTCTTCTGGCAAACAAGGACAATAGAATTATCAAATTCCTCAATAAGTTTGATGTAAATAGCAGCACCTATAATTAGCCCGTGCTTTTCCAAGTACTTTAAAAAGGTCGTGGAATGGTCTGTTACACCCATTACAATATACTGACTTTTTACTTTTGCCTCTGACAATTTAATGAAATTACTTTTTCGGATTTTACCTTTTTCATCCGGTATTGGGTCGCCGTGTGGGTCAAAGCTCGGATTCCCCATAAGCTCGGCAAGTTTATTAATGAGCCTTTCATTATTCACATGTTCTAGCTCTTCCGCAATCGCATGTACTTCGTCCCAGCCAAAACCCAACACCTTCGCCAAGTATGTTTCCCACACCCGGTGGCGACGCACAATATCTAGGGCCATTTTTGCACCGGTATTCGTTAGACGCGAACCATACGATTTTTCATACACAACATACTTTAGCTCATGAAGCTTGCGCAACGCTTCAGTTACTGAAGCTGGGTTAATACTGAGTTTATCGGCTAGCTTTTGGTTGGTAACTATTGCTGTATTACCGGATGATAGATTATAAATGTTCTTTAGGTAATTCTCGATAGTTTCAGTTCTCATAAATTTATTTTTAGGTATACCAAAAATAATAATTATAGTTTATTAAAAACAAATCAACTTTGTTTAAAATTATAAAATGAGAAAAATTCATATAGTGGGCATGTGCTTTGTGATACTGCTCGGTAGTATAAGTGCCTGCAAGAAACTGCTTCCAAAAGCCCCCAAGGACGATGAAATACTCGATGGCCCAATCGAAGGCCTAACAGGCGAACAGAAACAGCGCTTCTTACGAGGAGATATTGCGTTCAACGACGACGTATTTACAGTGCAAAAAGGTTTAGGCTCAATTTTCGTATCTACAAGTTGTGGCAGTTGCCATGCAGGTGATGGGAAAGGTCATCCCTTTACAACGCTGGTTCGCTTTGGGCAAACAGATAGCACGGGTAATCACTTTTTAGATCAGGGAGGTCCTCAGTTACAGAACAGGGCAATTCCAGGGTATATCCCAGAACAGATACCATTCGGCGCTACGTTTTCTAAATTTACGCCGCCTGCAAACACAGGGCTTGGATTTATTGAACTGGTTTCCGATGCTGATATCCTCGCGATGGCCGATCCGGCTGATGCCGATGGCGATGGCATTTCCGGTGTAGCGCAATGGTGCTACATGGCTCCGTACATTATTCCGCATGCCAATGCAGTTTCACTTGGAGGTAAATACATTCACCGCTTCGGTAAAAAAGCAGGAGCTTATAATCTACTTAATCAAACAGCTAACGCCTACAATCAGGATATGGGTGTTACTTCAGTTTACGCACCATACGATGTGTACAGTGGATTGGAAATTGATCCCGAAATCCCTTCCTCAACGCTTCATGATGTGGTATTTTATCTCCAAACATTAAAAGCACCCATTCAAAGAGATCAGAATAAAGTGGAAGTACTTGCTGGTAAAAACACCTTTATACAGATTGGTTGTGAAAAATGTCATAAACAAACTTTAAGAACCGGTTATTCGCCTGTTGAAGGCTTGTCCAACAAGGATTTTCATCCCTACACTGACCTGTTGTTACACGATATGGGCGTTGGACTCGATGACGGCTACACCGAGGGTAATGCAAAAACGTACGAATGGCGAACACCTGCCCTTTGGGGTTTAGGTCTATCAAAAAGTTCTCAAGGCGGACACTATTTCCTCCTACATGATGGCAGGGCGAACAGTATTGAGCAAGCCATTTATCTGCACGGAGGGGAAGCCCAGTCAAGTAGCAACGCGTTCCAAACTTTGACAAATACCGATAAACAGAACCTTCTTACTTTCCTGGAAAGCTTGTGATTATGAACCGAAAAGAATTTATTAGAATATGTAGCGGTTCCTGCCTTGGCTTGCTGGGTATATCGCTCTTATCGCAAAGCTGCAAAAGCACTCACTATGTTCAGACAACCTTAACCGATAATCGGCTACAGATTAACATGTCAGAATTTGTAGCGGTCAGCGACAATAAAACATTTTACCGAAAATATATTATCGCTAAAACCGACAATCTTCAATACCCAATTGTTATTTACCGTAATACTGATAACAGTTTCACGGCACTCTTGCTGCGCTGCACTCATCAGGGCATTGAACTTAACGTGAATGGCGATCTTATTACGTGCTCGGCACATGGCAGCGAATTTGGAAAAACCGGTGAGGTTGTAACCGGCCCTGCCGAACAAAAGTTAAAATCGTTCCCAGTAATAGTGGGTGAGCAATATCTATACATCAACCTATAGGCATATGAAAAAAACAACCATTCTCTTCTTTTTTCTATTGAGGCTTTATGCTGCCAATGCGCAAAAAGATAGCGCCTTTTTAACGCGCATCCCTACTGATACTGCAACTATTAAGTTAAACATGGACGCCGTCTATAACCGACCCTTCATACAAGTGGGAAAGCTGCCAGTGGCTTTGGGTGGATATGTAGAAGCAAACACAAGCTACTTTGGCACCGACGGGGTAACAGAGTGCCTATCCTTTCAGATTCCGCGCTTGACCTTATTCCTTTCATCTACCATTAAAAGGCGAATTAAGTTTTTATCCGAGATAGAATTCGAAGAAGGAGGCAGAGAAATATCCATTGAGTTTGCCTCTATGGATATTGAATTTCATCCCCTCTTCAATTTCCGTGGCGGCATTATCATGAATCCTATTGGCGCATTCAATCAAAACCACGATGGGCCTAAATGGGAATTTATCAGCCGTCCAATCTCAGCAACACAGATCATTCCATCAACCTGGAGCAATGTCGGCTTTGGCATCTTCGGTAAATACGCTAAAAGCAATGTAGTATGGGCTTATGAGTTTTACCTCACCAATGGATTTGATGATCGGATTATTGCCAACGATCAAAATCGCACCTGGCTTGCTGCAAGTAAACAAAATCCGGAACGCTTTGAAGAAAGCTTTAATGGAGTTCCCTTAGTAACAGCTAAAACAGCATTAAGACACAGAAAAATTGGCGAACTAGGTTTATCATGGATGGGTGGTGTATATAACAAGTTTGAAGAGGATGGTTTAGAGCTCGACAAAAGAAGAAGAGTCGATCTCTTCGCGATTGACTTTAATACCACTATTCCAAAAATAAAAACCTATATCAATGCTGAATGGGTTTGGGCAATGGTGGATGTTCCGCAAACATACACGCAGCAATTTGGTAACAGGCAGCAAGGCGGTTTCATTGACATTGTGCAGCCTCTCATCAAAAGAAAAATACTGGGTTGGGAAAACAGTACTTTTAATGTAGCGCTAAGAACAGAATATGCCGATTTTAATGTAGGCACCTTTAAAGAAACCGGTGGTAATATTTCAGATCAAGTTGTAGCAATTGTACCTGGGATTAGCTTCCGTCCATCACAACAAACTGTTATCCGTTTCAATTACCGCTATCATTGGCAAACCGATATTTTGGGAAATCCCGCATCCAGAATGGCCGGCTATCAGTTTGGCTTCTCAACGTACTTTTAAAGCTATTCATCTACAGGTGCATCATGTTAGTTAATTAAACAAATGGCTACATTTATATTTTGAAAAAAGTGCATCAAGTCTTTGGATAGTAATAGATGAAAAGCCTTGCTCATCTTGAAAATAGCTTTTTCCTTTTTGCATAATAAAAAACATATTATAGCACCCCAACTTGACCAGGCGATTACGCAACCTTGGTGGCAACGCCAAAATAAGACGTGGATCATAGAATGCTTCCCTATGCTTGATAGGAATTTCTACACTAAGGCGCTCAAGTTCAATTAAACTTGTAAGAAACGTAATTTTATCCGTAGCATAATCCATAAATTGTTTGCATGATCTTCGGCTTATGTAAATGGAAATCCCCTCGTAGTTATATACAAATGGCTTGTATTGGTGCTGGAGTGCCGCTTGTTCCAGCGGACTCAGGATGTGTTTTAAATCTTCGCTCAGGATGCCTCTTTTTACAGAAGTGAGCATTTGCGGTGGGCCTTTTTTTAAAGTTTTTTTCATAGGTAGTTGATTTTTGAATTAATAATCCGCCCAATCAACCGGCTTAATGAAAAATTATTTAGTAAATGCCGTTATCTTTTCCTTACAAATCTGCTCTGTTAAGCTGCGGAGCAATTTAACGCGTTCGCTTAAATATTCCAGGTCTTCTTTTGTAATCTTATACTCTGCCTTATACCGAGCATCTACATACGCTTTTTTAAGTAGTGTAAACCGTATGCGCTCCTCGTACGTAGCTTTTGGAAATACTTTTCCAAACTCAATGTTAATGGCTTTGGCCAGCCAGCCTAAAATTTCAATATCGTGCGTTTTTGGTTTGTAGCCTGTAAATACTAACTGTATAGCGCCGTAATACCTTTCAGTAGCTTGGTGTAATTGAAAGGCTGCTTCTTTCCAGTATTCTTTTGAGAAGTTAAATTCAAATGTTTCAAAAAAACGATTGGCACTCACATACCACTGATCAAAATCTTCCTGCGCCTTTGCTTGTAATTCAGCGGGTACCATATCTCGCTTATCTGCCAATTGGTAGCGGCTGGTATTAAACAATACAACTCCTTCGCGCTTAATGTCGCCAAAAAAGTAATTGCCCTCGCGCAACGCTTCGTTCACAAACTCAATCCCATGAAAAATGGGGTGAACCGGTGTTTGCAGCTTTAGCTCATCCAACCTTTGCGTAACGGCCTGCAAAAAGCTATCGGCATTGGCTTTGCCATTGGTACTGGTAATGATCAGCAAATCGTAATCCGATTTGTATTCGTAAGTAGTACCATTCTCCACATACTTATCCTCCACCCAATTGCCCCTAGCATACGATCCGTACAAAATCACCATTTCCACCTCGGCATATTTTGGCACCAAAGCAGCCACAATAGCCTTTAATTCGGACTGCTTGTGTTCAGGAAGGTGAGATAAAGAAGTTTTCATTTAGTAGGTAAAGATAACAGAATTTCTGAGCCTGAAAAGTAAAAACTAGGAGGGATGTTAACAGGGAAATTAACAGTGAGTTTTCCCAATTTAACAGAATTTCTTCAAGCTTGGTTTTAATAGATTTCAAGAGAATACATAGTCAATTAAGTACCTGAAATCTTTCATGTTCCATAACTTATAAACCTATATAAACTTGGAACTTTGCCTTTTTTTTCTTTAATTTTGTGTAAAAATTTGTAGCACATGAGCAAAAGTAAGCCACGACCGAATAACGGGCCAAGTACGACTGGAAAGCCATCAGGCGGAGGACGAGGAAATAACCCACCAAAACCTAAAAAGTAATTGAGGGCTGGATTTTTCCAGTCCTTTTTTGTTTTATGCTTTACTTTTCTTTTTTGTATGCTTATAATTATTAAAAAACTAATTTATGGAAGAAGTAATTGATTTTGTATTAATAAGACTATATAACGATGATGATAATAAAATAGATTTTTCTATTCTTAAATCGCAGGTAAAGGAAACACTTGGGTTTGATTTGGAGGGAGAGCCGGGAAAGTCATTAATAAAAACACTAATGTTAAATGATTTTTGTACTCAAACCTATTTCTTTGGTCAACCTGTCTTAGAATTGACAGTAAACGGTAAAAACATAATAAACAAATATAAATCGTATTCAAATTATATGGAGAACGAAAAGAAAAGAGAGAGAAATATTTTAAATAAAATTCAGGAACGAATTTTTGAAACCTTTAGAAGACAAAAAGCAAGACCTAATCACATCGTAATGATAAGAGTGTTTCGTTTTAGTGTTATACCTGAATTATCTCCACCGGAGCAGGATAAATTTAACGAGGCTGCACATGAACTTGTCGAGCAAGGATATATTTTGTATGAAAATGATCCACTTGAGTGTTTTCGCCTTACTGAAGAGGGATATAAGCGTATCTATAACCAAGACGTTTTAATTGAGGAAGAAACGGCTGTCAAGATTGACGAACTACCAACCGTTGTTATCCTTACTGCTATTGAAGAAGAATATGTTGCCGTAAGTAAGCATCTCATTAATTTGAACTTAGAAAAAAGAGAAGGAACAATTTATCAAAAAGGCATTTTTTCTTATAAAGGTATAAATATAGCAAATGTTGTTATAAGAGAGTGTGGAGATAGGAATGTTAACGCATCTCAGGAAACAGAAAGAGCGATTAACAATTTTAAACCAGGTTGTATGCTTTTTGTAGGGATTGCTGGTTCTGTTAAACCAGAGGATTTTAGTCATGGAGATGTTATTTTTCCTACCAAAATTTGCTATTACGAGGGAGGGAAAGCAGAAAAAGATGAATTTAAAGTAAGACCTGATTGCATACATCCTAATTATGACTTAGAAGAATGGGCAAAATATGGAAGGAAAAGCCATGAATGGAAAAATTTCATTTTAAACAAATCCGATAAGACTGATAAGGTAAAAGCTGGTATTGGTGTGATTTCGTCTGGAGAAAAAATTCTTGAACATATAAAATCTGAACTTGGCAAACTAATCAAAAGCGGCTATAACGACACCGCCGTTATTGAGATGGAAGGATATGGCTTTGCCAGAGCTGTTATGAGGCAAGGTTTTGAGAAAAAAATTCAATATGGAGTAGTTAGAGGCATTTCAGATATAGTTGAACTCACAGATGCAGAAGGTGAAACGGTTAACAGAAGACCTGCTGATGCAAAACAACTTGCAGTAGAAAATGCCGCAGCTTTTGCATACTGGTTGATTTACAAATTATATGATGAAACGCCGAATGTAAAAGTGTCTGAAGCAAAGCCGGCGGTGAAAGTAAAGTCGAGCCTAGAAGAGCTGGAAGAAAAAAAGATAAGATTATCAGTTAAGCCCAGATTAGCTATGAACGGAGGCTCCTCACGAGGGTATGAAGGGGAGCTGCAACTTGATTTGCTTAATAAAGGTCAAAGGGCAAGTCTGAAAAACTTTCGGGTCATTGAAGGCGATGTATATCTACACAATGAGCATTTGCCTTATGAGTTGGAAAAAGATGCAAATCGAAAAATATTTCTAAGAACTAAAGACAGAGCTAATTCAAACGTGGCTTCATACAAATTGGAAATTGAGTATGAAGATGCTTTGGAGTTTAAATACATCAGTACTATTGAAGGTACAGGTGCAAAATGTAAATTAGTTGACACAAAAGAGTTATAAAAATATGATAAATGTAACAAAATCATTAGACTGGATTTTACAAATTGAAAATCCATCCGACTATAAAGTAATATTGGAGAGGCATGTAATTGACAACGCAGATCTTGAATTATTAAAAGTTGAAGGAGAATATCACTTTTCATCTTCAACTCCTATCATTAGGGGTGCTCAAACGCACAAGGAACTGAATTTTCAGGAGGCTGACAATATTGTATTAATAAAAGACGAACGCAAATTGTATATTAATGGCAATCATTTTTTAGTTAGTAATATTGCTTATGATGGGGACAATATGCGGAAAACAATTAAAGGCTCAATTTCTGCTTTCAGATCATCGAGTGATCTTATGGTTTTTGATAATAAATATTTGCGAATGGTATTGCCCCTAACTAAAGGTAAAATCAATATGTATAGCTTTCAGGGGAAGCATTTAGATACTACAGACCATCGGGGAGTCATATACATTCCTGTTACAATATCCGGTAAGGTGTATCGATTTTACACTTATAAATATGGAGAAAAAGAATTTGTTGTCCTGGATTCTGAAACCTCGTGCAATTTAATAGATTTTAGAAAAGTTACTTACAATATCCTTTTAGCTTACGGCTTCATAAAAGGTAACTTTTTCTCCGATGAGTGTTATGTGCTCGCTTTTGATGAGCCAAACATGGTAGTTCCCCAAAACATTAATTATCACTCTACCAGATCGACACTACTGACAGGACAGGGAGTACATACATCAAACCCTTTTTCCGTTTACCATGACTTAGATTTTGAACGTGATGAAAATTACGCTATAAAAAAAGAAATTCAAGATAAACTATATGAAGGTGTAACATGTTTCCCTGTGGAATCATTTTCAAAACTTGTTGAAGCATTTTACTTACATGAAAAATTGCAGAGAGCTGTAGTACTTTACATTCATGGACATTCTTCAACACTTGAAATGCGACTTCCTAATTACTATGTTGCATTAGAGGCAATTACGGCACAAATATGTAAGATAAAAGAAGAAGGTAAAAAAGAGAACTTAAGCCCAATAAAACATGACGATGTGGCAAAAAGCTTCATAGATAAGGTGAAAAGTCTTGCGAAAAATGCAAAAGCCGAATCAGGTTTGAATGATACGGATTTTGATATGGATATCCTTGAAAAAAATATTTTTAAATTAAATGCTCCACCTAATGCTGATAAATTAGGTAAAGCATTCAGTTTAGTTGGTTTTGATCTTAATACAATTCCAGACAGCAAAAAAGTCCTGAATGATAGAAACATGTATTTACACGGAAGCTTTTCCGTGCATGCTGATGACGAAAAGACTTTTCAGACCGCATTACATACAGGTTTAAGATTGCATTTTATGATAGCGGTTTTACTATTGAAATATTGCGGATTTTCAGGTAAGATTATTAATTACGCGTCGTTATGGAAGCACATAACCAAAAAAGAAATCGATGAAGAAAGATTAATTATGATATAAGTTTTAAAATAGATTAGTTGCCTTTAAGGTGCTCATTATCAACTATTTTTATCAAATCTGTTACAAATTGGTTCGAAATCTTGATCTTCTTGCCCGCAGAAAAAAGGTCCTGAATTCAGGACCTTTTTTATTTTTACTGCAAGCGCATCCTTCAAAGAGTGGGCGATGCTGGTTTAGAATCAGTGTCGCGGTTTAAATTGCGCGATTTCCACTGTTGTCAGCGATACTAAAACATTTTTCTAAATTTGTAGCCATAAATTTTCAGAAAATGGATAGACTTGGCCCAATCATGATCATTGAGGACGACCCGGATGATCAATTTATGTTTCAGGATGTTTTTAAAGCGCTTAATTATGAAAACGAGATCGTTTTTTTTGAAGATGGGCTTTCTGCCCTGCAATACCTGACTGACACGGCCATCAAGCCCTTTATTATCTTTTCGGATATCAATATGCCAAAGCTAAACGGACTTGAATTGCGGGAAAAAATTCATGAGAACGAAGATCTGCGTTTAAAATCCATTCCCTATTTATTTTTCTCTACCACTGCCGAACAAAAATTTATAATTGAAGCTTATTCCAAGTCGGCCCAGGGCTTTTTTATCAAGCCATCGTCATTCACAGAATTAAAAGAGGTGATAGATTTAATACTGAAGTATTGGCTGAAGTGTGCGGCGCCCAAATACGTAAAATAGGATGATGTATAGCCGTGCGGACTAACGGGCAAAATGGAAACCAAAAAGAGTAAAACCACTTTTAACGTCTTTTCCGCTAAAGTACGGGTATCGGCAGTCGCTGAGATACCTTCATCGAAAAAGAAAGGCTATCAATCCGATAGCCTTTTCTTCTTATATCTCATTATTTCTTAATTTTAGTCGGTCTATTCTTCAAAGATGAGAAAGTTACGCTGTCTGTTTTTTCCTTTGTGAAATCGCCGTCGGATATCAGGGAAGTTGCCAGGTTGTTTCTCAAGCTTGGCTTCATCGGCTTCGGAGGCCCTGCCGTGCATATTGCCATGATGGAGGAGGAAGTGGTGAGGAAGCGCAGATGGTTTTCGCAGGAGCATTTTCTGGATCTTGTTGGTGCAACGAACCTTATTCCTGGCCCGAACTCAACCGAAATGGCGATGCATTGCGGACACGAGCGGGCAGGCCGATGGGGATTAATAGTTGCCGGAGTGTGCTTTATTTTTCCTGCGGTTCTGATAACCGCTCTATTTGCCTGGGCTTACCGGCAATACGGTAAGCTCCCGGAAGTTGAGCCTTTCATTTATGGAATCAAGCCTGCTATCATGGCCGTGATCGTGGCACTGATGATCTCGCTGGGTAAAAAAGCCCTGAAGACCATCGAATCGGGAGTGATCGGAGCAATGGCGGCAGTGCTTGCACTTTTAGGGTTTAATGAAATCTACCTGTTATTCGGAGGCGGCCTGCTCGGAGTTATGCTGTACCTTGTCAGAATTAAAAGCAATCGTGTGAACAGCGTGGCGCCTGTTCTGTTATTCTCCAATGTATTCTCAACGTATCATCTTAACATCTTTTGGATGTTTCTCAAAGTTGGCTCAATCCTGTATGGTAGCGGCTATGTTCTGTTTGCCTTTCTGGACGCAGAACTTGTGAAAACGGGGATGTTGAGCAAGCAGGAATTACTGGATGCTATTGCGGTAGGGCAATTCACACCGGGACCTGTTTTTTCTTCGGCAACATTCATTGGCTGGCAGATCGGAGGATGGCAAGGTGCAGCGCTCGCAACCATTGCAATTTTTTTACCCTCTTTCCTATTCGTGATCCTGTTAAATCCTGTAATTCCCGGATTAAGACGGTCAAAAGTCATGTCTGTATTTTTAGATACGGTGAATGTGGTTTCCGTTGCCTTAATACTTTCGGTTTGTGTCGGAATGGGGAGGGCCGCGATAAGCGATTGGAAAACTATACTAATTGCCGTTCTGGGATTTATCGTATCGCTGAGATTTAAAACACTCAACAGCGCCTGGATAATTATCGGAGGAGCTGTTGCAGGCTATTTTCTTTTTTTGCTGCCTTTTTAAAGGTCCGTGAAGCATTGAAATGTTGTATATTAGTCAATGTATCATTATGATTTCAGTGATTTGTTTTTCATTTATCGGGAGGCCCGGAAGCTGGTTTTTACGGATAGGGCAAGCCACTTTATCCATGAGGATCAGCCCAAACTCGTGATAAAGGAAATTACCTCGCTGCTGAAGCGCTTACCTTCTGATAAAGGGGCAATGACAACTCCGGATGCTTTTTATCCCTGACGGATCAGGTAATCCGGCGAATGCCAAAACGTTCCTCCTTTTCAGACCGCTTGTCAAAAGCGGGAAAGTTTTTAATTTTATGCTATGGAAAATCTTAGCCAGATCTCGGAATTTAAAAGCTCACCCGAATTGGTAGAACAGCTGTATAAGTTCAGCACCCGGAAAAACTACGAGGCAGGAAGCGTCATTCTGAATGAAAATGCCAATATCCGTGCGATCCCCATTGTCACCCGGGGTGTCTTAAAAGTAATCCGCACCGAAGAAGACGGAAGAGAGATTCTGCTTTATTACATCCGTGCCGGTGAAAGCTGTATCATGTCCTTCCTCGGTGGCCTGCATAACGAAACGAGCAAAGTGAAGGCAGAGGTGGAGGAAGACGCGGAGATCCTGTTTTTACCGCTGGATAAGGTTTCCCTGTTCATCAAAGAGTATCCGGAATGGCTGGATTATATTTTCCGGCTCTATCACAAGCGGTTTGAGGAGCTGCTTGAAATTGTAAATGCCATTGCGTTCAAGAAAGTAGATGAACGCCTTTTGAGTCTGCTAAAGAAAAAATCTGAACTTGTAAAATCCTCTACCATACAAATTACACATGAGCAGCTCGCTAATGAGCTGGGTACTGCACGGGTGGTGGTTTCCAGGCTGTTGAAGCAGCTCGAGGAACATAAAATGGTTGCGCTGGGCCGTAACAAAATTACCTTATGTAACTAAAGTAGCTGTACAGCTTTCGGTCTTCCTGCAATTTTGCGGCAGTAATTCGCAAGCGTATGTACATTGCCGGCTATTCTGCATCTGTTCTTATCGGTATATCTTTGGGGCTTATCGGCGGTGGCGGCAGCGTGCTGACTGTTCCTGTGCTGGTATACCTCTTTCATATTGATGCATTGCTGGCAACATCCTATTCACTTTTCATCGTCGGTACAACCAGCGTTGTAGGCTCCATTTCCTATCTGAGGAAACAGCTGGTGGATGCTCCTACCGTTGCTTTTTTCGGTATCCCTTCGGTTATGGCGGTGCTGCTTACACGGGCCTTCATCCTGCCGTATATCCCGGCTGAAATCGTTGAGCTGGGCAGCTTTATCGTCACCAAAGATATGTTGCTGCTGCTGTTTTTTGCAGTGTTGATGGTCGTTGCATCCTACAGCATGATCAGAAGCAGCCAAAAGCAGGCGTCGACCCATAGGCATGTTAACCGGGTTTCGGTAGTTTTTCAGGGGATACTTACGGGCCTGATCACCGGCCTCATAGGCGCCGGCGGCGGTTTTCTGATCATCCCCGCTTTGGTGAACCTGCTGAAGATCCCTATGAAAACAGCCATTGGGACCTCGCTTGTCATTATATCCATCAACTCCTTATCGGGCTTTTTGTTTTCACTTCGCCATAGTCCTGTCGACTGGCCGTTCCTGCTTGGCATAGCCGCCATTGCGGTGCTGGGGATCCTGATAGGAAGTTACCTTTCAACCAAGGTGGATGGTAAAAAGCTTAAGCCTGCCTTTGGCTGGTTCATCCTGGTGATGGGAATTTATATCCTCGTTAAAGAAATTTTCATAAAATAAGGCTTATGTAACAAAAGTAGCTGTTGCACAAAAATGAAGCCTGCACCTTTGCAGCATCAATTAACCACAAACCTATATACGATGAAAGTAGAACAAATTTATACCGGATGCCTGGCACAGGGCGCTTACTACATCAGCTCTAACGGAGAGGCTGCCATTATTGATCCTTTGCGTGAAACAGAGCCCTATCTGAAAAGATTGGAAAAAGATAAGGTCATTCTGAAATATATTTTTGAAACCCATTTCCATGCCGACTTTGTAAGCGGGCACCTGGACCTGGCTAAAAAAACGGGAGCGGCTATTGTTTACGGCCCTACTGCAAAGCCGGAATTTGAGGCGATCGTGGCAAAGGATCACCAGCTTTTCGAAATCGGGAAGCTAAGAATCAAAGTGCTGCATACGCCGGGCCATACGATGGAAAGCTCCTGCTTCCTGCTGATCGACGAGCAAGGGAAGGAAACAGCGTTGTTCAGCGGAGATACATTATTCCTGGGGGATGTTGGGCGACCCGACCTTGCTCAAAAGGCAGCTCACCTCACGCAAGAGGAGTTGGCAGGGCTTCTTTACGACAGTCTTTATACAAAAATACTTCCCCTGGCGGATGATATCACGGTATACCCCGCCCACGGAGCGGGCTCGGCCTGTGGGAAGAATATGATGAAAGAAACCGTAGACACGCTCGGGAATCAGAAGAAGGTGAATTATGCGCTGAATCAGCCGGACAAAGCTTCTTTCGTCAAAGCGGTCCTCGATGGTTTGCTGCCGCCGCCTGCTTATTTCGGGATGAATGTTGCCATGAACAAAAAGGGATATGATAGCTTCGACGAGGTCCTGCAACATGGCACCAGGGCGCTGAGCGTGAAAACGTTTGAGGCGATAGTTGAGAATTCGGGAGCTGTGATACTGGATACGAGAACCAGCGGCAGCTTTGCAGCAGGGTTTATCCCGCAATCGGTGAATATAGGATTGGACGGCGATTTTGCACCTTGGGTAGGAACACTCATTGTGGATGTGAATCAGCCGGTGTTACTGATTGCGGAGGAAGGTAAGGAAGGAGAGGTCGTCACCAGGTTAAGCAGGGTTGGCTTCGACAAGGTGCTTGGATATTTACAGGGAGGTATCGAAGCCTGGAAAAAGGCAGGAAAAGAGCTGGATACCATAAAACAGATATCTGCTGAAGCCTTTGCAGAAGAAGCAAAGGCCGGTGACGGAAAAATTATCGATGTGCGCAAAGAAAGCGAATACGCAGCCGAGCATGTGGAGGGCGCTTATAGCCGTCCGCTTGCTTATATCAACGACTGGATTAAAGACATCAACCCCGCAGAGCACATTTACCTGCATTGTGCAGGGGGCTATCGCAGCATGATAGCGGCAAGTATCCTGCAGGCAAGGGGCTACAGGAATTTTACGGAAGTGGCCGGCGGATTCAATGCCATCGCCAAAACCGATGTTCCCAAAACCAATTTTGTGTGTCAAAGTAAATTACTTAATTAATCATAATCCTCTAATACCTGAACCTATGTTTGGAATCATCAAAAAACTGTTTGCTTCAGCTGATAATTCTCAGCTGGCAGAGGCAATCCGCAGTAAAGCCACCTTTCTTGTGGATGTGCGCACACCCCCGGAGTTTGCGGGTGGAAGCGTGAAGGGGGCTGTCAATATCCCTTTGGATAAATTGTCCGCTCATTTGGGCAAATTCAAAGGAAAGGAGAATATCGTGGTTTTCTGCAGAAGTGGTAACCGCAGCAGCCAGGCCAAGCATATCCTGGAGCGGAATGGCTTTAAAAATGTGATCAACGGAGGCACCTGGCAGCAGGTGCAGCAGCTGCAAAATGAAATAACCACCAAGCGTATTTAATTGAAGAGCAAATGATCTTACCTGAAATTTTCTATTCTACGTTTACCAATACTTGCCCTCGCTGCCATAAAGGAAAAGTATTTAAGAAAAACAATCCGTACAATTTAAAGCATATTTCTGATATGAATGAGCAATGCAGCTCCTGCGGATTGATGTATGAGCGGGAGCCGGGTTTTTTCTTTGGAGCGATGTATGTCTCGTATGCGTTAATGGCAGGGTGGCTGATCATCTGGTTCCTGGCCGATCTTTTTCTGCTTCACCTGGAGGCCCTGATCCTGGCTTCAGGTATGGCGATCAGCATGATTTTAATCTCACCTCTGTTTTTCCATTGGTCGAGGCTTATCTGGCTGAACTTTTTTGTCCGTTACGAAAAAAAGTCTCTGAAAGGAAAATAACTGAAATAGAAACAGCAACAAGAACTACATTTATAAGCTACATGAATAACCTTAAAACCTATCTGAAAAACGGGGAGGGTCTTGATGAGACCAGTTTTGAAGAAGTGAACATGAAAACAAATAAATAATACATTGATATGACATTCCAGGAAATGATAAATCAGGATAAACCGGTTTTGGTTGATTTTTTCGCGACATGGTGCGGCCCCTGTAACATGATGACGCCGATTCTCGAAGACTTAAAGAAGCGGACGGGCGAGCTGGCAGACATTATAAAAATCGATATCGATAAAAATCCTCAGGCAGCGTCTACCTGGCAGGTAAGGGGAGTGCCTACGCTTCTCCTGTTTAAAAAAGGCCAGTTGCTCTGGCGGCAGTCGGGCGTTGTGCCGGTACATGAATTGGAAAAATTAATTAATGCCAATCAATAAGATATGCTTGAATTTTTAAAACAACCCTGGCCCTGGTATGTTGCAGGCCCGCTCATAGGACTTACCGTGCCGGTGCTGCTGATCATCGGAAACAAATCGTTTGGCATCAGCTCCTCCCTCCGCCATATTTGTGCAGCATGCTTGCCTGCCAACATCCCTTTCTTTAAATACGAATGGAAAAAAGAAGTGTGGAACCTTGTATTTGTGCTCGGCATATTCTTAGGAGGGATCCTGGCGGCTGTCATATTGCCGGACCCCAACCCTGTTCAGGTAAACCCCAAGCTGGCAGCTGAGCTGGCAGGTTATGGCATTACCAACTATTCGGAGCTGGTGCCTGTGGATATAATGAACTGGCATGCCCTGCTATCATTCCGGGGGATTTTTGTGACAGTGATCGGAGGTTCCCTGGTCGGCTTCGGCACGCGCTATGCCGGGGGCTGCACAAGCGGGCACGCCATCATGGGATTATCCAACCTTCAGTGGCCATCCCTTGTTGCTACCGTCTGCTTTATGGCTGGAGGCTTTGTCATGGCCAATTTTATTTTACCTGTTATACTTTCACTTTAATTGAATGAGCATGCAGAATACAGAAACTAACACCGATTTTGAAGTCCGCTCTTTGGATGCGATATGTGTGAACGAAAGCCACCTGGAGCATAAATGGTATCACAATCTGAAATACCTGCTCATCGGGCTGGTGTTTGGGGTCGTATTTGTGAAAGCGGAAATTGTAAGCTGGTTCCGTATCCAGGAAATGTTCCGTTTCCAGTCCTTTCACATGTATGGGATCATCGGAAGCGCCATAGCCGTTGGAATGCTCTCCGTATGGTGGATTAAGAAATTCAGCATAAAGACGATTTATGGCGAGCCTATCCATATTTCTGAAAAGAAATTCAGTAAAGGTCAAATCTATGGAGGATTGTTGTTTGGATTGGGCTGGGCTATCACAGGAGCTTGTCCTGGCCCTCTTTTCGCGCAGATCGGAACGGGAGCTACGGTTGTCATCGTAACCTTGCTGAGCGCTATCGCCGGTACCTGGGTATATGGCCTGGTAAGGGAAAAGCTGCCGCATTGACAAAACGTTTACAGATGCGGCCTGCAGTCGTGGCTTTGGTCTGGATATGTGCCTTTCCCCTTCATGCACAGATGCATGATAACTCATGGTTCAGGGCTACGCTAAGTATTTCCCTGAGTAAAAACCTGCAGGTTGATGCAGAGCTTCAGCACAGGAGGCAGAATGGTTTCAGCAATTCCGATATGCTGGATAAGAGCCTGATGGCATCGGCCAGAACATGGGTGCATTACCGGTACAGGCCGGATATCCGGTTCTCGGCATCGCCATTTGCCTTCTTTCTTCATCAAAAGCCAATCGTCCATGAAAGCGATGAGAAAGCCGCTTCCACTCAGGAAATCCGTTTCGCACTCGCGGCAGAGCTCCGGCACGATAGGCCGGGCCGTGTCAGCGCTTTCTACAGGGCCTCTCTGGAATACCGGCTGCTTAATAATTATCCCGCTTCCGTTATAAGGTTCAGAAACAGGCTGGGATTAACCTGTGATATACATCGGAAATTACAAATGTTCGTTTACGATGAGCTTTTTCTGAATGCAGACGGTATAAATCCCGCGCATGTGTTTGACCATAACAGGATAGCAGCGGGCTTTGCCTGTGAGATGGCACCTGCCGTTAAGCTGGAGGCAGGATATGTTTATATCAGCAGGCTCCCTTTGCAGGCAGAGGCTTTGCTTTATGAAAACAACGTGTTCGTCAGCCTCACATTCCGCTTACACCGTAACTAGTTCCTGCTTATTCCTTTTTTGAAATCAGTTTTAAAGTTTAACTTTAGCTATAAATTGAAGAAGCATGCTTACGATCGATAATTACCTGGACATCCATTACATCCGCAGGAGCAATTGGCTCAGGGCTGCGGTTTTAGGAGCAAATGACGGCATCATCTCTGTTTCCAGCATCGCGATCGGAATTGCCGCGGCCAGCTCTACGCGCGAGCCAACGGTTCTTGCTACCATTGCCGGCTTAACGGCGGGCGCCTTGTCTATGGCAGCGGGAGAGTATGTGTCGGTCAGCTCCCAGGCAGATACGGAAAAGGCGGATATCGAAAGGGAGAAGCAGGAGCTGCAGGAATCGCCGGAGCAGGAGTTAGCGGTGCTGGCGGCCATTTATGAGAGGAGAGGCCTGAAAAAAGAAACCGCCTTGCAGGTGGCTAAGGAGTTGATGGAAGTCGATCCCCTGGGCGCGCACATCAGGGATGAATTGGGAATTACGGAGATCAGCCAGGCAAAACCTTTGCAGGCTGCCCTGGCTTCCTGCGGTGCATTTTCGCTGGGTGGCGTCTTTCCCCTCCTGGTGACCCTGCTGGCCCCGGTGGCATCCATGGAATACTGGCTGTATGGCTTTACCATCGTCTTCCTCGTTATCCTGGGCGCCATTGCTGCCAAAACCGGCGGATCAGGCATCGGAAAGGCGATCATGCGCATTGTGATCTGGGGCACGCTTGCCATGGGCATCTCCGCCCTGGTCGGTTTTATCTTTGGCGTTAAGTTATAATATTATAATACAGGTGCTGAGCGGTGTATGTATCCTGTTTCCTGACACCCGATGCTCCGGCTTGTCATGATTTCGAATGCCGCACGCACAACGCCCGATTCACTTCACCTGGCTTGGCGAAATGCCGAATTTCTTTTTAAAAGCGCTGCTAAAATGTTGTAGCGACGAATAGCCCAGCCCGAAGGCGATTTCGGTGGCCTGCTTCTTTCCTTCGAGCAGGTCGTTTTTGGCCAGCTCCAGCTTTACATCGGCCAGATAGGCAAATGCCGTTTGGTTGAAGAGCTCCTTAAAACCTTTCTTAAGCTTATATTCGTTGATGCCGGCTATCCTGGAAAGCTCCACCAGGGTAGGCGGCGCAGCGGCATGTTTCAGAAGATAGTCGCGTGCAAATAAGATCCGCTCCTTATCGTAGTCGCTTTTCAGGTAGCCGGGCTTTCTCAACGACTGGTCAAAGGACTCCGCCTGCAGGACAAGCATCTCTATGGTTTTTGACAGGAAGAACATCTTCTTCAGGGAATCCGAATAGCTGCAGTTGAGAAAAGAATGGATGCAGTTCTGCAAAGGCAGATCGATATGGAGGTTGTTATCCGAGAAGGCGACAGGTTTCCCCGCAACTATCTTATCCGCAAAGCTTCGGAGAGATGCGTTGCCGTCTTTCGAAAGGGATAAAAAGGAATCTTTGGAAAACTGGATCATAAAGGATTTCATCCTCAGCTCGTCGAAGGTCATCTTTCCTTCAGCCGCAGTTCCATAGAAAAGGTTATGCTGATTGCCATTTAATTCAAACGCTTCCGCCATGCCGGCCTGGTTGATGGACGTTCTGCCCTGCAGGTTGAAATGCATCGTCACCAGTTCGCTGTCGCCTTTCCAGTCGAGCTCTGCAGGCTTTTCCAGCTGCGTTTCGGAGTACATGATCTTGATGCCGTCGAAATGCCACTGTCTTGCCTTGATCTGTCCGAAGGGGATGGTGACTTCAAAAGAATCCTCCCTGAAATCCCTGTCTGTAAAGTCGCGGGCATTAAAATCCGCCTTGAATGCGCTCTGATCGTCCTTTTTTAATTCAAATCCCATGGCTCCTTCTGATATAAGTTTAACTCCCCTGGATGACAGTCCCGCGCTCCCGGCCTCTGTAACTTTGTACCTGCAAAGCGAGGTAACACACCCTAAAGCGGTTTTACAAATTTAAAGAACTTAACCTTTCGGTGCGTTGAAATGATAAACTTTAAAAAACTAAGGCAAATGATGGAAGTAAAAGGCAACACCGAAATGGTGACCAAAGAAATCAAGGTGAGCTCATTCGTCAGGCTTCACCTGTTAAGCCCGGGCACCATTGAGTTGGTCCAGGGAGACGAAGAAAAAGTGATGATAGAAACAGACCGGAACCTGATCCGGTATTTTGAGGTGGTCAACTCAGGCAGAACCCTCTATGTCTCTTCGGAGGCGATGCTCACCAGGCCCCTGTTCACAACGTGCAGGGTAAAGGTATTTCTTAGAACGGTAAATGCCATCGATCTCAGCCATGAGGACGCTACGCTTAT
>Ga0233425_10004030_pt1 | contig 25420 bp, 24 predicted proteins | sample Watercolumn_Towu_2_FD_181712 | JGI IMG/M metagenome (GOLD analysis project Ga0233425, IMG submission 181712) | Freshwater microbial communities from Lake Towuti, South Sulawesi, Indonesia - Watercolumn_Towuti2014_140_MG | ecosystem: Environmental > Aquatic > Freshwater > Lake | place... | reverse complement strand
ACCTCCCATACTACCACCTCCCATACTACCACCACTCATACTACCACCTCCCATACTACCACCTCCCATACTACCACCTCCCATACTACCACCTCCCATACTACCACCACTACCGCCCTGATTTGTATTTCCCTGAGGACTAAATGAAGTATTGCCAGAAGAACTACCGCCCTTTCCTTGGCTTTGAGTATTTCCCTGAGGACCAAATGAAGTGTTTCCTCCACCTGTTTGCCCAGGATTCATGAATGATCCACCAAGGTTACTACCGGTATTACCGCTAGATGATGACTTGCTGCCAACACCAAATCGTGAACTGCCAGTGTCGCCACCACTCATACCACTCTTATCACCACCGCGGGCGCCAGAGCAGTTTGGAGGCGTACCAGTTTCACCGTTTGGACACTGACCTGGATTGCCAAGTTCGGAAGCCTTGCCGTCAGTTTTTCCACCAAATCGGTTCGATGAACCAGAATTCATCATGCTAGAAGAATCACTTTCGGATGGTCTGGCAAAACGGCTACCGCCTTGTGATTTTGTATTCATTGAAGGAGCAGCATCCTCATCAGAAGAAGTTGGCATGCTGAATCGTCCCTTACCGGACTGACCTTTGTCAGCACTTGGGAAGGCTCGTTCAGATTGTCCCTCTTGATCGAGAGAAGATTGTTTCTCAGATCGTTTCTGTTGTTTTTCCTGCTGAGCCTGTTTTCGTGCATTTTCCATTTCTGCACGTTCAGCTTCCATTTCTGCACGTTCAGCCTTCATTTCTTCCTCAGCAGCCTTCGCTTCATCGAGTTCTGTCTGGCGATCAGTTGCGAATGCAACTATACCCTCGCCAGCTGCCTGAACAGCATCAGAGAGACCAGAACATTCTCCACGCTTACAGTCCATGACGGCCTCCATGAGATCCTCAACACCATCGATGTCAGAAAGTGGAAGGCCACGGAGACCAGAATTGACGGCACGAAGAACTTTCGTAGCTACTTTTTTACAGGCAGAAAGTTCTTTCTTTGTTGGACCTTCTGGATCTTCAAACTCACACGCCGTGAGATCGAGAGCCCCAAGTGCATCAGCGGCCTTATTCGCCTTTTCAATTTCTTTTTCAAATCTCTTTGTCATGCTTTTCTGCATCATCTGGCCTTGTCCGCCCATTTGCGAGCCGCCAAAAGCCTGTCCGATGACAGAAGCCTGAAAGAGATATGCTGCACTCACCGGCGAGAGAACGAGTGCGAGCAGTGTAGCACCAGCAGCAACACTGGCACCGAGCGAACGGGATTTCCTCATATTTGTTTTTGTTAAAGAATAAAGAGGAATTAAAATAAAATTTTAATACACCATTATAACACAATTATCATGAATATGCAAGTAAAAGAAAAAAGAAAAAGGCAAAAATACCTTATAATCTAGGATGTAGGAACGAAAACCTATTTTTAAACCCAACTCTTTATGATCACAAAGCGCATTATCTCGACTTCACTCACGCTTCTATTTTTTTTCACGGCCGCTCTAGCCCATGGTCTGGCAGGCGACATTATCATCTTCGAGGGAAAATCAGCCTCAGTCAAAGCTGAAACTCAGCCAAAAAAAGTGGTGAAAAAGAGCGTAAAATCAACAGAGAAGGTTGGGAAAAAGGTTCTCAAAAAGGTCACAAAAAAGCAGGTCAAAAAAGTAGAAAAAGCTCCAGCGAAAACTCCAGTTCAGGATTCAAAGCCGCCATCACCTTCACCTTCAACCGACACGCCAGTATCAACTCCTACTACCGTAGTCCAGCCAAAACCGGAGTCGAAGACGTACACCGTCGCAATCGAGGGATTCGCCTTCACGCCCGCAGAGTTGAAGATAAAAGTCGGCGATAAGGTAACATTTGTTCAGAAGGATGCCGTGCAGCACACGGTCGACACCGATCCGCACCCAACTCATACTGAACTTACAGGCTTCGATTCGGGTCTCCTCTCAGGCGGCCAGAGCTACACGTTTACCTTCACGAAAGCAGGAACATTCGGCTACCACTGCAGTCCGCACCCCTCCATGAAAGGGAAAATCGTCGTTGAAGAGTAGAAAAAGATCTGTTAAACTTTCGCAGCCAATTTCAAATTCACATGCCGAGGTAGCTCAGTGGTAGAGCGCTGCCCTGAAGAGGCAGGCGTTGTCAGTTCGATTCTGACCCTCGGCACCATCACTTCTCCCCCCTCACCTTCTCCAATCTCTTTTCAATATTTTTGAGGTGCTCGCGATTCTGCTGAATGGCATCGAGGACCTTGGTTTCAAGATTGAGTGGAACGGGAACATTTTCCCTGAGCGAAGATTTTCCGGAAGTCTGATAGGCAGGAGGCACTATACGGGGAGCTTCTTCAGTAACAGGAGGAGGTTTGGGTAGGGCGATCTCTTCGAGCGTATCACCGATCGGCGCTAAAGATTTCTCCGATGGAGTCGTGGATGGCATGGCGGCAGGTGCAGCTACGGGCTGGGAAATTTCGCGAGTCGGGCGAGACATATCTTTCTTTTTCAATTTTTCTTGAGGCCTTTTCTCCTCATTCTTTTGACGTCTATTTTCATCCGTTTCCGCTCTCGCAGCCGAGGCGCCAGAAACTTCAGCGTAGAGATCTTCTTCGTCGTGAAGCAGGGTCGTAACGCGCGAGAGGAGAGTATTGCGCTCAGAAGTTTCGGGAAGGTTTTGAATAACCTCGATACTATCGGTAACCGCACGACTTACCTCTGCGGCCACGACACTACTCGCCACACCGCGAAGCGATAAATGGCGCGACTCGGCGAGGCGTCGACGAACAAGTTTTACTCGAAACTCGGCACTTGCTTTTGGAGTAAATTGAAGTCTGCTCTCAATTTTCTCAATGCCGCGCTTCACAGGATACAAGAGGCTTCCATTCGTCACAGAATCATCGGTATAGGCAAAAGTAGTGACGCCGCCGGTGAAAATGACAAACACAAATGCGACAATGAGCACGTATGCCTTCGTCGTAATACGGGAGAAAAGATTTCCCCGTAGATGCGCCGACTCATGGTCAAACTTTCTAGCACCTGTATCGATGAGCGCATGGTGTCTCGTGAGTCTCCTCTCCATGCGAGCGGTAAACTCAGGTGAAGGATCGAGGCTGGATGCAAGAGCGTGAAGTTCATGTTCGACCTCCAGCTCCTTCGGTGATAATTCGCGATCTTTCATACGATGTTTGAGAACAAGGGGGTATGATGCATGTAATTCAGAGAGTTAATCAGTGTAGTGCTGTAACATTTTCTTAAGCTCAGCTACCGCGCGATGCGTGGCGACCTTCACGGCATTCTCCTGCCTGCCGAACATATCGGCAATTTCTTTATAACTATACCCGGAAAAGTAGTGGAGGGTTACAAGTTCTTTTTTCTCATCATTCAGCTTTGCCAAAGCTGCTCTGACCCTCTGCCCACTCATGGCCCTCTCCGCATCCCTTGCGGGATTATCAGAGTTTGGCAGGAGATTTTCGATCTCATCCAGGGAAGTGATCTTGAGCCTTTGATACTTCTTGTAGTAGTCGATGAGGTGGTTGCGCGCAATGCCATAAAACCAGCCGCCAAAGGGATACGAAGCATCATACGATTCGAAGTGCTCAAGCGCCTTCAATGAAATCTCGGAAACGAGATCTTCGGCAAGCTCCCGATCAGAAACCTTGCTGTACACGTATCGAAAAATTTTCGGCATAAACTCTTCATAATACTTCTGAAATGTGGCCAGATCTTTCACATGAAAAAGAATAAATAATATTGAGAAAAAAGACAAAAAATTATACAATCAATACCTTAGATACTAACCTCTTTGTCTTATGAAGATTCAATACTCTATGAAAAACATGGCTGCGTGGGAACAGGCTCGTCTCACGGAGTATATCGAGCAAAAAGTGCCGAGTTTCGAAAAACTCGTCTCGCACTTTCAGGACGATACCGTATCGCTAGCCATTCGCGCCGAGCGATTTGACAAGAACAATGCCTATCGAGTAGAGCTCATCTTTGAAATCCCATCGAGGCTCATTGTTGGCGTAGAGGACAGTCACTCGATCGAGAAGGCGGTTGATCTCGCAAAGGACAGGCTCATCAAACAGCTCAAGAAACACGAGGATCAACTCAAGAACAGGGGGAAGTTAAGCGCCAATTTCAAGAGGAGTATCAAACAATTAGGCTCTTCTCGTACGCATCAGGGAGTGAAGGAGGAAGAGGAAATGCTCGAAGAGAGCATGCTCTCGAGTACGTTCGACTCGTAGCCAATGAGCACTTTCTGATGCTCGGTACCACCATCCAAAACAACGACCGGAACGGTAGATGATCCGCGGGTAAGCGTACGCATTTCAGCCAGTTTCGAAGCATCTTCGCCGACGTTGTGTTCAAAAAACGGAATACCACGCTCGGCAAGAAATCCACGGAGTTCGCGGCAAAACTGACAGTCCGACGTAGTGTAAATGGCAACCTGGTGCATTGCGGAAAGTATACGCGAGGATGATTTGCGGGTATAGGGAAAATTCGCTAGCATGGTGGCATGGAAGGCATTTTGGCATCGATAGTCGCAAAAATCGCCGCAATCGGGCAGAGTTTTTACGAGAACATCACGCTCCTCGATATTTCTCCCGTTCAGATAGTGGTGGATATCGGATTGATTGCCATACTCTTCTACTACCTCTTCGTTTTGATTCGTGAAACTCGGGCTTACCTCGTGCTGAAAGGCCTCATCGTACTCGGATTCATGCTTCTCGTCAGTAAAATATTTACACTCACAGGCGTGAACTGGCTCCTCAATAAGCTGCTCACGACGCTCCTCATCGCCATTCCAATTCTCTTTCAGCACGAACTGCGCGAGGGTCTCGAACGTCTGGGCCGAACGAGGCGGTTCCTCACGGCACAGGTGAAGGAAGCGGATCTGATGTTGAGTAATCTCGTGGCCGGGTGCGTGGAACTCCAGAGAGAGAAGAGGGGAGCACTCATTGTTTTCGAAGGGTCGACATCATTGAGCGAGTATACCGATACAGGAGTCGTCCTGAATGCCAAACCCACGAAAGAGCTGATCGTGAGTATTTTCCAGCACAAATCACCCCTCCACGATGGTGCGGTCATCATACGGGATTCTCTGATTCATAGTGCGGCATGTCTCCTCCCGCACTCCTTCAAAAATTATGGGAGTATTCACGGCACGCGACATAAAGCGGCACTCGCCCTCTCGGAGATTACCGATGCGAGGATAATTTTGCTCTCGGAAGAGCGTGCAACGATTTCCTGGATAGAGAAAGGGAAAATCGACGCCGACATCACCCCGGGAAAACTCTCGAATTACCTGGGTTTTCTCCTCCCAAAGTCTCGATTTTCTACAAAAAAATAATAATCTCTTTGCCCATTATGCCAATAAAGGACCTCTTTCTCAAAAATTTCTTCCTGAAAATTCTTGCCCTCCTCTCGGCGCTGGTATTCTGGTTTTTCATCGTCGGTCTGCAAAATATACCGCAGTCATTCGAGAGACCGCTGAATATTGAGACATTCAATCTTCCCGAGGAGCTGGTGGTCGCATCAAAATTACCGAAGGCAGAGGTAAAAATTGTCACCGATAAGGCAACGAGGAGATCGCTCACGATAGAGGATTTCGATGCCTATATCGACTTGAGGGATGCGAGGCCCGGCACCATGACGAGTTCTGTGTACGTAACGTCCAAAAATCCAAAGGTTTCAATCGCGAAAATAACTCCAGAAACAATAACGGTGCAGGTTGAGGAAAAGTTCGAGAAAGACATACCGGTTACGATAAAGGTAAAAGGAAAGCCAAAAAATGGGTATATCATCGCATCAGCCTGGAGTACTCCCGGAGTCGTGACGATCCGAGGAACCGAGGCAAGATTGAATGAGATTCATGAGGTGGCCGTATGGGTAGAACTCACCGGATACGAAGTTACCCCATTTCGGGCTTTACTTAGACCGCTCTGGGATGGAACCGGAAAGTCGCTTTCGGATGTAGAAATGGACCCACTCGAAGTGGAGGCGAACGTGGAAGTGAGGGTTGACGAGAAGAAAGAAGCAGAGACAAGTGATGCATCTGACGCAACCACTAACGCAGCCGATCGGTGAACGGACTCATCTGTCTTTCAATTTCAGAAAAAAAAATTTCCGCCATACAAAAAGTGCTGGCATCAAGGAGCGTAAAAAATTTTCCGCATAATATCGTCGAAATTCAAGCGTCGCAAAAGTTATTCACACATTCAAAATTTTTCGATGAACTGATTCAGACCTCGGAAAAACCTTTTCTTCTGAAATGCAGGGGTGCCCCATCGCAGAAGACCTTGAAATTTATTTTGAAAAAAAAGTTTTTCGCTCTCGATCTCGATGTGAAATTCCTGAAAAAACTCACCATGCCACGACGAGGAAAAATAAAAATCATCATCTCGCAGCACCTGAAAAAACATGAACATTCTTACGAGAAACTCGCCAGTAAGATGAGCAAAATGTACGAACTCGGTGCTGATATCATAAAATTGGTCATGCCATGTTCTTCAAAAAATAAAACACGGCAAATCGCCCTTCTTGCACGGCTCATTCGCGAAACAGGCAGGCCGGTCATCGCGCACCTAGGCGGCAACGAAGGGAAGCAGTCGCGCCTTATGCTTTTTAAAAAAGGTTCGTATATCACCTACATCGCGCGGAATGCAAAGTCAAAAACGGCCACGGGGCAGTGGACAATGGTGGAGTGGATGCGTATAGTACGCCCATGAGTGTAAGCATCGGCATCGTCGGTCTCCCAAATGTGGGAAAGTCAACGCTCTTCAACGCCCTTATTCGAAATAAGGCGGCCTTGGCGGCAAACTATCCATTTGCCACGGTTGATCCAAACGTTGGTATCGTGGAGGTTCCGGATGAACGCATGAGCCAGCTCGTAGGCCTCGAAAAGCCGGAAAAAACTATTCCAGCCGTGGTTGAATTTCATGATATCGCAGGCCTCGTGAGAGGAGCGTCTACAGGGGAGGGGCTCGGAAATCAGTTTCTTTCACACATCAGAGAGTGTGATGCCATTGCACACGTCATACGTGCCTTTCAGGACGAGAACGTCATTCACGTTCATGGCAAGGTAGAGCCACGAAATGACATTGAGGTTATTCATGCAGAACTCCTCATCGCAGACCTGCAGACGCTCGAAAAGCGTCTCGCAAAGGCGCGCAACGATGAGAAATCCGGAAAACCCCTCGCCGGAAAACATCTCGAAGTCTTCGAACGCATCAACGATGCGATGAACAGAGGCGTACTGGTAAAGGACATTCCGCTTTCACCCGACGAGCAGCTCCTCATCAGGGATCTTCATTTGCTCACTGCCAAGCCAATCCTCTTCATCGCCAATCTTCACGAAAACGAACTGAAAAGTTTCGACGCACAGAAAATGAAGTCTGACTGGGGACTCTCGCCCGATGCAATCGTCATCCCCATTAGCGCAAAAATCGAAGAAGAGCTCATCGGACTTTCCGCAGAAGAAAGCCAGATATTTCTCGATGATCTTGGGATTACCGACTCGGGGATCAACAAGATGATCAAGGAGGCATACAAAATCTTGAGTCTCATAACCTACTTCACCTCCGGTCCGAAAGAAGTTCACGCTTGGACCATCCCTCGCGGAACTTTGGCACCACGGGCTGCTGGAGTGATTCATACGGATTTCGAAAAAGGCTTCATCCGAGCCGAAGTCATCTCCTTCAGCGACTACATCGTCTGCGGCGGCGAAATCGGCGCAAAGGAAAAGGGAAAAATGCGCCTCGAAGGCAGAAACTACATCGTCCAAGACGGCGACATCATGCACTTCCGGTTTGCAAACTAATACAGCTTTTTTCTTCGGTAATCCCAGTACTCAAACCCAAGGTAGAATATTGCCATGAAGATGATGAAAACGACGAGCCAGTTGGTCGAGATTTCATAGTAGGTAATTTCCCACACGAGGGTAATGAGAACGAAGAGGGTGATGAAGCCGGTCGTGATGAGCATGGATTTCCCCTCCTGGAGTCGGAGTATATACCTCGGCGTAAATCTTCGCAGGTAGAAGGCCAAAACAAGGAGCATACCAAGACCGATGTAAACGAGAACATTATTGGAAATACCCAAGGAGTACTCGATGAGGATGGGATGAATAAGCCAGAAAACAACGGTCATGAAGGCGAAAATCACAAATCCGGCCTCCTTCATACGGAAGACGCGCGAAACGTTCAAGACTCCCTCAATCTGTTCGAGTTCGGTGAAGATATGTTGGAGAGTATCGTACCTCTCGAGTTCAATGGTAACATTCACCTCACCGCTCTTGCCGAGAAATCCCTTCCCATGCCCGGACATATTTATGATATTGAGCTGAAATCTGGAGAGAACATGGACGATGTCAGAGACCATTCCAGGCCGATCCTCGACAATAATTCGCAGTCGAACACGTTCTCTCGTCGGAGACCGGCCAAAAGAAAGGAAGCTCTGGCTGCGGGAAATATGGGTGAGTCGCTGCTCGGGGTAGAGACTTCGGATCACATCAACCGGTTCAAGCGTACCGTCTCCCACGGCGCTCAAGAGCTCTGAGAGCAGGTGGTACTCGGGGTAATGCGCACGAACGAGGGCACTCTGTATGCGCTTGAAGGGAATGTCCTCGATAAGGCCGATTCCTGCGCGGCTAAAGGCCTTCTGCAATAGCTGCTTACCCGTCCGAATCTTCGTATTGATATTTTCTTTGTGGAGAAATTCCCTGATGCGGTTTTTAGAAATACCCGTCTTGGCAAAATCAAGCCACTCTCGCTTGGGACCCGGGCTGTCGAGTGAGGTAAAAATATGAACCGTGTCTCCGCTCTTGAGAGGAGAGGAGAGGGGCCTTCTCTGTCCATTGATTTCTACGCCAAAGGCCTGATTGCCAATATCGCTGTGAATGGCATAGGCAAAATCAACAGCGGTTGCATTTTTTGGGAGATGAATGGCATCGCCCTTGGGAGTGAAGACAAAAATCTTGTCCTCAAAAATATCCGACTTCACCTTTTCGACAAAACTTCGACTGCTCACCTCCTGCTGTTCAAGCTCAAGAATATCCGTCATCCAGCGCGTTTTCCAGTCCGTGGTATGGCCGTCACCGCGCTTTCCGCGTTTCATTTTCGAGCCGAGGAAGTAGTGGGTCGTGATACCATACTCCGCTTCATTATCCATCTCAAAAGTTCGAATCTGGAACTCGGTAGGAGTTCCATCAATGCCAAAAATCGTGGTGTGGAGACTGCGGTATCCATTGATCTTCGGAACGGCGATGTAATCTTTGAAGTATCCGGGTTTCGGCTTGAACATGACATGAATAATGCCGAGTGCACGGTAGGCATCTTCGATGCTCGGGACGAGGATACGGAGGGTGATGAGATCGTGGATATCTTCGATCGTCTTGCGCTGCGCGCGAACTTTATTGAAAATACTGTAGAGCGTTTTTTGTCTTGGAAAAACTTTTGCATCAATGTGGTGGCTACGGAGAACTTCGCCGACTCGCGCAGTGGTCTCTTCAGTTTTCGGAAGCAGGCGGGATTCCGATTCGTGAATCTTCTTTGCAAACATCTCATACTCCAGAGGGTAGAGGTGCTGGAAACAGAGATCTTCGAGCTCAGACTTGATGCCTTGAATTCCGAGGAGACTGGCCATGGGGACATAAATCTCGAGCGTTTCGCGGCTAATGCGCTGTACCTTTTCGGGCTTGGTTACGAAGTGGAGGGTACGCATATTGTGGAGTCGATCGGCAAGTTTGATCAAAATGACCCTCGGATCTTTCGCGGTATGAATGAGGAGCTTCTTGAGCGACTCAACCTGGCGCCCCTCCATGTCATTCTGGTAGTGCACCTTGGAGAGCTTGGTGATGCCCTCAACGAGGAAAGCAATGCGGGATCCGAAGAGCTGGTCTATTTCTTCGACCGTGTGTGAGGTATCCTCAGGAACATCATGCAGAAGGGCGGCAATGAGAGTATCTTCGTCAACTTTCAGGTGCGAGAGAACCCTTACCGTAGCGACAGGATGAATGATGTAGGGACCTCCATCTTTTCGGAGCTGGCCGCGGTGAGCCATTTCTGCAAATTCATAGGCCTTGAGAAATTTCTTCACATCAAAACCCGGAAGCCGCTGCTTCACATTCTTGGCGATATCCTGAATCTCGAGGAGGAGGTCGTCTTGCGGCATAAAGCACGTTCGTTATCGAGATCAAAAGCGTACAATTATCATCCCACGTAAAGCTGAATCCGTCAAATCCTTGTTTCAAAGCTGAAAACATGCTAAAATAGAAAGAAAAATAACCGCATCTCATACTGCTACATGTCGCACAATCCCCACACATTTTCGAAATTGAGGCCACTCGACGCCAAGCGCCCTCTCTTCGAACTGATACGGAGAGGGATGAGGAATCCGATCAACGGGAGCATCGGGAGCTATATCGAGCAGGGTATCGCAACCATCCTGATCTTCACGTTCTTCTTCGTGGCGATGAACTGGAGTGCGATTTCACAGTACATCAACTGGGAAATGAGTAAGGCATCGAGCCAAATTGACGAGAAAAACCAGCTCTACAAGCTGGTGGAGAAACGCGCACCCATACAGGCACCTCTCCCGATCGCAAAAACTTCCCTCGACAGCCGCCGTCAGATTCCGCGTCTCGATCTCAATCTAGCTCCACCGGATACCCGCCTCATCATACCGCGGATCAATCGGAACGTTCCGGTCATCAATGTGAGCGGCGAAGCCCTCATCAGCAAGAACTGGGACAAGCTGGAATCAGACATGCAGGCCGCACTTCGATACGGGGTTATTCACTATCCAGGAACTGCCTATCCGGGACAGGAGGGCAATGTAGTTATCACCGGCCATAGTTCATATTTTCCCTGGGACTCGGGGAGATTCAAAGACGTATTCGCCGTTCTTCACGATATGCGAAAGGGAGACAAGATTCTCCTCTATAGCAACCAGAAGCAGTTTATCTACGAGGTGAGCAGCATTGAGAAGGTCTGGCCGTCGGATTTGAACGTTCTGAAGCCATCCGCAGAAAATAAACTGACGCTCATAACCTGTACCCCGCTCGGAACGAACATCAAACGCCTCGTCGTTGAGGCAAAACTGATAAGTGTGAAATCGTAAATTTTTTCATCGAAAAAATTTCTACGATTTTTGCTCATCCTGGAGCCGTTGGAGGAGTAATTCTTCATCCCGCTTCTCATCTTCTTCATGTTTCTTCTCGAGTTCCATACGGGCTTTTTTCTTCTCGCTTGCCTCGAAGGCATTCCACTCTCTACGGTGGCTCGCACCGAGCTTGGCAATTTGCTGGGCATACTCATTATCAATTTTTTTGAGCTGTGATCGCTCATTAGTGAGAATATCATGGAGCTTCACGATCTGTTCATCGCTCATGACGGGCAGAACCTGGAACCAGTACTCCCGTTCCTCGGCGTTCATCGACTCGGTCTTGAGCAGGAGCGCCACGAGATCAGGATATTTTTCCCTGATCGTCTGCGGAACAGAATACTTCGCCTCAGCATCGAGGATTTGCTTAGAAGTAAGCCCAAAGTCAGCCAAGATTTTGGGGTTAACAACGGGAGCGGAGTCGCCATGAGTAGTTGTTGAAGTACCTGCGCTCTGTTGTCCACCGCCGGAAGTATCATCACTCATGACCCCATTCTACATGATGAAGATGTCGTATCCAATACCTTCGACATGAATCGAATCAATCATTTCATCTCCGCTCTCCTGCACATCGTCTATCATGTTGTGTTTGATTTTTTATTTTCCTATAATCCTATCAGAAAATCGCAAAAAATTCAAGAAAATGACAAGACACGACGCCGAAATCCGGATAAAAAAACTCCGAGAGAAAATCAGGGAGCTAAACTACCGATACTTCACACTCGACGAGTCGGAAGTGGATGAGTCCGTGCGCGACGCCCTGAAGAAAGAGTTGAGAGAGCTGGAAGAGGAGCATCCTGATCTCGTAACCGAGGATTCGCCTACCCAGCGTGTAGGTAGTATTCTGAGTGGAAAATTCGCAAAAGTATCGCACCTGAGCAGGAAGTGGAGTCTTCAGGACGTCTTCAGTGAAGGAGAGCTTCGCGACTGGATCGACAAACTGCATCGGTATATTCCGGGAGAGAAAATTGAATACATCGGCGAACTCAAAATTGACGGTCTGAATATCACGCTGCACTATAAAAAAGGCCATCTCATCCGCGCACTCACTCGTGGGGACGGGATAGTGGGAGAGGATGTGACTCACACCGTGCGGACAATTGAGAGTATCCCGCTTAAGCTCTCGGAGCCGGTTGATCTCGAGGTGTCCGGCGAAGTCTTCATCTCAAAAAAAACCTTTGAGAAGATCAATAAAGAGCTTGTAGAGAAGGGGGAGGAGCCCTTCGCAAATGCCCGGAACGCCGCCGCAGGAACAGTTCGGCAGCTCGATCCCAGGGTTGCAGCCGGGAGAAATCTCGAAGCCTTCATGTACGAACTCGGGAGCAATAACTTCGAAAATCCTCCGGAAACTCAAACCGTAACGCTCAAACGTTTCAAAAAGCTTGGCTTGAGAGTAAATCCCCATCATGAGGAGCTAAAATCCGACACCGGCATCATTGAGTATCAGAAATTAATCAGCATAGATCGGGAGAAGCTTCCCTACGAAATCGACGGCATCGTGGTGAAGGTCGACAGCAAAGCTCTTTGGGCTCGTCTCGGATTTACCGCAAAAGCGCCGCGCTACGCCTGTGCCTACAAGTTCGCCGCACGTCAGTCAACGTCGCGAATTCTCGATATTCAGGTGCAGGTCGGTCGTACGGGAACTCTCACGCCGGTAGCCCATCTCAAGCCAACGCAGGTGAGCGGTGTCACGGTTACCCGAGCCACACTCCACAACGAGGATGAAATAGCCCGCAAGGACGTCCGCATCGGCGACACGGTGATCATTCAGCGGGCAGGAGATGTGATTCCGGAGGTCGTCTCCGTACTCACCGATCTTCGCACCGGCCACGAAAGGCGTTTTCATTTTCCAAAAATCTGTCCGGTATGCGGTTCTTCGGTACAGCGTCGTGAAGGTGAAGCGGCGTATCGTTGCACGAATCATGACTGTTTCGCGCAGAAATCAGAGCGCTTCTTCCACTTCGTCTCGCGCGATGCCATGAACATCGAGGGACTCGGAGAGAAGGTCATCATGGAACTCCTTGAGAACGAACTCATAAACGACCCCGCCGACCTCTACGACCTCACAGAAGAAGACCTTATGTCACTCCCGCTTTTCAGGGAAAAAAAGACGGAAAATATTCTGAGCTCGATCGAAAAAAGCAAGCACATCACCCTCGATCGCTTCATCTACGCCCTTGGCATTCGCTATCTCGGCGAACAGGGCAGTAGCGAATTTGCAGATTATATACTGAGTCGGGACAGCGCAAACTCTTTGCACCCGGCTCACGAAGGTCACTCAAGACATTTCTCTATTGAAAAATTGCTCCACACCGTGCGCATGCTCACTCTCGACGAACTCAAAAATCTCGAAGGCATCGGCGAAAAAGTCGCCACCTCTCTCTACGAATATTTTCAAAACAAAAAGCACCTCGAGCTGATCGACCGTCTGGGTAAACATGGCATCTCAATCGAAATCGCTGCACCGAAGAAGCAGACGGCTGTACTCGGAAAATCATTTGTGCTCACCGGCACACTCACGTCGATGTCCCGAAACGAAGCCAAAGATCGCATCAAATCTCTCGGCGGCAAGGTCCTCTCCGCCGTGACCCGCGATACCGACTACCTCGTCGTCGGCGAAGATACCGGCAGTAAGCTGAAAAAGGCGCGCGAGCTCGGTATAAAAACGTTGGACGAACGCACATTTCTCAGCATGCTTGAATCGAACATATAGTGAGCAAAAACTCACCATAAAATAATTTCAACACAGGCACTACTCCACGACTTCTCCACCAAACATGGCAACAATAGTATCGACCTCCTCGCCGGAAGCGTCGCCCGTAGAAGCACCCGGACTACCATCATTTGTCCCACGATCCACCGGCGCGCGCAGCTCGACCCGCTCCAGCTTCGTCTCAATCTTCACGCCCCCACCGGCAACCTCACCGGCAACCTCCTCGAGCTCGGTACGAAGGGAACTTTCCATAACAGTGTCCAGATGAAACTTCGCGGTGAAGCCAAGAGTGATGATATGGCCGGCCGCCTCAAACGATTGAACATCCTTGAGAGAAACCCGTAATTTTGGAGTCCTGATGCGCTCAGCCACGCGTGGCCAGATTTTTTTCAACTCTTCGGTCGTGAGATTCGCTGCCGCAACCGGCGCTACTCGCGCCACTGGTGTCTGATCAAGGGGAAGAGCATCTATCGGTCGAGCGGCACGTACCGGAGGAGTATCGCTATTTTTTTTGGAAAGAGAATCGGCAGGACGGAAAACCGTCATTCTCTCTTTTTCATTCTTCGCTCCATCACGTTCCGCCACATCGCCCTCTGGACTGAGATATTTCACCACCGCCATCTCAAGGGGCAACTGGACAATGAGTGAACTGCGCAGCTGATCAAAAGCCTTTTGGAAAATCTCAATCATTCGGACGCGGTCAGCTACCGCCGCATTATCGCAGGACTCCACCGCCCTGAGCATCTCACGCCGCATTTTCTCGAGGAGATCCTTGGAAAATTGGACAAAATCAGTTCCCTCACGGTAGAGCTCCTGGAGGAAACTCAAAGAAGCATTCACATCCCCTCCGGTCAGCAACGCAAAAAACTTCTCTATGGCAGAGTTACCGGCAACCCCGAGCACACGTTTCACATGGGAGGTCGCAAGCAATCCATCAACCGTGAGCTGCTCAAGCAAACCAATCGCATCACGAAGCCCTCCATCGACATGTCGGGCAATCAGCTCGAGCGCCTCTTCTTCGACGCGGATACCCTCCATTTGCGCGATATATCCAAGCCTGGCCATGACGGTCTTCTCATCGATTCGTTTGAAATCAAATCGCTGGCACCTCGAAATAATCGTCTCCGGCACCTTGTGTACTTCGGTTGTTGCGAGCACGAAATAGACATTTTCCGGGGGTTCTTCGAGGGTTTTCAAAAAAGCATTGAACGCCCCCTTCGAGAGCATGTGTACTTCATCAACGATGTAGACTTTATTTCGGGCCCGTGTCGGGGCGAAATGCAGTTTATCGATGAGTTCGCGCACATCATCCACGCCCGTATGCGAGGCTGCATCGATCTCGACGACATCGATGAGTCTTCCGACGGTAATATCACGGCAAATATCACACTCCTCACATGGCTCACCATCGACACCAAGATTCACACAATTAATCGCCTTCGCAAACAGCCTCGCCGTCGACGTCTTCCCCGTCCCTCGCGGCCCGGTAAACAGATACGCATGTGCAAGCCGACTCTCCCTGATCGCATTCATGAGAGTAATTCGCACATGATCCTGCCCCACTAGACTCGAAAACGTCTGCGGCCTGAATTTTCGATAGAGGGAAACTTCACTCATACGTCAAGATGCTAGCACATCTCAGAGAAGAATATCCAGAGCCCGTTCGCGGCTCATGACTTCAAACGTGGAGCCAGGATAACCTTCTGCAAAGGCCGCCGGCACACGCTTTTTTGCACTTCCCCAAGTGCACTCATACGCATGAAGTATTCCGTCATATTCGACCACAAAATCAACCTCAGCGCCAATGTAATTCCTCCAGAAGTATGTATTCACTCTTTGTGATTGATTGCCGTACTTCTTCATCATCTCAACGATACAGAAATTTTCCCAAAGAGCCCCAATATCATTTCGTAAATGAGGAGAATTAAAATTCCGGATCAGGCTGTTGCGAACGCCAAGGTCATAAAAATAAATTTTCCGGCTCTTCACAATCTCTTTTCTTGGATTGCGACTCAATGGAGTCAGGCGAAAAATGATAAAGGCCTGCTCAAGAAGATGAATATAACGCTCGATAGTCCTGGAGTTTACCTTGAGCATGCGCGCTAATTCGTCATAGGAAACCTCACCTCCAACCTGAAAAGCGAGCGCCTGAAGAAGCTTTTCCAGGAGCTCGGGATTTCGCAAGGTTTCAAACGCAAGAATATCCCTGTAGAGATATTTTTCCGCAATGCCGGAAATAATTTCACCCGCCTCAGAGTCAGATGTCGCAAGGGCGGCATCCGGATAGCTTCCGTATACGAGGAGATGTGGTATAAGATCATCAAGTTCAAGTGGGTGATGGTTCTGCTGGAGCTCGGCAAGAGAAAGGGGATAGAGCGTGTACTCATAGGCGCGCCCAGTGAGTGGCTCAGAAGTAAGATTTGCGAGATCAAAACTTGATGATCCGGTAGCGATAATTTGAATATCGGGGTAGGTATCAATGAGAATTTTCAACGTGAGTCCAATATCGGGCACTCGTTGCGCCTCGTCGATGATGACAAGTTTATGATTTCCGATAAAGCGACGAAGTTGCGTCGATGATTGGCGTGAAAGCGCGAGTCTGACACTCACCTCATCGCAGCTAAAATAGGTACTTTCTCCTGGAAACTGCGCCATAATATCTTTCGCCAAAGTTGTTTTACCCACCCTTCTCGCGCCAAAGATAAGGACTGCCTTTCCTTTGAAAAGTCGTGCCTCAATAGTCGCCTGTATCATTCGTCGAATATGCATAAAAACAGTTTATTATAGTTAATTCCTGTAGTTAACTACCAATATTATATCTAATTCCTGTAGTTAATGCAAGACAGAAGCTCATGCAAAGTCAATAATGGTAAAATTTCGCCCAACTCAGCCTCAAAAAATAACCTTGCAAAACTCAATTTCTATAGTAAAATACAAACCTTAGTCATAAAATCACTCCCCCATGTCTATTTCGCAGCAGCCAACAGCCGGTATTACCCAACCACTTGATCGACTTATTGCCGCTGTGCGGGCACTTTCTCCACAAGAACAAGAATTGGCACAGGCAAGAATCGAGGCTGCATTAAGGGATCTTCGAGCAGCTACTCGCCAAAATACAGGCAGAATAATCTCTGAAGCAGCAGCAGTCACTCCGACAGATACTTCGGATGGAGTTCCATTCTCTCGTGAACAACTCCTGGAAACGGTTTCAGCTCAATATGATGCCAACTTCGCCACCTGGAAATCTGCCTACCTGCTCAGCGCAGAAGATCTCACCAATCTCGCGAAAAAGGATACCGTTATGAATTGGGCATCAACTGTTCCAGCAGAAACAATCCAGGCTCTCAAACAGTATGGCCCACCTCGCCTCAAGCTCCTTACGGATATGGAAGTCGAACAACTCATGCGAATCATGGATCAGAACAAAAAGATTCCAGGTCAGCAAAACGGTACAATTTGGTGGGATCAATGGAAGAGCATCCATGCCGAAACCGGATCATTCGGCCTCACCGTCGATATGGAGGATATTCCCTTCGATCCATCCATCTACTATGTCGATCCAAACAACAAACAGGCAGGAAGCAGACGCAATGAGGATATGGTAAGTCTTTGGGAAAGGAAATATCAGGCACAAGCTCTCGATCTTATGCCGCAATATGCCTACCTTCCATCCGCCATGGACGCGATGGTTCGAGGACAGGTATACGACAAGAAATATTGGACAGTCTTCAAGCGTCCACAAGGAGTTGACCGCTTGCCGTACGCGCTTTGGAGCAGCGATCACGTGTACCTCGGTGGCGTTCCTGACTATTCCTTCGTCCTCATGCGTGGCCGGTTCTGGGTGAGGGGAAGATAAGGTTTAGTTTTTGATCTTCAGCTTTTCTTTTCCTCTTTTATTTTTTCTTAGTATTAAAGGAGCATAAAGAAATTTCATTGGCAGACCTATGAAATTCTCTAGCTGCAGCCTTTCACAAATTGCCTGATCTTTTTCTCAAAAACGGAACGCGAAAAGCGTTCTGCATGCTCCCGTATCGCCTTCGGCCTATAGAGATGCTGATGCAGAATCAAACGCGCCAAACCCTCCTCCATCGACTCAACCGTCGCCTCACGAAAGAGCTCACCCGTGACTCCCGGAACAACCGTCTCCAGTGCGCCACCAGCCCCAAACGCAAGCACAGGTTTACCGCAGGCCATGGCCTCAATCGGAACAATGCCAAAATCATCCTCCCCCGGAAACAGCACAGCGCGGCAGTACTTCATGTACTCGACAATCTCCATATCACTCTTCGGACCCAAAATCTCGACACGGCTGCCGGCGATTCCCCGTAAATACGCCTCCTGTGGACCGCCCCCGATGATAATCAAGCGCTTCCCCAGTTTATTAAAGAGCTGTACGGCGAGATCGATCCTCTTATAGGGACTAAGCTGCGAGACAATCAAAAAATAATCCTCACTGACATCACTCACCTCAAATCGATCTACCTCCACAGGGGGATAGATGACATCGCTCTCTCGCTGATAGTATTTTTCGATCCGGCGCTGCACATGACGCGAATTAGCGATATAAAAATCCGGCCGATCACTCGCAAGGAGGTCCCACTTTCTGACATTACTCAACTTTTGTTGTATAAAAAATTTGCTCAATCCGCGATACTGATGATCTTCGACGTATTGATGGGTATAGTCCCAAAGATAACGGGCAGGCGAGTGGCAGTAGGCGATATGCTTTGTCTTCACGGGCGTAAGAACCCCATGTGCATAGGAATGGCTCGAACTCATCACGATGTCATACCCCGAAAAATCAAACTCTTCGATCGCCCTCGGCATATCCTCAAAGAAAAATCGATACAATCTCCCGGGCCATCTCGCCCATTTTTGGATCGAAGAGGTCACAATTCTCTCTTTGGCAAAATACTTCCCCATACTTGACTCGTCATACATCAGGGTAAAAATGGGCGCCTGCGGATACATCTCCGACAAAACCTTGAGTACCCGCTCCGCGCCCCCATACCGCAGTAAAAAATCATGTACCAAGGCTATTTTCATGGCCACTTTACTATAGAGTACATAGGCGAAATACTGCAAAAATCCAGCGTATCTATAGAAAAGACAAAAATATAATATATATAGTAATTCGACTTTCTGCCCGTCCAGAAGCTGAAATTATGCGAACTTTATTGCCAAAAGAGAAAAAAAGGAGTACAATGCCAAGATAAATTTTACCTCAAAGATATGTCAGTTGACTTGCCAAATTCTGCTACTGCGCAGGTAGAGACAGTACCTGACACAGGAAAAGATCTCGAAGCGTTAAGAGATATCACGTTCGACCTCACCGACGCTCAGAAACTCCGCTATGAACGGGCATTCGAAAAAGCCTTTGAACCAAAGGATCTCCCAAATTTCACAAAAGAGCAACTGAATGTCGCAAAAGAAAAGGATCCGGGCATCATCAGACTCCTTTTCACGAACGAAAAAGCAGAACCAGAATTCCAGTCCCGCAACAACGAAAATGTCGAGTGGCACATCGGCCTTCGCGACCTCATCGATGAAAATGTCGCCAAAATTACGTTGAAAATTCACCCGAAAAATCTCGAAAAAGGCGGAAACACAGTCCTGCTCGAAAAATACGAAGAGGCCAGAAATGCGCTCGCAGCCTATAAAGAAGACCCATCGAACGTGACATACTTCACGCGCAAAAGCCTGCAGCGCGATGGACAGGGAAACTTCACCAACGACGACGGCTATTTTCGCGTATTTTCAGGCGATACATGGGTCGAGGAATCAAATCAAGAGAAGCCAACCTCGCTCACCGAAGCGCTCGACACCTACGACACCGACCTCACGGCAGAGATGGAGCGGAACAATCTGCCGGACTCGCTCAAGGGGATGCTCTATGCGCTCATGTGGCATGAGTCGCGCTGGAACCATGAAGCAAAAAATCCAAATTCATCGGCTCGGGGACTGGGCGGAATGACGAGAGATACGGCGCTCACGATGCAAAAATTTCTCCTCGCAGAGGGCAGAGATATTCCAGCCGACGAAACTGAATTTTTACACAAAATGGAAACGGACGGCAGACTCCAGATCATGGCACTCGTAAAACTGGCTCGAAGAATGTGCGAACGTCTAAAAGATCTCGACCCGGCCCTCGACCCCATCGCACATCCATCGCAACTGAGTTTCGCTTTTCTCGCTATGGCTCATCATGAGGGGCGAAGGGGGATTCAGGCCTACGTGAAGTGGTGGCAGGATCAGGGTCGCCCAGAGACAATTCCAGAATTTCCAGATAGTCAGAGGGCGCAGCAGTACATGGTAGCAGATTTTCAAAAAGCAAGAAATCTCGAAGGGAAAGAGGGTACCAACGGCCTGATCTCAGATTCGCTCGAACTTGCAGAAAAAGCAGAGCAATTTAATGAGCAGATCGCAGCCGCAAAGCGACCTACATCTTCCAATACTTGACGATCTCTCTGAGGTTCATCGTATTGATGACATCCTCTTTTGCAAGCCAGGCTCGCCGCGCAATAAGCGTACCATAGGCGAGAAATCCCATCTGCGATGAGTGATGACTATCCGAGTTCACGGCAAATTTGCAGCCAAAACTCTTGGCAAGCTTCGCCTGCGTGTCGTTCAAATCCATTCGATCCGGCGAAGAATTAATCTCAAGCGCGACATGGTGATCGGCACAAGCCTTGAAAACCGCTTCCATATCGAAATCAATCGATTTTCGCTGATGGATGAGCCGCCCGCTGGGATGGGAGAGGATCTTCACATATCCAGAATTTACAGCGGCAATGATGCGTCTCGTTTGATCACGGGGAGAGAGGTTGTGGTACAGGTGGGTTGAAGCACAGACGATCTCAATTTTTTTGAGCACCCTGACGCCAAAATCCAGCTCGCCATTTTTGAGAATATCCACCTCGCCGCCCTTGAAAATCCGAAAAGGTGCGAGCTCCCTATTGATCTCATCAATCTCATCCCACTGCATGAGGATGCGATCATCGGTAAGACCTTTCGTCACGCCGACAGCTCTCGAGTGATCCGTGAGGGCGATGTACTCAAATCCGGCTTTCTTGTATGCCCGAGCCAAAACCTCAATCTCCTCCGACCCATCGCTCCACCTCGAGTGCGTATGGAGATCACCGCGCAAATCATCGAATTCAAGCACCGCAGGCATTTTTTTGTATTTGAGTGCGTACTCGATCTCACCGCGGTCTTCACGCATTTCCGGGATGATGTATGGCAGGCCAATGGCCTTGAAGACCTCCTCTTCTGTTTTTCCCGCAATGAGTTTTTCGTTCCCTCTTGTGACGGAAAACACCCCATACTCGCTCACCTTCAGCCCCATGCTCTTGGCACGATCGCGAATCCGGATATTATGCACCTTCGATCCGGTGAAATAGTGGAGAGCCGCGCCAAAAATTCCGTCATCAATGACGCGCAAATCTACCTGCATCCCGCTCTTCAGGAGCACAGACGATTTTGTCTCGCCGCGATTGAGTACCTGTGCGACCTCGGAATACTTTGCGTACATATCCATAATTTTCGTAACAACATCGCCTTTCCCCGATTTCGCCGAACACAGAACATCAATATCTCCGATCGTCTCGACCCCGCGGCGCAAACTTCCCGCATATTCAATGCGCGCAATATTCGGACACTTCGACAGATACGCAACAATCCGTCGCGCTTCTAAAAGAGCTTCATGAAGCAACCTCCTCTCATGGGGCATCTTCTCAAAATCTTCAATCGCACGCAGAATATCAGCCTCACTCTTCTCGCCCATCTTGGGTAGTCCGCGAAGTTGGCCCATCATTGCCGCCTTCTTGAGCTGTACAACGGTATGAACTCCGAGTTCTCCGAAGAAGAGCTTCACCTTCTTCGGCCCGACACCGCGCACATGAAGCATTTCAAGCAGTCCCTTGGGAAAACTTTCAACGAGTTTTTTATGAAACTCACACGTGCCGCTGACAATCATCTCGATAATTTTTGCGTGCAAATCAACGCCGATACCGGGAATTTTCGGAATATCTCCCCGCTTCAGATACTCCTCACTCAGATCGACAGGATAGTGGGCAATCACCTGTGATCCGCGGCGGTAGGCGTTAATTCGAAAAACATTTTCTCCCTGAATATCGAGCATGTCGGCAATCTCCGCAAAAGTATCGGCAATTTTCTGATTATCCATGAGGTGATTGTAACACGCTTTTTTCAAGTACCCGTAACGTCTCGTCAGCTGCGCCTTTCCACGAATATCGGTCGCAAATTTTTCGCATCCTCATGGCAACTCTTTCATCACCCGAACTTTTCGCAAGCTCGAGCATCCCGCGCGAAATATCCGAGACATCGAGGGGGTCTGTATACGTAAGTGCATCTCCGCCAATCTCATGCAGGACAGGAATATCACTCGCAAGCACCTGTTTTCCAAAATTCGCCGCCTCAAGAACGGGAAATCCGAACCCCTCAGCAAGCGAGACAAAAGCCGCAAATTGACAGTGTCGATACAGAACGTCCCGCTCAACATCGCTCACATACCCCGGCATGAGTATCGAACCCCAAGCACCCGCATGTTCCACTTCGGAAAAAATCTTCCCAAATCCAAACCCGCGTCCGCCCGCGAGAATGAGCTTCCAATCGCGATGCGCTCCATGAAATTTCAGAAACGCCGACACCAGGCGGGTAAGGTTTTTTTTCTCCTCGAGTCGCCCGACATACAGAATGTATTTTGAGTCAGTCGTGAGTCCAAATTGCTCAAGAATTCGCGCCTGCCCACTCTGTGAAACATCAAACTTTTCCATCTCAAAGCCATGCGGCACGACGTGAATTTTCCGAGCATCACAGGAAAAATGCTTCATGAGATCGCCTTTCACCGTCTCACTCGGGACGATCAAGGCCACAGCTTCCTTCACGGCGAGCCAGGTGGAAAACCAGAGATACTTTCGCTGAAAAAACGAATACGCCTCCGGAAACTCCATGAACGCAACATCATGAATCGTAACGACACTTCGCTGCGGATGGTAGAGAGGGAGCACGTGCGAGGGAACGAAGAGGACATCGGGTTCCTCGTGGAGCATCTCGAGCGAGAGTCGGACATGTGTCCACAAACGGGGGAGAGGAATCGTTCGCCGCGTGACAAAGAGGTAATCTCCACCAAGGACATCACGTGAAATTTCCCGCTGAGCATAGAGGAAAACCGAATCAAACTTCGGATGAGCCACAGACGAGAGCTCCTTCAAAATCGCACGAACAATATGCCGTGAATACGCCTCCACGCCGGTCCCGCAGGAAACCCCGCATCTCGAAGCATCAATACCGAGAACCATAGAAGCGTTCAATACGATCTACAAGCCATGCGCAAGCATTATACCATAGATTTCTTTGACCCCTGTTTTTTGAAGTACACGGGCGCACTCCAGAAACGTAGCCCCGGAAGTAATGACATCATCGAGGAGAAAAACCTTCTCAGGCAAACTCGTAAATCGGGATGAATCTCCCTTCAGAGAAAATGCGCCCATCACATTTTTGATTCGCTCCCGTCGATCAAGGAGCGCCTGAACAGCCGTTTCACGATGACGCACGAGTACGTCTTCGCATCTCATGTCCATGCGGCTTGCCACTTTTTCCGCAAGTAGCTCACTCTGATTAAATCCGCGCTCCATCCTTCGTTTCCAAAAGAGGGGAACGGGACATATCCACGCTGGGCTCGCATGCAGTACCTTCATCCGTCGTACAAGCATCTCCGAAAGTACGTCGGCAAGCTCTTCACAGTATCGGTATTTGAAGCGATGAATAACCCGTCGTAATACATTATTGGATTGTAGAGCCGCAAACACCCGAAACCCATCACAGAGGAAGGTTTCACTCGAAGGCATCAGAGATCCTCGGCACAGGTGGCACAACACACTTCCACTTCTGCCGCATCCGCAGCACTCCAAGGGGAAGAGGAGATTCATAAGGCCCGCAAAGAATTGTTTCAGAAAATTCATGGAGAAAATCTCATATAGCAAAGCTAAATATCACTTGACTATCATAAAATGTAAAGATAATTTTGAATAAATAGTACTTTTATGATATACTATGAGAGAAATCGAAACGTGGCAACGGGATGGAGGCAGATCGCCAGTGGAAAATGATCTTCATGAATTAAGAATTCGTGATCGGGAAAAAGCGGCAAAATTTCATGCACTCATATGGTTGCTCTCTAAAGAAGGTGATCAGGCAGTAAACGGTAAAAACATTATCAAAATGAAATTCAGGGAAATAAAATCGCCAAACAAAATAATTGAACTTAAAGAAAAGCCCTACCGTCTCTTTTGCCTCCTTACATCGACACATCTCTGGCTCCTCGAAATGGTGCACAAAAAAGATAACAAGTTGCGAAAAGAAATTAGTAGGCTGATAATAAACAGGGCTAAAACAATTTTAATGTAATCAAAATGGGAAGCTATAGAAAATTTTTACAATCCGAGATAAAGAATGATTCGGGATTCGACAATCGAATTTCATTTCATTTGTGGGTGAAATACCTTGGCCTACAGATCGGTAAGATACGCGATACCATGGGTAAGAAGCAGGAAGATCTCGCAAAAAAAATGGGTATTACCCAGAGTGCCATTGCTCGCATCGAATCGGGTCAAAATATGACACTACAAACACTATGGAAACTCGGAGAAGCTTTCAACACGGAAATAAATATCTTTGGGGTGAGTTCATCAGGAGTCAAAAATCAGCTCTCTGCCTACATTGAAGGAAAAGAAGACGTAACTCTATGTACGGTGAAAGATCTTCCAAAAGCCAAACACAGGACAACATCAGATACGGCAAGACTCTTATCCGATGGAACGATAGTAGTAGAGGCCTTCTATGGTAATCCACACTTTAATCTATCATCATATGGACAAGAATCCAATGCCACCCCAGCTCAATCAGCAGCCTGATACAAAGTATGCGCAAATAGTGTCAGTGTTTGTGAGCAAGTACGATGCCACATTTATGTTCTATCAGGTTGAGCCAAAAAAGCTGGGCAACGAGAGCTCTGACTACATGCCAGTTCAGAGGGAAGTCGCACGAATAACAGTTCCTCTTCAATCCGCAATGGAGCTCAAGGTCGTAATTGATCAGCTGTTTCGCGGTACGCAAGACAAGAAAAAATAAAGTTGTTCATACCCTAATGCGAAACTTTTTGGGCGCATTCAAGGATTGACCGCTGAGTCAAAATCATGGTAACCTTCCGTCGCTTTTTGGACGGTTAGCTCAGCTGGTAGAGCGTCTCGTTGACGTCGAGAAGGTCAGAGGTTCGAACCCTCTACCGTCCACCATACTTCGCAGCGAAGCCTAGGAGCTTTCTCCCGGAAAAATTCAAATACCCTTTAAAGATACACCCCTCATGCCCTCATCAAAATTCTGGTACATTCTCATTTCCATCATCGCCGTGGCGGGAATTGGCTTCATACTCTATAGGAGCCGCTGCAAAATAGCTTTTCTGGGACAGTAGGAAAGTTTGCATGTTCATTTTTTGCACTTCCGTTATTTTTGTTTGCTTTCTTGATCTTT
>Ga0233425_10004029_pt1 | contig 25447 bp, 26 predicted proteins | sample Watercolumn_Towu_2_FD_181712 | JGI IMG/M metagenome (GOLD analysis project Ga0233425, IMG submission 181712) | Freshwater microbial communities from Lake Towuti, South Sulawesi, Indonesia - Watercolumn_Towuti2014_140_MG | ecosystem: Environmental > Aquatic > Freshwater > Lake | place... | reverse complement strand
GGTGTCACAGCGACATCGCAGGAAGGGCCTCGGCGTCGCCCTGCTGCACCGGGCCGTCGAGCGTTCCAGAGGGGTCGGGGCGCGTATCGTCCACGTTCCCGCGACCGCCGGCGACCTCGCCTCGGGCGGTCTGCTACAGAAGGCCGGCTTCGCGCCCGTTCGTCACTTCCTCCACATGGTGTGCGGATCGCTCCCGGCCGTGTCGACTGTCGCCCGCCGTGGTTTCGAGCTGCGGTCGCCCGATCCAGGCGAAGCCGCCGGCCTGGCTGACCTGCAGAACGCCGTATTCGAGGGATCGTGGGGCTACTCGCCACACACGGGAGACGAGATCGCCGCGTTGCTCTCGCTTCCCGGCCGCGGTCCCGACCGCGTGCTCACGCTGACTGAATCGGGCCGGCCGATCGCCTACGCCTGGACTCACCTCTTCAGGAGTGGGGGCGCGTGGAACGGGACGCTGACGATGAACGGGGTGCACCCCGCGTACCGGCGGGTCGGTCTTGGAGAAATGATCGCGGCGGCCGGCGTGCGTTCGCTGTTCGAGGCGGGCGCGGCGTCGGTAGACCTGGAAGTCGATGGCACGAACGCCCTGGCGGTCCGGTTGTATGAGCGGCTGGGCTTCAGGCGGCGGGGCGGGACATTCTGGTACGAACGGCGGTTGAAGTAGGGTCCTGAGCCCGATATGCCGCGGGTGAAAGCGCAGGCCTATGCCAGGCTGGCGGCGACCAGTTCCTGGAACAGGCCGCAGAGCTTACCGGCGGACAGCTCCCAGCTGAGGCCTTCGGCGTGCTCGCGCGCCGCCCGCCCCATCTGGTGGCGGAGGTTCTCGTTACGCAGCAGCAGGTCGAGCCGTTCCTGGAACGGCCCCGGGCATCGCCATGCGACCAGGTACCCGGTCTCGCCGTCCCTGACGATGGTCGGCAGCCCGCCCACGCGCGAGGCGACGACCGGGATGCCGCACGCGGCCGCCTCGAGGGCGGCGAGCCCGAAGCTCTCGTAGAACGACGGGAGCACGCAGACGTCGGCGGCCCCGTAGTAGGCGGGGAGCTGCTCCTGAGGCAGCGAGCCCTGGAACGTGACACGGTCCGCGATGCCGAGGGTCGCAGCGATGCGCCGCAGCCGCGCAAGCTCGGGGCTGTTCGCGGAGCCGCCGACGACGATCACGCGGATGTCGGCGGCGTCGTCGAGCCCGGCGACCGCCCGGAAGAGGATGTCGACCCCCTTGAGGCGCTCGAGGCGCCCCACGTAGAGCAGGATGCGGCCGTCGCCGAGGCCGAGGCTGCGCCGGCACGTGGCGCGGTCGAGGGGACGGAAACGGGAGACGTCGACACCGGGCGGGATGATCAGGACTCGTTCGGGATCGGCGCCGTACAGCTGGACCAGCGCCTGGCGCTCGTGTTCCGACCAGACGACGATCCGGTCGGTGTGGCACGCGACCTGACGCTCGCTCGGCGCACGCATGTGATGTTCGGTCTCGCCCGGACGCGCCCGACGCTTGACCTCCGCGAGGGTGTGGAAGCTCGTCACATGCGGCACGTCCCAGCGGCGGGCCAGGTCCAGCCCGGCCAGGCCAGACAGCCAGTAGTGGCTGCTCAGCAGGTCGTAGGAGAACGCCTCGGACCGCTGGAAGTCCAGCAGCGCCGATGTGAATTCCGGGAGGTGCTCGTAAACCCCCTCCTTCTCGGCGCTGACCGGCCCGGCGTCGAGATGGATCACCCTGGCTCTCGGGGCGAGCTCCATGACCTGTTCGTCCCGCGGGTCGTGCCGGCGCGTGAAGACGTCGACCCGCGCCCCGCGCCTGGCCAGCTCCCGGGCCGTCTCGAGGACGTAAACGTTCATGCCGCCGGCGTCCTTTTCACCCGCGCGTATGTACGGGCAGCCGTGGACGCTCACCATGGCGATCCGCATGGGGCTGTAGCCGTCGCCGCGGTCGACAAGGCAAGGCGGCGGAGACGGGTGTGCTGGCGTCAGGACAGCGCTATCGTCGAATGACGACATGGTGTATCTCTCGATCCTTCGCACCGAGATCGTACTTGTAGGGCTCGTCGCCCCGCATGAAATCGAAGTAGTGAGCGCCGCCCTCGATCACACGTTCCAGGCACATCGCGTGGTTCAGTAGTCCGACGGCCAGCGCCCGCGAGGCGGGATCGTAGCCGCTGTTGTACCCAAAATACCGTTCACCGTACTTGAAGCAGAGGGAGCCTGCGACACGCTTCCCGTCGAGCCGCATCAGGAACAGACGGGCCTGGTCGCGCTCCGCCAGGGCGACGGTGGCGCTCCTGACGAACTCGACCCGTGGGGCCGTAAGGAACAGATCCTTCTCGGGGCTGCTGAGCCGCACCAGGGCGATGAAGTCGTCGAACGCCGCGCCGATGTCGGCCGGCGATGCCAGCGCCTCCTGCGTGATCTCCCCTGTGGCGTGGAGGCGCCGGAGCTTGCGTCTCAGCTCATGCCGGTCCTTCTTGTCCAGGCTGGCGACGTACTCGTCGAACGATGCCGGCAAGGTGATACCAGGCGCCAGGTCCTCGACGCGGTCCTCCGCCCTCCAGTTCAGCCCGCGGGCCGCCTCCAGGAGCGCCTTCAGGTTCGGCGAGTCGCCGGGGATCGACTTGAGATCCAGGGTGTGCCAGTCCTCCCACGACGCGACCCGGCGCAGTGCCGCGTCGGCAACCCGGACGGGATCGGCATCACCCACGATGAGGTCGTGGTAGTCGACGAGATCGGTGCCGCCGAGGAAGGACACGACTCCGTCCAGCGACATCAAAGGGGCAACGGCGACGGTCACAGCCCGGCCGGCCGCTTGCCCGACATGAGCCGACTCGCGGGTGACTTCGAGCAACCTGAGATCGGCACCGCCGCCGAACTGCTCCCACCAGACCCGCTGCCATGTCGGCGTCAGGAACACGGTCGCCTCTCGGCACGCTCGCAACAGCCGTTCCCAGCGGTCCGCGAGCCCTTCGAACGTGGCCTCGCGGACCTTCAGACAGTCAGCCAATGGCACCTCTGGTCGACACAGGCTCGCCGAGCAGCAGGGCTTCGACCCGGTCCAGAGCTGGCTCGACGAATTCGAAGTCCACACGTGCCCGCCGTTCGGCGGTCGACGGGTCCTTGAGCCCGTTGCCGGTTATGATGCAGACGACCGTCTTCCCGGCCAGCGGCACGCCCAGCGCCGGCAGTTTGCGCAGACCCGCCACCGACGCGGCCGACGCCGGTTCGCAGAACACCCCCTCCGAACGCGCGAGCTGCAGGTAGGCGTCGACGATCTCGTCGTCGGAGACGGCATCGATGAGCCCGTGCGACTCGTCGCGGGCCTGGAGAGCGGGTTTCCAGCTGGCGGGGTTGCCGATCCGGATGGCCGAGGCGATGGTCACCGGCGTCTCGACCGGCTCCCCGCGCACGATCGGCGCCGCGCCTTCCGCCTGGAAGCCCATCATTCGCGGCAGGTGGCGCGCGCGGGCCACCTGCCAGTACTCCTTGAACCCGCGCCAGTAGGCGGTGATGTTGCCTGCGTTGCCGACGGGAATGCACAGGAGGTCGGGGGCGTCGCCCAGCTGGTCGACGATCTCGAACGCGCCGGTCTTCTGGCCTTCGATCCGGTACGGGTTCACCGAGTTCACGAGCTCGATGTCCTGCCTGGCCGCGACCTCCCTGACCAGCCTGAGGGCGGCGTCGAAGCTCCCCTTCACCGCGATCACGCGGGCCCCGTAGGCCATCGCCTGCGCCAGCTTGCCGACCGCCACGTCCCCCGCGCCCGCCGGCACGAGCACGATGCATCGCAGGTCGTAACGGGCGCCGTACGCCGCCGCGGAAGCGCTCGTGTTACCGGTCGACGCGCAGATGATGCGGCGTGCCCCCTTTTCGAGGGCCTTGGCGACCGCCATCGCCATCCCGCGGTCCTTGAACGAGCCGGTCGGATTGCAGCCTTCGAGCTTGAAGTAGAGGGCCTTGCACCCGAGAGCCGGACCGATGCTGCGGGAAAGGACGAGCGGGGTGTTTCCCTCGCCCATCGCCACGAGCGGGGTCTGGTCGGTCACCGGCAGGAACTCCCGGTACCGTTCGATTATCCCGCCGGTAGCTGGCACGCGGCCCCCTCGTCAGATAGCTGTGAAGCCAGAAGCGGTAAGGCCAGCTAAGTGTAGTCCAGCGCCGCGGTCGAGGGACCTCTCAATACCCTTCCACGCGCAGGACCGACGCCACCCGGGCGACCACCTGCAGGGCGGTGATCTCCCGGACCGCGGTCTGCACGTTCTTCTCGAGCGACGGGTGGGTCATGATCACGAGGTCGGCCTCGCCGCGTTCGGCATTGGCGTCCATCTGGATGACCGAGGCGATGCTGATCTGCAGCCTGCCGAGTATCCCCGCGATCTGCGCGAGCACTCCGGGTCGGTCCTTGCAGACCAGCCGGAAGTAGTACTTGCACTCGTGCCCGTCCATCAACGCCAGGCGTACCTGGTGTGAGCCACGGGAGGCTCCCGCCTGCTTCCGGATCTCCGATCCTCGTGCAATCCGCAGCAGGTCGCCCAGCACCGCGCTCGCGGTGGCGTCGGGGCCGGCCCCCCGTCCCTGAAACCAGAGCGGGCCGACCAGGTCGCCTTCGACCTCGACGACGTTCAGGACGCCGTCAACCTTGGCCATGGGGACGGTCGACGGGACCAGGGCCGGATGCACTCTGACCAGCAGACCGCCCTGCTCCATGCGCGCGGCTGCCAGCAGCTTGATCGTGAATCCGAGCGTCGCCGCGTAGCGGAACTCCTGGGCCTGCAGCCCCCTTATCCCCTCCCGGTAGACGGCCTCGAGCGGCACGCTCGCTCCGAAGGCCACGCGCGCAAGGACGCAGATCTTGTAGGCAGCGTCCCAGCCATCGACGTCGGCGGTCGGATCGGCCTCGGCGTAACCGAGCTGCTGGGCCTCAGAGAGGACCTGGTCGAACCCGGCCCCCTGCGCGGCCATCTTCGTCAGAATGTAGTTGGTGGTGCCGTTGATGATCGCCCGGATGCTCGTTATCCGGTTCGCCAGCAGGTCGCTCGACAGCGGCCCGATGATCGGGATCCCGCCGCCGACGCTCGCCTCATGCAGCAGCCGCACGCCATGGCTCGCGGCAAGCCCGAATAGCTCGTCGCCACGCTTGCACAGGACTTCCTTGTTCGCCGTGACGATGTGCTTGCCGGCGCGGATGGCGCGCGATATGTAGTCGAATGCCGGGTGTTCCCCGCCCATGACCTCAATGACGACTTCGATCGACGGGTCGTCGAGTATTGCGGAGGGGTCCGTGGTCATGAGCCGGGGATCGAGGGAGATCGCCCGCTTGCGGGAGAGGTCTCTCACGAGCGCCCGCTTCAGCGCGGGACGGCGGGCGCCCTCCCCGGCGATGTCGCCTCGTCCAGCCATCAGCCCGGCCGCGACCGCCGAACCGACGACACCAAGGCCAAGGAGGCCAACGCCAAGCGGGCGTGCCGTGCTCACGTTCCCCGGGCCCCTGGGACGACTACCGGGTGACGCCGAACGCCTGCAACGGGTCGTACGGCGTCGGCGTCGGCAGTATCGACGCCAGGCGTACCTGCTTGTTCACCCAGTTGTAGATGCGATCGTTCAAGACCAGGTGCACGTCGAGGCGCTTGCGCTCGGTATCGAGCCAGTCCCTGAGGGCCCGGTCCTTGAGGACCTCGAAGTCGTCGGCGTCCACTTCCCGCGCGCTCACATACTCGTCGACGTAGTAGATGGTCCAGTTGTTGTCGACCGGATTGCGAACGACATTGCTCGGCTCGCGCAGCGGCAGGATGCGCGTGCCGTCCTCCTTGAGCCCGAAGAAGAGGTTGTCGTATTCCTGAAGCACACGGCGCGGCAACCACCCCAGATCGCCGTTGTTCCTGCGCACGTTGACCTCGACCGAGTACTTGAGCGCGAGCTCGCTGAACGTCTCACCCGCCTTGAGGCGGCGTCTGAGCGTCTCCGTCAGTTGCTTGTCGTCCTTGTCCAGGCGGATCTCGTACACGTGGACCTGCTCCTGGATCCGGTCGACGTCGCCCGCAAGTCGGTCACGCACCTTGGACTTGAAGAGCTCCCTGCGGACGATCTCACGGTAGGTCGGTTCGTCCAGACGGACTGCCGTCAGGAACTGCCGGAACGCTTCGTCGATCTGCGCCTTGTTAGCCGGCAGCTTCGCTTCAGCGTCGCTCAGGTAGTAGAAGCCGAGCGAGACCTGGATGTAGCGGTCGACCTCGGCCGTCTCGACCGTCACCCCCAGGGCCGGGGCACCCTGGAACGCGATCTCGTTCTCGGACATCGTGGTGAGCGCGTCAAACAGCGACGTGCCGACCTCGAACTTCTGGCCGGCCTGTTCCGACAGCCGCTGATTGAAGCGGATGAAGTTCACCAGGTCGCCACGTGAGTACTCGACGTCCTCGACCCGCAGCGCGAGCTCGCGCGGCGGGAGCACGAACTTCCGCACGAACTCAAAAGTCGGGATCGCTAGGATCAGCAGCAGCACCACCCAGCCTGCGATCACGTAGGGCCGGTTTCTCCGCCGCCTCTCCGAGACCCCGGCCAGGATCGACCGCCTCGTGACACGCTCGGCGGCCGGCTCGTGCGGACCTGCCTGCGGTCCGGGGACCGGAGCGCTGGCTGCGGCCTCGGGCGCGGGCCCCGTGGGCCCGCCCGGTTCGGTGGGCGTCGTCATCGGTTCGGTGCCCGGCTACCGTTCGCCGCCGGTCTCCTCTGACCCTTCAACGTCGCCCGCCTCGGCCCCGGATTCGTCGGGCGCCGCATCACCTGGCTCCTGGTCGCCAGTCTCGACCGCGCCCTCCGCTCCGGCCGAAACCTCGCCGTCCTCGGCCGCGCGCGCCCCGGGTTGGGCCGCGACGCCGGTGACCCTGACGTGGTCAGACGTGAACGGCAGCAGGGCCAGGAACCGGGCGCGCTTGATCTCCCTGCGGACTAGCCGCTGGTGCCTGGAACAGGTGCCGGTCTTCCTGCCTGACTCGATCCTTGAGCGGTCGGACAGGAAGCGTCGGAGGCGGTTGACCGACTTGTACTCGGGCTCGACCTTCTCTGCGCAGAAGACGCACACCTTGCGGCGGCCCCACGGTCTGCGGCCTCCCCTGGCGCCACCGGGCCCGCCCGGGCCCGCGCCAGGCCGGCCTGAGCCGCCTGGTCCGTAGCCGCCGCGGGTATCTCTTGGCCCGTCGCCGCCTGAACGCATCGTCATTTCCAAGATCGGTCCTCCAGATGGCCGGCCGGCCCGTGGGCCGGCGCGTAGTTCACCAGGGCAGGTCCTCGACGTCGCCGGGCGTCTCGCCCGCCCCGGCTGCGCCGGGTGCCTGCACGGCCCCTTCGCCGGCTGGCTGCCCGCCCGGCCGGTCCAGGAAGAGAACACGCTCCGCTACGACCTCGTTCGCGACTCGAGGCTGTCCGTCGCTGCCAAGGTAGGCCCGGCTACGCAGTCGTCCCTCCACGTACGCGCGCCGTCCCTTGACTACGTACTGGTTCACCTGCTCCGCCAGCCGCCCCCAGGCGGTCACGGTGAACCACTCGGTCTCCTCGCGCCGCTCGCCGTCCCGCGTGTTGTAGCTGCGGTTCACCGCCATGCGGAAGTCGGCGACCGCGTCGCCGTTCGGCGTGTAGCGCATCTCAGGGTCGCTGCCGGCGTTGCCGATCAGCAGGATCTTGTTGAGCCCCGCCAACGGTCGCCCCTGCTAGCTGGCGGTCGCCGGCGTCCCGGCCTCCGCCCTGCCCGGGCCCGAGCGCTTCGACTCGCGGCGGCCGGGCACCCGTTCGTCCGGGATGACCAGCAGGTATCGAATGATGTCCTGGTTGGCGTTGAGCGCGCGCTCGAATCCAGGCGCCTGCGACCGCGGCATCGTGAAGTGGGCCAGGAAGTAGGAGCCTTCCTTGTTTCGCTTGATCGGGAACGAAAGCGTGCGGCGGCCCCACGGCTCGGCATCGACCATCTGGCCACCCTGTTGCGTGACGAGGCCGGACACGGTCCCGATCGACGCCGCGCCAGCGGCGTCATCGGCTTCGGCGCCGAGGATCCACATCAGTTCGTATTTGCGTGGCGCGGGAATCGGGGGCCTCCTGGTCGAAACGGGGACGGGACGAAAGGGAACGAACGATCAGTATAGCAAGCGGGCCTGTCCGGACAGCCGGGCGGATGGCACGCTAACGGTCGGCTATGCGGCAGGCCTCGCGAGGTCGGTCACTCCGGGGACCGGAAAGTGACCCGCGAACACGCCTACCCGCGCCCGGATGCGGGCCAGCTCGTCGGTCCTGTCTGCCGCCCGAAGCGCCTCGAGGATGAAATCGGCGATGCGGGTCATGTCGGCGGTCTTCATCCCACGGCTCGTGACTGCGGGCGTCCCGATGCGCACTCCGCTCGTGACGCGTGGCGGCCTGGGGTCGTACGGGATCGCGTTCTTGTTCAGGATGATCCCGGCAGCCCGCAGCACGTCCTCCGTCTGCTGGCCCGTCATCTTCAACGGGGTCATGTCGACTAGCATGAGGTGGTTGTCGGTGCCCCCCGACACGATGCGGAGCCCGCCCGCGCTCAGTGCTACCGCCAGCGCACGTGCGTTTTCGACGATCTGCGCCGCATACGCCCGGAATTCCGGCGCCGCGGCCTCGCCAAAGGCGACAGCCTTGGCCGCGATCACGTGCATCAGCGGACCGCCCTGTACGTTCGGGAACACTGCGGAGTCGACGGCACGCGCGTGGTTCGCCTTGCAGAAGATCGCGGCCCCGCGTGGCCCCCGCAGCGTCTTGTGGGTCGTCGTCGTCACGATGTCGGAATGCGGGAACGGCGAAGGATGCGCGCCGCCGGCGATGAGACCGGCTATGTGGGCCATGTCGACCATCAAGAGCGCTCCCGCCTCGTCCGCGATCATCTTGAAGCGCCCGAAGTCGATGGTCCGTGAGTATGCGGTCGCACCCGCAACGATTACCTGAGGCCTGAACTCCCGGGCGACCCGGGCGACCTCGTCGTAGTCGATCGTCTCGGCCTCGCGGTCGACACCGTACGAGGCGATCTCGTATAGCTTCCCGGAGAAGTTGACCGGCGACCCGTGGGTCAGGTGTCCGCCCTGGTCGAGCCTCATGCCCAGCACGCGGTCGCCCGGCTTGAGCACCGCGAAGTAGGCGGCCATGTTGGCGGTCGAACCGCTGTGGGGCTGCACGTTGGCGTGCTCGGCGCCGAAGAGCCGCTTCGCCCGCTCCTGCGCCAGGCGCTCGACCGCGTCAACGTTCTCGCAGCCGGCGTAGTAACGGCGCCCCGGATACCCCTCGGCGTACTTGTTGGTCATCACGGAGCCGGTCGCCTCCAGCACCGCCGCGCTCGCGTAGTTCTCCGAGGCAATGAGGACCAGCTCCTCGCGCTGGCGCCGGATGTCGGCTTCAATTGCGGCCGCCACGTCCGGATCTCGCCGGCTGAGAGCGCTCATAATGGGCCATAGTCTAAGTCACGAGACCAAAGCTGCAATCGAAGCTCTTTGAGGCGAGGCGAGGATGGCTCTACCGGTCCCGCAGGACTCCGCGTTTCATGAGGCTGCTCCCGCGCGGAAGCTGTCGGTAGTCGAGGACGTGCCCGAGCGTGCCATGGCGGTGTTCGCGCACCCCGACGACGGCGAAATCGGGGCGGGGGCGGTCGCCGCGACATGGGCGAAGCGAGGGTGCGAGGTCGCGTTCGTGGTGTGCACCGACGGCGGTAGCGGGAGCAGCGACCGTTCCATGGAGCAGGCAAAGCTGCGAGAGGTCCGGCGCAGGGAGCAGGAAGACGCTGCCCGCACCCTCGGGGTGAAGCACCTCGTGTGTCTCGACTTCCCGGACGGCGGCCTCGAGGACGACCGCGCGTTCCGGGGGGAGCTCGTGCGGGCGATCAGGCGGTTCCGGCCCGACACCGTGCTGACCCATGACCCGTACCGCATCAAGGGTTTTCAGCATCGCGATCACCGCATGACCGGGATCGTGACTACCGACGCCGTGTTTCCGTATGCACGCGACCATCTGCACTTCCCCGAGCAGGTCGCGGAGGGGCTCCAGCCCCACAAGGTGCGCAGGCTCCTCTACTGGGGCGCCGACGAGCCCGACATCGTGGTCGACATCTCCGATTCGCTGCAGCTCCAGATCGATGCCCTGTACAAGCACACGAGCCAGGTCGGCGGGCTCAAGGACGCGGGGCGTGACGCTGCCGGACGGGTGCGAACCAGGGCGGAAGAGGCTGCCGCGGGCCAGGCATTCAAATACGGGGCGGTATACCGCCAGCTGATCGCCCGGACCTAGGCTCAGTCGGTCCCGTGGGTCGCGTAGACGTCCATACCCACCTGTTGCCCGGCGTCGACGACGGTCCGGCCGACATGGAGGCAGGCCTTCGGATGGCCACCCTCGCAGGCGCCGACGGCACCGAGGCGATCGTCGCCACCCCCCATCAGAAAGACGTGGTCGAGGAGTCCTCGATCGCAGCCTTGCGGATACTGTTCGAACGCTTCTCCGCGGCCGTGGCGGCGACTGGCGGGCCGCGCATGGTGCTAGGGATGGAGAACCACATCGAGCCGGAGCTGCCCGAGTGGGTCCGCGACGGGAACGCCCTTACTCTGAACGGCTCGCGTTTCATCCTCTGCGAGCCCGACGCCGAGACGTACCCGCTGTACATGGACGACACGTTGTTCCGGTTGCAGCAGCAGGGGCTCGTGCCGGTGATCGCACATCCTGAGCGATGCTTCGTATTCCAGAAGCAGCCGGAGCGCCTGGCTGCGCTCGTGCGGCGGGGAATGCTTGTGCAGATCACGGGCAGCAGCCTGACCGGCGAGTTCGAGGCGGCTTCGCGACGCGCGGCCGAGACGTTCCTCAAACGTGGGCTCGTCCACATGGTCGCCTCGGACATGCACCGCCCCGATCGCGTGCGGCTTCCATATCTGGCGGCCGCCCATGCCCGGGTCGCGGAGCTGGCCGGTGCAGGCATTGCCCGACGGGTCTTCGACGAAATCCCGCGGTGTGTGGTCGAGAACCGGGACCCGGGTGTCGACCCGTTCGCCGAGCCGCCCCCCAGACGGCCGTGGTGGCGCTTCGGGCGGTAGGCGCCGAACTCAGGCGAGCATGAGCGCCCGCCCGACACGGATGACGAGCTCCGGCAGCGGGCGCAGCAGATGCCGGAGCGCAAGCGGTACGCCGACGATGGCGACGCCGACCGCCGCGCCGACGAGGATGTCAGTCGGATAGAAGACGCCGGCGTAGACGCGGGCGAGCGACTGGCCGGCGGCGGCCAGGGCGAGGACGGCGCCGAGCCGGGGGCTGGCGAGAGCGACCGACGTGGCGGCGGCGAAGCCGACGGCGGCCGGGTTCGCCGGGAATGAGGGGTCGGTCGACGGGTAGAACATCAGGTTCACCTGATCCGGCATGGCGGCGAACGGGCGTGTGCGATCCCACGCGAGGTTCAGCAACACGACGGCGAGGTTGGCGAGGCCGACCGAGGCCGCGCCGATGAACAGGGTGATCTGGAACCGCTCCCGTTCGGCCGGTGTCCTCCCCGCGAACCACAGGCCGACGATCGAAAAGATCGCCACCAGCGGAACCAGGTAGTCGCTGGCCAGAAACCGCATCAGCGCGTCGAGAGCGTCGTACCGGCCCGCGAGTCCGTTGATCCAGAACAGCAGCCCCTCGTCGAACGGGTTCATGGCGCCCCTGGCCCCGATCTGCCGGCCCTGCGTCGCGCACGCCGGCTCTCTGCGATCAGCGTTCGCAGCTCGTTTCTCCAGTTGGCCCGCCAGTAAGCAAGCGAGCCGGCGAGCGCCCGGTGGGCGGCGGAAGTCTTGAGCGCCTCGACACCGTCTCGCACCGGCGCGGCGGGCGTTGACCGGCGAACGTTGACCAGAGATCCCGCCACGTACGTCGTCACGATCGCAGTGCCCGCGGCGGCCGCGTACCAGAGAGCCTGCGAGTTGCCGGAGAGCCCGCCATTGACGTCGTTGATGTTGCGGGCCTGCGGCAGGTCGCGGTAGCTGGCCTTGCCCCACGGCACGGGATCGCCTTCGGCGCCGACCACTACCCTGCCGCCCGGGACGCTCCCCCAGGGACCCGCAGTCCACAGGGGTGCCAGGGAGAAGAAGGCGATTCCTGCGACGACGAGAGCAAAGCCGAGCGCTCGAGTCGCAGCCTGGTTCGGAATGAACCAGAAGCCGGACAGCCCGGAGCGTGCGGCGGCTATCTGCAGCACGCCCAGTGTGCCCAGGTACGCCATGGCGAAATAGTCCCTCACGACGAGGGCCCTGACGTCGTCGGGGGTCACGTCGCCGGCTCCTGGCCGGCCGGCGTTATCCGCCGCCCGGGGTGACGGCGGTGCACCAGTGCATGTACTTCGGGTTGCGCCCGGTGACGACCCTGGCGTAGATGTCCTGGATCTTCTTCGTGAGCGGCCCGATGCCCCCGGAGCCGATCTTGCGGTTGTCGAGCTCACCCACCGACGTCACGTGTGCCGCCGTGCCGGTGAGGAAGATCTCGTCGGACAGGTACAGCTCGCTGCGATGGATTCGGCGCTCGACCACCTTGATCCCGAGTTCGTCGCGACAGAGCTTCATCACCGTGTCGCGCGTGATCCCGAGCAGGCAGTTGTCGGTCTCGCCAGGGGTCGACACCCGCTCGCCCTGCACGACGAAGATGTTCTCCCCGCTGCCCTCGGACACATGGCCGTCGTGGTTCAGGAGGATCGCCTCGTCGAAGCCCGCCATGACGGCCTCGGTCTTCGCCAGGATGCTGGTCGTGTAAAGCCCCGTCAGCTTCACGCCGGTCGGCATCATCACGTCGTCGGGCCTGCGCCACGACGAGCTCTGGCAGCGGATCGCGCGGTCGTTGTCGATGTACGACCCGAACGGCAGGATCATCAGCGCAAAGTCGCTGGCGAGTTCCTGCAGCCTGAGGTTGGCGACGCGCTCGGCGCTCTTGTACGCGAGCGGTCGTATGTAGACGTCCTCACGGTAGCCACAGCGCTCGAGAAGATCGGTCGTGATCTTGCAGAGGTCGTTGACCGAGTAGGAGAGGTCGATCTTCAGGATGCGCGACCCGCGAAGGAGCCGCTCGTAGTGCTCACCGAGCCGGAAGATGTAGGTCTTCCCGTGCTCCTTGTTCCAGTTGCCCCTTACGCCCTCGAAGGCCGCCGTGCCGTAGTGGAGCGCGTGGGTCATGATCCCGACCTTCGCATCCTCGAGCCGCACCTGCTTGCCGCCGAGGAACGCCCACGCCTGACCAGCCATCCGCCGCCCGTCCTGCCTGACTATGAAAACGCAATCCGGTCATTATAGGTTCCGACGAGAGGCGCTGGGAGGTCCGGCGACCCCGGTGCTACTTTTTGCCGGCCTTGCCACACCACGCGTCGCCCGCTGCCGGACGGAAGCACACGCGAGGAGCGCCTCGCTGGTGGCCGCTCGCCAGCTATGCCTTGATCTGCGTGGCGGTGCTGGCGGCCGCGGCGGCTGCAGGGTTCTGGGCCGGCCGCGGTTCCCGACAGCCTCCCCTGCTTTACACGGCGCCGACGGTCACCCCGCCGGCGCCGCTGACTGCGTACGTCACCGGTCAGGTCGCCGAGCCGGGCGTGTACAGCCTTCCGCACGACGCCAGAGTGATCGATCTTGTGGTCGCCGCCGGTGGCCTGCTGCCGGAGGCCGATCACGCGGCAGTAAACCTCGCGGCGAAGGTGAGCGACGGCCAGCGGGTCGTCGTACCGATGGCCCGTGCCGCGGATCCATCGTCGACGACAGCGACGCCGTCGGCGGCGGGCACGCCTGACCGGCGAGAAGTCCCCCCGATCGAGTTCCCACTCAATCTGAACCTGGCCACCACGGCCGACCTCGATTCGCTGCCGCGCATCGGTCCGTCGACCGCCGCCGCCATCGTCGACTGGCGTGAGCGCAACGGCGGTTTCAAGACTATCGACGACCTCCTCGCCGTCCGCGGCATCGGCGAGGCAACGCTCGAGGCGATCCGCCCCTACGTCACCGCGCCATGACCGTCATCCTGGTCGCCTCCGCCTTCGTTGCGGGGACGTGTGTCGGCTATTTCGTCGCCCCGGATACTCCGACCTCACTTGCGGTCGCAGTGGTCGCGGCAGCGGCGATTGCCGCCGGATGTTCGTCCCTGCTCGCCCCCGGCCCAGCCGCGAGCCGGCTCCGCTGGCTGCTGCCGGCCTGCGACGCTTCCCGCAGGTGACGCTGGAGGGCCGGCTCGCCACGGAGCCTCGTGCCTTCGGCGACTCCTACGTGCTCGGCGTCAACGTCGACCGCTATTTGATCGGCGACGTCTGGCACTCATCGCACCTGCGGGTCGAAGTCGTCGCGAGTCACCTCACCGGCGCCAGCGAGGCCGGCCGCGCCCCGGACGGCTTCCGCCCGGGAGATCGCTACCTAATTCGCGGCCAGCTCTCACCGCCGGTATGGTCGCCGGTCGCGTCGAAGGACTCGTCCGGCGTGATCGACCGCGCAGAAGTCACCCTGCTGGAGGGCGAGGGAGGCGGGCCCGCTCGCGTCTTGAGCGCGATCCGCGCAGCCATCGATCGATCCATCGACCGCACCGGACCCGAGCCGGCGTCCGGGCTGGTCAAGGCGATGGTGACGGGGAGCCGGGACGGGCTCTCATACGAAACGCGCTCTGCCTTTCGCCGGTCCGGCACCTCTCACGTTCTCGCCATCTCGGGGATGCACATTGGCGTCTTCGCAGCGATGACGACCGGGCTGGCCATCTGGCTATTCGGGAAGCGGCGTCAGATGTATCTGCTATTGCCTGCGGTTGCGGTGTGGTCCTATGCCCTGCTCGCCGGCTTCTCGCCACCGGTGGCCCGCGCCGCAATCATGACGTCGATCTATATCGGCGCCCGTGCGCTCGGCCGCCAGCGGAGCGCCGGGCCGGCCCTCTCCCTCACCGCCGCCGCCATGGTCGCAGCCGACCCCTCTCTCCCGGGGGACGTCTCGTTCCAGCTCACCTTCCTTGCGGTCGCCGGTGTGATCTGGATCACACCGGATTTTCAGAGAGCAGGCACCGCCCTGGTCGAGCGGTTCGGGGGGCGCCTCCCGTCGTACGCCCAGACGTCGCTCGAGTGGGTCAACGCCGGCGTGGCCATGTCGATTGGCGCCGTGAGCATGACCGCCCCGGTAGTCGCCCTCAGGTTCGACTCGATCTCTGGCTGGGGGACGCCGGCGACGCTGCTCCAGGTGCCTGCTCTGCCGTTCTTGATCGTGCTCGGCGCGGCCCAGGGCCTGCTCGGACTCGCCTGGCAGCCGCTGGGCGTGCTCGCCGGCGTCCCCGCGACCGGAGCGGCCGTCTATGTGATGCGCGTCGCCGACGTGTTCGCCGCGCTACCGGGTGGGGCGATCAGGCCATCGGCCCCGGTCCTGATCGCATCGGCCGCCTACTACGCCGCCCTGTTCGCCTTCCTCGCTCGCTCGAGGTTGCGCGACCTGTCCCCGGTCGTTGGGTCGTGGCTGGCGCGCACTACGGTCTCGGCCCGCGACCTGGCGGACCGGCCATCTGCGCCGCGTCGGGCTGCTCCCAGGCTGGCCTTGCTCGCAGCCCTTGCGCTCGTCTGCACGGCCTGGTTTGGCGCCCTCTCAGCCCCATCACGCGATCTCCAGGTGACGTTCTTCGAGACGGAGGGCGGCGACTCGATCCTGATTCGCACGCCATCGGGGCGCCAGGTGTTGATCGACGGCGGCGACTCGAACCTCGGGGCGGTCCGGGCGTTGGGCAGCAGGATGCCCTTCTGGGACCGGTCGCTCGACCTGGTGGTCCTCACGCACCCGCACGCAGACCACGCCCGCGGGTTGCTCGCCGTCCTCGAGCGGTTCCACGTCAATGCGATTCTGGACTCGCCGTCGGAATACGAGAGTGGTGTGTATCGGGAATGGCTGGCGGCGGCGGCGGGCGAAGCCGCCCGGCGGTTGACTCCCCTTCCCGGTGCCAGGCTCCAGCTCGATCGTGACGTCTCGATGGAGGTCCTGCTGGCTCTACCCGAGGAGTTGGCGCCCGACCCCAACGACAGGTCGGTCGTGCTTCGCCTGACGTATGGAGAGGCGTCGTTCCTGCTCACCGGCGACCTTTCGTCGGTGGCGGAGCGCCGGTTGCTGGGTTCTGGCCTCACGGTGCAAGCCACCGTGTTGAAGGTAGGCCACCAGGGCAGCAAGGGCTCGTCCTCGGAGCCGTTCCTCCAGGCGGTGACCCCTTCGATCGCGGTCGTGCCTGCCAGCATCGGTAACCGCTTCGGCCATCCGCACGCCGAGGCCATGGAGCGCCTGCGACGGCACGTCGATCCCGATCGGCTGCTCGTCACGATGGACCGGGGAACGGTCGACGTCGAAACCGACGGGCGCTCCTATCGAGTGCGCACGACCCGTTAGGCCGACGGCCGACGGCGATCACGCTATCCGCCACACCGACACGCTCCACTTGACTATGCCACCGTAGCCGCCGAGTCTTGGCAGCCGGTTCCAGGTTGGGGCTTCGATTCCCGCAGGTTGCACGAGGTGAGTCCATGGCTGAACGGATCAGCCCGCACGACTTCCACGCAGCAGAAGGTGTCCAGGACTGGCGGGTGCTCGGCGAGGGCGCGTGTTCGTTCTTCCGGACAGGGTCGTTCGCCCAGGGGGCACAGCTTGTCCGGTCAATCAGCGAGCTACCGGGGCTCGCACCGCATCAGCCCGACCTCGACTTGCGTCACGATGGCGTTACCGTCCGGTTGGTCACGGTCGCGGACGACTACTTCGGCATGACGACGCGCGATGTCGAGCTCGCCCGGCATATCTCCGCTGCAGCCCGCCGGCTCGGCCTGTCCGCCGATCCGCAGGCCGTGCAGACGCTCCTCGTCATCCCCGGCGCGTCGAACGTCAGCCAGGTGATGCCGTTCTGGCGGGCAGCTCTCGGATATGAGCCTCGGGCCGACAGCCCGCACGAGGACCTGGTCGACCCGCGTAGCCGGAATGTTGCCTTCTGGTTCGAGCGGATGAATGAACCGCGCGCCGATGGCGGTGGGGCGGTCCACGTGGCCGTGTGGGTGCCGCATGAGCAGGCGGAGGCCCGCATCGCGGCAGCGCTGGCGGCCGGTGGACACATGGTGCGCGACCAGTTCGCCCCGGCATGGTGGACGCTGGCCGATCCGGCCGGGAACGAGATAGACATCGCAACGACCAGGGGCCGGTCCTGAACGACGAGTAGAATCCCGGCCGCCATCGCCAATCCCGGCCGAATCGGCCGGCTCTGGAGGAACTCGTCATGAAGATCACCGATGTGCGGGCCTATGTAGTCGACCCTGCGGTGCCCCGGTTCGGCAGTGCGGAGCACGCGATCCAGGACCGCGAATGGACCTTCGTCCAGATCGACACGGACGAAGGGGTTTCCGGCTGGGGCGAGTGCACGAACTACCCGGGAGGCGGCAGCCACCTTACGGCGCGGGCGGTGCTGGCCTGCCGAGAGGCACTGATCGGTGAGAATGCTGCCGACATCGAGCGTCTCTGGCACAAGCTGTACCGCAGGTACACCTATCTGGGCGCCAAGGGGTTGCCGACCAGCGCCATCAGCGGCATCGACATCGCGCTGTGGGACATCAAGGGGAAGGCGCTCGACCGGCCGGTGTACGACCTGCTGGGCGGGAAGTTCCGTGACGACGTGCGCCTGTACGCCAACGGCTGGTTCGTCGATTGTGCCACGCCGCAGGACTACGCCCGGGCGGCGAAGAGCGTCGTCCTCAAGGCCGGACACACCGCCTGCAAGCTCGACCCGTTCCTCGAGATGCGGCCGTACCACACGGGATACGTGACCGGCCAGATCTCTCCGGAGGGCGAACAGCTCGGGTACGACATCGTCGCAGCGGTGCGCGAAGTCGTCGGTCCGCACCACGAGATCCTGATCGACGCCCACGGCCACTACAACGTAGGTACGGCGATCCGGCTCGCCAACAATCTCTACGACCAGTCGAGGATCGAGTGGTTCGAGGAGCCTGTGCCTCCCGAGAGCATCGACGCTCTCCGGCAGGTGCGGGAGCACACCCGCCCGCGGATATGCGTCGGCGAGCGCCTGTTCACTCGCTACGAGTTCGTGCCGATCCTCCAGAACCGCCTCGCCGACTACATCATGCCTGACGTCGTTTGGACTGGCGGGATCAGCGAGCTGAAGAAGATCGCCACGATGGCTGAGACCTACTACGTTCCGCTGTCGCCGCACAACGCCATGGGGCCGCTTCAGGTGGTCGCCGGCGCTCACGTCTGCATGAGCATCCCGAACTTCTACCGGCTCGAGCACAGCATGGCCGCGATCCCTTCGTATCAGAGATTCCTTGTGCAGAAGCTGAACTTCCACGACGGCTCCGTCACGCTCAATGGCCGGCCCGGTCTCGGGTACGACCTCGACATCGACGCAGTGGCGGCGTCGATCAGCCCGAAGTGGGCGGAGTCCGGCGGGACGCTGCCGGGTCGCAGGAAGCCGTCTGCGAGATCGAGGAGGACGTCGCGATGAAGATCACGGACGTCCAGTGCCACGTCGTCCGCCCGAGGAAGCCGAGTGACGCCCTGCCACCGGATTGGCAGTGGGCATTCGTCACGATCGAGACCGACGAGGGCATCACCGGCTGGGGCGAGTCCTCCAACGTGCCTCGCAACGCCTCTCGCCTCGTTGCGAAGGGCGTCGAAGCCTGCCGCGAGGCGCTGATCGGCGAGGACCCGTCCGACATCGAGCGCATCTGGCACAAGATCTACCGGCGCTACTCGTACCTGGGTAGCCGGGGCTTTCCGACCACCGTGTTGAGCGGCATCGACATCGCCCTGTGGGACATCAAGGGCAAGGCGCTCGGAAAGCCGATCTACGAACTGCTTGGCGGCCGGTTCCGCGACGACATCCGCCTGTACGCCAACGGGTGGTTCGCGAACTGCGCCACGCCCGCGCAATACGCCAGGGCAGCGAAGCGGACGGTGGCCTCCGGACACGATGCGCTGAAGCTGGATCCGTTCCTCGAAGTGCAGCCATTCCACACCATGTACCAGACGGGGCAGGTCTCGCCCGAAGGAGAGCAGCTCGGCTACGACATCGTCGCGGCGATACGCGAGGCGGTCGGCCCGAAGGTCGAGATCCTGATCGACGCTCACGGCCACTACAACGTGCCGACTGCTATCAGGATCGCGAACAACCTCTGGGACCAGTCGAGGATCGGGTGGTTCGAGGAGCCACTGCCGCCCGAGAGCTTCGAGGGCCTCCGCCAGGTCAGAGAGCACTGCTCCGCCCCGATCTGCGTCGGCGAGCGTCTCTTCACCCGCTACGACTTCCTTCCGGTACTGAAGGACCGGCTCGCCGACTTCCTGATGCCCGACGTCACCTGGACCGGCGGCATCAGCGAGCTGAGGAAGATCTCGACGCTCGCCGAGGCCTACTACGTGCCGATGTCACCGCACAACGCCCAGGGGCCGGGCCAGATCCTGGCCGGGGCGCACGTGATGATGGCGACCCCGAACTTCTATCGCCTCGAGCACGCGGTGTCGTTCATCCCGCTCTACAGCACCATGCTGCAGGAGCCGATCGACTTCCACGACAACGTGATTACGCTGCCAGACAGGCCGGGCCTCGGGATCGACCTGGACATGGATGCGGTCAAAGCTGCGGCCGACCGATCTCTTCGGTGACGCTTCTGGTTCCGCGATGGGCGTCTGGATGGTAGAATGATGGCATGAAAACTACCATTGACCGGGCAGGACGAGTTGTCATTCCCAAGTCGATCCGGGACGAACTGGGGCTTCGCGGCGGTGAGGAGCTCGACATCGCCCTTCGCGATAGCCGGATCGAAATCCAGCCGAATTCAAGGACGGTCCGGCTTGTGAAGCGTGACGGGTTCCTGGCTGCGGAGATAGTCGGCGAGAAGGCACCGCACCTCACTACTGAAGACGTCAGGGCGATGGTTGAGCGCCTGCGCCGGTGAGTACTCCGGACACTTCAGTCGTTGTGGCCGGGTTCGCCAGTTGGCACGAGAAGCACCCGCAGGCGCGTGGGTCGATGCAGGAGAGCGATCGACTGATCGCCCACGTCGCCCTTGAGGCCTTTTCGGTGCTCACCCGGATGCCGCCTCCGCAAAGGGCATCGCCATCATCCGTGGTTGAGTTCCTGCAACACCACTTTCCTGCACCGAGGTTCGTGCTGAGCAGCGCCGGCTACGGAAGCCTGCTCAGCGTGTCAGCGGAGCGCGGGATCAGTGGCGGTGCGATCTATGATGCCGTGGTCGCAATGACCGCTCGAGAGGCCAAGGCCCTTCTGATCACACTCGACGAGCGGGCAGCAAATACCTATCAGGCGATCGGTGCGGACTTCCGCTTGCTCCGCTAGCACACGGAAAGACCGCTAGGGCACCGACCGGTCCTCGATCTCCCACGCGTGGTCGAGGGCATGCCACGCCGACCGTCGAATCGCGTAGCGAGGCGACCAGACCTTCGAGGTCTTGCGGCTGGGCGGAAGCGGGTCGCGGCGAGCACGGGCTCTTAGTGCTTCCAGGAACGCGGAGCGCAGCCGACTCATCTGGGCGGAGATTGCGGCGCCCGGTTCGGCTCTGAACACCGCTCTGACTTGGCCGGCGTACGCGCCGTCGGCCTCAAGGACGTGACGAACGATCGCATCGACTTCCCGTCCGCCGCCTCGCGGCCCCTTCCTCAGGATGACGCCTGCGGCGGCTGTGGCGGTCGCATCAAACGCGGCCCATGCAGCCTGCTGCAGGGCAATCCACCGTTCGAGCTCGACCCCCTCAATTGGTGCGTCATCCGATCCCGGTGACCGGTCGGGCGCGCCGTAGTCGGTCGTAGCGTTCCCAGACAGCCGTTCCACGACTTGCACGTCGTCCACGCTCGAAGGCGGCGCGAACGCGCCTCCCGCGTCGCCGATCGCCCTGGCGTAACGCGGTGCGTAGTCGACCAGCGATCGAATAGCGGCCTCCTCGGCCCGGCCGCATCGGCACCAACCCGGCCAGTCCGCCGCGCCTGCGAAGACGCGCTTCGCGCCAACTTCGACGTAGACCCCCAGCTTCGGCACTTATGGTGCCCGCGCGGTAGCTACCTGTTCGCCCGGCCGCGTCCGGGTCTCCGCGAGCCCTGTTTGCGGTTCGCCTCGGGACGCACGCCGCGGTCGTCCTCGGGTCGTGCATAGCCAGGGAACTGGATCTTGCCCACGTTCTTCGCTGAGACGCCGAGCACCTTCAGGAACCCTTCGGCGTCCTCGTGGTCGTAGGCGCCCGTGGCTTCCATCGAAGCGTCGTCTGTAAATAGTGAGTTCGGGATGTCGCCATTGCGTGCGATCGGGTCCGCCGCCTCGAAATACACCTTGCCCTTGTAGAGCCGAACGGTGATCGTGCCGGTCGCCAGCGCGGCGATCGGCTTCAGGGCTTCCAGCGCTGACGTCGTCGCAAGGTCCAGCCAGTAACCCTGATAGATCTGCAGCCCGATCCTGGCCGAGATCTCGTTGAAAAACTCCCGGGCGCGCCGGTCGAGCACGAACTGCAGAAGGTACTCCCACGCAGACGTGAGCAGCTCCATCGCCGGCGCTTCGTAGATCCCGCGTGACTTGACGCCTACGAAACGGTTCTCGACGACATGGGTGCCGATGCCGACCCCGTGCCGCCCGGCGATCCGGTTAGCCGCCTTGAACAGGGCGACCACGTCCATCGCCTCGCCGTTGATGGCGACAGGCCGGCCGCCCTCCCAGCGCACCGACACCGATTCCGGGCTCGACGGCGCGTCCCAGGGCCAGACGCCCATGCCGGGCTCGACGAAGAACGGTGGAATCGTCAGGTCCTCGAGATCGCCGGCTTCGTGTGTCAGCCCGAGGAAGTTGGCGTCGGTCGAGTACCGCGCCTCGCGGCGTGAACGGATCGGGAGACCGTTGGCCTCGCAGTAGTCGAGCATCTGCTTGCGGCCGGGGAACTGCGCTACAAACTCCGGATCTCGCCACGGCGCATAGACTTCTACGTCGGGCGCAAGCATGTTAGCGGCGAGCTGGAATCGCACCTGGTCGTTCCCGCGCCCGGTCGCTCCGTGGAACAGGACTCCGATCCCGCGCTTCCGTAGCTCCGGGAGTACGGCACCCGTTGTGACCGGCCGGGCGATACCGGTCGTGTTCCAGTAGCCGCCTTCATAGCCCGCGAGCGCCTGGACCACCTTCAGGCCGGCCTCGGCGAGCGCCGCCTGACCAGGGACGATGCGGGCATCGACCGCCCCGCAGGCCATCATGCGGTCGGCGACCGCGTCCAGGCTCTCCTCGTCCGGCTGGCCCAGGTCGACCGTGAAGCAGTGGACCTCGAACCCCTTCGCGGTAAGCCAGTGGGTGACCGTGCAGCTATCGAGGCCGCCAGATACCGCCCCTCCGACGACCCGGACCTTCTTCTTTTGCAACTCCCGCCAGTTCATGTATTGAGTATTGCACCGTTGATAAACTCGCGAGATGGCGATTACAGGATCGGCAAAGCGCGAGCCCTTGTTCTCGTTCCCGCACCCCGTCAACGAGGTCTCGGCCCGAATCGTCGCGGGCGGGGTCGTGATTTTGGCCTCAGCCGCGGTACTCGTGAACCACTACTTTGAGTGGCCCTGGCTGATGGTCCCGCTCGCATACGGTTTCTGGGCACGCGTGCTGACCGGCCCGAAGCTGAGCCCGCTGGGCACGTTCGTCACCCGGGTTCTCGTGCCTGCCCTTGGCAACCCTACGAAGCGAGTTGCCGGCCCGCCCAAGCGGTTCGCGCAGGGGGTCGGGGTCCTGTTTTCGACTACCGCTCTGGTACTCGAGGTCGGCTTCGGGCTGTCCGGGGCTGCCCACCTGATCCTGGGGGGCCTGATCTTTGCGGCGACCCTCGAGTCGGTGTTTGCCTTCTGCCTGGGCTGCCAGATGTTCGCGATCTTGATGCGCGTCGGCGTGATACCCGAGTCGGTCTGCCGCGACTGCGCGCAATACTCGTCGACCAGACTCCGATCAGGATCCAGCGCCGGCTAACGCCTCGCCGTCAGTTCTTGCTGCCGGTGATCGGGGGCGGGGCGCCCTTCTGCGCCTCAACGTCCTCGTCGTCGACCGGCTTTCGGATGAAGCCGAGCACGCTCCCCCAGGCCACCCCGAAGCCTACCGACGTAAAGGCACCAACCACCGCATTGCGGATGAGCGTGAACGACGTCAGCGATTCGAAGCCGCCCTGCTGGAGCGTCAGCGACAACAGGATGCCGGTCAGGGTCCCCAGAATGGTGCCGATCAACGTCTTCTTCCACGATGGCAGGGGGGCCCACTTCCGCCAGCCGCGGCGTCGGCGCCGCTCAATGCTGACCTTCAACTTGAGCTCTGGCGTCATCGCTCCGGACGTGGCGGACGACGCCGCGCCTGAAGCTGCGCTGGACGCCGCGCTCGTCGCAGCCGTCGATGCCGCGGCCCAGCCTGCGACGGCGACCGCCCCCGCAGCTGCGACCCCGGACGCCGCGGCGGCTGCCGTGGCGATCGGGCCCTGTATGCCCGCCTCGCCCACACGCACCTCGAACGGGACACTGCATAACGGAGCGTCGCCGGCGAACATGTTCACTTCGAGCGGGTACGCTCCTCTGACCAGGTTTGCGTAGTCACCGTAGTCCTCGGGCCCGAACGTCTCGACGTGGTCGCTGCCTTCGACCAACCCCTCCCACGAGAAGGTGCGCTTGACCGCCTGGCCGAAGGGCAGGTGGACGACAAGGTCGACGTGGCCCCGCGCCGGGATGTTGCTGACCTTGAGGGTCATCGTGGCCTCGGGGTCGATCTGGGCGCGCTCCCCGGCCTGCGCGGGCAGCTCGAACAGGACCACGCCGTCGCGCTCGATGGTGAGGGTCGTCTCGCCGCACCGGACCGGCGATTCCTGATTCGCCGGGGCGGCCCGAGCGACGGGGACCAGCAACAAACCGGCGGCGATTCCAGCCAGAACAGCAGCTATCCGGGAATGCGGCCTACCGGCTGTCAGCATCGACCCACCTCCGACGAGCGAGCCGAGAGGCTGGCACATTCCGGCGGCAATCGACCGCACTCTACGCTTCGCCGCGCTTCCGGTACTCTTCGACGAGCCGCTTCGTGGCGTCGTTGAACGGATAGTACTTGCCGGGCGACCCCGGACGGGTAGTGAGCTCCTTTTTGATCACGAGCTCCGTCGCCTCGCGCTCGTGAGCGATCCGGATCACCTCGTCGACCGCCGCACGTGGCACAACGACCACGGCGTCGTCGTCGCCGCACACCGCGTCGCCCGGCCGCACTGCGATCCCCCCGCACGTGATCACCTCGTTCACTCCCCACGGCTGCTGCACCGCGGGTCCCTGCTTCGCAGTCGTGCTGAAGGAGTACACCGGGAACCCGTACTCCTTCAGCGCCGCGGTGTCGCGCACCGACCCGTCGGTCACCAGGCCGCCGACGTGCCGCTGGGCGAGCCGCAGGAACTTGATGTCGCCGCCGATCGACTCCCACGGCCCCACGGCTGAGGCAACCAGCACGGTGGCGGGGCCGCACAGCTCGAAGGCGACGTACTCGGCGGACTGCTCGCCCTTCGGCTTGTCGGCGGCGAGGTCGGGCCGGTGCGGGACGAATCGCAGTGTGACCGCCCTCCCGGCCATGCGCTGGCCGGGCTGGAGCGGGCGGGCGCCGTGGATCTGCGCCTGAGGCCAGTTCATCACCCAGAGGCCGTCGATCAGGGTCGGCGTGGGGATCTCCCGTAGCGCCGCGAGGGTCTCGTCAGATATTGGCGGAGGCTCAGCCACTGCTGCCTCCTCGGCGGGCCCTACCTTTACCTGTCTCCCCTGTGCCTTTCTTGCCTGCCTCACCGCCTCGGAACTTCCACAGAGCGCCGTACAGGGCGGCGCTCGCAGGCACCGGCACTCCGGACTTCCGGCCTGCGCGCACGACGGCCCCGATCAGGTCGTCCAGCTCGAGCGGCTTGCCATCGTTGAAATCGAGCTGCATCGACGACACAAGGTTCGCGGCATCGCCGCGGGCGTCCGCCAGCCTCGTCTCGATCGCGTCGGCCGCGAACTTCACGCCCTGCGCCTTGCCGACCGCCACGATCTCGTCCATGACGGTCCGCACGGTCCGCTCCCCTTCCGGGTTCGCCAGGACTTCCAGGTAGTTCGACCGCCATGCGGTCATGACGGTGCCGATCGACGCTACCGACACCAGCTTCGACCACAGGGTCGACTTGATGTCGTCGCTCACCTGCACCTGGATGCCGGGCTTGGTCAGGATCTTCTCGACCCGCTTGACCCGGTCGCTGTACGACCCATCCTGTTCTCCGAACGCGATGCGGGCGGTCGGCCCTGCCTGGCGGATCAGTCCTGGCTCCGGCCGGGCCGATTCAATGTACGTCGCGCCCGCCAGCACCCGCCCCCACCCGTACACGTCGGCGACTCTGGCGGCACTCTCGGCGCCGTTCTGGACGGGCAGCACGACCGTCGCCGGGCCCAGCAGCGCCTTGATCAGCGGC
>Ga0233425_10004028_pt1 | contig 25452 bp, 18 predicted proteins | sample Watercolumn_Towu_2_FD_181712 | JGI IMG/M metagenome (GOLD analysis project Ga0233425, IMG submission 181712) | Freshwater microbial communities from Lake Towuti, South Sulawesi, Indonesia - Watercolumn_Towuti2014_140_MG | ecosystem: Environmental > Aquatic > Freshwater > Lake | place... | reverse complement strand
CGGACGGGATGCGGCCGAGCAACGCGGACACCTCGGAGCCGGCCTGAGTGAACCGGAAGATGTTGTCGATGAACAGCAGGACGTCCTGACCCTCCTCGTCACGGAAGTACTCGGCTGCGGTGAGCGCGGAGAGCGCGACGCGCGCGCGCGCGCCGGGGAGCTCGTTCATCTGCCCGTAGATGAGCGCCGTGCGGCTGATGACCGCTTCACCGCTCTGGAGCTTGGACTCCTTCATCTCGAGGTAGAGGTCGTTCCCTTCGCGGGTCCGCTCGCCGACGCCAGCGAAGCAGGAGACGCCGCCGTGCTTCTTGGCGACGTTGTTGATCAGCTCCATGATGAGCACGGTCTTGCCCACCCCGGCGCCGCCGAACAGGCCGATCTTGCCGCCCTTGCGGAACGGGCAGAGGAGGTCGACCACCTTGATGCCCGTCTCGAACTGCTCGATCTTGACGTCCTGCTCGACGAACTCCGGCGCCGGCCGGTGGATCGGGTAGAACTTCTGGGCGGTGACGGGCCCGGCCTCGTCCACCGGCTGGCCGATCACGTTGAGGATCCGGCCGAGGGTGACCGGTCCCACGGGCATCATGATGGGCTGGCCGGAGTTCTTGACCTCCATGCCGCGCACGAGCCCGTCGGTGGTGTCCATGGCGATGGTGCGGACGACGTTCTCGCCGAGGTGCTGGGCGACCTCGAGCACGAGGTTCCACTCGCGGGCATCGATGCCCGGGTTCGTCACCTTCAGTGCCGTGTAGATCGCGGGGAGCTCGCCGGAACCGAAGTGCACGTCGACCACCGGGCCGATGACCTGGGTGACCTTCCCGCTCGTGGATTGTTGTGTCTGTGCCTGTGACATTGCTCACCCCTTGAGGGCCTCGGCGCCAGAGACGATTTCCAACATCTCGTTGGTGATGGCAGCCTGGCGCGCCTTGTTGTACTTCAGGGTCAAGGAATCGATCATGTCCGCGGCGTTCTTCGTCGCGTTGTCCATCGCAGTCATCCGCGCGCCGTACTCCGAGGCCACGCTCTCGAGCAATGCGCGGTACACCTCCACCTCGACGTACATGGGGAGCAGGGTATCGAGCAGCGCCTTCTTGGACGGCTCGTAGATGAACTCGACCCGTCCCTCCTCGGTCCGCGCGGGGACGATGGGCAGGACCTGCTCCACGACGACCTTCTGGCTGATGACGGACTTGAACTCGTTGTAGACGAGGTACACGGCGTCGAGGTCCGCCTCGGTGAACTCGTGGATGATGGTCCGGGCCACGTCGGCGGCCTTCTTCCAGCTCAGGTCCTCAAAGACGCCGCGGATCTCGTGCCGGATGGTCACGTCCCGCCGCTTGAAGTAGTCGAGCCCCTTGCGGCCGATGACGGCCAGCGACATGTCCCTGTGCTTGCCGTGGTTCTCGTTGAGGTACCGCTCCGTCGCGCGGTTGATGTTGGAGTTGAACCCGCCGCAGAGGCCGCGGTCGCTCGTCAGCACCACGAGCATGACCTGATCCGGGCTCCGGCGCGCGAGCAGCGGGTGGTCCTCGACCTCGGTCAGGGCCGCCACGTCGGCGAGCACCTCCATCACGTTCACCGCGTACGGCCGGAGCGCGAAGATGTTCTCCTGGGCGCGCCGCAGCTTGGCCGCGGCGACCATCTTCATCGCCCGGGTGATCTTCTGCGTCCCCTTGACGCTGGCGATGCGGTTGCGGATCGCCTTGAGGTTCGCCATGCCGGGCCTCGCTCAGTCCTGTTCCGTGGGCACGAAGTGGCGCTTGAACTCCTCGAGCGCGGTCTTCAGGACCTTGGTGACCTCGTCTGTGAGCTCCTTCTTCTCCCGGATCAGCTCGAGAGCCCTGGCGTGCTTGGCGTCCACGAACTCGTAGAGCTCGCGTTCGTACTGCTTGAGCACGGACACCGGGTACTCGTCCACGAATCCCTGGGTTCCGGCGTAGATGATCAGGATCTGTTTCTCGACCGACAGCGGGACGTACTGGTCCTGCTTGAGCAGCTCCGTGAGCCGCTCGCCGCGCGCGAGGAGCTTGCGCGTGGCCTCGTCGAGATCGGAGGCGAACTGCGCGAACGCCGCCATCTCGCGGAAGCGCGCGAGGTCGAGGCGCAAGGTGCCTGCGATCTTCTTCATGGCCTTGATCTGGGCGTTGCCGCCGACGCGCGAGACGCTGATACCCACGTTCACCGCAGGCCGGACGCCCGAGTAGAAGAGCTCGGGCTCGAGGTAGATCTGACCGTCGGTGATCGAGATGACGTTGGTGGGGATGTACGCGGACACGTCGCCCGCCTGGGTCTCGATGATGGGGAGCGCCGTCAGCGATCCGCCACCCTTGTCCTTGCTCATCTTCGCGGCGCGCTCGAGCAGTCGCGAATGGAGGTTGAACACGTCGCCGGGGTAGGCCTCGCGTCCGGGCGGCCGGCGCAGCAGGAGCGACATCGACCGATAGGCCGCGGCTTGCTTGCTCAGGTCGTCGTAGATGATCAGCGCGTGCTTACCGTTGTCGCGGAACCACTCGCCCATCGTGCACCCGGCGAAGGGCGCCAGGAAGAGCAGCGGGGCCGGCTCCGAGGCCGATGCGGCGACGACGGTCGTGTACTTCATGGCCCCGGCGTGCTGGAGCTTGTCAACGACCTGAGCCACGGTGGACTGCTTCTGGCCGACGGCGACGTAGATGCAGTAGACCGGCTCCTCTCCCTTGCCCTCGTGCGTGTACTTCTGGTTGATGATCGCATCGATGGCAATGGCGGTCTTGCCGACCTGGCGATCGCCGAGGATGAGCTCGCGCTGGCCGCGGCCGATCGGGATCATCGAGTCGATGGACTTGAGGCCGGTCTGGAGCGGCTCCTTGACGGGCTGCCGGTACACGATCCCCGGCGCCTTGAGCTCCACGCGGCGGCGCTCCGGGGTCTCGATCGGGCCCTTGCCGTCGATCGGTTGACCCAGGGCATTGACCACGCGGCCGACCATCGGCAGGCCGACGGGCACGTCCGCGATGCGCCCGGTGCGCTTGACCTCGTCGCCCTCGTGGATGTGGATGTCCTCGCCGAACAGCACGACGCCGACGTTGTCCTCCTCGAGGTTGAGGACCATGCCCTTGACCTCGCCCGGGAACTCGACGAGCTCGCCCGCCTGGACGTTGTCGAGCCCGTGGACTCGGGCGATGCCGTCGCCGACGCTGAGCACGGTCCCGGTCTCCAAGACCTCGACCTTCTGCTCGTACTGCTCGATCTGCTGCTTGATGATCCTGCTGATCTCTTCTGCTCTGAGTTGCATCCGGCGCTCCGTATCCTGTCGGTGCTCTCGTTGTTTCCAGGAGCTCTAGCGAAGCATCAGCTCCCGCACCCGTGAGAGCCTCGCCCTGAGGCTCCCGTCGTAGACCACGCCGCCCACTCTCGTGACGACGCCGCCGATGAGGTCCCTGTCTTCCCGCGTCGCGATCTGGACCTTCTTGCCCGTCGCGGACTGGAGAGCTCTCGTGAGCCGTTCGAGGTACACCGTGCTCAAGGGCGCGGCGCTGACGACCTCGGCCCTCACGACTCCCTCGTGCGCGTCAACCATGGCCTCGAGCTCCCGGGAGATGTCGGGCAGCAGCTCGGCCCTCGACCGGTCAACGAGCAGGAGGCAGGTGCTGAGCACGTGCGACGTGATGCCCAGACGGGTCGCCAGCGTCTTCACGACCGCCTTGCGCTGTGCCTGGCGGATGTGCGGGCTTCGAAGCACGTTGCGGAGCTCCTCGCTCTCGGAGAACGTCTCCGAGACCTTCTGGAGCTCGCGCTGTATGACTCTGAGCTTTCCGGTCTCGAGCCCGATCGACATCAGGGCACGGGCGTACCGGCGTGCGATGCTCCCACCGTCGCTCATTGTCCCAGCCCCTCTCGCTCGAGCCGCTCGACGTAGTCGTCCGCCAGCTTGCGCTGGTCGGGTTCCTTCACCTGAGTCACGAGCGCCTCCGTGGCAGCGGCGACGGCGCGCTCGATCATCTCGATCCTGACTTCCTCGCGGAGCTGGGCGATCTCCTGCTGGATGCGGAGCCTGGCATCCTCTCGCATGCGCTCTGCCTTGGCCCCGGACTCGGCGATCAGCCGGTCTCGTTCAGCCTCGCCAGCGGCGATGAACTCCGCGCGCAGGCGAGTCATATCCTCGTCCATCCGTTCCAGCTTCGCCGAGTAGTCCGCGAGGCGCTCGTTGGCCTGCTCGAGCATCTTCTGCGCCTCCTCGAGCTGCGCCTTCACCGTGGCGCTCCGGTCCTGGAGGAACGCGGCCAACGGCTTGCGGGCGATGAGGTAGATGATGACGAGCAGGAGGATGAAGTTGATCACGTATGCGAGGACGGGCGGACCCGCCTCGAGGGGGACACCCTCGGCAGCCGGCTCGCCGGCGTAGGTGAAGTCGGCCCAGTTGATGGCGTCCGCGGGCAGCCCGTCGCCGCGGCCGAGGTGGTGACCGCCGCCGTGTCCGGCGCCCTGCCCCGCTCCCTCCTCGCCGGTCCCGTTGCCGGGCTCGCCGTGGGCCTCGGCGGCCACCTCCTCCTCGGTCCAGCTCTCGTCCCCGTGAAGCTCGGCCCTCGCACGAGCCGCGAAGGCCAGGATCACCAGCGCCACCGCTCCCGTCGTGATGGATCTGCGCATCGTCAGGCGGCCTTTCGCCCAAGGATCGTTGCAACGATTGCCTGGGAGAGGGTCTGGATCTCCTGTGCCATCTGGCGCCGCACACCGTCGCCTTGCCTCTGGATCTCCCCGCGCCCCTCGGCGATCGTCGCGTTGGCTTCCTGCCGGGCCTTGTCCAGGATCTCGCGCTCCCGCGACCTTCCGCTCTCTCGGATCTTCTCGCGCTCCACGCTCGCCTTCTCACGGATCTTCTCGAGCTCGCGCTCGTACTTCTTCATCTTTTCTTCGGCCTGGACCTGGCGTGCCCTGGCTTCCTTGACATCGCCTTCGGTGGCGCGTTCACGGGCTTTCAGGACCTCGATGAGCGGCTTGAACAGGAGCGCGCGGAGCATGAAGAAGATGGCGAGGAAAACGAGGAACTGGATGAAGACCGTGGCGTCGAGATCGACCACGGAACCTCCGGAGAGGACAGCAGTTAGCGGCATATGAGGACCCTCCGGATCGGCAAAGCGTGCGCTAACTATCAAAGGGTGTTTTTGAAGTCAAGGGACGGCTCGGTCTCGCTTCGGTGTCCCCAGACGCATGGAACGGCTCGCCCCGGGGTCGAGCAATTCTGAAACGATGTACACTCCTCGCGGAGGCACGGAAGCCGGGGAAGCTCATTTTTTTACTGGTGTAACGGCTCCGGGCGCGTACAACGGCTCACGCGCCATCGAGCGCGGGACGCGAGCGCTGGAGAGTTGGTGATGTTCAGCACACGGTCGTTCACATTCGCGCTGGCCTACACCCTGCTGGTCGTCGGGGCGTCGAGCGGCGGTTGCGCCAGGGGCATCGTCAATACCGACGGTGACGGCGACACGGACGTGGACACGGACACGGACACCGACGGCGACGGCGACGGAGGCTCGTGCGGCGATTCGATATGCTCGGACGGGGAGTGGGCGGCGAGCTGTCCCGAGGACTGCCCCGCGTCGTGCGGAGACGGCATCTGCACCCACGACGAGACCACCGACACCTGCCCCGGAGATTGCCCTCAGGGATGCGGCGACGGCGAGTGCTCGTCCGACGAGGATGCGCTCAACTGTCCCGACGACTGCCCCGCGTCGTGCGGCGATGACCTGTGCACCCACGATGAGGGCGCCACCGGTTGCCCCGAGGACTGCCCCGCGACCTGCGGCGACGGCGCATGCACACACGACGAGACGACCGACACCTGCCCGTCCGACTGTCCGCCGGGTTGCGGCGACGGGATGTGCGACGGAGATGAATCCGCGTCCACCTGCCCGGCGGATTGCGACGCGGAGTGCGGAGACGGGCTCTGCACGCACGACGAGGGGGCGGAACGTTGCCCCGAGGACTGCCCAGCCGACTGCGGCGACGGATCATGCACACACGACGAGACCGCGCTCTCGTGTCCCGGAGACTGTCCGTCCATCTGCGGCGACGGCGCGTGCACACACGCCGAGACCGCGGCGGGGTGCCCGGTCGATTGCCCCGACGAGTGCGGCGACGGAGTGTGCACCGGCGAGGAGACGGCTCTGGATTGCGAGGACGACTGCCCCGCCGACTGCGGCGACGGAGCATGCACACACGCCGAATCCGCCGCGTCGTGCGCCGCGGACTGCCCGGCAGTGTGCGGCGACAGCGTGTGCACTCACGACGAGACAGCGGCGGACTGCGCCGACGACTGCCCCGCCGACTGCGGCGACGGCGCGTGCACACACGACGAGGACGCGTCGACCTGCCCCGGGGATTGCCCGGCCGTGTGCGGCGATCGGGAGTGCACGCACGCGGAGACCGCCGCCGGCTGCCCCGGGGACTGCCCGGCGCGGTGCGGCGACGGCGCATGCACTCACGCCGAGACCGCGGCCGGATGCCCGGCCGACTGCCCCCCACGGTGCGGCGACGGCGCCTGCACTCACGACGAGGACGCGGCGTCCTGCCCGGCGGAGTGCCCGCCGATCTGCGGCGACGGCGCATGCACACACGACGAGTCTCCAGTGACGTGCCCCGGCGACTGCCGGGCGGACTGCGGCGACGGCGCGTGCACGCACGACGAGTCCGCCCTGACGTGCCCGCGCGACTGCCCGGCGCGGTGCGGCGACGGGTCGTGCACCCACGCCGAGACCGCGTGCTCCTGCGCCGCCGACTGCACGAGCCGTTGCGGCGACGGCTGCTGCACTCACGCCGAGACGGCCTGCACGTGCGCGGGCGACTGCGGCGCGCGCTGCGGCGACGGCTGCTGCACTCACGCCGAGACCCCGCGGACGTGTCCGGCGGACTGCGGGGGCGTGTGCGGCGACGGCGTCGTGGACGACGACGAGGAATGCGACGACGGCAACACGGCGCGATGCGACGGGTGCTCGCCCGACTGCACCGTGGAGCTCGCCTGGAGCCGGGGCGCCCTCCTGCTCCGCGACAGCGGCGACGTGCCCGCGGCCCTGACCACGCTCCTCACGTCCGAGGGCTTCAGGACCGTGGCTCGCAACAACGGCACCGGTACCACCACCAGCGACGTCGACGAGCTGCTCGCCTTCCCGATGGTCGTCTTCTACAACTACGACCGCGAGATCACGGCGGCCGAGGAGACCGCACTCGATCAGTATGTTCAATGCGGCGGCGTGCTGCTCGTCACGGGCTACGACAGCATGGGGCACCCGACAGACACCCGGCTCGCCCGGGTCGCCAGGGTCACGACCAGCGGCGACTACGTCGGCCACACGAGCTGCACCGTGACCGACGACTCGCACCCGGCGACCACGGGGCCGTACGGAGACTACGCCGTGGGGAGCGCCTTCACGGTGGTCCAGTCCGATCACGACAACGTCGTGGCCGGGGGTGCGTCGCGACAGCTCGTCTCGGTGGACGCCGCGGCGAAGCTCACCTGGGCCGGAGACGTCGGATCGCACCACGGCCAGGTCTACTTCTGGAACGGGAACTCGGGGTTCAACGACTGGACCGCGGCGGGCGCCGCCCAGAACATCTTCCTCAACATCATGAGCTGGCACTTGCACAGCATCGGCATCGTGCACGACCAGGGCACGACTCCCGCCGCGCTCACGACCCTCCTGCGCAACGAGTGCTTCCCCCAGGAATCCCTCGACAACAGGACCCAGACATACAGCTCGAGCTTCTGGTGGCTCCACCGGCACCCGATGGTCATCTTCTTCAACTACAACCGGGGTATCACCGCCGCCGAGGAGAGCGCCCTCATCGCCTACGTCAACAACGGCGGGACGCTCCTGGTGACCGGGTACGACAGCATGGGGAGCCCCACCGACACTCGCCTCGCCAACGCGTGCCGCGTGGTCACGAGCGGGGACGGCCCGTTCTCCACGAGCTGCCGGGTCACCGACGCAGCCCACCCCGCGCTGCGCGGACCGTACGGCACCTTCGGCGTCGGGACCACGTTCACCGCGTCCTCCAGCGACCACGACAACGTGCGGACCGACGCGGCCCTCGGGTCGACGCAGCTCGTCTCGGTGGACACGGCCGCCAAGCTCACGTACGCCACGGACCTCGGCCTCGACGGCACCGTGTACTACTGGAACGGCAACAGCGGCATGGGCGACTGGACAGCGGCCGGGACGGCTCATGACATCTTCCTCAACCTCCTCGCCGGCGAGGTCCCCCGCGCCACCACCTGCGGGCACGGCGGCGCCGACTTCTACGCGTTGCCCTACGACTTCTACCAGTTCGACATGCTGGCAGCGAATCTCCTGCGACGGGCGGTGAGCTACGGGTTCGCCGCCACGCCCGTCGTCGGCGCGGTCAGCGAAGGCGTGGACACCACCGGCGCGACCCATGCGTCGAACCCTGGCGGCCCCTATGCGGGCGAGTTCAATGCCACGGTCGGGGCCCTGCGCCAGGCCGGACATCCGGCGGGCAGCATCATCACCCTGGCTACCCCGGCCGAGGCATCGGCCCGCATCGCCGACATCGACGTCCTGCTCTTCATGGAGCAGGAGGCCGGCGACCCCGCCCCGGCTCCGTGGATCCCCATCGTCACCTCGCTGCTGGCCGCCGGGGGCAGGGTCGTCGTGACCACGGGCCAGAGCGGGACCGCCGCGTTCATCAACGGTCTTGGCATCTTCGGCGCCGGGACGGCGACCTCCTGCTCCGCGCCATTCACCACCGCCGCCGACGACTTCTGGACCGGCATCGTCCACCCCGGCTACCTGAACGCCACGGGCTGCTGGAACTGGGCCGGCGCGGGCCTGACCCGGCTCGCGTGGGACCCCGACGACGTGACGGACCTCACCGTGTGGGGCTACGACGTGGATTGAGGTCCACGGTCGGCCTCGCCGGACTCGATGTCACGGACGAGGCGGCAGCATCGTGATGCCGAGCACGCGCTCGGCGTTCAGCCGGTAGACCTTCTCGAGGACGGGACGAGGGAGCCCGATGCCGCTGATGGGCCACCGGCCCTGGATGGGCGTCGGGTTCGGGAAGCCCGTATCGCGGGTCTCGAAGTAGCGCCATGTCGAGGCGAAGAAGCGTTCGATCTCCGACTCGCTCGGCTCCTCGGCGTCGCCCGATCCGAGCGCGAGGCGGCGGCGGCCGAGCATGTCCCGGGCGTATCCGAGGTCCGTGGCGAACAGGATGCGGTCCTGGAACCGGACGAAGAGGTCGTGCATCTCCTGCGGGTCGTGGCGCCCGATCTCGGGGATGCGTGCCGCCGTGTCGATGTACAGGTTCGGGTAGCGCTCGAGCATGGCGGCCACGCGCCGCGGCTCCTCCGGCGCGTTGCCGAAGTGCGCGCCGATGAACACGACGTCCGGGTGCCGCGCCACCCTCCGTTCGTACTGCGCGAAGACATCCTCCCAGGTCGGGTACTCGGGCCCCCAGAAGCTCCAGAGCGGGTGGGCAAGGAGCTCCTCGTACCGCTCGTTGTCCGGCGTCGGCGCCTCGAAGAACGCCTGTGGGTCTCCCGAGTGGATCAGCACCGGCATGCCGAGCTCGCCGGCGCGCTCGAAGATCGGGTCCAGCGCCGGTGCGTCCACCGGGACGAGGGAGCCGTCGCTGTATACGGCGCCCAGGCCGAGGAGCTTGTGGATCTTCCACGCGAGGCCGCCCTGTTCGCGGCACCGCTCGAGGGCGGCGATGGCCGTGCGCACGAAGTCCGGGTGATCGACCGGCAGGGTCCAGGGGATGTTGCACATGAAGAACAACCTCCCGTGGGAAGCGCGTGACGCCGCGACGGCTTCCTCGAGACCGTTGCCCGGATACCTGCCCGAGACGTTGACCGCGACCTCGACCCCGTAACGGGAATAGAGCTCGAGCGCCTCCCGCGTGGCGCCGGGCAGGATGTGAGCGTGAGCGTCGATCCTTCGAAACGAGCCAGCCCGTGTCGCGGCCGATCTGCCATGCCGATCCGACGCTCCGCCGCAGCGGTCGCAACAGGGCAGGGCCAGCGCCAGGAGCGCGAGGAAAACGGCCGCTTTGCCGACCATCCTGTCGCCACTATAAATGAGATCGTGACGCCGCAACCATGGGACTCGCTGGACCTGCTCCCCGACGAGCCGGGCGTGTACACGTTCATCGACCGGGAAGGCCGTGTCGTCTACGTAGGCAAGGCGAAGAGCCTCCGCGACCGGGTCCGGAGCTACTTCCAGCCCGGGAGCTCCGACACCAGGTACTTCATCCCGCTGCTGCGACAGGTCGTGGCCGACATCGAGACGACGGTCACGAGCACCGAGAAGAACGCCGCCATCCTCGAGAACAACTTCATCAAGGAGCACCAGCCCCGGTACAACACGAGGCTCCGCGACGACAAGGACTTCCTGCACCTGCGGATCGACCTGGATGCACAGTGGCCGCGCCTCGAGCTGGTCCGCCGCCCACGGGTCACCGAGCGTGGCGGCTCCGTCAAGATCTTCGGCCCGTACCACTCCGCGCGCTCCGCGCGCCGGACCATGCTCCTGGCGAGCCGCTCGTTCCGTCTACGGACCTGCGCCGATTCTGCCCTGCGCGGCCGCAGCCGCCCCTGCCTGCTGCACCAGATGAAGCGCTGCCCCGGGCCGTGCGTGTTCGAGGTCGACCGCGGCGAGTACCTCGAGCAGGTCCACCTCGCCGTGCTCTTCCTGTCGGGGCGCCACGGCGAGCTCGCGGCACAGCTCCGCGATCGGATGAACGTCGCCGCGGCCGAGCTCGCGTTCGAGCGCGCCGCGCTGTACCGCGACCAGCTCAAGGCCGTCGAGGCCACGTTGGCCGATCAGGAAATCGTGCACCTCGGCGCGGTGGATGAGGACGTGTTCGGGTTGTGCCGCGAGCAGGACCAGGTCCAGGTCGTCGTGCTGCACGTCAGGGGCGGCAGGACCACGGGGCGCGTGGACTTCCACTGGAAGGGACGGGACGCGCACCTCGACGAGCACGACCTGCTGTCGTCGATCGTGGCCCAGTTCTACGAGCCTGGCATCTCGGTCCCCGAGTTCGTGGTGGTGCCGTCGGACGTCGATGACGCCGAGGTGCTCGGCGAGCTTCTCGGCGAGCGGTGCGGGCACCGCGTGACAGTCCTGTGCCCGCGGCGGGGGCGGCGGCGCAAGCTGGTGCTGCTCGCGCAGGCCAATGCGCGACAGGCCCTGGTCCAGCGGAGCCGGTCCTCCGCGGACCTGGGCGCCGCGTTCGAGGGAGTGGCCCGGATGCTCGGTCTCGATCGTCCTCCACGGACGATCGAGTGCATCGACGTGGCCCACCACGGGAGCGATAAAGCGGTCGCGGCCATCGCCCGGCTCAGGGACGGGGTCCCGGACCGCTCCGGGACGCGGAGCTTCACGGTCAAGGTGGCGCGGACCGGCGACGACTACGGCAGCATGTACGAGGTCCTGTCGCGGCGTTTCCGAAGGGCGCGCGAGGACGGTGACCGGTGGGCGCTGCCCGACCTGCTCGTCGTCGACGGCGGGCGAGGCCAGCTCGGCGTCGCGCAAGCCGCGCTGCGCGACACGGACCTCGAGCGCGACGGCCCGGCTCTTGTGGCTCTCGCCAAAGAACGGCCCGCGCGGTCTGGTCACGAGGACGCGGCCCCCGAGGAAGCCCTCGAGGACCGCGTGTACGTCCCTGGCCGCACAAACCCGCTCCCGGTCCGCGGCGGGTCTCCGCTACGGCTCCTGTGCCTCGCGCGCGACGAGGCCCACCGCCTGGCGGGCAAGCTGCTCTCGCGGCAGCGGAAGTCACGGACGACGACTTCGCGGCTCCAGAGCATCCCAGGCGTGGGTCCGAAGCTCCGTGCAGCCCTGCTCCGTGGCCTCGGCTCGCTCGAGAGCGTGAAGAACGCCTCGATCGCGGAGCTGGAGACGGTCCCCGGCGTCGGTCCGACGCTCGCTCGGACGATCTTCGAGCATTTCCACGGCAGCACCACGTCGTGAGGCGCGACGGGTGTGGATACGTGGAACGGATGGACAGTGTGGACTGGGTGGACCGAGTGGACATTCCCAGAGCGTCCACTTCGTCCACGCTGTCCGCGATGTCCACCAGGGTAGTCCGGCTGAGCCTCACCCCTTCCCACCCTCGGCCATCTTGCCCCGCTGCGCCGGGAACAGCCTGATCACCAGCAACCCGAGACATCCCAGGCCGAAGAGCGCGAGCCCGACCGCCGCGACCATACGGTAGTAGGTCGGCGGAGGCGTCTCGGTGCGGCTCCGGATGCGCTGGTCAAGCGCGGCGGTACGCTCGGACTCCAGCCCGAGCTCCTCGATGCGCCGGAGCTTCACGGGATCGGCCACGCCGCGCGCGAGGTCGGCCTCGACCTGCACCAGCAGGAGCCGCGCCCGGATCACGCGCGCAGCGTCGCCCTCGGGCGCGAGGACGAGCGCCTGGTGCAGCAGGTCCCGGGCCCTGGCCCGATCGCCAGCGGCCTCGAGCCGATCCGCGAATGCCACGAGCCCTGGGACCATCTCGGCGCGGCGCTCGTACTGCGGCCACCGGCCGAGGATCTGGTCGAACCCGGCCAGCATCTCCTCGTAACGCGCCGCGCGGGTATGCTCGAGCGCCTCCGACATGGCCTGCTCGACCTGGGCCGCGCGCGCCGCGTCCTGCGCCTCGAAGAGCCTCCGCGAGAGCTCCTGCCATCCCCATCCCCTGTCTGGCTCGACGCCGGTGAAGTTCTCGTATTTGATTCGTGCGGGCCAGAGGATGGCACGGCCAAAACGTATCACCGCGGCTCGCGCCGCCTCCCGGACCGGCGGGATCTCCGACCCGGTGAACGCGAGGAGCACGGGGATGGTGTCGCGGTCCCCGCGCTCGCCGTAGACCGTCAGGATCTCGGCGAGGACGGCAGGATCACGCACCTGGACCTGCTGGCCGGCCGTCGGCCGGCGGACCCAGCGCAGCAGCGATGTGGCGAGCTCGACGACGTCGTCGCTCGGGTGCGACGTGGACTGGATCAGTCCGGGCAGCGCCGCCTCGCCGGCGCGCCTCACGTCGCGCGCGATCTCGGCCTGGAACACGCCCCGCTCGCGCGGGCCGTACCGGAGTAGCGCTCTGGTCGCGGGCGTCGTGCGCGCCTCGCCCAGTGCCCGGAGCAGCACGACGACCTCCGTCACCTCGTGGAGCAGGCGCGCGTTCGACTCGTCCCGCTCCCTGGCGAGGAGCGCCGGCAGCACGTCGAGCAGGGGGTCCTCGTCGCGCGGCGGGAGCTGCTGCGGCGCGAGCCCACCGCCGACGTCCGCGAGCAGCCTCTCGATATCGCCTGGCGCAGAACGAAGATCCCGGTTGAGCCGGTCCGTGATGGTCGCCACGGACGACGGGCCCGCGGCGACGATCCTCGCCGCCGCGACCCCTCGCTCATCCCCGGACGACGCTCCGAGCTGCTGACAGAGCACCGCGAGCTCCGAGGACCGCAGCGCTTCGATCGCACCTCGCTCCGCCGCCTCGCCGCTCGCAACGTCGTGGCTCTCCCCGGCTCCTGGCGCGTCCTCGGCGTACGCCGCCGCTCCCGCGACGTAGAGCGCGAGGAGGACGAGGACACCCGGTCCGCTCAATCGAAACGGATCGTGAAGGTTCCCAGATCTCCGATGTGCTCGAGCCATTGCTCTTCGACACGACTGACGGACGCCGCAGGCGGTCCGTGGTGACACCATTCGAGCAGGCGCTCGAGGAGCGCGACGTCTCCCTCCGCCACGAGCTCGACTCTCCCGTCCGGGAGGTTCCTCACCCACCCGTCCAGCCCGAGCGCACGCGCCTGCCGCACCGTGGAGGCCCGGAACGCCACGCCCTGCACCTCGCCGGCGATCCGGAGGTGGAGTCGGTGGTCCCGGGTCACGGCTCCTTCTTCTTCTTGCTCTCGATCTGGTCCGCCATCGAATCGAGGACCTCGGCGGCGTTGAACTGGATGGTCCGCTTACCCTCGACCCGCCCGCACATGGAGCAGATCCCCCCAGACGTCTCCTCGCCCGGCAGCTCCTTGATCCACCCTTCGGCCTTGAGCTCGGCTCCATACATGGCGAAGCACCGTTCGCAGACCAGCTTGACCAACATGCGCATCGCGCAGGAATATTACTCCCTTCAAAGGAGTCGCGCCACACGCGACATGGTGCTGCGATGGCAACGGACAAGGAAGCGAACAAGGTCATCTACTCGATGATGCGCGTGGGCAAGCTCCACGGCACGAAGAAGGTCCTCGAGAACATCTCGCTGTCGTACTTCTACGGCGCGAAGATCGGGGTCCTCGGGCTCAACGGCTCGGGCAAGTCCTCGCTGCTCAGGATCATGGCGGGCGTGGACCAGGACTTCCTCGGCGAGACGGCCATCTCCCCGGGCCACACCATCGGGTTCCTGCCCCAGGAGCCGGAGCTCGAGCCAGGCACAACAGTCCTCGAGGTGGTCAAGGAGGGCGTGACCGAGGTAGCCGAGCTCCTCCGGGAGTTCGAGGAGATCAACGCGCGGTTCGCCGAGCCCATGAGCGATGACGAGATGGAGAAGCTCCTCGCCCGGCAAGGCGAGGTGCAGGACCGGCTCGACGCGCTCGACGCGTGGAACCTCGACAGCCGGCTCCAGCTCGCCCTCGACGCGCTCCGCTGCCCTCCGCCCGACACCCCCGTGGACGTGCTCTCGGGCGGCGAGCGCAGACGCGTCGCCCTGTGCCGGCTCCTGCTCCAGGAGCCGGACATCCTCCTGCTCGACGAGCCGACGAACCACCTCGACGCGCCGACCGTGCAGTGGCTCGAGCAGCACCTGCACCGGTACGCTGGGACTGTCATCGCCGTGACCCACGACCGGTACTTCCTCGACAACGTCGCAGAGTGGATCCTCGAGCTGGACCGCGGGCGCGGCATCCCCTGGAAGGGGAACTACTCGTCCTGGCTCGAGCAGAAGCAGGAGCGCCTGTCGCGCGAGGAGAAGGCGGAGAGCGAGCGGCAGCGCACGCTCCAGCGGGAGCTGGAGTGGATCCATCAGTCGCCGCGCGCCCGTCGGGCCAAGAGCAAGGCGCGGATCACGGCGTTCGAGGAGCTCGCCTCGCAGAACCCGGAGCGGCTGGCGCACGAGCTGGAGATCTACATCCCGCCGGGGCGTCGGCTCGGCGACCTCGTCGTCGAGGCGGCGGGCGTGCGCAAGGCGTACGGCGACCGTGTCCTGCTCGACGACGCGAGCTTCACCGTCCCGCGCGGCGCCGTCGTGGGCCTCATCGGACCGAACGGCGCGGGCAAGACCACGCTCTTCCGCATGATCGTCGGCCAGGAGCTGCCAGACGCAGGCACCATCCGGCTCGGAGAGACGGTCGAGGTCGGGTACGTCGATCAGTCCCGGAGCAGCCTCGACCCCGGCAAGTCGGTCTGGGACGTCATCTCGGGAGGCGCGGACCAGATCGCGCTGGGCAAGGTGATGGTCAACTCGCGGGCGTACGTCGGCCGCTTCAACTTCACGGGCTACGACCAGCAGAAGCCCGTCGAGACCCTGTCCGGCGGCGAGCGCAACCGGGTCCACCTGGCGCAGGTCCTCAAGCTCGGCGCCAACCTCCTCCTGCTCGACGAGCCCACCAACGACCTCGACGTCAACACCATGCGCGCCCTCGAAGACGCGCTGCTCGAGTTCGTCGGCTGCGTGATGGTCATCAGCCACGACCGCTGGTTCCTCGACCGCGTGGCGACGCACCTGCTCGTGTTCGAGGGCGATGGCCGTGTCGAGTGGTTCGAGGGCAACTTCACCGAGTACGCCGAGGCGTACAAGGCCCGCACCGGCGAGGACGTGGCCCAGCTCAAGAGCTCGCGCTACCGGTCACTGACGCGGGGGTGAGCTTTCTCCCTCTCCCTCTGGGAGAGGGCCGGGGTGAGGGCCTGCTCCCTCTTCCACGGGGAGAGGGCCGGGGTGAGGGGTCTACTTGCCCGAATCCGTACCAGGGCACGGCGTGGTGGGCGGGAAGCCCGAGCAGGACTCGAAGTCGCCCATGCAGTTCACGGAGCCGGGGTTGTCGCCGCAACGGCAGGCGAAGCAGTCCTCGCCGGCGGGATCGGCCATGCACCGCGCGAGGCAGTTCATGATCGCGCACATGACCTGCCCCACGTAGCAGCCAGCGCACGCGTCGGATGCGGCGTTGTCGGTCCCCGTCTGGAGACAGGTCAGAGTGCACGCCGCGGGGTCAGCGTCGAGAGCGCAGCTCTGCCCACACTGCGAGGTCACGTCGGCGTACGACAGGTCACCGGTCGTGCCGAAATCCTCGCGCTGTACCGCCGCCATGTCGGTCGCGTTCGTGCACGCGCCGGTGCCACCGTCGCCGTCAGCGTCGCCGTCAGCGTCGCCATCGACGTCACCGTCGCCATCGACGTCGCCGTCGCCATCGACATCGCCGTCGCCATCGACGTCGGTGTCGGTGTCCGTATCGGTGTCGGTGTCGGCGTCGCCGTCGGTCTCGTCGTCGTCACATGCCTGGAGCCACGCGAACGCCAGACCGCACATCATCACGATGAACCACTTACGCATCTCTCTTCCTCCTTGATCTTTCCTTCAATACCGGCTCGGAGTGGCTTCCCATGCACACCCCCGTCCAGCCGGGGCACACCGTATATCAGCTCGGCCGCGACCAGTCTATCTTTCGAAATGCCCGGTGTCAGATCGCCTCGAGCGGCATCTCCTCGTCGGTCGGCGTGTCCTCGGCATCCGAACCGCCGGTGTCGCCCGCCGGCGCCGTGCCCTCGGTCGGTGCTTCGTCGGTGCTCCCCTGGTCCGCCGGTGCCGTGTCCACACCCTCCGAGCCTGCTGGAGTCGCATCCACGGAACCCGCGTCCTCGGGAGCCTCGGGCTGCGCCTCGGGCGCGTCGGGCTCCTGCTCGGCGTCGCTCTCGCGCCGTGCGTCCCACGGGTTGTGCCCCCGTGGCCCGAGGTCCATCGAGATGTCGAAGTAGACGCCGTGGAGGCCGATCTCGTAGTTGCCCGGGTAGCTGCAGAACGCGCAGGTCCGCTCCCGCGCGTCGTAGTCATCCTGGGTCACGGTCGTGCTGCCGAACCGGTAGGCGTACGCGAGGTTCATCTCCCACGATCCGAAGTCGTACCCGAGGCCGAGGGTCAGCACGTGTGTCGCCGTGGGCGGCGTGCCGAAGGCCGTGACGTAGACCTCGTTCGTGGTCTTGCCGTCATACACGTACCCCAGCCGCGGAGTGAGGATGTGCCGGTCGTCGCGGCTCGAGAGGTGGATGTCGTACTCGGCCCCCACCCGCAGCGTCACGGCGTTCGACCACTCGAAGATGTTGGCGAACTCCTGACGGGTCGTGCCGTCGTTGTCGGTCATGTTCGCCGCGATGACGGTCGAGTCGTTCTGGCTGTTGAAACCGATCACGAGGTCCACCGCGAGGCCGAAGTTGAACAGGTCGCCACGCACGCCGAAGCCGAGCTGCGAGGGCAGAGTGAACTCCGACGACGCGTCGTAGTACGTGCTGCCGAATGCCGTGATCGTATCAGCGGTCGTCTCCGTCCGCGTCACGTGACGATACGTGATGCCGATGCTCAGGTGGTCGCGGATCGCCTCCCACTGGCCGCCGACCCTGAACCCGGTGAAGCTCCAGCCCGAGAGGTCCATGTCGAGCGTCGGGTCAGCACCCTGCGGCGTCTGGGTCCGGACCAGGCTCGCCATGACGATCCGGTAGTTGATGCCGAGCGTGATCCGCGCCGGCAGGCTGAAGGCCACGCCCGGCGTGATCTCGAGGAAGAACAGCTTGGTGTAGTCCGTGACCGTCGTGCCGCCCGCGTTCTCGTAGATGTACTCGCCGCCCGCGGACGCGACCGGGTACGCGGCCAGGCCGATCGCCAGCCACGAGATCGGCTGGTAGCTCAGACCCAGGAAGAAGAACGGCGCGAAAGTGGTCTCGGACTCGAGGTTGATCGGTCCCTCCGTGGGGTTGTTCGCGGGTGATCCCCTGACCGTGCCGATCAGCGGCGAGAAGTCGCCGAGCACCGACCACCGCGTCGCCCGCGCCAGCCCGGCGGGGTTGTGGAACAGCGCCGAAGGGTCGTCGACGAACGCGATCGCCACGCCCCCCATGCCCATGTTCCGAGCGCTGTACAGCATCGGCGTGTCGTACCCGCCCGCCATCGCCTCCAGCGAGAACAGCATCGCCGCAAGCCCGGCGACTCCCACGATCCAGCCCTTACGCATCACTCCCTCCTCCGCGAGACACCGATATTTCGCATTTTCCGGGAATTGACAAGCCATTACTCACGAGCTCCCGACTTATTGTGCCCGGTGGCGAACGTGGTCGTGGTCGTGGTCGAAACCTCAGGTTGGTCGCTCACGCTCACGCTCACGCTCACGCTCAGGTTTCAGTGTGCGTCGGCCCAGTTGGAACCCCAGCCGAGGTCCACGACGAGCGGGACATCCAGCGCCTCAGCGCCCATCATCTCCTGCTCGACGATGGCGGCCGCCCGCTCGGACTCGGCCTCCGGAACCTCGAGGACCAGCTCGTCGTGGACCGTGAGCACCATCCGCGATCCGAGATGCTCGTCCTTCAGACGCTTGTGCAACGTGACCATGGCCTTCTTCATGATGTCGGCCGCCGTGCCCTGGATCGGCGTGTTCCGGGCCATGCGCTCCGCCGCCAGCCGAGCCGTGTGGTTGTTGCTCGAGATGTCCGGGATGAACCGGCGCCGTCCGGCCAGGGTCCGCACGCCCTCACCACCCCTCGCCTCCTCGACGACGTGGTCCATGTACGCCTTGACCCCGGCGTACCGGGCGAAGTAACCCGCGATGAACTCGCCCGCCTCGGCGCGGCCGATGCCAAGCTCCTTGGCCAGCCCGTACTCCGTCTGGCCGTAGATCACGCCGAAGTTGATGGCCTTGGCCCGGCGCCGGAGGTCCGGCGGCACGGGCTCCCCCTGCGGGATGCCGAAGATCTCCCGCGCCGTGCGCGCGTGCACGTCCTCGCGCTTCGAGAACGAGTCGAGCAGCAACGGATCTCCCGAGAGGTGCGCCAGCACTCGCAGCTCCACCTGCGAGTAGTCCGCCGCGAGCAGCCTGGTCCCCTCCGGCGCCACGAAGGCCCGCCGGATCTGCCGGCCGAGGTCGGTGCGGATCGGGATGTTCTGGAGGTTCGGCTCCGAGCTCGACAGGCGGCCCGTGGCCGCCACGGCCTGGTTGTACGACGTGTGGATGCGCCGGGTCGTCGGGTTGACCAGCCGCGGCAGGCCGTCGAGGTACGTCCCCTTGAGCTTGGCGAGCTGCCGGTGCTCGAGCACGATCCCCGGGAGCGGGTGCAGCCCCGACAGGTCGGTCAGCACCTCGACGTCGGTCGATCGCGCCGTCTTCCCCTTGGTCTTCTTCACGGGATCGAGGCCGATCTCGTCGAACAGGACCTCGGCGAGCTGTTTTGGCGAGCTCACATTGAACCGCCGCCCCGCGGCCTCGTGCGCCCGCTGCTCCAGCTCGGCGAGCTGCACGCCGACGGACCTGGAGAGCTCGCCGAGCAGCCCGACATCGACGCTCACGCCGACACGCTCCATGTCGGCCAGCACGCGGCCGAGCGGCAGCTCGACGTCCCTGAGCAGCCCGTCGAACCCTGCCTCGCGCACCCTCGGCTCGAGCGTCTTGACGAGCGTCATGACGACCTCGGCGTCCTCGGCCGCGTACCGCGTGGCGGACTCGACGTCCACCTCGTCGAAGCGGAGCTGGCTCCCGCGCGTCTTCTGGGTGACCTCGTCGTACGTGATGGTGGTGTAGCCCAGCACGTCGGCTGCGAGCTGGTCCATCCCGTGGCTCCGCTTGCCCGGGTCGAGCAGGTACGAGGCCATCATCGTGTCGAACGCCACGTTGGCCACCTCGACCCCGTGCTGCTTCAAGATGACGTCGTCGTACTTGAAGTTCTGCCCGTAGACCTTGATGGACGGGTCCTCGAGCACGGGTCTCAGCGTGGCGAGGACATCGTCGAGCGCGAGCTGCTCGGGCGCGCCCAGGTACTGGTGGCGGACCGGCACGTACCAGCCCTCGAGCGGCCGCCACGACAGCGCGATGCCCACGATCTCGGTCTGCATGGAGTCCAGGCTCGTCGTCTCGAGGTCCACCGAGACCTCGCCCGCGGCGCGGATGCGCGCGACCGCGTCCTCCAGACCGTCCCGGGTGGAGATGGTCCGGTACTCGCGCCGCGGCGGTCCGAGCTCGTCCGGGGCGGGGGCACTGTAGAGCTCCTTGAGGACCTGCTTGAGCTCGAGCTCCTCGAGCACCGGCCGCAGCCCGACGAGGTCGGGCGAGGAGAACCGCAAACGCGAGACGTCGCAGTCCACGTCCACGTCCTCGCGCAGCTCGACGAGCCTGCGGGAGATGCGCGCGTCCCCGGCGTGGGAGACGAGCCGCTCGCCGAGCGCCCCCTTGATTGTCGGAGCCGCGGCGAGCACCGCGTCGAGCGTCTGGTGCTCGTGCAGCAGCTTCGCGGCCGACTTCGGCCCGACGCCCGGCACACCGGGGACGTTATCCGAGCTGTCGCCCATGAGGGCGAGCAGGTCGCCGAGCCGGGACGGGCCGACGCCGAACTTGGCCTCCACCTCGCCTGGGCCGTAGACCGCGTCTCGCATGGTGTCGTAGACCACGACGCCGTCGCCGACGAGCTGCATGAGGTCCTTGTCGCCGGTGACGATGACGGTCCTGAGCCCGGCGTCTCGGGCCCGGCGCGTCACCGTGGCGATGACGTCGTCGGCCTCGAACCCCTCACGCTCCAGCACTGGGATGCCACACGCGCCGGCGACATGCAGCGCCACCGGGATCTGGTCGAGGAGGTCCTGGGGAGGCTTCTGTCGGTTCGCCTTGTACTCTGGATACTCCTGCTTGCGCCACGTCGGCCCCTTCGAGTCGCTGGCCACGGCGAGGTACGCGGGCTTCCGCTCGATCAAGAGCTTCAGGAGCATCCGGACCACGCCGAGCACCGCGCCGGTCGGGGCGCCCTTCGAGTTGCTGAGGTGTCCGATCGCGTAGTACGCGCGGAACACGAAGGACAGGATATCGACGACGTACAGCACGTCGGGCGTGCCGGGCGGGGGGAGCTCCGTGGGGGTCATGCGACCTCGGTAACGTGGGCCTCGCACCCTTGTCAAGCGACCGGAGGGGGCCGTATCCTGCCGGAGAGAGGAACGAGATGAAACGGCACTTCGGGCTCTGGCCTGTTCTCGTGTTCGCCCTCTGGCTCGGCGCGTGTGATGACGACGGATCGGGGCTCAGCGGCCTCGGCGAGCCGTGCGCCGAGACGAACGACTGCGAGCTCGGGCTCTTCTGCTCGCGCGAGGGCACCTGCTACGACCCGACCGCAGACGGCGACGCGGACGGCGACGGCGATTCCGACACGGATACGGACACGGACGTGGACGGAGACACCGACACCGACTCGGACTCCGACGGCGGATGCGAGCTCGCGGACACCGACGGCGACACGATCGCCGACATCCACGAGACGACCGACCTCGACCGCGACGGCGACGGCATCCCCAACTACCTGGACCTTGACTCCGACGGCGACGGCATCCCGGACGAAGTGGAAGCCGGCGACGACGATCCCTGCACCACGCCGGCCGACCAGGACATGGACGGCGTCTACAGCTTCCTGGACGCGGACTCCGACGCCGATGGCCTGACCGATACCGAGGAAGCCATGATGGGCACGAGCCCCTATCACGAGGACACCGACGGTGACGGCTGGAGCGACTTCGTCGAGCACGCGGCCGGCACTCGGCCGGACGACGCGTTCGAGGTCCCGGCCGGGAACGTCCTGCTCTTCGTGCTCCCGTTCGAGGACGAGGACGGACCGCAGAACGCGGAGTTCGAGCTCGAGACCACCATCAGCATCGCCGACGTGCTCTTCCTCATCGACACGACGCACTCGATGTCCGAGGAGATCGCCAACCTGAGGGCTGGCCTGCACGGGATCGTCAGCTCGCTCGCCGAGCTCTTCGACGACGTGTCCATGGGCGTCGCCCGCTTCGACGACTTCCCCGTGCTGCCGTACGGCAACGCCGCTGCCGGCGACCGCGTGTTCGAGCTGGTCCAGCAGGTCACGTCGGAGGAGGTCCTCGTCCAGGCCGCGGTCGACAGCCTCGTGGTCCACTCGGGTCACGACCTGCCCGAGTCCCAGGTCCCCGCGCTGTGGCACGTGGCGACCGGGGACGCGCTCGGCTTCTATTTGCCAATCGCCGTCCTGGATCACCTGGTGCCCGGCACAGGCGGCATCGGCGGGGTCGGGTTCCGACACGACGCGCAGCCCATCATCGTGCTCGTCGGCGACGCGCCCATGCACAACGACGCCGACGGGGCCAACCGGTACGACAACGCGGCTCTCGGGCTGGAGACGCCGACGTACTCCGACGCCCTCGGCGCGCTCACCGACATCGGCGCGCGGGTCGTGGCCATCGCCGGCCGCGACGCGGCGCCGGACAGCAACGACATCGCGGTCGACACGGGCAGCGTCCTCGTCGACGGCACGCCGCTGGTCTACCTCATCAACGACGACGGCACCGCCACGGGCGGCGACCTGTCGAGCCAGGTCGTGGACGGGATCGACGACCTCGTCATGGGCACCCCCCAGGACGTCAGCACCTCGCGCGAGGACGACCCGTCGGACCGGGTCGATGCGACCCGCTTCCTCAGAGCGGTCCGTCCGATCCGCGCCGATCCCGAGGCGCCCGCGGGCTACGAGCGCCACGACGGCGCGACCAACGCGTATGGCTCGTTCTTCGGCGTCGTCCCCGGGACCACGGTCGTGTTCGACATCGAAGCCTACAACGACATCGTGGACGAGGAGGAGAGCACGCAGGTCTTTCGGCTCCGCATCGTCGGCCTCGGCAACGGCGTCACACGCCTCGGCGACCTGCTCGTCGTCATCGTCGTCCCGGCCGAGCTCGGCGAGATCCCCATCATCTGATTGCGCTTTTCTCCCTCCCCCTCCGGGGGAGGGCAGGGTGGGGGTAGCCCGGATCATCGTGGCTCTGTCGAGTATTTAGGGTTGATAATTCGGCAAGGAGGTCTGGACACATGCTCGTTCAATGCGAGAACTGCGGCGCTCCGCTCGACGTGAAGGACGCGTTCACGACGCACGTCACGTGCGCCTACTGCGGCGCATCGAACAAGGTGCGCTCGCTGAAGACCATCGCGGCGACGACCCCGCAGGGCTGGGTCCCGCCGCAGCAGTGGTCGCCGCCGCAGATCGGAACCTCCCCGGCGCAGGTGCCCACGTACAAGGCCGCGCGCGTGGCCGCGGTCGGCGCGGCCGGCGTGACCGCCGCCACCGGCTGCGCGAACGCCGCGATCGGGATCGTGATCGCGGTCGTCGTGGTCGTGGCCGTGATCGGCGGAGTGGTCGCCTCGTCGCCCGGTCTGGTCAGCAGGATTCCGTTCATGGGGTGGGATGGACGGCAGCCGTTCCACTGCGGCGTCAACGACACCGTCAGGATCGACGGCGTGACTGCGAACCTCCCGGGCCAGACCGCGATCGTGGTCGAGCAGAACTGCGACGTCGAGATCGTCAACTCGCATATCACCGCGCTCGAGGGCATCCGGGCGGACGGCAACCGACGCGTGGTCGTGCGCAACAGCACCATCGTCGCCTCGGGCACGGGTATCACCGCGGGCGGCAACAAGGAGGTCCTGCTCGAGAACTCCACCATCGACGCGGGCGGCGTCGGTGTCGCCGCGGGCGGGAACGTGCGCGTCACCGTCACCGGCGGCCGCGTGGCGGGCGCGATGATGGCGACGACGACCTCGGCGAACGCGACCGTCAACGTGAACGGCGGCCAGATGATCAACGGCGTCGCGGCGCCGCTCCCGTACGGCACGACGCCGTGATGAAATAACCTATTGACATCTTTTTCTTTTTTCGCGCTACACTCCCACAGTAGCAACCCAGATGAAGAGGAGGAGATGATGTCGGCTCATCCGAGGCGATGGCTCGCGATCGTCGTGGCTTTGCTTCCGTGCCTGTGCGGCTTCGAGTGCCCGCCGCCGGACTACGTGCTCGAGCAGTACCACGGGTGGGAGGACGAGGAGCCGTGGCAGGGTTTCGATCGGTTTCGCAACATCTGCTCCAACCGCCTCTGCGCGGGCGACCCGGATTGCGCCGGCACCAGGGACTTGTACAGAATAGATGTGGACGAAACAGCAGCGAGGGACCGGTTCATGTTTTTCCAGGCACCAGATCCCCAGGTCCCGTGTGGAGACTGCATCGCGACCGCGCCGACCGTGTGCGGAGAATCGCTTTTCGGCGACGAGGGTCAGGTCTTCCGTGCGGGTGGTGCTTACGCGACCTACGAGGGCGAGGGGGAGGTTTTCGGCCATCCGTGGAGCATGGGCCCGGGATGGCCGGTGCTCGTACCCGTAGGCCACATCCGGCGCATCGACCGGGGAGCATGCTCTGCCTCCATGAGCCTCACTGGGGGCGTGTTGCGCGAGACGATCGACGAGGCGCTCTGCGCCGAGATCGCATCCGACCCTCATGTCCGAGAGTGCTCGATCGAGGATGCTGAGCTCGGGCTCTACCTCGGCTCCTTCGACTGCGGCGTGGTCGGTGCAGCCGACCGGGATTGGTTCCATGCGAGGTACGTAGTCCGCGTCACGACACAGTGGGCCACAGGAGACTACGTATGCGAAGACATCCTCTACCAGCTTGACTTGTGGGGGCGTTTCATCACCCGGAGGCGGAGCGAGTACATCTACTGCCCAGAGGGGAGGTGTGACGAGCGGTACCTGGATTGCTCGACGGATGAGGAGTGCCACGACCTCGTTCCCGGCGCAACGTGCAATCTCCGTACTTCGCATTGTGAAATCGCATCGTTCATCGATGTCGCGGACTACGGTGTCAATGTCCGTACTCCTGGAGCTCCATGCGATCCTCAGGGCGGGTTCAGCGGTGGTGCCGGAGGGTTGTGCCGTCAGATTCGAGCTGGCTTGAACAGGGAGCTCGCTTCGCTCGAACGACACCCTTACAGCAGGCTCTACTCCTACTTGCTCGCTATCGTCGAGCAGACGATGTGGCAACCAGCATCATTGCTCTCTTGTACCATCGATGAGGATTGTAGGTCCTTCACCTTTGTTGATGAAGTATGGACGGATATCGCATACCGGTGCAAAACAGAGGAAAACGTGTGCGAATTCCGCCCATACTACATCTTCTCTGCGAATACATATCCAGATGAGCTCGAGCTCGTTCTTGCTCGTGACCGAACTGATACCGCATTTACTTTCCTTACCCTGCTGGACGAGTATGGTTTTGACTTCTGCTCTAACGAGGGAGATCTCGACACCCCTGCAATCGGCAACACATGGGTGGAATGATGTGCACTAGGCTTCGTTTCTTCCTGCCTCTTGTGCTTTCGGGGACGTCCTGGCTCTTCGGTTGCTCAGGAGCGACACCAGGAGGTCCTTGTGTCGATGTCGAATGCTCGGGTCACGGGAGC